>Ga0247779_1000041_pt1 | contig 114420 bp, 93 predicted proteins | sample UWRJL221509R5_FD_179925 | JGI IMG/M metagenome (GOLD analysis project Ga0247779, IMG submission 179925) | Plant litter microbial communities from Arlington Agricultural Research Station in Wisconsin, United States - UWRJ-L221-509R-5 | ecosystem: Environmental > Terrestrial > Plant litter >... | reverse complement strand
CGAGTTGTACGATCAGTGGACGAACGCTGGCCCAGAAGGTCGTGGTGTACCAGTCCGTCCAAGCGTCCGCGCGGGCGCGTTGCGCGAGGTCGGCAGGTAGGAACGGCGCTTTGCCGTATTTGCTCGCGAGGTAACGCAGGATTGCGTTCGATTCCCAAATAGCCGCATTCCCGTCCTCGAGCGTCGGCACGAGACCGTTGGGGTTGAGGGTCAAATAGTCGGCGTCCTTGACGCGCCCGAAGTTGCCGCCAGCGTCCACACCCTCGAACTCGAGATCGAGCTCGTCCAACGCCCACAGCACCTTTTGCACGTTGATTGATTTGGGATGTCCCCAAAGGCGTAACTTGCTCATCTCTCCCGCAGCCTTTCTGGATGTGCGCCGGAATCTTCTTTAGTGTATCCGGGTCTTGTTGGCAAGACGCGCCGCGGGGCGCCCGAAAAGAGGTCGACTCATGAGTAAGATCCGTGAAGAAGTGCTGCGAGCGAACGGCGAATACGTGAAGAGCTTCGGCGAAAGGGGCAGGCTTTCGCTGCCCCCAGCGCGGCAGTTCTCGATTCTGACTTGCATGGACGCCCGCATCGATCCAGCCAAGTTGGCTGGACTGAGCGAGGGCGACGCGCACGTGATCCGCAACGCGGGCGGGCGGGCGAGCGACGACGCGATTCGTTCGCTCGTGATCTCTTACAAGCTACTCGGGACTCGTGAGTGGTTCGTGATCCATCACTCCAATTGCGGGATGGAACTGTTCAACGACCAGATCATCCGAGGACTATTGGCGTCGAGCCTCGAAACAGCGAGCTACGACGGTAAGACCTGGACGGACCCGGGACGAGGCCATGGCTCGCAGCACGGCGAGTTCATCGATTGGCTGACGATCGAGAACCAAGCCAAGAGCGTGGTCCTCGACGTCGAGCGCATCAAAACTCATCCGTTGGTTCCGAAGAGCATTCCCGTGTACGGCTACGTGTACCAAGTGGAGACCGGAAGGTTGGTCGAAATTCCGGAGGCGACCGAGATCGGCCGCGCTGCGTGAGCGAGTGGCACGGGGCTGCGCAGGCAGCCCCGTTCGCCCGCGCCACCCGGACGCCCGAAGGCTCAGAGCCGACCGAGCAATTCGGCTTTTTTGCTGCGAAACTCGTCTTCCGACAAGATCCCCTTTTGGTGCAGGCCGCTCAACCTTTCGAGCGTCGCCAAGATCTCGTCGTGTGTTTGCGGTCCGCCGCTGCCGAAGTTTTGTTGCGGCTGGCTGTAGCTCGGGTTGGGCGGCGGAGGCTGCCACTGCTGCGGTTGATTCTGGAACGGCGGCGGTTCCGGAACATTGTTGTTGTTGTTGTTGTTGTTGTTGTTGTTGTTGTTCGGCTGATCGGCGAGCGGCAGGCTATCGACGGTGAAGGTGCCGAATTGGCTGCTGAACGAGAGCGAGCCCGACGCGCCGCCTTGCTGTTGTTGGACGCCGCCAATGTTGTGGTCGAGCGTGTCGTACACGGTGACGCGCCCGCCACGGTCGATGGCGAGCCGCCGAGTTTGCGGGAAGTAGGCGTAGCGGGAATCGTTCTGCCCGCCGCTCGAGCTGGGGCTTCCGAGATCGCCTGGCCACCAATTGTTGCCGAAGCCGCCGAAGCCGTTGCCCGCCTGTGGGATTGGTTGAAAGACCTGCTGCGAGTTGAGCAGCGAAGACAGCTCCGAGCACAGGCCCGCCACCGTGGCTTGTAGACCGTTGTTGAACATGTCTCCCACCATGGTCATGCCGCCGCGCATCCACTGCCCGCCGCCGCCGAGCTCGGGATGGTAGAATTGCGCCATGGTGCCGCCGCCCGCGTTGACGGCGAATAGCAGGGTCTTTGCGGCGTCCACGCTAACCCCATAGCGGTGAGCCAAATTTTGTACGGCCGCTTCGCCGTTCGGAGTCAGAGGTTGCATGCGCGCACCGTAACTCCATTCGCTTGGCCGTGGGGCCAGCCCGTTGAAGCACGTTTCTGCCCCCAAAACCGCACAATTATGGCAACCACTTGGCGCCGTTGCGTTGGCCGGCTGCAGAATCCTCTCTAAATCGCACGCCGAATACGCTTCGGCCAATTGCGGTCGGCTGCTTTTCACCTCATGCACAGCCCCGAGTATCCACCGTGACCACCAAAGCTGCTCGGAAGCCTCGCAAGGCCCTCAAGATATTGTTCGTGATCCTCGGCCTGCTCACCCTCGTGGGTACGCTTGGCTTCATCAAGTTTTCACAGATTTCTTCGCTCATGGCCATGGGCAAGGCTTACGAAAAATCCGGGCCGCCACCCGAGTCGGTGGGGACGGGCATCTCCAAGAAACAAAACTGGCAAGGCGAGCTGACTGCGGTCGGCACCATCGCTCCGGTCAAGGGCGTGGCGGTGAGCAATGATTCGCCAGGCGTGGTCTCCAAGATCCACTTCGAGTCCGGCGCACTGGTCAAGCAAGGCCAAGTCTTGCTGGAGCTCGACACCAGCGTGGAGCGCGCGCAGCTCGCCTCCACGTCCGTTCGTCGCGAGCTGGCGGCCACGAACGTGAAGCGTTCGCGTGCGTTGATGAAGGACCAGCTGACCACGCAAATTCAGCTGGACGCGGACGAGGCGCAAGTGAAGAGCTCGGACACCGAGGCACAGACGATTCAGGCGCAGATCGCGCGTAAAATCGTGCGCGCGCCGTTTGCTGGCCGACTTGGCATCCGCGCCGTCAACGTCGGTCAGTACTTGAACCCGGGTACCACGCTCACCGTGCTGCAGGCTGTCGGCGCGGTATACGTGGATTTTTCACTGCCGCAGCAGCAGCTCGGCACGATCGTCGTCGGCATGCCGGTCAAGATCCAGATCGAAGGCACTTCGGGTCCGGCTCAGGACGGGACGATCGCCGCAGTCGATCCGACCATCGACAGCGCCACGCGTATGCTCAAGCTGCGCGCCAGCGTGCCGAACGCGGCGGACAAGTTGAGCCCCGGCATGTTTGCGCGCGTTGCCGTCGAGCTGCCCGATCAGGGGGAAGTCGTGACGATCCCCCTGACGGCCGTGGTGCACGCGTCCTTCGGGGACTCGGTGTTCGTGGTCGAGGACAAGAAGCCGGACGCGCCCGGCGCGCGCACCTCGCCTTCGGGCAAACCGATCAAGAATGCACGCCAACAATTCGTGCGCTTGGGTCAGGCCCGCGGTGACTACGTGGCCGTGCTGGATGGGGTGACCGACGGCCAGGAGTTGGTCACCGCCGGCGCCTTCAAGCTGCGCAACAATTCGCCGATCGTCGTCGACAACTCCGTCAAGACCGATCCGCAGTTGAACCCCAAGCCCGAGAACCACTGACATGCGGTTCACCGATCTATTTCTACGTCGGCCGGTTCTGGCCATCGTCGTCAATCTGATCATCATCATCGCCGGTATTCAGGCGGTTCGCACCTTGAACGTGCGGCAGTACCCGAAGCTCGAAAGCGCCTCGATCAGCGTGACTACGGTCTACGTCGGCGCCAACGCGGAGCTCGTGCGTGGCTTCATCACCACGCCGCTCGAGCGCGTGATCGCAGCGGCGGACGGCATCGACTACATCGAATCTCAGAGCGTTCAGGGCTTATCCACCATCAACGTGCGGCTGAAGCTCAACTTCAACGCCTCGAGCGCGCTTGCGGACATCAGCGCGCGCGTCGATCAAGTGCGCGCCGATTTGCCGCCCGAGGCGCAGGTTCCCGCGATCAGCATTCAGCCCTCCGACGCGCAAATCGCGTCCATGTACATGGCCTTCGGTTCGACCATCTTGGCCGACAACCAGGTCACGGACTACCTGCTGCGCATCGTGCAGCCGCGCCTGTCCGCGATCGCCGGCGTGCAGCGCGCGGACATCCTGGGCGGTCGCACCTTCGCCATCCGCGCCTGGCTCAAGCCGGAACGAATGGCCGCGCTCAATGTCAGCCCGGCGCAAGTCAGCCAGGCCCTGGGCGCGAACAATTACTTGGCGGCCGTGGGTCAGACCAAGGGCGCCTTGGTTCAGGTCAACATCACCGCTGCCACCGACTTGAAGTCGGTGGATGAATTCAAACGGCTGGTGATTCGCGCCCAAAATGGCTCGCTCGTTCGCTTGTCGGACGTCGCCGACGTGGAGCTGGGGGCCGACACGTACGAGCAAGACGTTCGTATGTCCGGCAAGAAGTCCACGTTCATGGGTATCTGGGTGCTGCCGAACGCAAACTCCTTGGACGTGATTGCACGCGTGAAGCAGGAGATGGCCACGCTCAAGGCCGAGCTGCCCAGTGGCATGCAAGCGAACATCGCCTTCGACTCGACGAAGTACATCAACAGCGCGATCACGGACGTTCAGCACACGCTGCTCGAGACGATCGGCATCGTGATTGTCGTGATCTTCTTGTTCTTGGGCTCGCTGCGCACGGTGCTCGTGCCGTTGGTGTCGATCCCGGTTTCGTTGATTGGCGCGATCTTCTTGATGCAGGTGTTCGGTTTCACGCTCAACCTGCTCACGCTGCTGGCGATCGTGCTCGCGGTCGGCCTGGTCGTCGACGACGCAATCGTCGTGGTGGAGAACGTCGAACGTCACATCCGTGACGGCAAATCGCCCATGGATGCGTCGATCATCGGCGCTCGCGAGCTGGTCGGCCCGATCATTTCGATGACCATCACCTTGGCCGCGGTGTACGCGCCGATCGGCTTCCAGGGCGGCCTGACCGGAGCGCTGTTTCGGGAATTCGCCTTCACCTTGGCCGGCGCCGTGTTCATCTCCGGCGTCGTCGCGCTCACGCTATCGCCGATGATGGCCTCGCGGCTACTCAAGTCGGGGCACGACCACGGTTGGCTCGTGCACCGAATCGACAGCGGCTTCAACGCCATCAAGAACCTGTATGGGCGAATGCTGTCCGTCACGCTCGCCAATCGTGGCTTGGTGTATGCAGTGTGGGGCACGCTGGCTCTGGTCTTGATCCCGATGTACATGTTTTCGCCGGCGGAGCTGGCGCCGAACGAGGACCAAGGGGTCGTGTTCGGTGCGCTCGACGTCCCCGCCAACGCCACCCTGGAGCAGGTGAGCACGTACTCGGCGCAGGTCGAGCGCATCTTCGAGACCACTCCGGAGTTCGCCAACAGCTTCCAGATCACGTTCGCCAACGCTGGCTTCGGCGGTTTGCTCACGAAGTCCTGGGAGGATCGCGAACGCAGCATTTTCCCGATTCAGGAAGAGATAAATGGCAAGCTCGGCGTGATTACCGGCGTGCGGGCGCCCGTGTTTTTGCCTTCGGCGTTGCCCAGCGCCGGCTTCTTCCCGGTCGAGTTTTTGATTGCTTCCACGGCGCCCCACGAGGAAATCCTGCGCTTTGCCGATCAGCTGCAGCAGACGGCGGCCAAGAGCGGCATGTTCGCGTTCCCCCCGGTAGTGGACGTGCGCATCGACCAGCAGAACGCTGCCATCGTGATCGACCGCGACAAGGTGTCCTCGATGGGGCTCAGTATGCAGCAGGTCGGAGCAGATCTCGCCGCAGCCGTCGGTGGAAACTTCGTCAACCGCTTCAACATCGACGGTCGGGCGTACAAGGTCATCCCCCAGATCGAGCGCGCCGGAAGACTCAACGCCGACCAGCTGAAGGACATCTACATTCGGGGTGCCGACAACCAACTGATGCCGCTCAGCGCCGTCGCGTCCCTGCAAATTGGCGTCGAGCCGCGCACGCTCAATCGCTTTCAGCAGCTCAATTCGGTCAAGCTCTCGGGCGTGGCCATCCGCGGCTTGGACGCGGGCCTGAAGGTGCTCGAGGACGAGTCCAAGAAGATCCTGCCTGCCGGCTATCGCTTCGACTACACCGGTGAGTCACGGCAGCTGCGTCAGGAGGGCGGCAAGTTCTTACCCGCGATGGGGCTGGCGCTGCTGTTGATTTTCTTGGTGCTGGCGGCCCAATTCAACTCCTTCCGTGATCCGCTGGTGATCTTGGCGGGGTCCGTGCCGCTGGCCATGTTCGGCGCGATGATCTTCACCTTCTTGAAGTTCTCGGGACCTCCCGGGTTGCACTTCAAATTGACCGAGGGCTGGACGACTACGCTCAACATCTACTCGCAGGTCGGCCTAGTTACGCTCGTGGGTTTGGTGGCCAAGAACGGCATCTTGATCGTGGAGTTTGCCAACTCCCAGCAGGCCTTGGGCCTGAGCAAGGTGGACGCCGTGCATGAAGCGGCCATCACACGCCTGCGGCCGATCCTGATGACCACCGTGGCCACCGTGGCCGGGCATTTCCCGCTGACTTTGGTCAGCGGTGCGGGCGCCGTTGCGCGTAACTCGATCGGCATCGTGCTAGTCGGCGGCATGAGCATCGGCACGCTGTTCACGCTGTTCGTCATCCCTTCGGTGTACGTGTTGATCGCCAAAGACCACCGGGGTGAGGGCGTACGCGCGAAATCGATGATCGACGAGCTCGAACCTTCTGAGCTGCTCGACAGGGAAGGCGCACACGCAGCGCAGTGAGCGGGCATTTCCGCGGCGCAGGCCGCCCAGTACGCACTTGAAAAGCGCGCGCAAGTGGCCATGCTGGGGCCACTCATGTTTGCCGAAATCGTGATGTACCGTACGCGTTTCTGTTCTTACTGCATGCGCGCCGCCAGGCTGCTCGCGGACAAGGGCGTCCCATTTCGAGAAATCGACGTCTCCGACGACCCGGACACGCGTGAGCGATTGCTCACGGAGACCGGCTCGCACACCGTGCCGCAGATCTTCATCAACGGCACGTCCGTCGGCGGCTACGACGACATCGAAAGGCTCGACCGGAGGGGTGCCCTCGATCCGCTTCTGCGCCAGGCGCCCGTCCCCTGAAACGAAGGGAGCGCCGCGCTAGGCGCTGATTTCGGCGAGCAAGCCCGAGATATCGACGGGCTTGACCAAGTGCGCATGGAAACCCGCCGCAGCGCTGCGCGTTCGATCCTCGCTTTGGCCATAGCCAGTGAGCGCAATCAAACGGCAGCTGGGGGCTTGATCGCGGATGCGCGCACCGAGCTCGTAGCCGTCCATCACGGGCAGTCCGATATCGAGCACCGCGACCTCGGGTGCTAGCCTTTTGACCAATTCCAGCGCTTCGAGCGGATCATGCGCGGTCGTGACGCGGTGCCCGGCGGCCTTCAAGAGTACGTGCAATAACTCCGCGGCATCCGCGTTGTCGTCGACGATCAGCACGTTCTTGCCGGACGGGGCGCGGCGGCTGGGATGCTTGGGCGGCGCGCTTTCGCTACTACCGCCCTCCGGCAAGGCCGCTAGCCGGATCGAAAACACGCTGCCCCGGCCAGGCCCTGCGCTCCTCGCTGCGACCTCGCCGCCGTGGAGCGAAACCAAGTTCTTGACCAACGCCAGGCCCAGGCCAAGCCCACCCTGAGCGCGTTCCTGAGTGCGCTTGCCTTGCACGAAGGGTTCGAAGATGCGATCCAACATGTCCGCTGCGATGCCGGAGCCGTTGTCGGCCACGCTGATCGCGACGTGCTCGCCCTCGCGCTCTGCGCGTAGCGTGACCGTGCCGCCGACATCGGTGTAGCGCGCGGCATTGGTCAGCAGGTTCGCGACCACTTGTGCCAGCCGAACCGGATCGCCCTTCAACTGCAATCCTTGCTTGGGTACCTCGATCAGCAGCCGATGCCCACGCTGCTCGAACAAGAAGCTTGCGATTTCGACGGCTCGCGAGACTACTTCGCCGACCTCTACGACCTCACGTTTGAGCTCGACCTTGCCGCGAGTGATCTTGGAAACGTCCAATAGATCGTCGACCAGGCGTGTCAGGTGCTTCACCTGCCGCTCGATCACCTGCTCTTCGTGGCTGGCGTGACCGCCCGCACGCAGCTTCATCAGCTCGAGCGCGGTAGTGATCGGTGACAGGGGGTTCCTGAGCTCGTGGCCGAGCATGGCCAAAAATTCGTCCTTGGCGCGATTGGCCCCTTCGAGCTCAGATAGCAGCGTCTCGCGTTCCTGGTTGGTCTTCTCGAGCAGGCGACGCGCGCGAACTTGTTCGGTCGTGTCGATGCCCATGGCGATCATGCCGTAAACGTCGCCGCGCGAGTCGCGCAGCGGCTCGAGACTGAACTTGAAATAGCCTTCTTCCTGTGTGCCGTCGGGGCGTGCAAGCGCGAGCGGGTATTCCTCGGCGACGAACGCCGAGCCGCTGCGGTACACCTCGTCGAGGATGCCGGGTAGGGGAGTGCCGGCGGCCTCCGGGAAGGCCTCTAGAAAGGTCTTTCCCACGAGGTCACGACGATTGACCATGCGAAAATAAGACTCGTTCGAGAGCCGATAGATGTGGTCCGGTCCGGTCAGGATGGCGGTGGCTATCGGGGCTTGCAGCAGTAAGTTATTGCGTTCGCTCTCGGACAGGGCGCGAGCGCGCAAGGCTTCCGCGCGCGCCAGCCCGAGCCCGATCCGCTCGGCGATCTGGGCGAAGAAATCGCGATAGGCGGCGTCGAACCCCAAACGGCCGCTGAGCCCCAGGACGAGCTTGCCTCGGGACTGCCCGGCACCATCGGGGATGGTTTGGACGAACAACTCCGAGATGGGCTCCAGCCATTGTCCCGCGATGATCGCGTCAGCGGCGGAGACGGTGACGGCTTGTTCCTTTGCTGCCGTGGCGTCGAGGTCCAGATGCTCGATGAGCTCGACGCAGCGCGCTTCAGTGAGCCCCACACTCTCGGCGACTCGATACTTTTCCGAGCCGGAGCGCGGCAAGCAGACGAACGCGAAGGGCACGTCGAAAGTGGCGCGCCCGAGCGCCTGGAGCGCTACGGACTCGACCGCCGAAGGATCGCTGGCCACCGCCATGGATTCGGTCAAATCCGCGAGGACTCGCACGCGTCGGGCAGCCAGCACGCGCGGCGTGGTTTCGGTGCACACCACCAGCACCCCCGCGATTCTGCCGTGATCGTCGAATGCCGGCGAATAGCCATAGGTCCAATACACCTCTTCCAGCCGCCCATTGCGTAGGATGGGCACGAGCTGATCCTCGTTCCAGCTGGCCTTGCCACGGCTGAGGACGTCGTCGATTTGTGGCCAAATGAGCGGCCAGATCTCACCCCAACAGTCGCGCCCGGGTTGCCCCATGGCTTGGGGATGCTTGCCTTGTCCGAAGCTCGGCGTGTAGGCGTCGTTGTAGAATTGGATCAGGTCCGGACCCCACCACAAGAACATCGGAAAGCGCGAGTTGAGCAGTAGGCCAAGCGCGGCCTTCAAGCCAATTGGCCAGGTTTCGACCACGCCGAGTGGGGAGCTTGCCCAATCCAGCTTGCGGATCAGCTCGCCGGCAGCTCCTCCGCCGCGTAGGGCCGTCATGCCATCTCGCGCCGATAGGCCAGCTGGTCGTCATGCATGCGCAGGAAAACGCGTTGTTTCTTGTCGTGAAAAGCACGCGCTGCCGGGTTCGGTTCGATCACGCTGGAGACCGCGGACATCCGTGTCATTGCCTCGACCACGCTCCGGAAATGACCTGCGGCGCGCGCCGCGAGCATGGCTGACCCGAGCAATACCGCTTCAGGTTCCCGCGGCAACAAGATCCGGGCTCCGGTCGCGTCGGCGTGCTCACGCAAAAACAGCGGATTTTTGCTGTCGCCGCCAGTCGCGATCACGGTGCTGATAAGATAGCCGTGGGCGTTCATGGTGTCGATGATGTGGCGGGTGCCGTGGGCGATGGCTTGAATGGTCGCCAAGTATTCGAGGGCCAAGCTGTCGATGCTGGCGCTCAATTTGAGGCCGGAAATCATCCCGCGCAAGGAGGGATCTGCACGCGGTGAGCGGTTCCCGTGATGATCGGGGAGCACGTGCAAATCACGAGTCAGCGTGCCGGGTGTGACGCTCGCTCCCGAAAGCTCCCCGAGTCGCTCGTTCAACAGGGCGTACACGCTGATTGAGCGCGCCTGAGCCAGGCTCGAGATTTCGGCGTAGCGCGCGTGCGACTCGAGCACGTGATCGATTAGAGCGCCAGTGGCAGATTGTCCGCCTTCGGTCAGCCACATCCCGGGGATCATCGCCGAGTAGTAGGGCCCCCACACTCCGTTCACCCAGCGCGCTTCCCGGGAGACTGCCATGTGGCAACTGGAGGTGCCGCCGATCAGCGAAAGGCGCGTCTCCAAGCTGCTTTCGTCCAGCGTTTCCCCGGGTAACGCCCCGCCCAATAGGCCAATACCGCCTGCGTGCGCGTCGATCACCGATACGCCGACGGGGATGCCCGGGACGAGGCCGAGCTCGCGCGCTGAGCGTTCGCTGAGCAGGCCGACGCGCTCACCCAGTGGTCGCACGTTACTGCCGATGCGTCGGGCGTTGTCTTCGAGCAGCTCCCCGAGCCCGATCTGCTCGAAGAACGAGCGCGACCAAGCGCCGCGCCCGTCGTTTTCGTGACCCAGGTAGGTCCACTTGCAGACGGTCGTACAGTGCGAGCGAGAATCATTGCCAGTCGCGCGATAGCTGAGGAAATCAGGTAAATCCAAGAAGCGCGCGGTCTTTGCAAACGACTCGGGCAGGTGCTGTTTCAGCCACAGCAGTTTGGGCGTCTCCATCTCCGGCGAGATGCTGCCGCCGACGTAGCGCAAGACTTCGTGCTTGGTTTGGTTGATGGCTGCGGCCTGAGCCAGCGCGCGGTGATCCATCCAGACGATCACGTTCTGTTCGTTCAGGCCCGTGGGGCTGACTGTCACCGGCGAGTCGTCGCTGGCCAATGCTACGAGCGAGCAGGTGGCGTCGAAGGCCATACTGGCGATCTGCTCGGGCTTCGAGCCAGCCGTGCTGAGCGCGCCTCGAATCGCCACACCGCAGGCACGCCAGATGTCTTGCGATGATTGCTCGACGAAGTCCTCGGCCGGGCGAAAAGTCGCGATGGCTTCCGAATGATTGCCCAGCATTACGCCCGACGCGTCGAACACACCCGCGCGCGCGCTGCCCGTACCCACATCGACACCGAGGTAGTAGCCTGGGGAGGCTGCCGTCATGGCTATTCAGGCCGCTTTCCCGAGAATGCGAATTTTGAAACCGAGCTCCTGGGACAAGGCGACCATCTCCTCGAAAATATCGCCGTAGGCCACGGCCACGTGGTTCGACAGATAGTGCGCCATCAGCGTGTCGCGCGAAATGCCCATGTCGGCCGCCATGAAGGGCCACTGACGCGTGGTGCCCTCCCACCACTGGTCGCGCACGCTGGGGGGCAGCTTGACGACCTCGCCGCGGCCGATGTCCATCCACAGCTCACCGCCACGGATGTACGCGCGGGCCCAGGTCATCTTTCCCGGTAGGCTTTCGCCGGCCAGCGTGCCGCCCGGCGTGGGGAAGTAGAGCGCGGGCTGCCGATAGGAGTGCGCGCCGCTGAGACTGTCCGGATCGTGGTTGAACGCATATGCACCACACGAGCCGGAGTTGAGCAGCACCCACAAAAATCGTCCCGCGTGCTCGGCGCCCCAGCGCACGTCGTGAAACATCACGGCTTGATGCAGGTTCTTCCTTTGCAGCAGCCGCTTCATCATTTCCATGGGCATCACGTTGCCTTGATCGGCTTCGGTCGCCGTGGCCACGGTGTCGCCGTTCGATTCGGGGCGGCAGGTGGAGTTCAACAGACCTTCTGCCAGGTCGGATGGCGGTCGCAATGGAATGAGCCCGAGCTGGTACTGCCAACCCAAGCAATCAGCCTTGAACTCCCCGAGTAAATCCAGCGCCACCAAATAGTCTCGCAGTTGCTCCTTACTGGCGCGCTCGTCGAAATCTTCGACGCCGGCTTCACCATGGTGGAAGGTGAGCCCTTTATCCCTCACGAAGCCATAGGCGTCGTCGACGCGCTTCTGCTCGATACGCCGGCCGCGATCGATAATCCATGCTTGGTCGACTTTGTGCTCGGTGAAGCCGTGGCGGTTGAGCAAGCGCGGTCCAAAATAACCGTTGATCATGCCCATCGAGGTGTCGCCGAGCATCAGGATCAACACGCGTCGCTCACGGATTTCGCGGGCCACCTCGAGCGCCAAGGCCGAGGCGGCGGGCGAGATCGGCGCATGGTAGCGGATCTCCTGCGTGCCGTAGCGGATGGCGCCCGTCGTGCACCACTCGTCGAGCTGCGCCATGAACGTCTCGTCGCTGGAAAAGTCCGGGGCGTCGGTCCAGGCGCGGGAAAAGGGTCGGCCCAAACTCTCCAAGCAGGCGCCCGTGTTGAGCAAGCCGACCAGCCCGGGCCAACGTCCGGAGAAATTGCTGGCCAAGAGCAATGGGTTGTCTTTCCCGACCACGCCATCGGTCGTGTGCGGGCCGTAGAACCAATGCACGCACATGCCGATCATCGGATCGTCGATGGGACCGAGCTTCTCGATGGCGTGGTGCGGCTTCGACAGGAAGCCGGGGACCAGGTACGGCGTGCGGCCGAGCTTCTTCAACGCGCGTTCGAGCTGGGCGGTTGCTTCTTGCATGCTCGGTAGCGCAAGCTGGTTCGGAATGTCACGCGCGTCGCCCGGCCAAAATACCGCGATCTTCTTATGCATCACTGCTCCTCGGCTCGCCTCGCAGGCGCCTGTCCAGAAACCCGAAGTCGCTGAGCATAGTGCTACTCCACCGGCTCGCGCTACACTCGCTCGATGGCTGGAAGCGTGCTCGAAATTCGCCCCCTCGGCTTTCCCTGGGTAACGGCGGACCCGTTCCTATTTTGCGTTCATCACGACGATGCCTACCCCGCAGGCAACGAGCGCCTCGGTCCTGCCGTGTCGCTCGCGGGCCGCGCGCTCGGCCAGGACTTCGGGCGAAAAGACGGCTTTAGTATGTACCATGGGCAAGTCGTGCCGGGCTTCCCGCAGCATCCTCACCGCGGTTTCGAAACCGTGACCATAGTGCGCAAGGGTTACATCGACCACTCGGATTCGCTTGGAGCGACGGCACGCTTCGGCAGTGGGGACGTGCAGTGGCTCACGGCCGGTGGCGGCATCGTGCATTGCGAAATGTTCCCGCTCTTGCAACGAGAGCAACCGAATCCGCTCGAGCTATTTCAGATTTGGCTCAATTTGCCGAGTAAGGACAAGCTCGTCGAACCGCATTTCGCCATGCTCTGGGATCAGTCCATCCCGCGCTGTTCGTTTTTGGACGAGCAAGGACGCGAAACGAAAGTTTCGCTGATTGCTGGCCGGTTGGGAGACGCGCGCGCACCATCGCCGCCACCGCACTCGTGGGCCTCACGCGCGGACGCGGACGTTGCCATCTGGAGCCTACGGCTCGCGCCGGGCGCGCTATTCACGCTGCCAGCGACGCTTGCCAGCACCGTGCGCACGCTGTATTTCTTCCGCGGGACGTCGCTCCGGGTCGCGGAAGAACGGCTCAATTCCCACGCTGCGGTGCAGGTACGGAGCGACCTTCAGGTCGAGCTCGAAAATGGCACGAGCGAGAGCGAGATCTTGCTCCTGCAGGGGCGTCCGATCGGCGAGCCGGTGGTGCAGCACGGCCCGTTCGTGATGAACACCCGAGCGGAGATCCAACAAGCGATGGTCGATTACCAACGCACTCGTTTCGGCGGTTGGCCTTGGCCCAGCGACGACCCGGTTCATGCGCGTGAGGCGGGGCGTTTCGCCAAGCACGCTGACGGCAAGGTCGAGCAATTGGAGCGCGCTTAGCGTCGCATGGGCCGGCGTCGAATCGAGTCGAAAAATGCTCCATAGCTATCCCGAAGCCGAAGAACCGTGGTCGGGCGTGACCTGGCTCGACCTGTGTGACCCGACCGAGAGCGAGCGCTCCGCGGTCGAACGAGCGACGGGCCTGCGCGTCCCGGATCGATCGGCGGTGAGCGAGATTGAGACGACCAGCCGGGTGTACACGGAGAACGACGCGCTCTACCTGTCGACCCCCATTCCCGCCTCGCCCAATGCTTCAGAGCCGCTCAGCGCGGTCGGCTTCGTGCTCACGCGGCGTGTGTTGATCAGCATACGCTTCGCAAACGATGCGGTCTTCGAGGGTCAGCGCCAAAGCTGCCAGGGGACCTCCTCACGTTCGGCGCCCGATGTGTTCCTGCGCATCTTGGAGGCACTGGTGGACCGCGCGGCCGATTCACTGGAGCGTTGCAGCGCCGAGCTCGATGGCTTGTCGCATCGCGCGTTTCACTCCGAGCGGGTGCGGCGGCGCGCGCTCAAGGCCGTGTCCGAAAGGCTGCATGCGACGCTGCGGACGCTCGGGCAAATCGGTGATCGCGTCTCGCAGATCCGAGACACGCTGCTCGGTTTCGGGCGCATCGCCGCGTTCGTCTGCGAGACAGGCAACGGCGTCATCAACACGGACGAGCGGCCTCGGCTCTTGGCGGTGCGCGCCGACATCAGCTCGCTGAACGACTATCAGCAGCATCTTTCGGGGAAGGTGCAGCTCTTGCTCGACGCCACGCTCGGCTTCATCAGCATCGAGCAGAACGACGTGGTCAAGGCGCTGACCATCGTCTCCGTCGTGGGGGTGCCCCCCGTGCTGGTGGCGGGCGTCTACGGCATGAACTTCGTGCACATGCCGGAGCTGCATTGGGTTTTTGGCTATCCCTTCGCTTTGCTCTTGATGGTTGGCACGGGGCTGCTGCCGCTGCTCTGGTTCAAGTGGCGCGGTTGGATGTAGCTCCTCTGCACCTGGGATCGAGCGCCTCGGGCGCGTCAGATTGCCACAGCCCTTGGCGGCGATGGCAACCGGAACGTCCGTCCAAATGCCAGCATTCCTCGGGAAACTCGTGAAGTCCGCTGCCTCGACCAATGCGGCACGCAAGCTGCATCTCGTAACTCTGCATTCTTTGCTCGCCGAGCCCGTCGATGTCGCCGCCCAACCTTCCCGTACGACCTGCTCGTCGTCCAACCTCGGTCCGTGCCTTCGATAGCGGCGTCGACGAGACGGACACGGTGTTGTCGCCAACCATGCTCGTACCGCCTTCTCTGCTGGAGTTGGAAGACCTACTGGAGGACCTCAAGCCGAGGAAACAGGCCGAGGTGTTCGTGGTCGACGCGGATTCGGTCGCGGAAGATAGCGCGAAAGATCGCCTTCCACAGCGCTTGCCCGTAGCAGGAGACGTGATTGGCGGCACGTACTTGGTGGAAGGCGAGCTCGGGAGCGGCGCCATGGGCGTGGTGCTCTTGGCCGAGGATACGCAGCTCAAGCGCAAGGTGGCGATCAAGCTGATTCAATCTTCGCTCTTCGCCAAACACTTTCAAGACCGCTTCCTGCAGGAAGCGCGCGCCATGGCAGAGGTGAATCACCCCAACGTGCTGGTGATCCACGCCTTCGGTGAGCATCGCAACGCCCCCTATTTCGTGACCGAGTTCGTCGCCGGAACCACGCTCGATCGGGTGATCGCCGAGTGTCGTCACGCCATCGACATCGATTTGGCGTTGCGCATCCTGGACGAGATCTGTGCCGGCGTTGCTGCGTTGCACGCCTCCGGGATCGTGCACCGAGATCTCAAACCCGCGAACATTTTGCTGGACGGGCAGTTCCGGGTGAAGGTGGCGGATCTGGGGTTGGCGCAAAAGTACGTCACCGCCAAGGCGATCAAGGAGCTGGTCGGCACCCTCGGCTACATCGCTCCCGAGCTCACGGTCGACGCGGGCGTGCGCGTAGCGGCCAGCCCGCAAAGCGATCTCTATTCACTCGGCTGTATCGCCTATGAGCTGCTGACCGGGCAGCCGCCTTTCGAATCGAAGACGGACAGCGGTTTGATCATGCTGCATGCGACTGCGAGAGTGATCCGGCCGAGCTTCGTGCGCGGTGACCTCCCGGTTGCGCTCGACGCCGTATTGCTCAGCGCTTTGAGCAAGGATCCGGCGAGCCGGACCGGCAGCGTGGAGCAGTTGCGCCGCGAATTTCAGGCCGCGCGTGCCCGAAGTAGCGAGCCGACGCGGATCTTGATTGCCGAAGACGAAGAAGACTTTCGGCTACTGCTCGAGTTGAAATTGCGCGCGGAGTTCCCGGACGCCGAGGTGGAGGCAGTCTCGGACGGCCAGGCAGCCTTGGAGGCGTTCGATCGCAAGCCCGCCTCGGTCGTGATTCTCGACCTGCAGATGCCCCTGCTCGACGGCGTTGCGGTGACCGTGCTCCTGCGCTCGCGTGCAGCCTCGGCGCTGGTACCCATTCTCGTGCTCACGGCCTCGGGTGGGCCGAACGAGTGGAAGTTGTTGTCGTCGCTGGGCGCGGACCGCTTCCTGGTCAAGCCCGTGGATCTCGACGACGTAGTGGCCATGGTCCGGCGAACCGTGAAGGAGCGAACTCGCCCCCCGCGTGCACCCTGACTTGCTGAAAACGCCGCAGCTACGCTCGCTTAGCTTTCCTCATCGCCGGCACCTTCGGCGTCCGCCAGTCGTTGGGCCAAGAGCTCGCGCGCCTGACTGGCCAAGCGATTCTGCAATTGACGTGCGCTATCGAAGAATTCCACGAGCTCGTCGTCGCCGGCATCCTCGGCGTCCGCTACGTACTGCGTGCACGCGTCCGCGGCCTTCAGGCAATGGTAGAGCACGCTCACGAGATCGTAGTTTTCGTCGCTTTCCGCGGTACCGGTGTCCTTGGCAATGTTGGAGCGTTCGGAAGGCGTTCGTTGCTCGAGCTGGGTCATGCGAACTCCTGCGTTTGGCTGGCCATCCCTGATCGGTGCATAGCCGGTGCCAGCGCGCTGGCGACCGGATCTCGCGTTTGTCGTCGCTAGTGCGGGCTCGTGCCGTGACAGACTGCCACAGCGGGACAACCTAGGCTTAGCGCGAATTGGGGCGATTGCCCATCGCCTACTGAGTCACGACGGGATCCAGCGGCCATGTGACCAGTGGCATCCGCCTTGCTTGAGCTTGCTTGGGTCCGGCTCGAAGTCGAAGGGTGACGAGCCAGTCGCCATGTGGCGATGCACAAGAGGAGAGACGAATGTCCGACGAAGCCGTAACCGATATTGCGCGCGAGCAGGAAAAGTCCTGGGCCTCGCCGCCACGCATCGTGCAACGGCCGCGTGACGGTAGTGAAGAGCCTGCCGATCTCGACGAACCCGCCGCGGACTCGTTTGGGGAGCGTGACACGGAACCAAACATCGATGCGCAAATCTTGCGCATTGCGCTCAACATGGGGCTGAAGTGAATGATTACCGAAGTGAAAAAACATGGGGCCGAGCTACCAGTCGAGCCCAGCACGCACGAGCACGGTGTCTGGGGCACTAAGTCGGACGCCGTCGGCGGTTTCGGCGAAAATTACGAAGCGCAAGTCGCCCGTGGATCGGAACCGGGCTTGGCCAGCAACGCCGAAGAAGCGCCGGAGGACGCCCCCCTCGGTCGTGAAGTGAGGAAGACGCTCGCGCGGGCCCACGTCGATGCCGCTGATTTGCGAGTAGCCGTGCGCGGTCAGCGTGTGACACTCCTGGGGTCGGTGCGGGAATCGCTGGAGAAGGCGCAAATCGAGGCGCGTGCGCGCGCCATTCCCGGTGTTGCAGAGGTGATCAACCAACTGACCGTCGTGAACGAAGGCGAGGCCTCCCGCTTGCCGCGGGATTCGTCTGGCTAAAGCATGAGTGGCGGAGGATAGTGCGTCGAGCCGTGGTTCACGGCTGTCCGCCGAAGGCGTTGGGTGTGCCCGCGCGGCTGAATTGATCGGTGCCGGAGCCACCAGTGCCAAACAGCTCTCTGCCGGCGCTGCCATTGCCTCCCGCGCCGAAGGGTGCGCCTGCTACGTTGAATGCGCTGTCGCCACTCATTCCGTTGGGCGCAGCGCCGCCGGTCGCGGCACCGCCGCTGGAGGCTCCACCCTCGATGATGATTGGCCCAATTGGGCCCGTTGGCGGACCGTGATCGCCGTCCGCTCCACAGGCCCACGCGCAGCGCGCGAACGAGGCGTACAGCATCAAACGCGCGACTGACTGAATGGCAAAATGTCTCATCTTCACACCTTCGGCTGCACACGCCGGTGAGGATGAGCTCGTGCAAAATCGATACCCGAGGCGGAGACTTTCAGCGGCTTGCGCCGAGACGGCCTTCGACGATCGCGGCGTTGGCGGTCATCGCCATCAACCGCCCGGAGTCCGCGATCATGCTCACGAACGGCGCATCCCAGCTGCGGTCGGACCAGGCAGGGCGCCATGCCTCGGCCAAGCGCGGATCGCGCGTCCACAACGTACCGAGGCTTGCCACCCATTCACGGTCCAAGACATCGAGTGCGCTCGCCGAGAGATCGGGCGCGCCGGGCACGATCGACACGGTGGTCAGCTCCCCCTCCGTGCGCAGCGCCGTGCCGTCGCTGCCAACGATCAAGCTCAAGCTACGCTCGACGCTGCTCGAGCCGCTGACGAACGCGCGGGTTGCTGGTGTTTGAAGGAATTTCAGCTCCCAATCCAAGGGCGAGTACAGCGCAGCGAATGCGCCGCCCTGGACCAGGCGTCCGCACACCAGCCAGCGAGAGTCGTCGAAACGCAGCACCGCCGCCACGTTCTGCACGCGGTCGAGCGGTAGCGGTTTGAGCCAACGCCGCCCCGACATGGCGAGCAGCGCCGGCGGCAAACCCGCGCGCCGCCCGACCGCCACCACCAAATCATCGAAGATGCCGCTGGCGTCGGTTAATTCGACGTTCGGATCCGGGGCGCTGACCAGCTCACGCAAGCCGTCCGCGCCGAATACGGCCAACGTTCCACTCGAACCGCCGATCAGGAAGCCGCCCGCTTCATGACGCCGCGCGAAGGTCATGCCGCGTGGAATACGAGCCAAAATGTTCTTTGCGCCCAACCAGGAATCGCCGTTCCAAAATAGCGGGCCGCGCGGTGTGAGCGCGAAGCAGCGCCCATCGGTGTCCCAGGCGGCGCTCTGGATCACCAAGTCCTCGTGCGGACGATGCTTGACGATCCAGCGCCAGCCGGCCAGGTCCGAAGACGGCGACATGCTCTGAATAGTGCGCATCAGTCGCCGACTGGAAGTCGGCGGCGCGGGGCGGTCGTTCAGCCAAGGCATGATCGCATTGGCCAAGGCCTCCGCGCTTTGCGGTCGATGTTCCACGGAAGGCGCAGTGCCCCAAGCCAAGGCTGCGTCGATCGCGCGGCACGCTTCTGGGCGCTCCCTCAGCTCGGGACACAATACTGGGCAATCGAGCAGACTTTTGCGCGCTTTTGCGCGCATTTGCTCGTACGCCTCGTACGGCGTGTGGGCATCGAAGTAGTGCACCCCGGTGAGCACGTAGTAGGCGATGCAGGCGAGCGCGAAGACGTCCGTTTCGGCACCCACGCCTGCGTCCAGTGCCTGCTCCGGTGCGGCATAGCCGACGGTGCCGAAACCGACGCCCGCGAACGTGTGCCCCAAGCCCTCGGGCCGCGCCAGACCGAAGTCGGAGATCTTGAACATCTCGGTCTCGCCGAAGCCGCAACAGAGCACGTTGCCGGGCGTCAGATCACGATGGATGACCCCGACGCTGTGGATCTCGGAAATGCCGCTGGCAAGGCAGCGCAGCGCATGAGCGGCGCGCACCGAATCAAAGGCGTAGCCAGTTTTGTGTATCGAATAGGTGACGCGATCTTCGAGTGTCGTGCCCTCGATCCCGCCGTGCACGTATTCGATGGCGATCCAAGGTGTGGGCGGCAATCCGAAGTAGGTCGTGCTGCCGGTGTCGACGAAGCGCACCACGAATGGGCTCGGCGGCACGCGTTCGTTCAAGCGGCCGAGCGCGATCGCCTCTTTTTGCGCGACCAGCTCGGGTGAAATGTCGGTCGAACCGAAAGCGCGGCGTACGATCTTGACCACCACCGGCGAGGCGCCTTCGGGCGCTTCACGGCGTGCCAAGTAGGCCGCGCCCATCCCGCCTTCGCCCACTTGCTGCTCGAGCACGTAGCGAACTCCTCGTTGCACGTCCGAATCGATGAAGCGCCCGCTGACTGTCTCGGGCGCGATGGACATCGGGGGTTCGCTCACCGTCACATTTTTGCGCCGACTTTCAGCGCGCGTCCACGGCTAAGATTTGCCAAGCCTCGCTTGCACGGCAGCAAAGCTCGGAGTAGTCGCTGAAGGAACGCTGATGAACAGGGAGATCGCGGATTCGCTGAAGCGGCGCTTGCACGCGTTGGCCGCTTGGCGGAGGCCTTCCTTTCTCACGCTATCGGACAGCGCGCCGCTCGATCTTCGGATCGTTGGCCGCACGCTGCTACACGCAGCGGCGGTCGGCGTCGTGGCCGGCTTGGCCGGAGCGGCCTTTTTCGCGGGTCTCGAGTATTTCACGCGCGCGGTCTTGGAAGAAGCGGCGGGCTACATCCCGCTTCGGGCGGACGGTGAAACGTTTGCGGCGGGCGGTGGCTTCCATACCTTTCGGCCGTGGCTGCTCGCGCTCTTGCCGGGGCTCGGCGGCTTGGCCTGTGGCCTCATCACGCGACTTGCGCCAGAAATCCGCGGTGGCGGCGGCGACGCCATGATCGAGGCCTTTCACTACGAAGGCGGTCAGATCAGAAGCCGCGTGATTTGGACCAAGGCCCTGGCGTCGATGTTTACTCTCGGCACTGGCGGCTCAGGGGGCCGCGAGGGCCCAACGATGCAGATTGGCGGGGCCTTGGGCACCCTGGTCGGACGCGTGCTGCAGGTGAGTACGCGGGAGCGTCGAATTCTCATGGTCGCGGGCGTCGCCGCCGGCATCTCGGCAGTCTTTCGCACGCCCCTTGGCGCAGCCCTGCTGGCAGTCGAAGTGCTGTACCGCGACGGCTTCGAATCCGATGCACTGATCCCCGCGGTGCTTGCCAGCGTGGTCTCTTACTCGGTGATCATTTCGATCTTTGGTGAGAGCACGCTGTTCGCGCACGTCCCGCGCTATCCGTTCGTGCCCGCGCATTTGCCGCTATTTTTGGTGTTGGCACTGCTGATCGCCGCGGTGTCCGTCGGTTTTTTGAAAGTGTACCAAGGTTTGGGGCGCTTCTTTGCTGCCTTGCCGGTGCCGGGCTGGGCGAAGCCCGCGCTCGGCGGCTTGCTGCTCGGCGCCTGCTGCACGCCCGTGATCATTCTGGTCGGTGACCGTTTACATGCACCTGGTCAAGGACTGGGCCTGCTTGGCGGCGGCTACGGCGCGGTGCAAATGGCGATCTCGGGCTCGCCATGGTTGCCGGCCGGTTGGGTCGCGGTGGCATGGCTCGTCGCACTCGGTTTCGCCAAGTTGATTGCCGCGTCCATCACCATCGGGTCGGGAGGCAGCGCGGGCGACTTTGCGCCGTCGCTGGCAATCGGTGGGCTCTTGGGCGGGGCGTTCGGGCGGGCCGCGGAGCTTTTGTTTCACGACCCTCGGATCTCCTACGGCGCTTTCGCGCTGGTCGGAATGGGTACGTTTTACGGGGGTATTGCCCATACCCCGTTGAGCGCCCTGGTGCTCGTGTGCGAGCTCGCTGGTAACTACGACTTGCTCGTGCCCTTGATGCTCACTCAGGGCATCGCGTTCGTCGCGCTGCGTCGTCGCGCCCTGTACGGTTCGCAAGTCCCGACCCAGCGCGACTCCCCGATCCACCGCGACGCGTTGCTGCTCGAGTTACTGCGCGGGACGCGCGTCCGCGAAGTGATGCGCACGTCGGTGAGCCCGGTGTGCTTTCGCAAGCAAACCTCTTCACCCGAGGTTTTGAAGCGGGTGGGGGAAGACAGCGAGCAAGAGGTGTATCCGGTGCTCGACGATCAGGCGCGCGTCGTGGGCCTGGTCACTGCCAGCGCACTGCGCGTCGCGTCGCTGGAATTTGCGGTCACCGCTTGGACCTTGGCCGCCGATCTGATGGAGCCCGTGGTGTCGGTGCGCGCCGAAGACGACCTACGGACCGCGAGCGAACGCATGCTGGAAAGCGGTCTGCGGGAGCTGCCCGTGCTGGACGACGACGGGCGCCTGCGAGGATTCTTGGACGAATCCGAGATTGCCGAGGTCTATCTGAAGGCGGCGTTCCGAGCCGAATCGGCCGACCGCCCCTCGGCTGCGCCCGTCAAGCGAGGTATCGACTAACGGCGGCGCTCGCTGCGTTGCCCGACGCTGCTGCGGGCGCTGCTGCCGGAAATGAGCTCCTGCCAGCTGGCGCTCAGGATCACTTCTTCGTCTTGCAGCACGAGAGCCGTCCATGCGCCTGCTTCGTCCCCACGAGAGAACAGCACCTCTGCGAGCTTGGGCGCGATCGACATCAGCGCGGCGCATAGTGCGCCGCGCTCGACACAGCCCGCATACAAGGGGTCGCTGTTGCTGGCGCTAGGTGACAGCATCAGTTGGCGGAGCACTTGCACGGCGCGTGGGTGCCGCAAGTCAGCCACCAGCCCGACCGGGCTCGCGAGCCCCTCCTGGCGTGCCAAGGCGTAGCTTTCCAACAAGCGCCAACGCGCGCCGTGCACGCAGCGCCAAGCCTCGGGATGCGATTCGGAGACCACCCGCATGGACTATGCGAGTCCTGCGCCGTTGCCAAGCGTCCCGCTGTCCAGCTCGGACATTTTCGCGCGCGTGCCGGCAGGCCGGAAATTCCGTTCAGTTGCAGCACAAAAGTCGCCGAAAAGGTGGCCCGAGCTCGGCAAGAAACGGCAGGCAATTATCCCGAAGCTGTACGGCCGGAGTGCGCGTTTGCGGTAACCATGTGGCGCAGCGCAGCGTACTGTCTGACGCGCGTGTCGCGGCTCTCGCCCGACCGCCGAGAAAGGAATCACGCAATGGCACCACGCTCTTACGCAAAACCCTCGCCCGATGAGCTCCGCTCTCGCCTGGGCTCGCTCGAGTATGAAGTGACGCAGCACGATGCCACCGAGCCGCCCTTCCGCAATCGCTTCTGGGATAATCACGAGCGCGGGTTGTACGTGGATATCGTGAGCGGGGAACCGCTGTTCAGCTCCGTCGATAAGTTCGACTCCGGCACGGGCTGGCCGAGTTTCACGAAGCCGGTCGAGGCCGACAATGTCCAAGAAAAGACCGACATTAGCCACGGTATGCGCCGAGTCGAAGTGCGCTCCAAGCACGCCAACTCGCACTTGGGGCACGTCTTCGAAGATGGTCCACGACCCACGCGCCTGCGTTATTGCATCAATTCGGCCTCTCTGCGCTTCATCCCCGTGACCGAGCTGGAGGCGCAAGGCTATGGCGAATACCGCGCCCTATTCGGCGACGCTCACGCGACGCCCCAAGTGGCGATCGTCGATCACGATAACGCCTGCGCCGTGCCCGCGGCGGGCGAGGCGCCCAGCTGCGAGGCAACGCTGGAAGAAGCCGTCCTCGCCGGTGGCTGCTTCTGGGGCATGGAGGACATTCTCCGTCAGGTCCCGGGTGTGATCGAAACCACCGTCGGCTACGCCGGTGGCGTCACTCCGAATCCCAAGTACGAGCAGGTCAAGACGGGCCGCACCGGCCATGCCGAGGCGCTCCGCATCCTGTTCGATCCCAAACGCGTCTCGTTCGAGCAACTGCTCGACGAGTGGTTCTTCAAGATGCACGACCCGACCACCAAAGACCAGCAGGGCAACGATCGGGGCAGTCAGTACCGCTCAGCGATTTTCGTGACTTCGGCCAAGCAGCGTGAAGTGGCGCAGCAGGCCAAGGAGCGAGCACAAGCCAGCGGTCGCTGGAAGACGCCGATCGTGACCGAGATCGTTGACGCTGGTCCGTTCACGCCTGCCGAGGACTACCACCAGAAATATCTGGAGAAGCACCCCGGCGGGTACACTTGTCATTTCATGCGGGATTAACCGGCGGATTTGCCAGCTCAGTGGCGTCGAGCGCGCGGTTTGCAGCCGCGCGCTTGACGTCGGGAGCGATGCCCTTGGACATGCCGTTGCCCGCGCGCTCCACGACCTCGTGCACGAAGTTCAGTTTGGCGACCACGCGCTCGGCCAGCACGAACGGGTACACGTCGGCGAGCCCCATCGAGCGATTCAAGCTATTGAGAGCGACCGTGAGCGGCACCCATGCGCCGATCAAGTCTTCGAATCTTTCGAAGTGCACTCGTCCCGCGGTGATGGGTTCGCTAGTTGCCCCGCCAATTGGCTGGGGCTTCAAGGCCACGCCGAAGCTCTGCGCCGTTTCCAGGGTGTCGATCATGTGCAGGTAGTGGGCCCAGGTTTCGGCCCAATCCTCCCAGGAGTGCATGGTCGCGTACGCGCTCACGTATTCCTCGGCCCAGTTCTGCTTGGGTGAAGCGTAGTGGCGCTTGACGGCCTCCGCGTAGTCCTCCTCCTCGTTGCCGAATAGAGCACGGTAATCCGCAAGCTGCGCGCTGCCTTTGACCAGCCGGTCCCAATAATAGTGGCCGGATTCGTGCCGAAAATGACCGAGCAGCGTGCGGTAGCGTTCGCCCATCGCGACGCGGGTCTGTTCGCGGGAAGGCGTGTCGGCCTCCTTCATGTTGATGGTCACGAGACCGTCGCAATGACCGGTGAGCACTTTTTCGCCGTCGCTGCCGTCGCTCTTGAATGCGAAGGCGAGACCGGTTTCGGGCTGATCCTGCTTGGTCTCGAGCGGTAGGCCGAGCTCCAACAGCGTGTACACCAGGCGGCGCTTCGCGATCTCCAAACCCTGCCAAGACGAAAGCGCGGAAGGTTCCGAAAGGTCCGGAGTCGATTCGTTCAAGCGGCAAGCCAGACAGAATTCATTTGGATCGTGCTCGGGGATGGCCCAGTTGCACACCGCGTGCTTCGTGTAGTTGGCGCACAGGCGGTAGCGTGCGCCCGTGGCCAGCGGATCGAGAGCCAAGTAGCGCGTGCCCGGCTCGCTCGTGGCATCCTGCTCCATCGCGCTCAAGACCCCGCGGTCGGAAAGGTATGCGAGCGCGTGCCCACAACGGGTGCATTGGGAATTCTCGAAGAACACGACGTGCTTACACGCGGAACAGGTAAAAATCTTCATGGTCTTTCGTCCGGGGAAAGGGCCAAATCCGGCAGGGGCTCAGGGCGCGATGAACGTGCCGCAGGACGACGAGCAATTGGCGATGTCGTCCACGCAAGAGTCGTTTTCACCGATGCAGTCGTGGCAGTCGTCCAGCTTGTTTTGCTTGGCGTCGCTGTTACTAGCATCACTTTCGCAGCGATCTTTACAAGCGTTCACGTCGTAGTTCGAATTCACGCAGTCGGCGTAGCGCTGACAGACCGCGTGGCAATCCCACTTATTGGTGATCGGGTCAGCCGCGCTACAGGCAACGCCAGTCAGGGACAGCGCCAGGCAAACGAAGGCAAAGGATTTAATCATGACCGCGGGACATTGCAGCGCGTATGCCAAGTCGGTTGTCGCGCGATCTGGCTTTTCCTTTGCGGCGGATTTGCGGTGAATGAGCCGCGCTTGGCACAAATGGGCCCCAGGGTGTGGCGTCCCGTCGCGGCGAGGCATGCTTCGTGCTCCAATCGGCGCGTGAGCACGAATCCCTCGCTCCTCAAGCGCTATTGGGGCCTGATCAAGCGCGTGTCGGACGAAGCCGACGCCGACGACGCGGACATCGTGGCGGCTGGCCTCGCGTTCTACGGGACCCTGGGCTTGTTTCCTGCGCTTCTGGCGATGGTCTCGTTGTACGGCTTGGTCGCCGATCCGGTCGCCATCGAGCGGGCGATCTACACGGTGGCTCGCTCGCTGCCCCCAGCTGGCCGCGACCTGGTGATCGGTGAGCTGTCGAACTTCATCGCGCGCGATTCCAGTAGCCTGAGCTTGAGCATGGTCTTGGGCTTTCTGGCCGTGCTTTGGAGTGCGTCGTCGGCCATGAGCGTGCTCGTGCGTGCGATCAACGTCGCGTACGACCTGCCGGAGCGGCACAACTTCTTCAAACGCCGTCGCATTGCCATCCTGTTCACGGTGGCAGGCATGTTCGGCCTATTCGTGCTCATACCCGTGGTGGCCGTGCTGCCCAAGCTGCTGGCCTTTTTTCACATTGGCGGCGCCGTGGTGCTGTTGCGCTGGCCGGTGATGGCCGCCGTCGCCTGGCTGACGTTCGGGCTGCTCTACCGATACGCGGCTCAGCAGAGCCCGTTGCCCAGCATGCGCGCCGTGCTACCCGGCGCTAGCGCCGCAGCACTGCTTTGGGTGGGCTTGTGCGCCGTGTATTCGCTGTATGTCGAATACTTCACCAGTTTCAGCTCGACGTACGGCGCGCTGACGGGTGTGATCGTGTTGCAATTTTGGCTGTATGTATCGGCGCTGATCTTGGTCTACGGCGCGGAGCTGAATGCCGAATTGGCGCGTCAGCCGTTCAACCAAGTGCAGCAGGGCTTGCCGCTGCTCGAGGACACAGCGGCGGAGCCCAACGCAAGCGCCCCCGCGCAGCGCTCGAGCCAGCCGAGCACTGCTGCCAAATACTGAACAGCGGTACTCCGGTTGACTCGAGTGCCGACCGCGGGGGCGCGGGCGCACGCGAGCGATCGCTCACGAAGTCGAGTTGCTGGTGTGGTGCTGCTCGAAAGAGCCGATCTTGTCGTTGATCTTTTCGTTCACGCGGCCCTTCACGTCGTCGAGGCGGTGCTTCACGTCGTCCAGACCATCCGAGAGACGGGCGCGCAACTCCTCGCCCGAGCTGGGCGCGAGTAATAGGGCGGCGCCAGCGCCCACTGCGGCGCTCACTGCAACCAGGCCGAGGGCGGGTAGGGCCCGCGAGAGCGCGCTCGGACGACGCTCGAGACCCACCACGCCGAGGATATCGTTCCACTCGACGCTACCGACGTTACGCGCGAACTTTGCGGCCTGCTGCGCGCCGATGAGCGATCCCAAGGTCCACAACGCTTTGCTGATGTTCCGGTTCATTGTAAAAGATTCCTTCCTGAATCTGGGTTTCTGCACCCATCGGATGCGGATCAGGACCGAGCAAGGCGCGTGCCACACCAGGTTGCGATCTCAGTTCGGTTTTTGGCCGAGATGTCCGTCCGTCACCGACGCAAGCTGCCCCAGTGCGACAGGCGAGTGTGACGTGCTGGAAACTGGCCGCTCAGTAGCGCTTCCGCCACACGAGATCGATGCCGGAAGCCCCATGATCGCCGGCTACGGTGGACAGCGACCAATTGCGCTTGATCAGAAAGTCCAAGGTGACGAAGGTCATGTCCGGAGGCTGCCCCGGGATCTGTCCCAGCGCGCGCGTGAGCTTCGCCGACACCTTGGCTGAGATTTGGACCACGAGCTCGGGGCGCGCGCTGCCCGTGCTGGTATCGATGCGCGTGCTGACGTCCAGGTCGGAAATGCTGGATAGCGCCTTATTCAGGCCTTGAGTCGCCGTACCGCCAACCACGCCAACCGCGGTCTCGGCGTTGTTTCCGCCACCGCCCCCCAGCGAGCCGTCGGCCGACCCCGTGAGGAGCAAGCTGAGGATTTGGTCCTGGGTCAGGGGAGGCTCCGAGCGGAGTGTGATTTTCAGTTTTGCCGCAGTTCCGCTCGCGTCCGCGTACACCCGGTGGCGATCCTCGTCCGGCGAGTCCCAGCGCGCGGTCGCAACGATCGTGGGGTTGCCGGGCTCGCCCGAGAAGGTGACGACGCCGCTCTCGATTTCGAACTCTTTGCCGGAAACATCGAGCTTGCCGCTCCGGACTTGAATCTGTCCCTCGACCGTGAGCGGGTCGGAGAGCACCAGCCGCAAGCGTCCGCTCAGTTGGATCTTGGTGCTATCGCCCTGCTGGATCCAGATCTGATTGCCCAAGCTCAGATCGACGGTCATCGGACTCTCGTTCTTCGCTGGGTCGCCTTCCTCCAGTGGTTGCAGCGGTAGGGTGACGAAGTCGCCGTCCCGTTGTCGCGTGCCGACGCGGACGCCTTTTGCTGGATCGAGGTTTTGCAGGTCTTGACTGCCGTCAGCCGGCAAGTGCACGCGCAGCTCCCGGATGTCCACGGACAGCGCCTGTGAGCCCTTGGTTTGGCCTGGGCGCAGCTTGATGTCGACCGCGCCGTAAGTATCGTCCAGCTCGGTGCCAGCCAACGAGAGCGACACCCTCTCCGCCTTTGCGATGCGAAGATGAGCATCTGCTCCCGTCAGATCCAAACCTTGGAAGCGCGCTTCCCCGGTGACCCGGAGCCTGCCAGAGGTCGCGCGTGCGCTCAGCTCGTCGAGCTTGGCCTTGCCTGGCTCGAGCGACAGTCGCGCCTTGATTTGATCGAAGCGCTGTCCCACCGCTGCCAGTTGCGCGACGCCATCGGTCAGATCGACGTGCCCGTCGAGCTCCGGCGCTCCACCACGGAAATGTGCGTTCAAGTCGCCGTTGACTCGGCCGTCGAGCTCACCGAGCACCGAGGTCAGCAGCGGCCCAAAGGCGGCCAACCGCAATTCGCGTGCTCGCAGTTGAGCGTCGGCTGGCATGCGCAACGCGGGCACAAGGCGCGCGCCCCAGTCCATTCCCGAGTGTGCCTCGGCCGTCGTGGTGCCGCCTTGCCCCTCCACGCTCAGCTTTGCGTCCGCCTTGCCGTCGCGCACTCGAATTTCGGTTCGGATGCGACCGAGCGGACTATTTGCCAACTGGAGCGATTGCACGTCCAGATCCACGTCCACCGTCGCGTTCTTGCCGAAGTGCTCGAGCGTCGCTTTGCCCGTTAGTGCGCCCTCCACTTGGCGGGTGCGCGCTGCAGGCATCAGCCCAATCGGGAAGCCATCGAAGGCCAAGCGCGCGTTGGCGTCGAGCGGCGGCGTCTGTTCGGATGTGCGGTTCAGCCAGTCGTTGAGGACGGTCTCGAAGTCGATGTCGGCCTTGGCGAAATCCTTACCGGCCGAGCGCGCGTTGCCGCTGAGCTTGCCCTTCAGTCCGTCGTAACTCCCTTGGAATGCCAAATCGAGCTTCTTGCCCTTGTCGTCGCTCTGCTGGAAACGCTCGATTTTACCAGCCAGCGCAAGCTTGGGCGCGCTGAACGTGCCCTCGTAGCTCAGCGTACCCGATGCCACGCCTTTCAGCGCGGCCGGGCGCACTTCCACCGGCAGCTTGTCGAGCTCTCGCGGCGGGACGCTGAGCTGCACGCGCAGGGGGATTTGGCGCCATCGATCCGCGAGCTCACTCGCCACGCTGGTCAAACCGGGCGTGGCCTTACCCTCGACGCTGAGCGCCACCAGCCTGCCCTGCGCGTCCTTGACGCTCGCAGCAAGCTCGGTTTCGCCGGTCTCCGCATGGCTCAAGTCCAGGTCGAAGTCGATGCCCTTGATGGCCAGGGGCGCAGTGTCGCGTGCCTGCTCTTTCGTGGTGATGGTGGTGGTCGTCGTCCGCTTGCCAGCGAGCTGCAGCTTGTTTGTCGCGACGTGCAGGTGAAAGCTCGGTAAAACCGCACTCGCTCGTTGGCGCTCGATGGCTACATCGTATTCCAGCACGCCCAGTGCGCGGTCGAAAGGTAGCTCGACGCCGGGCGGGATCAGCTGAAGCAGATCTTTGAGTCGCACTTGTCCGTCGATGGCGATCTTGCCCGTGGCGCGCGCTGGATTCGGGCGGTCCAAATCAATCCCGCGCAGCTCTTGAAAATCGAAATTCAACCGCCCCAATTGCTTCAGGTTGGCTTGAGCTCGGCCGCTCAAGCGATCTCGGTCGAGCTCGAAATCCGCGCTCAACGACCCGCCCGCAACGCGCCCGAAGCTCAGATCGTCGCTGCGCGCGACGAGCCGCGCGCGCACGTCACCCTCGCGGCGCTCGTAGCTCGCGCTGACCGTGACGGTGCCTGATTTGAGCGGGGCGTTGGCATCGGCCAGGCGCCACAAGCGTGCCAGATCGAGCTCGTAGCTCTGCGCGTGCAAGCTTTCCAGAGTGGAGCCGTAGACCAACGACACGTCGGCCTTGCCGGCTCCTTGCACGTGCAACCCGCTGACGCGCGTGCGCCCACCGAGGATTTGCACGCTGTCGGCCGTGAGCGAGAGCTGAGTGTCTCCTTGCCGAAGCTCGATGCGCGGGTGGTCGACGCGCAGTCCGCGATCATTCGAGGCCATGGCGCTGAGCTGGACGCGCCGCTTGGGTGCGAAAGTGGTGGCTTCTGCCTCGAGCACGAGCTGCGACAGCGAGCCTCGTGCAAGGAGCTTTGCGTCGCTGACGTGCTGGTCGGCGAGCCGCGCGTCGCTGACCGTCAGGCGCACGTCCGCGTTGGGGTGTGGCAGCGCCCCGCTGAACGCCGCCCGCAATTCTGCACGCGCGATCTGGTTGTCGGCCTGCTGCAGATCGTGCAGCCGTGCCTGAACGTTAGCGCTCAAGCTCTGAGCCTCGAGCCGGTAGCTGCCTTGCGCGTCGATTTGACCTTTGCCGCGCGTCAGCCCCGCCAGTCGCTTCAGCCGCGGCGCGTCGTTCAACACGGTTTTGCTGCGAAATTCCAGGGTCGTCTGCTGACTCTGACTGAGCGTGGCGTCGAGCGAGGTGTGCGCGCCGGGCTCGGCGATTTCGGCGTGCGCTTCGACGCGGTTGCGTTGCGTTCGTGAGTCGCTGCTGAATGTACCGTTCACGGAAATTCCCGGCAGCGCCTGCGCGGCGATTAGCGAATTCTGGCTGGCCAGCTCGAAGTTGCCGGTGATTGGCCCGACCTTCGGCGCGCGCACTGCCGCATGCACCGTCAAATCGAGGCTAGAGGCGGGCGCGCTGCGCGTCAGTTCTGCCACGTCCAAATCACGCGTCTCGACGTTGGCTTTTGCCGTCAGCTCGTCGGCCAGGTCCAAATCGAAGTCACCTTTGACTTCCCCCGAGGCTATGGCGAGTGAAAATACGCCGTGCAGCTTGGGCAATTGCCCTTCGGCCGAGGCGGTGAGGCTAGCGGGGGAGCGCAGTTCGAGAGCTGGCAGCTGTTTGGCCACCGCGGCCGGTGGAATATCGCGTGCCTCCAAGGTGGCGCTCAGTTTCGAATTCAGGTAGCTCGCGTCGAGGACGACTGGAACTTGCGCGGCGGTGCCTCGGAAATGTGCGCGCGCGCCGAGCGGCTTGTCGGTCGCTGCTGGGATGTCCAGCGAGGCTTGCAGGTCACCGACGGGATCGACGCCCTGCGGCAGGCCGCGAGCGATCAGCGCCAGTTTTTTCAAGCCGATTGCGGTCGCGACGTCGTCCGTGCGCAGGCTCGCGTGCGTGTCCTTCAACTCCACGTCGAGTGCTGGCGTGCTGGCCAGCGAGCCGTGGGCCCAAGCGTGATCGACCACTAGACGATCGATGATCACGACCGTGCCCGGGCCTGAGCTGGGCGCGCTCGGTGTTTTGGGCAGGAAAGCGTCGGCCAGCGTCGGGCTGCCGGATCCGTTGTCGATCAGCACGGCCTCGACGTGACGTAGCGAGGCGCCCGTGATGCGTATCGTAAGCGGCTTCGACTTCTCCGTCAGGGCCGCCCAGACGATGCTGGGCACACTGAGCTCCGCGCTGAGACCGTGAATGTCGAGGACGCGGCGACCTTTGGCGTCGAAGACCTCGGCGTCCGCTGCGGCGATGCCGGTCAAGCCCAAGTTGCCGACGCCGTGCAACACCAAGCGTCCTTGGAACGTGCCATCCAGCGCGCTGTTGACCCGAGCCACCACGAAGCTCCGTACGGCCTGGAAGCGTAGCGAGAACAAAACGCCTGCCACCAGCACCACGAGCAGCGCGAGCAGTACGCCGAACGCGATTCCGGCGCGCTTGCCGTAACGACGTAGGCGGTGCGGCTTTTCGATTCTGGCGTCCATCAGAATGCCTCCCCAATGCCGAACGAGAGCGCAAGCGGCAGACCAAAGGTCGTGTTCGGGACGCCTTCGCCGGATGCGTCGGCTGGTGCCTGCAGGCCGGGCACGCGGTAGCCGGCATCGAAGCGGATCGGGCCGACCGGCGTATCGTAGCGAAAGCCGACGCCGACGCTCAAGTGAGGTCTGTTGAGGCGGAAGTTCACCGGTTTCGGCGACACGTCTGCCGTGTCCGTGAAGAACGCACCCGAGAAGGGACCGGAGATGGGGTAGCGCAACTCGAGTGACGCCTCCCACAGGGTGAAGCCGCCCAGCGGCAGGTTGCAATTCGGGTCCTGCTGTTGCTCGGTGCAATTCGTATTGGCGAGGGTGGAGGTGGCCTGCGGCACGATGCCGTGCGGACCAATCTCGCGCAGGGCGTAACCGCGATTGGAGCCGAGCCCACCGGCGAAGAAGCCGCGCAGGAACATCAGCTGGATGTCGCGCACCCAGCCGGGCCGGCGCGAGGGATCGTCCTCGTAGCTCGCGCCGTTGGCCGTGGCCTCGATGGTATCGCCGTAGTTTTGCGCGAACAAAAGGCCGACGTTGACCCGCGCCGCGAGCGTCCACTTGCGCGCCAGCGGAACGTAGCCCCGGACTTCGCTGGTGGTCTTGACATCGACAGCCGAGCCGCCGACACCCGCTACCTGTAGCTCCGTGCTGACGTATCCGCCCTCGTGGGGGTGGATCTTCTCGTCGCGAAGATCGAGCGCCAAAAATAGCTTCGGGTAAGAAATCACCACCGGATGCAAATCGGGATCCATGGTGCCGAGGTACATGAACGGTCGGTCGTACTGCACCGTGTGCGCGAACGAGCCGTACAAGCGCAAGGAGTTGAACGAACGGTCGACGCCGGCGCCGATGCGCGCATCGTCGTAGCCGAGCACTTGGTCGCTCACTTGATGGGACTGATAGATGACGGGCGCTCGGCTGCCTTCGAGCTGAGTGAAGAAGCCCGTGCGAGCCTCGATGAAGCCCGGCTGACGGAACTGCGCGTTGAGCTTCAGCTTGGGCAGCAGATGACGTGGGGAGTCGAACGTCGGAAAGCGCGTCGGGTACAGCACGACACCCGGCTTGGCTTCGAAGCTGATGCTGCGCAGGCCGCCCAGGAAGTTGCGATTTTCCCAGCCGCCGACCAAGTGCAAATCCGTTTGTAGCGAGTCGGTCTGTGCGCCGCCCCCGATGTGAACCGCTTTCAGCTTCGCGGTTTCGACCGTGACCTTGAGCGGAATCGTGGGATTTTCTACGCCCGCTTCGGTCTTGTCTATGGTGGGCGTGATCACCACCGAGCTGAACACGTTCAAATCGAGCAGTGCGCGCTCGGCGAGATCGAGCTCGCTGCGCGAGTACGGCTGCCCCGGTGTGAGGTTCAGCGCGCGCCGCACGGGCTCTTCGGGAACTTTGCCCAAGCCGACGATGGTGACTTTCCCGTACCTGGCCTTCTTCCCGAGCTCGACGAAGTAGCCCACCGCGACGCGATTTTTCGGCAAATCGACGTCGGCCGCGCGTTGCACCGTGGCGTACGCATAGCCTTCGTCCCCGACCTCGTGCGCGAGAAATTCGCCGGCTTTGACGAAGCGCTCCTCTTCGAACGGACGAGCGCCCGCTTTGGCTCCGCAGCCAGTCTTGCTGCAGAGCCGGCGCTGGACTCTTCTGATGATGCGCTTGACCCGTTCTGGCGGCAGACCCTCGAGCCCGTGCACGTCCACGCGCTCGACGAGCACGGGCTCGCCTTCCTCGATGCGAATGTCGATGCGCACTTTGTTTCGTTCGACGTACGAAACACGGCCGGCGCGTACGCGTGCATGGTAGTAACCGACCGCACGGTAGTAGCGCTCGATGCGTTGTAGATCGCGCTCCAAAACGAAGCGGTCGAAGACGCTGTAGTCGTAGACGATTCCCCGAAACAAACCGAGAAATTTTGGACTGCTCGTGGTTGCCAATTTTTCGCGTAGCTCGTCCGAATCAATCACGTCATTGCCAGAAAGGTCGACCGACTTGACCGCAGAGCGGCCGTCGGGAACGGTGGTGCATCCGACGCTGCAGAGCAGCGAAATGAAGCTCGAAACAAGAATCAACCCGAATGCCCGCACCGCTCGAAGAGCCCGGGGCAGAAGTCGCAAGCCAATCACCCCCGCCAGGTTGCAAACAATGCGCCAGGCCTGGCGTACTTCGTGCTTCCCGATGTGCGCGGTGCTCATGACCTGTCCGCTCCCGCACTGGTTATACGTCTGCGTGCTGGCCTGCGTCGCCTGTTCCAGTTCGTTGCCAGAACCTTTACCCGCGAGGCAGCCTCGCTCCGAATACCTGCCGGTGCCTTATCCGCCGCCCGCGGCTTTCGCCGAGGTGGTGCCATCCGCGCCAAACGGCGATGCCGTGTGGATCGACGGTCACTGGGCCTTTCGTGGCGGGCAGTTCATTTGGGAGCGGGGGGGCTGGGTTGCGCCACCCGCCGGAGCGCGTTTTGCCCATTGGCGCATTCGTTATTCGCAAGACGGCACGCTGCTGTTCGCCGAAGAGGTTTGGTACGACGCCAAGCTGAAACCAATGGCGAGCCCCCAGAAGCTGCGCGAAGCGTTCACCCCGCTCAACGAATTGACGCCGGAATCCCAGCACGGCTTCTGAGCGAGCCCGGGACAAACGCCGCCGGGCGCATGCGGCTCGTTTCAGCCACGTGCGCCCGGCGCGTTGCAGCAAAAGCTTGCTATTTGGTCTGCGTGTCCGAGCCCGCTGAAGTGCGCGCGCCCCCCCCTGCCACCACGATTTCTACGCGGCGATTGTTGGCGCGACCCTCTGGCGTGTCGTTACTGGCCACGGGATCGGCTTTGCCTTTGCCGACCGACGTGATCTTGTCCGCAGGCACGCCTTTGCTCACCAGGTAGGCGCGCACCGATTCGGCGCGGTCCTTGGACAGCTTCAGGTTGCTGGCCTCCGAGCCCACGGAGTCCGTATAGCCCTCGACGACCATCGGCTTCACGTCCGCCTGATCCTTCAAGGCCGTAGCGACCTGGTCGAGCTGATCGCGCGCGGCCGGAAGCAGCTCGGACTTGCCCGTCACGAACAAAACCTGCCCCGAGAGCGTGATCACCATGCCGCGAGCTTCTTCTTTGACCTGCGCGATCTTGTTCAGGCTCTCCATGGCGCGAGCGGCCCGCGCTTCGGTTTGCGCCAGCTGCGTCCCGAGTTGGTTTACCTGGTTCCGTTCCGCGCCGAGCTGCGCCACCGCCGAAGTGCGTAGCTTGTCTTGGAGCTCCACGTAGTGAGCGCTCGCGGCCTCGGCCTGTTGCTTCGTCCTCGCGTTTTCCCCCAATGTCATGGCCAACTCTGCGCGACGCTGGGCGACGTAGGCGTAGCTGCGCTCCTTGTCGGACTGCGGGTCTTTCTCGTGCACAGCCTCCGCTTTATCGAGCGACTGCTTGGCGCTGAGCACGCTATCGGGCACGAGCGCGGCGGTCGGGTCAGTGCGCGCATGCTCGTAGGCCTGACGTGCGCTCACGAGCTCGGGGGTGGGGGTGGTGGCGGCACACGCGCTGACCGCAAGGAAACTCGAGACAACCGCGATCGTCGAAATTTTCATGGCTAAACTCCTGCTCTGGGTTCGAAAAAACGTTATTGCGCTTGCTTCAACAGGCCGTCGATCTTGGCTTGAGCTTCTTGCGCTTGTTGCTTTTCGGTAGTTCCCCGCGCGAGCGCGAGCGAAAGGTCGGCGTCGGCCTGCGCTTGATTCAGCAGCAGCTGAGCGCGATCGTTGTCATTGTCGTCGATGGCCTTTTGCGCGGAAGCCAGCTCATCGTTGGCCATCTTCAAGTGCAAGGCCGCTTGCGGCGTGCTCTGCGCCCCCGCCTCTTGAGCGGCACGAGCGGTGGCTTTGGCGTCCGTGAGGCGCTCCACGGGTATTGCGGAGCTGCCGCAACCAACGCTGAACAGGGCCACGAGGCCCGACACGCAAACGACGGATTTGAGATTTGACATGGGTTCCTCTCGATGTGGTGACCTGAAAAATTGCTGCGCGCCTCGGTCGTCGCTCTTCTCTTGTGCTTGTCTTGTTTGGTCTTGTCTTGCCTTCGTGGCCGGCCTGTTCGCTGGCTTCGTCCACGTTCAGGGCGAGGCTCATTGCAGTCAGCGTGCCAAGTGGCAGCCACTCGGTTGCTTCCCAGAGAGGGACGCCGTTTGACCTGCTCTCGGAGTGTTTCCAGTTCGTGACTATCCGCCTCAGCGGGGCGACGAAGCTGTCACATGGCTCGCAGCACATGCCCACGCAGGGCCGAACAGGCGCGCGCCCGCTGGGGCTGGCGTGCGCGCCCTCTGGCACGTGCTTTGCTGAACGTACCTTATGAACCGTCAAGCCAAAGGTGCCGTCATCGCGCTCGTGTTCGTCGCGGCCTTCATCGCGAGCATCGCGTTTCACTCCGTCGTTGCCGCGCTCGTCGTGCTGCTGTCGGGCGTCACGATTGCCTTCGTCGTAGGGATCGCCTGGATGCGCACGTCACCGCACGGCGCTCGCGGTAAGCAAAACTAGCACCGCCAGTGCTGATGCCTGCTGGCTGCTGCGGCACACTTCCTCCGCGTAGCAGGCGGAGTACGCGGAGTCTGCGCAACGGCTAGCTCTGTGTGGAGCGAAACACCTGAATGTGATTGATCACCGAGCTGCGCGCGGTGATGCGGCCGGCAATCTGACCCGCCAACGAACGTTCGTGCTCGCTCGCCACCGAGCCCCACAGCAGGACTTGACCGCCGCGGACGACGATTCCGATCTTCGTGGCGTCGACCTCACCGTGGCGGTGCATCTGCTGTTGAATGCGGCTGTGCAACTCGGCATCGCTTGGGGAAACTTGGCTCACTCCTGAGCGGTGGTTGGTCGTGTGCATGCGCGCAACGGCTGCAAATCACGTGCCTCCCGGGACGACACCGCCTCTATCGCTCGGCACAGGTGTGTCGCAAATGATCCGCCCCGCGCGTGCTGGTACTGGCACACACGTTGCTAATCCAGGAGTATGGACCAGCAGTCTTCTAGGCTACTCACGGCATCTGCGCTCGCCGTGCTGACGGGCGTACTGTCGGTCGCGGCCTGCACACACAGCACCGATCGCGTCGTGGAGCCGGTCGGCGGAGGCGACGCATCGGCTCCGCCCGCCGACCTCGCTGACGCAGGGGGCGAGCCGATCGGTCCCATCGCGCACCCCGTTGAACCAGACGACTTTCGGCTCGTGCGCGCACCGGAATTCGGCATCGCTCGTGAAAGTCGCCTGGTCAGCCTGAGTACCCCGCGACCAGCCGGCATTGGGGGCATCAGCGCCGGAGGTAGCGCAGGATTCAGCGGCACTGACCTCCGGCCAGTCGCCAGCGGAGGAAACACCTTCGACGACTACTAGGCGCGTTGCAAGATGAGGTTGAGGCCAGCGTTGGAGCCGTCGTTTTCGAACAGCTGCAGCTTGCCGTGGTGCCTTGCCAGCACGGCTTCGGCGAGCGCGATGCCTGCGTTGGCCTGAGTCGTGCTCATACGGTCGCGCAGGGCTCGTTGCACACTTTCGCTCGCGTTGTCGCTTTCGAAGCTGACCCGGGCCGTGCTTGGATCCGAGGAGATCCGAATCGTCAGCTCGCTTTGCGAGAAGCTGCAGAACAAAATCGAGAGCTCTGAAATGGCGCCGGACATGGTTTGACCGTTCAGGGGCCAGAGCACAGGCGCGGGCGGGGCCTCTACGTGCAGGCGCAGGGTGCGCCGTGCATGGGCGGAGAAGGCCCGAGCCACCGCGTCCTTGACCAAGGCGCTCAAATCCGTCGGCTCGCCCAGCTCCAGCTCAGCGCTGTCCATCAGGCGAGCCAGCACCGAAAGTCGATCACCGAGCAGCAGCAAGCGCTGCGTGCTCCGCGTCATCATCAGGGTCAGCTTCGCCGCATCGGCGTTGTCAGCCGAGACTTCGCGGGTCAACTCCTTCATCGCGCCGTCAAGCACCCCCACCGCGCCACGTAGGTCGTGGGCGGTGATGGCCAGAAAGCGTGGATCAGGCTTCTGGAGCACGCTTGGGCGCCTCGTGCTCACGCGGCAGTTGCTGACGCGACTGATAGCGCTCGAGCTTGCGGTACATGGTCCTGCGGTCGAAACCGAGCAGCTGGGCGGCACGGGACTTGTTGCCTTCGACCAAGGCCAGGACACGGTGAATGTAGCGGCGTTCGAGCTCGTCCATGCTGACGACCTCGGCCATTTCGTCCACTGCAACTACGAAACGGTCGGCGGTATAGCCGCGCACGTTTTCGGGTAAGTCGTCGACCGAGATTTGATTGAAGCGCGCCAAGGCGACCGCGCGCTCCATGCAGTTCTCCAGCTGCCGCACGTTACCCGGCCAGTTGTAGGCCAAGAGCTTCTCGGCCGCACCTTCGGACAGAGTGAGCGCGCCCTTGTTGCCCTTGGCGGCGAAGTTCTGCAAGAAATGCGCAGCCAAATGCACGACATCCATTCCGCGCTCGCGCAATGGCGGCAAGGCGATCTTGACTACGTTGATGCGGTAGTACAAATCCTCTCGGAAGCGCTTTTCATAGACTTCGCTCTCGAGATCGCGGTTGGTGGCTGTGATCACGCGCGCGTCGAACGGCACCTCCGTATTCGCGCCCACCGGACGAATCGTACGCTCTTGCAGTGCCCGTAGCAGCTTGGGCTGCATTTCCAGCGGCATTTCGCCGATTTCGTCCAAAAACAGTGTGCCTCCGTCGGCTAGTGCGAACAGCCCCGTGCGCTGTGATTTCGCATCGGTGAAGGCGCCGCGAGCATGTCCGAACAGCTCACTTTCGAGCAAATGCGGCGGCATGGCTGCGCAGTTTACGGCCACGAACGAACCCTTCCGTCCGCTAGCCTGATGGATGGCCTTGGCCACCACTTCTTTACCAGTGCCAGTCTCACCCGAGATGAGCACGGAAGCGTCGCCTTCGGCCACACGGGCGACGAGATCGAACACGCGCTCCATCGCGGGGCTGTTGCCGATCACGCCTTCGACTTTGAGGCTCGAGGCATTTTCTTTCAGCCGTCGCACTTCTTCGCGCAGCTCGCGGTGCTGCGAGGCGCGGTTGACGCTGATCGACAACAGCGATGGATCGACTGGTTTGGTCACGAAATCGAACGCGCCCGCGCGCATGGCAGCAATCGCGTTTTCCAAACTGCCCATGCCCGTGACGACGATCACCGGGATATCAGCGCGGACGCCGGCGATTCGCTGGCAGAGCTCGATACCGCCGAGCTCCGCCATGTCGAGGTCGGTGAGCACGGCGGTGAACTCCTCGTTCGCAATGCGGTTCAAAGCCGCACGCGCCGAGGTTTCGGTGACGGCTTCGTAGTCCTGACGCTTCAGCATCATCTGAAGCAAGTCACAGGTGGCTTCGTCATCGTCTACGACTAGGATCTTTCGACCGTTACTCATGTGACCTGCTGATTGGTTGGAAAGGCTGGTAGGGCACGAACTGCTTGGTCAGACCGTGGCTGAGGCGCCTGCGCATCGGTGCGACGCGATTGGGTCAACGTGCCGCGATTAAGCAAGGTACGTGCCGACGTGCCACAACCTGAGAGCGCACGCTTTTTGGCGTGGTCTTCACGAAGCCAATGGCTAGTTTTTGGCTTAATTCATGGACCAAGCGTGACACGTTTGCGGCCAATGTGGCAAACGGTCACAGCCGCGAGTGAGAAACGGGGAGCTGGGGTCCGTGGTCGAGCTCCACATCGGCTAGCAGCTCACTCCGCTTCGCGCACGCGGCGCTCCGCCTCGCGCCGCCCGCGAGCTGTGACATTTTGCGGCTCTCGCAGCGCCCTGAATCCGGCAGATGCACGCGGGAATGTGGCTCAAACGCCGGCATGGTTCGTGCAGCCCCCCCCGGTTACGCCGACACCCACGTTACCCGACCACTCCAAGAACCGACAGAGTTAACATGAGAAATTCGATTCTGCTCGTTGACGATGACCAGGACCACTGCGAGCTGCTCCGCGCAATGCTGGTTCGGCTCGGCTACGGCGTAACAGCGACGAATTCCGGGGAAGAAGCGTTGGACCACGCAGGTCGGGAGCGCTTCTCGGTAGTCATCACGGACTTGAGCATGTCTCCGATGAGTGGCTTCGAGCTGTGCGAAAAGCTGGTAAGTCGCGGGAACGAGGCGCCAATCATCGCTGTCACCGGTCACGCGAACATGGATTTCGCGGTCAATGCGCTGCGCGCCGGGGCCTATGATTTCTTGGCCAAACCCGTGGACGAAAAGCTGCTGGGTCTGTGTGTCGCCCGGGCAGCGCAGCATCAACGGCTGCAACACGAGGTCAAAAAGCTGCATTCGGACAAGGAGTTGGCGAGTGCGGGCCAACTGATTGGCGATAGCATCGCCATGCGGCGCGTGTACGAAACCATCCGCCGAGTCGCGGCCAGTGACGCGTCCGTATTGATCCAGGGAGAAACCGGCACCGGCAAAGAGCGCGTCGCCCAAGCGCTGCATGCGGCTGGACCGCACCCGGAGGGGCCGTTCATCGCCATCAATTGCGCGGCGCTGCCGGCAGGGCTGCTCGAGAGCGAGCTTTTCGGCCACGCGAAGTCCGCCTTCACCGATGCCAAGGCGGCCAAAGAGGGCTTGTTCGTGCGCGCCTCGGGCGGAACGCTGTTTCTGGACGAAATCGGGGACATGGCTCTGGAAATGCAGTCCAAATTACTGCGCGCTCTGGAAGAGCGCACGGTTCGCCCGGTGGGCTCGAACGAAGAGGTCCCGTTCGTCACGCGCGTCGTGGCCGCCAGCCATAAAGATCTACAAGAAGAGGTCGGCGCCCGGCGCTTTCGCGAGGATTTGCTGAATCGAATCAACGTCGTTCAAATCGACGTGCCGCCGCTGCGCGAACGCACCGGGGATGTGCTGAAGTTGGCCAGTTTCTTCCTGCGACGTTCGTCCGAGCGCAGCGGCAAAGGCGAGATGTATCTGCCGCCGGTCGTGGCGGAGCGGCTGCTGGCCTATGACTGGCCTGGCAACGTGCGCGAATTGGAAAACTGCATGGAGCACGCGGTCGCGCTGGCGCGCTTCAGCCACCTGAGCATCGACGACCTGCCTCCGCGTTTGCGTGCTCAACGCACCGGGCGCTTGATGCTCCCCGCCGACGAGCCCGGGGAAATCGTGCCGCTCGACGAGCTCGAGCGCCGCTACATCGTGCGTGTGGTCAAGCTGCTCGAGGGCAATAAGTCACGTGCCGCTCATGCGCTAGGGCTGGATCGTCGCACCTTGCATCGAAAGCTCGAGCGCTACGCATCCAGCGACCCGACTGCTGACGCGACGGAGGAGCGCACTTCTAGCAACGGAGCTTCGTCATGATGGCCTCCGCTTCGCGTTCCTCGGGTCTCGATATTCCGTTCGTCGAAATGCCGCCCCAGTCGCGCGAAGCGACGCCTCCCACCGGCACGCTCGCCCCAGGCGCCTTGATTGCAGATCGCTATCGGGTCCTGCGAAAGATCGGCGAAGGAGGAATGGGGGTTTTATACGCCTGCCTGGACACCGTCTTGGCACGCGAGGTGGCGGTGAAGCTGATGCAGCGCAGTCTGGCAGCGGAGCCCTTGCTGGCCGAGCGACTGATGCGCGAAGCGGTGCTCGCGGCGCAGCTGAGACGCCACGTGGCGCAGGTTTTCGACTGCGGCATGTTGGAGACCGGCGAGCCCTTCATCGTGATGGAGCTGCTTTCCGGGCGCGACATGTACGCTGTGTTGCGCGCATCCGGCCCCCTCACTCCAGCGGAGCTCAGCGCCATCATGTTGCAAGTTTGCGACGGGCTAGCTGAAGCGCACGAGAAGGGCATCATCCACCGCGATCTGAAGCCGGAGAATTTGTTCTGCGCGGAGCAACCCGACGGCTCAGTCGTGATCAAAATCGTGGATTTCGGCGTCTCCAAACAAGTCTCGGGCCGCCGCATGCGCGCGCAGACCAACCCTGGCGAGAGCGTGGGCTCCCCGCAATACATGTCGCCGGAGCAGATCGCGAACCCTTCCGGGGTCGACGCGCGCACCGACATCTGGTCACTCGGCGTGGTCATGTACGAGCTTTTGACCGGCGTTCTGCCATTCCGGGGCCCCGGTACCGCTCAAATTTGTGCTGCAGTGTTGACTGAGCCCGTGCCGCCCATTTCGCAGCACCGGCGGGATGTGCCTCCCGCGCTGGAGTTCATCGTGTTGCGTTGTCTCGAGAAGGACCGCGAGCGGCGCTTTCCCGACGCTTTGCAGCTATCCGCGGCCTTGGCCGCCCTCGACTCAGCAGACGGCGGCGCGACTCGCTTCACCAGCATCCGCCCACCGGTCTCGGTGCATGACGCGCGAGCATACGAGCCACCGGAACCGGCCGCGCGTCCCCGGCGTTGGGTGGGGGTATTATTTGGCCTCACCGTGTTGGGCGGCTGCGCCGCGGTGCTCGGCCAGGGCGTTCGTCAGGGCCGCATTCATCTACCTTCGCAAGCCGAGCTTCGTAAGATCCCGGCCCGCCTCGCCGCTTGGCGGTTTACGTTGCCCGCTCGCGCGCCAGCGCAGGGCCAGCAGCAGTAACGGTCCGCTCACAGCCACTCGGTTGTTGCATTCGCGTCGCTCCGCCGGCACTCGCCCGCTCTGCGTATGCTGCCGACACAAGCTCGACACCGCGTCGGCTCCGGATTGCAACGTATCGCCGCTCTTATCCCAAGTAATCCCCAGCCTGTGTATTACCAGGGGATTGAGCACAGCGAGTCCGAGTCAGGCGCATCGTCGAATGCGAACGCCGAATTGCCGATCGGCGCGGGCCGCGCATGGCGCACGCCGGAACGTTCATCCGGCTCACACGCTTGGTGATTCATCGCCACCTGACGCTTTGCCAAAACTGGCCCCAATTGCGTCAGAATGGCGGAGAGCTCAGCATCTCCACGCGAATCGTCCGAGCCCGACCAAAGGGTGAGTCGCCCACCCTTGGCGAGTTGGATGCCGAGCTCTTCAATCACCTGGCGCCGCGCGGCTGAGCTCAGCGGATCGTTGCCCGGACCTGCGTAAACGTCCACCGTGTCGATGAGCGCGTCTTCCCGGCATAAACGTTGGGCTCGATGGCACACGCGTTGGCTGAAGTCGCGGGCCGCTTCGTCGCTTTGCTGCGCGACGACGACCCAGTCATCGGCTCCGAGGGCATGGCACGAAACCCAGGCCATTGCAGAGGCTCCTCGTTCGAGAACTGTCAGGCGTGTGCGTCGTGGCATGGGAAAACCCTTCCGGGGGCGTTGGACGGTGCCGCCAGAGAGCAGGGATCGTGCCAACGACGCAGAGCCCGCTTTTTCGCTGCGGTCGGGCTAGTGAGCTTTGATTTGCGACACGTTGCCCCGGGGCGGTGGGGAACTGATGCGAGCTGCCCCTTTGGCTGGCGGCGGAAGTAGGGAATCGCGGCCGGTGCTTGCCTCTGCGGAGTTGCGTGTGTTGGCGGGCGGCGTGGGCCCCAGCAAGACCGCAACCCAGTGCAAGTCACTGGTATTCCAGAGCACGATTTTCGCAATCAGGGTGAGGGGGACCGAAAGCAAGGCGCCGATCGGCCCGAGCAGCCAACCCCACACGAACATCGACACCAGCACTATCAGAGGGGAAACGCTGAGCGACCGCCCCAGAGCATTGGGCTCGATGAGATTGCCGATGATGAAGCTGAAAACTGCCAAGCCGCCAGCGACGATGCCGGCGCGGCCCGGGCCGTACGCCGTCAACGCGATGAAGATCGGTGGCATGGCTGCCACTAGCCCGCCCACGGTGGGGACATAGTGCAGCGCGAAGGTGACCAAGCCCCAGAGCGCGGGATTGGGCACACCGCACACGGCGCACCACAGGCCGGCGCAGATGCCGGTGGCGGCACTGGTTGCGGTCTTTACGCTCAGGTAGCGCTGAATTTCGGCCATGGTGCGTGAGAAATCGCTGAATGCGCGAGGCGACCAGCCAAGCGCGGCGTGCACGCGCTTGGGCATGGTGGTCACTTCCAGCAACATGAACACGATCAGGAGCAAAACCGTGATCAACGCGGACATCACCGTGGGCAGGCTGATCAGCACGTAAGTAATCGCCTCTTGTAACAGCGTGTCCAAGCGAGAGCCGTACAGGGATTGCGCCAAGGTGTGCTGGTGGTGCGCCTCGAGCCAAGCCGTGGCCTGCACTTGGATTCGGTGCAGCGACGAGACGTATTGAGCTGCTGAGCCGCTCAGGTTTGCCAGCGCCAAAACCAACAGCGCACCGACCCCTCCCAAGAGAGCGATCACCACCAGCAGCGAGATGAAGACGGCGCTCACGTCGGGAATGCGCGAGCTGTGCACCCAGCGAAAGATCGGTTGCACGGCAATGGCAATGCATGCGGCGACCAAGAAGGGGGCAACCACCGCGGCCGCCAGCTTGAGGGCGGCGGCGACAATCGCCGCCGCCGCCAAGACCATCAACGCTTGCGCGCCTTTTCCTCTGTCATCGCTTGCCATTAGAGCTGCCGTCCTTGCTCGCTCATCCGACGCCAGGCGAGTAGCTGGGCGGATCGCTGGCCGGGAACGAGTCGAAGGACGCGGCGTCGACGATGTCGTGCTCGCCATCGTGGAAGCGCTTCTCGAGATCCGAGCGGTGGGTGAACAGATTTTTCACGAACGCGCGCAGCTGCGCGATACTCGAACCGGACACGCCTCTGGCAATCAACAGGCCACCCATGGTGGCCAGCGCCACGCGAGTGAGTGAGCTGCGTCCCCGGCCACCCAACGCGGCCGCCCCGCTCAGGATCACGCCCGCCGCAGCACTAGCGATGCGCTCGTTGCGGTCGCGCGTGTGCGCACGCCGATGGAGGGCTAGGATGTCTACGGTGTTGGTCTCTTCGGTCATGAGTTTCAATCCTTTCGCGTCGCTCGCTCCGGAGTTGGAGCGTTCGACGTCGAGCGCCGCGGTCAAGACACCGTGCGTCGATGGTTTTGGGTGGTTTCGAGCTGGTTGATGCTGTCGCTCAAGCGATGCTTGGCGTCGGCGAATCCGTCCGAGAGGCGCGCGCGTAACTTCCTGCCCGAGCTGGGCGCCAGAAGCAGCGCGACTGCTGCCCCGATCGCCGCGCTGACCGTGATCAAGCCAATCGCCGGCAAGATTTGCGACGACAAACTCGGCTTACGTTCCAGGCCGATCCAGGCCAGGGCGTCGCCTAGGTGGAAGTCCGGGACCGCCTTGGTCAGTTCTGTTGCGTCTAACGCCGAGCCCAGCCGCGCCGCCGTTTTGTTGAAGTCCATGGATCCTCCTGCTGCCTGAAGTGCCTGAAACTCGCGCGGGATGTCGCGAGCGTCATCCTCACTCGGCAAGTACTCAGCAAGTGCGATGCCAACCAACGTTGGTGCGCCTTTTCGTCGCTCCTGCCCCGCTCGTTCATTTCCGTGCGCTGCCGCTAGGGACATTTTAGCGTTTGGTCGAGACATCTCGCCTCGGGGGTGGGGCGGCACGCCACGACTTGCCGTTGAGGGGGCGCGAAGTGCCGCTGATTTGCGGCTGACGGCGTCGGCGGCGCTTGGCACGGTGACTGCAGCAGGAGCTGTGCGATGTACCAATCAGCCGCACCGAAACAGCCCGCACCGAACCTGGGTGAGCTCGTAGAAGACGCCGTGGAACAAGCGAAGACACTGTTGCAGGCGGAGTTCTCTCTGGCACGCGTCGAGCTCAAGGCTGAGCTGAAACAAGCGCTCGGCTCCGCGCTTTTGCTCGGGGCGGGGGCCATGTTCCTGCAGGCTGCGCTGGTGACGTTGGGCGTTTCTTTGGTGCTCGCGCTGGGATCCAGCATCGCATCGGTCGTGGTCGTGCTCGCCCTGGTCGTGGTCGCCGCCTCGTTGTTGGTGCTCGGTCTGCGTTCGCTGCGCCGCGAGAAGCTTCCACGCACGACCGCTCGGCTGAGCGCGGATGCGAAGCGCGTCCTGGAGACCGTCAAATGAACGATACCACCGCTTTCCACACTCGGCGCGCCGACGAGGCACGAAGAAAACTGCTGAACGACATCGTTGCGATCAAAAAGATGGGAAACCAGATGATCGAAAATACCGAAACTGCGATCCACAAGGCCCCGGTCCTGCTCGGGATCGGGGTGGCCGTGCTGGTGGGCGTCGCGCTGTTGGCCGGCCGCCGTCAGAAGCCGACCTTCCCCGCCTTCAGGCGCGAACGGTCGGAACGGTCGTTCTTTGCCGAGGCCGCGCGCAGCGCCGCGTTGTCCGCTCTCGGCATTCTGAGTGGGCGGCTCACGCAACGTTTGTTGGCCAACGCCATCGATGATCGCCACGTGACTGGCTGAACGTCGCTCGCATTCGATGGCGCTACAGTGCTCGTCAACCAGCACCGCCGAGCCTAGCCGTCGTGCGACTGGACTCGACTCGGCGGTCGGCGCTAAGTTCGGTTCGGCTGTGACATGCTGAGCTTGAGCGCGCGCGTGATGCCATGAGTTTCGGTTTGCGCCGGTACAACGCGCGCTCGAATGAAGTCTTGGGTGTCGGCGTCGAGCTCCGGGAGACGAGTGCGATACTCGTTCAGGCCGTGGTCCTCACCCTCTTCCAGCGCGCTGATGGCCGCTTTCTCGCCGATTACGGTGGCGGCGCCCTCCACCGCTTTAGCGAAGACGCCCCACGCTCCAGAAGACTCGGGCGGCGTGCCGCCCAGCAGGTGAATGCGCCAACCGAGCAGATGCACCCGATTTTGGTGCGAGCGTTGGCATTGGATCAGCTGCGAGCGAAAGCCGCCGAGCGAGGCAGACGACAGCGCGGTGTTGTAAGTCTCCACGGCTGCCAGCTCGCCCCGGCAAAGCGCCTCCAGGTTGCTCAGTGCTTTCTCGTTCTGCGATGCGTCGATCATGTACGTCTCCCTTTCGTGGCCGCTTGCGCGTTCGTGGCCGCTTGCGCGTTATGAAGCACGGCGCGTACCAAGCGAGTGCGAATCCGGCATGCATCGTGCTCTCGAGGGCAAGGACCGGACGGACAGGACGTCCGGTATCCAATCCAACCAGGCGAGGCAGTGATGAAGAACAAATCGAAGAACAAGCATCAGCCAGTCGAGGGGGAAGGCAGCTACACGGCAGCCCGCCGCTACAACCAGCACTTGGGTGACGCGGTAGCGAGCGGTGACCTGGAAGCGGGCGCCGAGGAGGCGGCTCGAGCGCTCACTGGCCCGGAGGGTGCCGAGCTCCTGCGCGCGGCCGAGGAGGCCAAGAGGGGGCCCAAGCGGCCCGCCAAGGGGCCTACGACCCGGCAAACCACGGATCGACGGTGAGCGTCGAAGGCCCGCGCGCGGCAGCCTGAACATCGAGGCGCTTTGCCCCAGTGTGACAGGGCCGCTCGGACCACGCTCGGCTTCGCAAGCGAGTTCTGGGGCGTTTTCGCGCCGAAACTCCTAGGCGCACCCCTTGCATTCTGGCGCGGCACCGGAGGCAGCCTTGTCAGAAACATTCGACGTTCCCCCCAAACGCCCCCCTAGCCGATCCGATAAAGCCAATCGCCCTGACAAACCCCCCCCGGTGAAGCGTGAGTCCGCGAGCGCGAAAAATCTGCGTTTGGTCGAGGCGCTGGGGTCGCTCATGCACGGAGACTTCAGTCGTCGGTTGAACGGGCAAGAGGGAGTGACTCGCGAGGTCGCCGAAGCATTCAATGCGCTGGCCCAACAACTGGACTCCTCCACGCGAGAGTTTTCTCGCGTCGCGCGAGTGGTGGGGCGTGATGGCGACATGACGGCGCGCGTGGAAACGCACGGCTGGAACGGCAGCTGGGTGGTCACCGGCGACTCCTTCAATGCGCTGATTGGCGACCTGGTGCGTCCGTCAACGGAAGTCGCGCGCGTGATCACCGCGGTCGCCTCGGGGGACTTGTCACAGAAGATGGCGCTGGAGATCGAAGGTAAGCCGGTGCGCGGTGAGTTTTTGCGCATTGGCGCGACCGTGAACACCATGGTTGACCAGCTCAACGCCTTCGCCAACGAGGTTACGCGCGTTGCGCGCGAGGTAGGCACGGAGGGCAAGCTGGGAGGGCAAGCGCATGTGCCAGGCGTCGCCGGTACCTGGAAAGATTTGACCGATAGCGTGAACGGCATGGCCACCAACCTGACCACCCAGGTGCGCGGCATCGCCGGCGTCGTGACCGCGGTCGCCAACGGCGATTTGTCGAAGAAGCTCGTGGTCGAGACCAAGGGCGAGATTTTGGAGCTGAAAAACACCGTCAATACCATGGTGGATCAGCTGAACGCCTTTGCCGGTGAAGTGACGCGCGTCGCGCGCGAAGTCGGTACCGAAGGAAAGCTCGGCGTGCAAGCCGAGGTGAAGGGCGTCAGCGGTACCTGGAAGGGCTTGACCGATAGCGTGAACGCCATGGCAGGCAACCTCACCGTGCAGCTGCGCGACGTGTCCAAAGTCGCCACCGCCATCGCCAATGGCGACTTGACCCAGAAGATCACGGTCGATACGCAAGGCGAGATCTTGCAGATCAAGAACGTGATCAATCAGATGGTCGACAGCCTCGGGACGTTCGCGGCCGAAGTGACGCGCGTAGCGCGCGAGGTCGGTACGGAAGGCAAGCTCGGTGGTCAAGCGCATGTACCCGCGGTCGCCGGTACCTGGAAAGATCTGACCGACAACGTGAACTACATGGCCGGCAACCTGACCGATCAGGTGCGCAACATCGCCCTCGTGACGACCGCCGTCGCCAACGGCGACTTGTCCAAGAAAATCACGGTGGACGTGAAGGGAGAGCTGCTGGAGCTGAAAAACACCATCAATACCATGGTGGAACAGCTGCGAAGCTTCGCCGCGGAAGTGACGCGCGTGGCCAAGGAGGTAGGCACGGAAGGCAACCTGGGCGGTCAAGCGAACGTGCCGGGCGTTGCCGGTACCTGGAAAGATCTGACCGACAACGTGAACTACATGGCCTCCAATCTGACCGGTCAGGTGCGTAACATCGCGCTGGTCACGACCGCCGTGGCCAACGGTGACCTATCGAAGAAGATCACGGTCGACGTGGAGGGCGAAATTCTCGAGCTGAAGAACACCATCAATACCATGGTGGATCAGCTGCGCAGCTTCTCCGGTGAGGTGACGCGCGTCGCGCGTGAGGTCGGCGGTGAAGGCAAGCTGGGCGTGCAGGCTGCAGTGCCGGGCGTCGCCGGCACCTGGAAGGATTTGACCGACAGCGTGAACTACATGGCGAACAACCTGACCGATCAGGTGCGTAATATCGCCTTGGTCACCACGGCGGTCGCCAACGGTGATCTCTCGCAGAAGATCACCGTCGACGTGCGCGGCGAGGTCTTGCAGCTGAAAAACACCATCAATACCATGGTGGATCAGCTGCGCAGCTTCTCGGCCGAAGTGACGCGCGTGGCGCGCGAGGTAGGCACGGACGGCAAGCTCGGCGGCCAAGCCTACGTGCCGGGGGTTGCCGGCACCTGGAAAGATCTGACCGACAACGTGAACAGTATGGCGTCGAATCTCACGACGCAGGTGCGCGGCATCGCCAAGGTGGTGACCGCAGTCGCCGATGGTGATTTGTCCAAGAAACTGGTGGTGGAGGCCAAGGGCGAAATCGCGGAGCTCGCCGAGACCATCAACGACATGACCGAGACACTCGGCATCTTCGCCGAACAAGTGACTACCGTCGCGCGCGAGGTGGGTACGGAAGGCAAGCTCGGCGGCCAGGCCCGCGTGCCCGGCGTGGCCGGCACTTGGAAGGATCTGACCGACAGCGTGAACAGCATGGCGAGTAACCTCACGACCCAGGTGCGCGGCATCGTCAAGGTCGTGACCGCGGTCGCCAACGGTGACTTGACCCTGAAATTCCTGATGGAATCACAGGGCGAAATCGCCGCCCTGGCCGATACGATCAACACCATGACCGACACGCTGCGCGTGTTTGCCGAACAGGTGACGACGGTGGCGCGCGAGGTCGGTACGGAAGGCAAGCTCGGTGGCCAGGCCAAGGTGCCGGGCGCTGCGGGCACCTGGCGCGATCTGACCGATAACGTAAATCAGCTGGCCAACAACCTCACCGGCCAGGTGCGCGCCATCGCGGACGTGGCGACGGCCGTGACTGACGGCGACCTGACGCGCTCGATCACCGTCGAAGCGCAAGGTGAGCTCTTGGCCCTGAAAGAACGCGTCAATCAGATGATCGCCAATCTTCGTGAGACCACGGAGAAGAACCGGGAGCAGGATTGGCTGAAGACCAATCTCGCCAAATTCAGCGCCATGATGCAGGGCCAGAAGACGCTCGAGTCGGTATCGCGCCTGATCATGAGCGAGCTGACGCCGCTGGTCGGCGCCAGCCACGGCGCGTTCTTCATCTCCAACGAACAAGACGAGACGCTGCGCCTGACCTCGAGCTACGCGTACAAGGAACGAAAGCACGTCTCCAGTCGCTTCACCCGCGGTGAAGGGCTGGTCGGGCAGTGCGCCCTGGAAAAGAAGCCGATCTTGCTGACGCGTGTGCCCTCCGACTACATCCAAGTCAACTCCGGCTTGGGTGAGGCGACGCCGCTCAACATTTTGGTCTTGCCGATCTTGTTCGAAGGCGAGGTGCGCGCGGTCACGGAGCTTGCCAGCTTCGAGCCGTTCAGTTCGATTCATCGCATCTTCCTCGATCAATTGTCGGAGAGCATCGGCGTGGTGCTGAACATGATCGCCGCCAATATGCGCACGGAAGAGCTGCTCAATCAGTCTCAGTCCCTAGCGCAGGAGCTTCAGTCTCAGTCGCTCGAGCTGCAATCGCAGCAAGACGAGCTGAAACGCTCCAACTCCGAGCTCGCGCAGCAGACCAAGACGCTCAAAGCGTCGGAGGAAATGCTGAAAGAACAGCAAGAGGAGCTACAGCAAGTCAACGAGGAGCTGGAGGAGAAGGCCGCCCTGCTCGCCGAGCAGAACAAGGCCGTCGAGCAGAAGAACCGCGAAGTCGAAATGACGCGCATGGCCATCGAGGAGAAGGCCGAACAGCTTGCCGTCTCGTCGCGCTACAAGAGCGAGTTCTTGGCCAACATGAGCCACGAGCTGCGCACGCCGCTCAATAGCCTGCTGATTCTCGCGCGCCTGCTGAGCGACAACAAGGAAGGCAAGCTCACCGAGAAGCAGGTCGAGTATGCCAAGACCATTCAGGCGGCAGGCACGGACCTGTTGAACCTGATCAACGAGGTGCTCGATCTGTCCAAGGTGGAAGCCGGAAAGATCGAGATCTACCCGAGTGATGTGCGGATCGACGAGGTCACGGAGTACCTCGAGCGCACGTTCCGCCCCATGGCCCAGCAGAAGAACGTCGGCTTCCAGCTCAACGCGGACCGCGCGAGCATCGATACCTTCCGCACGGATGGTCAGCGCTTGCAGCAGGTGCTGCGAAACCTGCTCAGCAACGCCTTCAAGTTCACGGATACGGGCACGGTGTCGATTCGTATTGGTCTGCCTGCGCCCGGTGTCGTGTTCCGTTCCGACTTGCTGCGCGCGATGCCAGAAAACGTGATCGCATTCAGCGTCAGCGATACGGGCATCGGAATCCCTCTCGACAAGCAGCAGCTGATTTTCGAGGCGTTCCAGCAGGCCGATGGCACGACCAGTCGCAAATACGGCGGTACCGGTCTCGGGCTATCCATCAGCCGTGAGCTTTCGCGGCTCCTGGGCGGTGAGATCCACGTCAAGAGCCAACCGGGCGAGGGCAGCACGTTCACGCTCTACCTGCCGCGTGAGTATCAAAGCCTGGACCTGCCCGGAGAACCCGAAACGCGAGGCATGCCCGAGTTTCCCGACGAAGTGGGCAGCTTCGGAGGCGTGCATGCCGCCGAAATGCCGGACGATCGCCAAACGGTGCGGCCCGGAGATCGCGTGCTGTTGATCATCGAAGACGACGTGGCATTTGCCACTTTGCTGCTCGATGCCGCGCGCGACCGTGGCTTCAAGGGCATCGTCTCACTGCGCGGCGACACGGGCTTTGCGCTCGCGCGTCGCGTTCGTCCCGACGCCATCTTGCTCGACATTGGGCTACCGGCCATGGACGGCCTGAGCATTCTCGACCGCCTCAAGCAAAATCCGGATACCCGGCATATTCCGGTACACATCGTGTCCGGCACCGACCGGCGGCGTGACGGTCTGCGCTTGGGGGCATTCGGTTACGCTCAAAAGCCCATCAGCAAAGAGGCGCTGGACGACGGATTGTCGAGCATCCTCAGCTTCTTGTCGCGCAAGTCCAAGAGCTTGCTGATCGTGGAAGACGACGATATGCAACGCTCCAGCATCGTCGAATTGATTGGCAACGGTGACGTCACGTCGACCGCGGTCAGCTCCGCCGAGCAAGCCTTGGAGCTACTCGGCGCTCAGCACTTCGACTGCATGGTGCTCGATTTGGGATTGCCCGGTGCCAGCGGGTTTCAGTTGCTGGAGCGGGTCAAGACCGAAGAGTCTCTGCGCAATCTGCCGGTGATCGTGTACACTGGACGCGAGCTGTCGTCCGCGGAGGAAACGCGCCTGCGCAAGTACGCCGAATCGATCATCCTCAAGGACGTGCGTTCGCCGGAACGTCTGCTCGACGAAACCGCCCTGTTCTTACATCGCGTCGAGGCGCATTTGCCCGAGGAAAAGCGACGAATTTTGCACACCGCGCACGGGCGCGAGGCTGCTTTTCAAGGCGCGACGGTGTTGGTCGTCGACGATGACGTGCGCAACATCTACGCGGTCACCACCGTGCTCGAGGGCCAAGGGATGAAGGTCGTGTTCGCCGAAAACGGTCGCGACGGCATCGAGCTGCTGCGCAAGACACCGGACGTGTCCTTGGTGTTGATGGACGTGATGATGCCGGAAATGGACGGCTACGAGACGATGCGCCAGATCCGCCGCCTGCCCGAGTATCGTACGCTGCCCATCTTGGCGCTGACCGCCAAAGCCATGAAGGGCGACCGCGAGAAGTGCCTGGAGGCCGGCGCGTCCGACTACATCACCAAGCCCGTAGATCCAGATCGGCTGCTGTCGATGATGCGGGTCTGGATGTACGCGCCGAGCGTGACAGGGTGATGCAAGGCGTGCATGGCGGCTCCGAATCAACCGGGCGATGTCGATGCAGCGAGCGAAGCGCGAACGTTGCGCTTCACCATGGCGACCACGGAGCTCGAGCGCTTGGAGATGGATCTCTTGCTGCTCGCGATCTATCGCCATCACGGCTTCGATTTTCGTTCGTATGCGCCCGCGTCTCTACACCGCCGCATCCGAAAGCATATGGAAAGCGTGCAGGTAGCCACGATTTCCAGGCTGACCGAGTTGATTTTGCACGAGCCGAGCGCGCTGCAGCGGCTGCTGCACGATCTTTCGGTCAACGTCACGGCCATGTTCCGCGACCCGAGCTTCTTCGCCGAGTTTCGCAGCTCGGTGGTGCCGCTGCTCAGGACCTATCCGACGGTCCGCATCTGGCACGCTGGCTGTTCTACCGGCGAAGAGGTGTACGCCATGGCTATTTTGCTCGAGGAGGAGGGCCTGTACGAGCGCTGCCGCATCTATGCGACGGACATGGACTCGACCGTGCTCGACCACGCTCGTCAGGGTATTTTTCCACTGTCTCGCATGAAGGAGTACACGGCCAATTACTTCTTGGGCGGCGGCAAGCGCTCGCTCAGCGACTACTTCACGGCCAAGTACGACGGCGCGCTGTTCGCGCCACGCTTGGCCAAGAACGTGCTCTTCACTCAGCACAACCTGGCCATGGATCGCGGTTTCAGCGAATTCAACGTAGTCGTCTGTCGAAATGTGCTGATCTATTTCGACCGGACGCTCAAGGATCACGTGTTGAGCTTGTTTTCGGAGAGCTTGGCGACGCTGGGCGTGCTTTGCTTGGGGCGCAAGGAGTCGCTGCGTTTCACGGCGTTCGAGCAAGAATTCTCTGCACTTTCGGCGCGCGAACGGATTTACCGGAGAAACAAATGACTCGCCGCTTCGCGCTCGTGGTCATGGGTACCTCGACGGGTGGCCTGCACGCATTGACGCGCTTGCTGGCAAACTTACCGGCGGACTTTTCGCTGCCTATCGCCATCGTACAGCATCGCTCGCGTGACTCGGACGAGCGACTGTCGATGCTACTCGGCGTGGCCTCGCCCATCCCCGTGTTCGAAGCCGAGGACAAGGAGCCGCTGCGTAGTCCGGGCGTGTACTTGGGGCCCCCCGACTACCACCTATTGATCGAGCCCGATTCGATCGCGCTTTCCACGGAAGAACCCGTGGCCTACAGCCGCCCGTCGATCGACGTGCTTTTCGAGTCTGCTGCGTATTCGCTCGGCAGCGCCGTGATTGGCGTGCTGCTCACGGGCGCGAACCAGGACGGGACGCGTGGCCTGCAACGGATCAAAGAGCGAGGTGGCTACGTGATCGTTCAAAACCCGGAGTCTGCGGAGAGCGCCTTCATGCCGAAGAACGCGGTCAAAAATCTACTACCGGACCGCGTCTTGAACTTGGAGCAAATTCCTGCCGAGCTGGTGACACGCGCGGCCGAAGCGAGGCCCGGATGAGCGAGGAACCAGCGATCACGCGCGCTGAGCCGAGGACGGGCGTGCTTCCGCCTGCCAAAATCCTGCTTGTCGACGATCAGCCCAAGAATCTGCTGGCGCTGAGCGCAATGCTGGAACCGCTCGGCCAGGAGGTGGTCCAGGCGAGCTCCGGCAAAGAAGCGCTGCGCTACCTGTTGCGTGACGAGTTTGCCTTGGTCCTGCTCGATGTGCAGATGCCAGTGCTCGACGGCTACGAAGTGGCCGAGCTGATTCGAGCGCGAGAGCGTTCGCGTGCCGTGCCGATCATTTTTCTGACCGCCATTCATCGAGACCAAGGCCTGGTGGCACGCGCTTACACGGTGGGCGCGGTCGACTACATCTTGAAGCCGATCGATCCGGAGATCCTGCGCAGCAAGGTGGCGGTGTTCATCGAGCTCTATCAAAAAGGGCAGATCATTACCCGTCAGGCCGAGGAATTGAAGCGGGCCACGGAACGGGAGTTCGCGGATTTCAGGCGCGTGAGCGAGTACCGCTACAACATGCTCGCCGAATCCATGCCGCAAATCGTGTGGACCACGAACGGCCAAGGCGTGCTCAGCTACGTTAATGGCCGCTGGTTCGAATGCGCGGGCTTGCCGGAAACCGACTCGCTTTCCTGGGAGAGCATCGTACATCCCAACGACTACTCGGAGTTTGCGCGTGCCTTTGCCGATGCCGTCGCCGAGGAACGGGCGTGGGAGGCGGAGTTTCGCCTGGGCAACGTGGTCGAGCGCCAATTTCGCTGGCACCTGGTGCGCATGCTGCCGGAGCGTGACGCGAACGGTAGCGTCAGCGCCTGGGTAGGTACGAGCACCGACATCGATGCGCGCAAGCGTGCCGAGCAAGCGCTGCAAATGCTGGCCAGTCTGACCCGCCGCTTGGGCGAGCTCACCGATCGCAGCCATGGTCTCGACGAGGTACTTGCCGCCACGTTGCCCGTGCTCGGCGACTCAGCCGTCCTTTATCTTCGCTCGGAGGAGACGGTCAGCAAGCGCGCGTCCGCCAGTCTGTCGTCGGACTTGAACTTGGAGGATCCGCGCTTCGATCTCGGGCCTTCGACCGTGTGCTTCGATGGCGAGGCCGAAGTGGTGGCGAATGTCTCGGCCAGTTTGGCCGAGACCGGGCCCTCCCGCGCCGGCGAGCTGGTTTGGTTCTTACACGAGCTCGGTGTCTCGTCCTACATCTGCTGCCCGTTGTTCATTCGAGACCGCGTCCTGGGCAGTCTGGTATTTTTGAATCGCGATCCCGAACAGCACTACCGTGATTCGGACGTGGACCTCGCCAAGGACGTTGCGGGCCGCATGGCCACCGCGCTCGACAACGTCGGGCTATACGAGCTGGCGCAGAGTGAACGCGCCAAGCTTCAGGAAGCAAACCGCGCCAAAGACATGTTCCTGGCCACTGTCTCGCACGAGCTGCGGACCCCACTGAACGCCATCGTCGGTTGGGGGCAGATGCTGCGCAGCGGCGGTCTTTCGCACGAGACCGAGCAGCGCGCGGTCGACACCATCGAACGCAACGGGCGCGCATTGGCGCAGCTGGTGGCAGATCTTCTCGACGTTTCGCGTGTGGTTTCTGGCAACCTGCACGTCGACGAAGGACACGTCGACTTGCGCAGTATCGTCGAGGCCGCGCTCGACGCGGCTCGCCCGCTAGCGGCCTCGAACGGGGTGGAGCTGCAAGCCGAGCTTCCGGATCAGCCGCTCGACACGGTGGGTGACGCGACCCGCTTGCAACAAGTGGTTGGAAATATTCTGGGCAACGCGCTCAAATTCACCGGCAGCGGTGGCCATGTCGCGCTGCGCTTGCTGGTCGAAGGCAAGCTTGCTCATCTGGAGATCGAGGACGACGGCCCCGGCATCGCTCCGGAATTCTTGCCCGTGATGTTCGATCGCTTCAAGCAGGCGGACAACGGCGCGCACCGGGCACAACGCGGGCTGGGGCTTGGGCTCGCGATCGTCAAACACTTGGTCGAGCTGCACGGCGGCACGGTCACGGCTCACAGTGAGGGCGTCGGTAAAGGAGCTCGCTTCGTCGTGACCCTACCCCTGGGCCAGCCGCAAGCCACGGGCACTAGCAGCGATGCGGTCCCGGCAGCGCTTCCGGCAGCCGCTCCCGAGGCTGCCGCAGAGCGCGGAGCATTGTCGGGGATCTATGCGCTCTTGGTCGAGGACGACCCCGACGGCTGCGATCTAATGCAGATGATGCTGCGGCGTTTCGGGGCAGAAGTGACTGCTGTCTCGACCGCGGCGGCAGCGCTCGAATCGGTGCGCGCGCGTCGTCCGGACGTGCTCGTCTCCGACATTGGTTTGCCGGACGGAGACGGCTTCCAGCTTTTGAAGCGCGTGCGAGAGTCCAACCAAGACTTGCCTGCCGTCGCGGTGACTGCGTACGCTTCGCGGCAGGACGTGGCTAAAGCACTCGCTGCCGGGTTTCAGGCACACGTCGCGAAACCGGTGGAGCCAGCGCAGCTGAGCGCAGCAGTGGCACACGCTTCCGGTCGTTGAATTTGCGACGACGTTGATTATGCGACGTTGATTGCGCGTCGGTGCGCGTCGCGGAGGCGGTCAACCGCCGCGACGCGCACCGATGCGGCGAGCGTCGCTCACGCCGCGCTACGTCGACCGAACAAAAACGACACCAACGCGAACACCAGGAACACGAAAAACAGAACTTTCGCGACTCCTGCCGCGCTGGCGGCCAGGCCACCGAAGCCAAAAATGGCCGCAAGTAGCGCAATTACGAAAAAAACGGCTGCCCAATACAACATGACGCAATCCTCCGAGTGGGAAACGTGTACGCTGTTGCCAGCTGCAGCGTCCGTGCCAGTTTCCGGTCGCGTTCTGTCACCCGTTCTGATTGAAGAAACCTCTGTGTTCTAGGCGAGGCTGCTCTGGCCTTGCGACAAAAAGCATCATGGGTCCGCCTGAGTGGCCAGGCGAGTGACGAAGCGCCACAGAAACAGCCTGATAGTCGCACGAAAAGCCGCGCGCGGACCATGTTCCGTGCGTGGGAACGAGCTTTGCAAAGGGCAGCAATACCATGAGTGACTTCCGCAAGATCGCCTTCGTCGGAAACTACCTGCCGCGTAAATGCGGTATCGCGACCTTCACGCATGACCTGAGGAACGCCGTGCAGGCAGCGATGCCAGACGGCCAATGCTCGGTGATAGCCGTCAGTGATGGCAAGGACAATTGCGAGTATCCGGATGAGGTGCGTTTCGAAATCGCCGAGCAAAACCCCGAGGACTACTTGCGGGCGGCGGAGTATCTGAATCTGCTGAACGTCGACGTGGTTTCTTTGCAGCATGAGTTCGGCATCTATGGCGGGCCGAGCGGCAGCCACTTGCTCAACCTGCTGCGGCGTTTGCGAATGCCGGTCATCACTACGCTGCACACCATCCTCAAGCAACCGAGCTTGGAGCAGCGACGCGTGATGCAGGAGTTGACGAGCTTGTCTTCGCGCTTGGTCGTGATGTCCGAGTGCGGCCGCGCGATCTTGAAAGAGACTTACTCGGTATCCGACCGAAAAATCGATGTCATCCCGCACGGCATCCCGGACATGGCCTTCGCCGATCCGAATTTCTTCAAGGATCAATACTCGGTGGAGGGACGACGGGTATTGCTCACGTTCGGGCTGTTGTCTCCGAACAAGGGCATCGAGAAGATGATCGAAGCCCTGCCTGCCATCGTGGCCGAGTTTCCGGACGTCGTGTACATCGTGCTCGGCGCCACACACCCGAATCTCGTGCGCGAGCATGGTGAAGTTTACCGGGAAAGCCTGCAGGCGCTGGCGGAGCGTTTGGGTGTGTCCGAGAACGTGCGCTTCTTCAACCAATTCGTGGAGCTCGAAGAGCTGAAGTGTTTCTTGGGTGCGGCCGACATCTACGTCACCCCGTACCTGAACGAGGCGCAGATCACCTCTGGCACGCTCGCGTATGCGTTCGGTTGCGGTAAGGCGGTGGTCTCCACGCCCTACTGGCACGCCCAAGAGTTGCTCGCGGACGGGCGCGGCGTGATCGTGCCGTTTGGCGACGCGCAAGCCATGTCGCGTGAGATCTGCGGGCTGCTGCAGGACGAAGGGCGTCGCCACGCCATGCGCAAGCGAGCATACATCGCCAGCCGCGAGATGGTCTGGACCAAGACCGCCGAGCACTATTTGTCCACGTTCTCGGTGGCGCGCAAGAACCGCAGCGAACGTTCGTTGAAGGTCGTGCCTCGCAGCCGCGCGGACGCGGGTGAGCTACAGCTTCCTGAGCTCAGTTTGGAGCACTTGAAGCGCATGTCCGACTCGACGGGCATGTTGCAACATGCCCGTTTCACGCTGCCGAACTACGCAGAGGGTTATTGTATCGACGACAATGCGCGGGCCTTGATGCTGACCGTGCAGCTGGAGAAGCGGGCTACCTCCGGAGATGAAATTGCCGCGCTTGCCACTCGCTACGCGAGCTTCGTCGATTACGCGTACAACCCGGAGCTCGGCAAATTCCGAAATTTCATGAGCTACGATCGGCGCTGGCTGGAAACCGTGGGCTCGGAAGACAGTCAAGCGCGCGCGCTGTGGGCGCTCGGCTTCTGTGTCGGCCACACGCAGCGGCGCGAGTTGCGTGCCTGGGCTGCAGAGCTGTTCATGCGCGCGCTGCCTGGCATGGCGGACACGAATTCGCCGCGGGCTTGGGCGTTCGCGATTCTGGGCATCAAGGAATACCTGCGCCGTCTGCGCGGTGATCGCCGTGCTGCTAGCATGCAAGTCGAGCTCTCCGGCCGCTTGGTTGCGTTGTACGAGCGAGCGAAGACGCCCGATTGGCACTGGTTCGAGGACATCGTTTCCTACGACAACGCACGCCTTTCGCAGGCCGTGATCGCGAGTGCAGGCAAGAATCCACAGTCGAGCAAGGCGCTCGACGTGGGTCTGCAATCGCTACGTTGGCTGCTCGAGGCGCAACGCGCCGAACGCGGTCACTTCCGGCCAATCGGCTCGAACGGCTTCTATCGTCAGGGCGAAACGCGCGCCCGCTTCGATCAACAACCGCTCGAAGCACACGCCACCGTCGCGGCCTGCCGTGAGGCCTACCAAGTTACGGGTGATCGCTTCTGGGTGAGCGAGGCGCGTCGCGCATTTTGCTGGTTTTTGGGCCAAAATGACCTGGATACCAGCGTTTACAATCCGGACTCGGGCGGTTGCCGCGATGGCCTGCACGTCGACCGTGTCAATCTGAACGAGGGCGCGGAGTCGACGCTGGCGTTCCTGAGTGCGCTGGTGGAGATCCAAGCACTCGAGACACGCGTCGTCGGTTTGGAGGAAGTGCCGGAATCGGGCGAACGCGGTCTTTCATCGATACGCAGCGCAGCGAATCACGACGCGACGTGATAAGATCTCGACGATGATTGTGCGTCGAACGAATATCGTAATCCGCCCGAATTCGGCGCGGGTGTTGTTTCGCCCATTCAACCAAATCGACGAGGCGCGCGTCGTGCGCATCGTCGCCCGCGTCATGTCGCTGCGCGACGACGAAGTCACGCATTTGCTCGAGCACGTCATGCACGAGTTTCGCGGCCGGCATCATCGCCTGCAGCAATTCTTCTTGTTACGCTTCGAGCAGCTGCGCCGATTCATGGTCACCGATCTGCCCTTGCCGGAAGATCGGCGCATGCTGATTGGCTCGTATTTCACCCAGGAATACTCGGTCGAGTCGGCAGCGCTGTTCAATCCGTCCTTGGTCTGGCATCCGGACCAGAGCAACTTGCCGCACGGGTCCCGCCGCTTCGTGCTCAGTCTTCGTTCCACCGGTGAAGGGCACATTTCGTCGATCACCTTTCGCTCCGGCGTGATCGACCAACATAGCGAGATCACGCTCGATCCGGTGACGCCGTTCGTGACCACGCCCGAGACGGTCCCTGATCCGTTCTACGACAAGTTCTTGTTCGAACGCACGCTGTTCGAGCTGGGGACGGCGGATGGTTTCTCGCAGCGAGTCCTCGGCCGTCTGGGTGATTCCTTCAACATGAAGGAGTTACGTGCGGCCGTGCGTGCGGTCGAGGTCGAGTACCGTACGCAATCGAAGAGCTTGCCGCCCGCCACCTCGCGTTCGATGCTCGCGTTGGCAGAGGCCAACTACGAGGTCATCTACGAGCCGATGCATCAGATGTCGGAGCGCATCATCTTTCCGAATTCCCCCACCGAATCGAACGGTGTGGAAGATGCGCGCTTCGTGCAGTTCACCGAGGACGACGGTCAGACCAAGTACTTCGCGACGTATACGGCCTACGATGGCCGCGTCACGTTCCCGCAAATCTTGGAGACCACGGACTTTCTGCGCTTCAAGATCAGCACCATGAACGGCCCGCAGGTGCAGAACAAGGGCATGGCTCTGTTCCCGCGCAAGATCAACGGCCGCTACGTGATGCTTTCCCGCCAAGACGGCGAAAACATCTTCTTGATGTACTCGGAAGATTTACACTTCTGGTTGACCCGCGAAACCTTGCTCAAGCCGAGCTACGGCTGGGAATTCGTGCAGCTCGGTAACTGTGGCTCGCCGATCGAAACCGAGGCCGGGTGGCTCGTGCTGAGCCATGGCGTCGGTCCGATGCGCAAGTATTCGATTGGCGCGTTCCTACTCGACATCAACGATCCTTCGAAGGTGATTGGTCGTCTGCGTGAACCGCTGTTGTCGCCGGAGCACACCGAGCGTGAAGGCTACGTGCCCAACGTGGTGTACAGTTGCGGCGGGCAAATTCACGGCAACGATCTGATCATCCCATACGCGATGAGTGACTACGCGAGCAGCTTTGCGCTGGTGGATGTGCACGATCTGCTTTCGGCCCTGAAGGCCAACCCGACGGGTTGACGTGGGCTCGAACGGGTAGGCAAAATAAAGCCCGGGTTTGCGGTTTCTGGCGCATTTGTGCGCAAATTGCTCTAGGCTGCGCGCGTGATGCGTCGTGCCCTAGCCGTGCTCGGCTTCTTGCTGGTTTGCTTACTTTGCTCGATTGGCTGCACTTCCGGCGGCAATTGCTCGTCTGGGGAACGCTGCGACTGCTCGGGCAGCGAGCAGTGCTTCCTGGAATGTGCTGGTGACCACTGCGATCAATCCTGTCACAACACGGGACATTCGTGCGGCACCGTGTGCGGGGACAACTGTAGCTCGCAGTGTCACGACGTTGGCAACACCTGCTCGCAGTCGTGCGGCTCGGGTTGCGGGCTCGAATGCTCGCATGTGCCCACTTGCGGCGTGCTTTGCGGGGACAACTGCCATCTCGATTGTCACGATGCCGAGCTGTGTTCCGTGGAAGTCGGACCGAACAGTGACGTGAAGTGCCAATCCGTTGCCGATTGTCAGGTGCGCTGCACGGGCGCGTGCAGCGTGCACTGCGAAAATACTCAGAGTTGCGAAATTCACTGCGCCGATGGCACCGACGCGACCGCGTGTGAGCCCGGGCGATTTGCCTGTGGAGGATGTTGAACGATGGTTTTCGGTGTCGTGAGCGTCGGACGTGTGCTCCGTAGTGCACTTTTTACGCTGATTTGCTGTGCGTTCGCGAGCAGCGTCGCTGACCGTGCACATGCCCAATCCACGGTCCGAGCTCCGGGGCAGCGGCCCGCTTACTCGGTCGAGCTCGAGCCACACGTCTTGCTCACGCCCTTCGAAGCGCCTGACAATCCGAGCTCCGAGGGTTACGGCGTCGGCGTGCGCGGGACGGTCGAGCTTGCGCCCGAGGGCTTCATCCCCAAGCTGAATGATTCGGTGGGCATCGGTTTCGGTCTCGACTGGATTCGCTATGATGGACAAGGGGGGCGCGGCTACTGCCTGCGTTTCGAGTACACACCACAGGGAGTCCCTGTCTGCGTCGAGACGAGCGCGCATTCCTCGAGCTACGTGTATATCCCGGTGGTGATGCAGTGGAACTTTTGGCTCCACCGCCAATGGTCCGCATTTGGCGAGCCCGGCTTGGCGGTGTTTCACCGCAGCGGCGGGGATTTCGGCGCTGTTCCCGTGTTCAACGTCGGTGGCCGTTTCCACTTCAACGACAGCCTGGCTTTGACCTTGCGCCTCGGCTATCCGTCGTTTTCGTTGGGCGTCTCTTTCTTGTTCTGACACGCCCTCGGCAATCATCGATTGCATTCCGATATCGGTGAACGGAGTCTGGCGGGGAGCGATGATGGTGCACGTTTTGAGTCGAAGCGGCGCTTTTATCGATCCTTGCCGCGCGCGCGGTTACACTCCCGGTATGCTCGCTGACCAAGCGCGGCCGCAGCCGGGGCTACCATCGCTGACCATTGATTTGCCAGCCAAGGTCTGGTTGGCCGCGAGCGGGGGGCTGTACTGATGCAGCTCGTAGCGCAAGCGTCGCTGCTTTCGAGCGATGATTGGGCGTGGAGCTTGCTCCGTGCCTTGGCGCGTCGAGCGAGCGTGGGCAAGGCCATCCGTGAGCGCACCGGGGTTTCTTGTGACGCGCTCGGGCGACTCGAAGAAGTCGCCAGCGAGCGCGCGCAGCTCGTGCTCGATCCACACAGCGAGCCCTGTTTCAATTGCCCATTCCGGCTGACGGCGAGCGTGCGGCAGCTGCTCGATCTGTATCTACCGCTGTGCATCGGTGAGAGCTCGGAGCGGTTGGTGCTCGGTCACGTTGGGCAAAGTCTCGACGGTCAGATCGCCACTTCGGCGGGAGCATCGCGCTATGTGTCGGGTCCGGAGAATATCGTGCACATGCACCGCTTGCGCTCGTTGATGGCCGCCGTGGTGGTTGGCGCGGGCACGGTGGAGCTGGACGATCCCGAGCTGACCACGCGTCTGGTGCCGGGCGATCACCCAACTCGCGTGGTGATTGATCCGACGCTACGCTTGGCGCATGCTCGTCGCCTGTACCGGGACGGCCTCGCGCCCACGTTGATCGCCTGTGAGCGCGGCGCGCGTCGCCGAGAGGGGCCGCCGCGCATTCCGCTGCTAGAGCTGGCTTCGGAAAATGGTCGGCTTTCGCTGCCCGATCTGCTTTCGGCATTGGCCGCGCGCGGGCTCGGCCGCATCTTCGTCGAGGGCGGGGGAGTGACCATCTCGCACTTCATTCAAGCGCGATGCCTGGATCGGCTGCACGTCACGGTGTGCCCGATCTTGATTGGCCGCGGTCGTCCGGGGCTCAGCTTGCCCGGTGTCGAGCGGCTGGACCAAGCGCTGCGGCCGAGTACGCGTCGCTTCACCTTGGGCGAAGACGTGCTTTTCGACTGTCGACTATCGAATCGCTGAAATGAACCATGGCGAGTGCTGCCGAGATCGGTCAAACAGGGCGCAGCGAGCTTGCCCGCGCGTTCTGGGTGGTAGCGCCGGGGGTCGGCGAGCTGCGCAGCGAGGAGCTGCCGCTGCTGGCCCCAGGCGAGGTGTTGGTGCACGCGCTGTACAGCGCGGTCAGCCGTGGCACTGAGTCACTCGTATTTCATGGTCGCGTGCCCGTGAGCGAGTATCAGCGCATGCGCTGCCCGCATCAGGTCGGTGAATTCCCCTGGCCAGTCAAATACGGCTACAGCAGCGTGGGGACGGTACGCGCGGGCAGCGCGGAGCTGCGTGACCGCCAGGTATTTTGCCTGTTCCCGCACCAGTCCGCGTACGTGGTGCCGGCGAATGCGCTGCTGCCCCTACCCCCGGGGCTGCCACCCGAGCGCGCCGTGCTCGCCGCCAACATGGAGACGGCCATCAACGCCGTGTGGGACGCCGCAGCACGGCTGGGCGATCGCGTGACGGTCGTCGGTGCGGGCGTCGTCGGTTGCCTGTGCGCCTACTTGCTCGCCCGGCATCCGGGCGTGTCCGTGGAGCTCGTCGATCTGCGCGCAGAGCGGGCGCAAATTGCGCACGCGTTCGGCGCGAGCTTCGCACTGCCCGGGGCAGCGCAGCGCGACCGCGATTTGGTGCTGCATGCGAGCGGCAGCGAGGCCGGCCTGTGCACGGCGCTGGAGTTGGCTTGTGTGAATGCGACGGTGTTGGAGCTGAGTTGGTTCGGCGATCTTCGAGTGAGCTTGCCGCTCGGTGCTGCGTTTCATGTCAAAAGGCTCAGTCTGCGTTCGTCTCAGGTGGGCACGGTGAGCCCGCGCGCGCGCGCGCGCTTCGACTACCGGACGCGCCTCGCTCTGGCGCTCGAGCTGTGCCAAGACCCGCTGCTCGATCGCTTGATCGATGCCGAAAGCCGCTTCGAGAACCTGCCCGATACGATGGCTCGGCTGACGCTACCCGGCAGCGGCTCACTGTGTCATCGCTTGCGTTACGATCCCTAAAAGGAGACCTCATGTACAGCGTTTGCGTCCGTGGTCACGTGATGATTGCCCACAGCTTCCGTGGTGAGCTGTTCGGCCCTGCCCAACGCCTGCACGGCGCAACCTACCTGGTTGATGCGGAGTTTCGTGCGCCCGAGCTCGGCCCCGAGGGCGTGGTGGTCGACATCGGCCGCGCCTCGCAGGCGCTGACCGCCATCTTGGAAGAGCTGAACTTCAGGAACTTGGACGACGATCCGGCGTTCGAGAACCAAAATACCACTACCGAAGTTTTGTCACGCACCGTCTTCGAGCGGATGGCAGCGCGAATCACTGCCGGTGAGCTAGGCCCGGGCTCGGAGCGCTTGACCGCGCTGCGCGTCACGCTGCACGAGTCACACATCGCCTGGGCCGCCTATGAAGGGGCGCTCTCAAGCGGGCGCTCGGGCACTTAGCATCGCCGCGTGCACGAACAGCAGGCTCTGTTCGCCGGGGACGCCGAGGCGCAGTGGGAAGCCGTAATGGCCCGTGCCGCGATGCACGTACAGTCGGTCGTTGCCGCGCGCCCAGAAGCCATGATCCGGAGCCTTGACGAACAAGCGCATCATCGTCCAATTGAGACCGAGGCTGACCAAGCCGACCTGGCCGCCGTGCGTGTGTCCCGACAACGCGAGGTCGGCCTGGCCTTCGGGCAAGTGACGGAAGGCGCCGGGATCGTGCAAGAGCACGATGCGAAGATGATCGGCAACTCGCGGATGAGCGGCGCACACCCGTGCCAGGTGCTCTTTGCGCTCGCGCCACACGAAATCCATACCCAAAATTTGGACGGGCCCGGCGGCGGTCATGAGCTCGCGAGCGTCGTCGACCAGCAAGGTCACGCCCGCTCGTTCGAGCGCTCGACGTACGGTGTCGGGCGCCTCGTGATCGTGATTGCCGAAACAGGCGAAGCAGCGGCCGGGCAGCGCGGCGAGGGGAGCCAGCGCAGCCCCCAAGAGCTCCGGATCGCTCTGTGACTCCATGGTCAGGAAATCACCGGTGAGCAACACCAGGTCCGGATTTCGCGCGACAGCGCGTTCACAGATACGACGCAGGCGCGCCACCGACATGAACGGACCCAAATGCGGATCGGTGAGCTGCACGATCGAGAGCGGGCGGCTCATGCTCGGTTCGCGCCTAGGGCCGCGGAGAGCGTGCCGCTTCAGCTCTGGCACGGACTCGCCGTCAGCCACCACCAGGTGCACTTGTTGCTCGGCGCTGCGCAGTGATTGCAAAACGCCCAGCAGAGCCACGGCGTAGGGTACCCAAACCGCCGGCAATTCCAGCCCGAACGCTGCCAGCAGCACCCAAGGCAACGCCAGCAGCGTGCCGGCACCGAAGAAGGCCCCGGGGATGCTGATCAACACGCGGTAGAGCAGGCCGCGCATGCTGGGTCGAATCAGTGCCAGCGATTGCACGAAGACCGCCGCGTGCCCGTAGACGAACAGCGGCCAGACGCTGTGAAAGCGTGGAAAGAGTGAGCTTGCGAGCAGGATCTGCAAGCCGAGCAACACGGCGCGAAACGTTGCATACGTGCGCGAGCGAAACAGCAACGCGCAAGCGACCACGACTACCCAGGCGACTACCGACCACAGCGCAAACGGACTCACAGTCGCCCAGTATTCGACCGCTGCTGGGTCGCCGCAAGCGCTCGCGCCACGGATTGCGCGTTGGGGGGTATTCTGTGGACGGAAATTGGGCCTGCCACTATGCTGCTCTCGTGGCTGAAGAACTTTCGAAGGTCAATCACCGTCTCACTCTGTTAGCCGCCTGCACCGGGATCATCTTGGGTTTGGGTGGAGCCATGTCGAAGGGGCCCTGGCTGGTGAGCTTGGCATCCCAGTCGTTGATCCAAAATCAACTCTCGTGCTCACCGAGCATCAACGAAGCGTTGACGGTCTTCGTGGAGATTGAGCTTGCGTTTGCCGTGATTGGCGGCATCTCCGCCCTGTTGGTCGTGTTTTTCTGGCGCCGCTTCTTCCGGCGCCGCGCAGAAGCCAAGCACGGGATTGCAGGCTGACGCTGAGCTCACGCGCTACTTGGCGAAGAAGCGCGCACGACAGCCTCGACAACGGTACGGCTTGAAGCCCAACGAGCGCGCGATGCCGTCGAAGAGCCCGCGCGAGTGCGAGCGACGCACGTCATTGCGCCCACACGATGTGCAGTTCGGAACGTTTTGCGGCGGGGCCGCGGTGCGCGATTGCGAAGTTCCCACCAAGGGAGTGCTGCTCGTCGTCACGCCATGAGTATTGGGCGCGCTACGCCCGGGGCAAGGTGGATCGCTTCAGTTTTTGGCGCGCGCGCATCACATCAATGCAACGCTTGCTATGTGGCGGTCTTGCGTCGCGATCAGTGTTTCGTCTCTTGATCATCCGGAAAGACCCCAACCGGTGGGGTTGCGCTGCTGGTCGGTAGCGCGCTCGATGGCGGAGCGCTCGACGGCGGAGCGTTCGATGATGGTGCGGGCGGTTCGGGCGCGGGCCGAGCGGAAGCCGTTGGCAGCGCAGGCACCGGCGTTGGCTGTGGCGCCGCCACCGGAGGTGCCGCGGACGGTGTGAGTGGCGTGCCAGCTCGCTTCAAAGTCAGCTCGACGGTTTGTACGTTCCGCGTGCAGTCTTGTGAGTGGTCGACCACGAGCGTGCTAAGCGTGTCCGGAACACCGGGAAGCGAGGCGCGCAAGGTCCAGCGGCCGTCGGTCAGCGGCGTGTAGTAGCAAGAGCTGAGCTCGAGCTGGCTGCTGCCCTTGGTTGCGGTCACGGTGGCGGCGCAGGTTTTTCGACCCTCGGGATCGAATACGGTTACGTCGAGGTAGTCGTAGCAACGGGACGTGAGCGCACCGATTGCGACCAAGCCAAGCAGGGCCGCGCCCCCCACAACAGGCGTGCAGGCGACCGTTGCAAAAATGAGCAATATGGTCACAAACGCACCCCGCACCAATCCGCCTCGTCCCCGTCTGTCGTTCTGCATCACGCTCGGCTCAGGCTAGCATTGGTTCGCGCTAAGCCCAGATTGAGAATGGAGATTCGCCGTGCTGCCTCGCTCTGGGACTGGCTTTCGTCGCTGTCCGGCCCGCCGTGTCGGGAAACCCGGCGGCTCACGGCCATGCGCCAAATACCCGCTAATTGGGCCGAAATAACGTACTCTGCTAACGCAATGCTGTGGCTCAGCAGCGTTCTGCGGCACGGTACGGGACTTGCTCAGTCCGCGGCATGCATGCCGCGCGACGCAGTTCCGTTTCGGTAGCACGCCGCGCCGCAGCTTTGGTCGCGCTGTCGCTACTGCTCGCCAGCGGCGCTGCACCTGCAGGTGAGATCCCTGTCTTTCTCGGCGCGATCGGCGTAGGAAAGGCCAAACCGGAAGTCGAGAGTGAGCTGCGCTCACTGCTTCGCGCAGAGCTCGCGTCGGCCGAGTTCTCGCGTCTCAAAACCACCGAGCACTACGTCCTCTCTGCTACGCTCATGCGCTTGGACAGTGTCCAATCCGCAGAGTCGGCACGCGCCACGTGTGTGATTTCTGTCGCCATCCTGCGTGATGGCTCCACGCTGCACGCGTTGATTCACGGGCGAGCGATTGCGGAAGAGGCCAAAGCGCCTGCGGCAAGAAGCGACGCTCTGCGGGCGGCCGTTCATAGTGCCATGGTGCGTGTGCCTAAAGCCCTCCGCTGAGCGCTGTCCCGAGTCGGCGTACCGGATTCCAGTCCAGGCGAATGGCGCCGAAAATGACCAGCAAGTCCTGTGGACGAGCGTGTGGCTTTTCCGGTACGTTACCAGATCTCATAATTTCGGTAATTGTGAGACCGCGTCATGCCCGAAGCGCAAATGCCCGTGATCGCGGCCAACCGGCGGTGCGGACCGTCATTGGATGCCTTCTTTACGATCCGGCAAGCCGTTCCAAGTGGGCGAGGCGAGGCGAGACGAGGCGAGAAACGGCACAGAGAAGACGTGCCGGGAGCACGAGCGGGACTGCCTTGAATGTGGTAAATATCCCGTGTTCCGGCCCGGGAGCCTTGATTTTTGGACAGTGATGAGGTAGGTAATTTAAGCTCCTTGTCGTATATTTGCTTACCGAATTTGCGTGCGTCTGGGGAACGTGGACGAACGATCTCGACGCTGGTCGACCTTAGCTAGCCCGAACACTTGAGACTGAACCTCGTGCAAGCAGCCGCCACTGGCAGCATCATCGCGGACCGCTACTGCCTGCTTCGAAAGCTCGGGGCTGGGGGCATGGGGTCGGTGTGGCTTGCGCACGATCAGTCGCTCGATAGTCAGTGCGCAGTCAAGCTCGTCGATCCCGAGAAGGCCGCGGATGAAGAGGTGCGCATTCGCTTCGAGCGGGAAGCCAAAGCGGCCGCACAAATCCGCGGCGCCAACGTGGTGGACATCTTCGATCACGGGATCTGGGAGGGCACCCCGTTCATCGTGATGGAATACCTCGAGGGCGAAGACCTGGGCGCCCGCTTGGAGCGTACTGGCGCGCTCGACACGGAACAGACTTACCAAATCGTCAGCCAAGTCGCTCGCGCGCTGGTGCGAGCCCACGCGGCTGGCATCGTGCACCGTGACCTCAAGCCCGAGAACATCTTTCTCGTGCCTGGTGATGACCAAGAAGTGGCGAAAGTGCTGGATTTCGGCATCGCCAAGCACGAGCAATATTCGCTCGCCGGCAAGACGACCAAGACCGGGTCGTTCATGGGCACGCCCTACTACATGAGTCCGGAGCAAGCGCGCGGTCGCGCCATCGACTGGCGTTCTGATCTGTGGGCGCTCGGCGTGATCGCGTATCAATGCCTCAATGGCCGACCGCCGTTCGAGAGCGAGGCGCTCGGCGAGCTGATGGGCATGATCATTTACGACCCGATCCCGCCCATCAGCGACAGCGCACCGGGTCTGCCGGGGGCGCTCGAGCTTTGGTGGGAGCGTGCGGTCGCGCGCGATCGCGAACAGCGCTTCCAATCAGCCAAGGAGCTGGCCGACGCGTTTGGTGAAGCGATTGAGACCTCGAAGCAAATGGCGGTGCCGAGCATCGCGCCGCGCGTGGGCTTGCCGAGCTTCAGCGACTTCGACGCGTTGCGCAGCGTGTATCCGCGCACCCCTGCCATGCCGCTTGCCGACCAAAGCGCACGCTTTTCGCCGGTATCGTTCGCAGACGGGACCCCGGTCGATGAGGGAACCGACGCCCCGGTCACGCGTTCGCGCGGCTCGGTTTTGCCCGAGCTCTCCTCGCTTCCACGTAAACAGCGCTTGATCGTGTTGTCATTGGGCGGGGCGATACTGGCGGTGCTAGGGTTCCTGGTCATTGCGAGTCTGCGAAGTCCTCCTCAGGTATCGGTCGCCGCTGCGGCCCGGCCCTCTGCTGCGCCGGCAGTCGTGGTGACCCCAGTGCCGTCCAGCAAGTCGCAACCTGCGCCAATCATCTTCGATCCGTCCTCGCTTCCGCTCGAGGAAGGGCAAGACAAGAAGAAGAAGCCCGCTGTTGGTGCCGGTTCGTCGGCCCCCGCGGCTCGCCCCACAGGAGCCGCCCGCGACTACGGCATTTGAGCGAAGGTCGATGACACGTCGTCTAGCTTTTTGGTCGGGCCTCAGCGTCGGGTTGCTTTGGGTGAGTACGAGTTGTGCGGAGCCGACTGCGGCGGACCGCGCGACGGCGCGCTCGTTGGCGGGGGAGGGCTATCAGGCCTTACAAGACAAAGATTACGCGACTGCGGCCGATCGCTTCCGTCGCGCCGACGCGCTCATCCACGCGCCGACACTGATGATCGACTGGGCGCGCTCTCTGGTCGGGCTCGGAAAATTGGTGGAAGCCCAAGAACGCTACGAGCAGATCCTGCGCGAGGGCGTGGATGCGAAGGCGCCGAAGCCCTGGCAGCGAGCGCTCAAGGACGCGGGAAGCGAGCTCACCCAGCTCAAACCGCGCCTGGCTTGGATCACGATCTCGGTGTCCGGTAGCGACGATGCGCGCCTGAGCGTCGACGAGGCGCACGTGACCATCGACGGCGCGCCTGTGCCAACCGCGGCCCTCGGCGTTCGTCGCGCCGTGAACCCGGGCTCTCTGCAAGTGCGCGTTCAGGCCAAGGGCTTTCTGGGTCAAAAGAAGACCGTCGAATTGCGGGAAGGAGCGGAAGAAGCGCTCACGTTTCAGCTCGAGCCCGATCCGGAGCTGCAAGCGTCCAGCCTCGTAAAAAGCACGCCGCCCGCGGAAGCCCCAGTCACGTCGCACAAGCACACGCCGATGTACGTCGCATTCGGAGTCTCCGCTGCGGGCTTGGCGGTCGGGGCGATCACGGGTGGGCTAGCCCTGAGTAAGAACTCGGACTTGTCGGCGGTTTGCAATGCCGATCACGACTGCCCGTCGAGCCACGAGGATACGCTTCGCGCCTATCACACCTTCGGTACGCTGTCGGCTGTCGGCTTCGGCGTCGGCGTCGCCGGGGCCGGAGTGGGCGTGACCATGTGGCTCATGAATCGCGGTAAGGGCAACGCGACGCCGACGCACGGGGTCGTCGTCCATCCTTACGTCGGGCTCGGCAGCGTGGGCGCCGTGGGGAGCTTCTGATGAGTCGTTTCGGCAGTCTGCTGCGTGCGCTGCGATTTTGCGGCGTCGTCTCGCTGCTGGCTACGCCACTTTTCGGCTGCCAAGCCATCTTCGGTGACTACCAGATCAACGATGCTGCGTTCGCCGGCGAGATCTTGCTCTCGGCCGTCAAACCAGACCAGCAAACGACCGAGTGGCGCAGTCAGGTGACGTTCACGATGGCGCTCGACCACCGGCCCACGGCGGACGTCACCATCACGCTGTCCAGCAGCGACCCCAGCGAGGGCAGCGTCAGTCCCGAGAAAGTGATCTTCACCAAGGACGACTGGAAAGCTCCGCAGGTCATCACCGTCACGGGCGAGAACGACGATGAACGGGACGGCAACCAGACATACACGATCATCACCGCTCCGGCCACGAGCAGCGATTCCGCCTTCGCTGGCAAAAATCCCAGCGACGTCGAGCTCGTGAATATCGACAACGAGACGGCCGGCATTACCGTCGTGCCCAAGTCCGGGCTCGTCACCAGCGAATCCGGGGTACAAGACACGTTCACGGTCGTGCTCAACTCGCCTCCGGAGAAAAACGTCAACGTCAGCCTGACCAGTGACACCCCCAGCGAGGGCACCGTCAGCCCGGACAGCTTGCTCTTCACGCCGCTCAATTGGATGGCGCCGCAGCAGGTAACGGTGACTGGCGTCGACGACGATGGCATTACGGATCCGGCGCACGCGTATTTCGTCACCGTCGCGGCGACCAGCGACGACCCGAACTATGCTCAGCTCGACCCGATCAAAGTGGGGGTGATCAATCAGGACAACGAGTCCGCGGGGGTGACCGTCGCCTTGATCACGGGCGTCGATCCCATCGATGGCACCAAGCTCCGCACCAGCGAGAGCGGAGACACGGCCACCTTCTCGGTAGTGCTGAACGCCCTCCCGCAAGGGGAGGTGTCGATGACTGTCGAGAGCAGCGTACCCAGCGAGGGTAAAGTCAGCCCTGAGCTCCTGACCTTCACGGAGCTCAATTGGAACGCGCCACAAATCGTGACCGTGACTGGCCAAAGCGACCACATTGCCGACGGCGACCAGCCATACGAGATTGTCTTGAGCGTTCCGATGGGGACGGATCCGAACTACGTCGTGCTGCGCGAGACACACGTGCAGGCGTCCAATGTCGATCATGACAAGCCCGGCTTCACGTTGACGCTGGTGGATGGCACCGATCCGAAGGATAAAACCAAGCTAGTCACGAGCGAGGCTGGCACGACTGCCACCTTCACTCTGGCCCTCAACTCGCAGCCCAAGGATTCGGTAACCATCGAGCTCCTGAGCAGTCGGGAGACCGAAGGCACGGTCGCGCCCGCCTCGCTCACATTCACGAAGACCGACTGGGAGTCGCCGAAAAAGGTCAGCGTGACAGGCGTCAGTGATCAGATCCAAGACGGCAACGCGGTGTTCTTCATTCGCACGCAGCCGGCTACGAGCACGGATGAGGCTTACGCGTTGCTCGATCCTCCCGACGTTCAGGTCACCAACCTGGACAACGACACTGCCGACGTGCGCATTGCCCTAGGCGACGGTCAGGATCCGAGCAACCCGGGCAAGCTATTCACCGACGAGAGCGGCGGCACCGCAACGTTTACCGTCTGGCTCACGTCGAAGCCGACCGCTGAGGTGACCGTCCCTCTCAGCAGCAGCAACACGAAGGAAGGCAAGATCTGGAAGAGCTCGCTCACGTTCACGCAGCTCGACTATAGCGCGCCGCAGTCCGTGACCATCACCGGCGTCGGCGATGGTCATGTCGTGGATGGCAACCAGCCGTACCTGATCGCGATCGCAGCGGCGAGCAGCAAAGATGCCAACTACAACGGCAAGTTCGGCAACCAAGTGCAGGTGATCAATCGTGATCTCGACTCGGCCAACGTGATCGTGAAGCCAACCTCCGGCTTGATTACCGGGGAGGACGGGTCGAGCGCCTCCTTCACCATACGCCTGCAGTCGCGACCGACGGGCGACGTCACCATCCCCGTCAGCAGTAGCAAACCCCTCGAGGGCCAGCCCGACGTCAGCAGTGTCACGTTCACGCCGGATAACTGGGACATGGACCAGACCGTCACCGTCACCGGCATCTGGGACAGCGTGCAAGACGGCAACCAGACTTACAAAATCCTCGTCGGCAAGCCCACGAGCTCGGACGGGAATTACCAGGGCAAGCCCGATCCCGACGACGTGAGCCTGACGAACAACGACATCGATACGGCCGGTTTCAAAGTGACGCCGACCGCGGGCCTGATGACGACCGAGGCCGGCGGCAAAGCAACCTTTACGATCGCTTTGAATTCCAAGCCCGTCAGCCCCAACGCGACTCCTCCGACGGTGAGGATTCAGCTCTCGAGCAGCAAGCCCACTGAAGGCGGCGTCAGCCCGGCGAGCGTGACCTTCACCGCCACGGATTGGGCGACGCCCCAGACCGTGACCGTGACGGGTACCGACGACAAAATCGCCGACGGCGACCAGCCGTACCTGATCGTCCTGGGTCTGGCCTCGAGCGTCGACGCCAACTACAACGCCCACAAGCCGGACGACGTTTTGGTCACCAACCAAGACGACGATATCCCCGGGCTCGACATCGTTGCTGCACAGGCCCTGAAAACGTTCGAGAAGAACGCAGGCACCGCCACCTTCACGGTCGCGCTGAAGTCCCAGCCCGCCGCTAGCGTGAGTATCGGCGTGAGCAGCAGCAACATGAACGAAGGCACGGTCTCGCCGGCCACGCTCGTGTTCAGCGCGGTTAACTGGTCCACACCACAACGTGTAACCATCACCGGCGTTCAAGATGACGTTGCCGACGGCCCGCAGGCGTATCAAGTGAAGCTGGCCAACGCGGTCAGCTCGGGCGACCCCAATTACGACGGCAAGTTCGCAACCCAGCTCGACGTGCAAAACATCGATGACGACGTGGTGGGCTTCGTCGTCAGCGCCGGTTCGATGCTGCAAACCTCCGAAAAGGGCGACAAAGCCACGTTCAGCGTGGCGCTCAGGTCGAAGCCTGCCGGCACGGCCAGCGTGACCCTGCCTCTGAGCAGCAGCAATACCCAAGAGGGCACGGTGTCGCCCACTTCGCTGCAATTCACGGGTAGCAACTGGAACCAGCCGCACACCGTCACCGTAACCGGCGTCGACGACCAGATCGCGGACGGTGATGTCAGCTACCAAATCGCGTTTGGAGCCCCGAGCAGCGCAGACGCGGCCTATGCCAACCTGTCCCCCCCGGCGGCCGTGACGCTGACCAATGTCAACGATGACCAGGTTGGCGTGCAGGTGCTGTCGACCAGCTGCGCCACGACGCCGGGCACGAGTGCGACCTTCACCCTGCTATTGACCTCACAGCCGAGCGCCAACGTCACCATCTCGCTGATCAGCGACACGCTGAGCTCAGGGACCGTCGCTCCGGACTCCGTCACCTTCAGCTCGGCTACGGGCCCGGGCGGCTGGGACACGCCGCAAACGGTGACCGTCACGGGCGCCGCGGGCGGCACGGCGGGCTCCACGGTCGCTTACAAGATCATCACCGGCAACGCCTCCGCGCCGGGCGAGACGACGGGCTACGACGGGTACAGCAACGTGGCGGACGTCGCGTGTACGAACTCTACCCCGTAGTCAGTCCGTAGTGGCACGAGCTCGAGCGATCGTTTCGCTCAGCCCGGGTCGTTGCGAAAGCCAAGCGCAGATACCTTGCTCTGCCGCACCCGAACGAAGGGAGAGGGTGAGGGCGACGCGCTCGCTCCGGCACTCGAGCAAGCGGGCGCGCCGTGCGCGAAGCGCTGCGCGAAGAGGCTCAGCAGGTCGGCCGTGTGATCGTCGCGGTAGACGCTGAACTGGTCGTAGTCTTCGTACGAACCGCCGCGCTCGCTGTCCCTGCCTGCGAGCAGCCAGAACATGGCCGCGTTTCCGCCGTGCGCGAGCAAGCGTTCGTTCCACGCAGAGTAGCTAGCAAGTCGTTCGGGCAGGCCAGAGCTGATGCGGCCCAGTCGGTCCCGGGTCACTTTCAGGCCGTACTCTTCCAACACCGTCGGCTTGCCGAGTGCGCGAGCGACACTCAGGTGATCGTCGATCCAACGCTCGTCCCAGCCGAAGCCCGTGCCCCACGTCTCTGGGTACAGGTGAAACGTGCCGTAGTCGATAGCCGGCAGTGCCGTGAGCGCGCGGTGATCGACGCCATTGTTGGCGTGATACGTCCAGTGCTCGGTCTGACCTTCGAGGAAACCTTCATCACCGACGGCGACCAAGTGGTTCTGGTCGATCGACTTCAGGTAGCTGGACATCTCGCCCGCCCAGCGCGAGATGACGCTGCTCGGGGTTCCGGTCGCTGCGCGCGGCTCGTTGCCGAGCTCCCAGGCGAAGATGGTCGGGTCGTCGCGATAGGCGCGTTGGGTCAGGGCGTTCACCCGCATCGCCAGGTGCCAAAGCCAGGCTTTGTACGCCTCGCGAACGCGGGGATCGCCATAAAAATCGGAATGCGCCGACAGCCCGAACCACGCAAGGTACTGATCCATGCCGCCGAACTCGTGCCAATTGTTGGTCAAAACCACGACCACCTTGAGCCCCAATTGGCCCGCTTTGGCGAGCGCATAGTCGAGCCCTTGCAGTCCATTCGGACCGTCGTTGTAGATCGGGCGCTGCGCCGCGGGGTCCCAGGCTTGGAAGTAGAAGCCCTGCTTCGTCCCGTCACCGTCGATACTGCGCACGCTGCCGTCGAGCGATCCGCGGTCGATGAAGCCCCACAGGCGTACGACGCGCACGCCCATCGCGCGTGCGCTTTCGAGCACGTCGTCGACCATCGGGCGAGGTTTGTAGGTGAGGTAATAGTTGTTCGCGCCCACGAAGCAAAACGGCGTCCCGTCGAGCTCGAAATTCGCGGCCGGCCTCCGGTCGACGTCCAATCCGCTTCTGGCAGGTGGACTGACGCAGCTCAGGCTGAAGCCGCACGTCAACGAGGCGAGCAGCAACGGTGCGCAGCGAAACCAAGGCGAAGCGAGGGCCGTCCGCCGTGCGGCGGTCCCGTGTCTGGTTCTGGCTAGCAAAACGATTTCAGCGGCCCCCGCTGGGTTTTGTCGACGGAGTGCGGCTGAGCCCGCAGCCGAACGAGAGCAGCGCGCAAGCCGCGAGAACGCCGAGATAGTAGCCGGAAAATGCTGGGAAAGACCCGGCTTCGGGGCACACGTCGAAAGGAGATAGCGGCTGCCCCAAACACAGCCCGAGTGTTTGCGCGAGCTGAGACCCCGGGCTCGTGTCGGCCCTGAACAGCGCGGCTAGGCCCAGGCTGGCGTCGCTTACCAGGCCGAGCGTGGCGGACATCGCTGCGGTGAGCACGCCGCACAGCAGCGCCAATCCGCCGCCGCTCGGCGCCAGCCCTCCGCCGACTGGCCAGTCGAACGCCAGGCAGAGCAGGGCGAGAAGCGCCAGTCGCAGCCGCAACGCGCAAACCACTCCTGGCGCCCGACGCCAAAAATGAGTGACTGGGCGGGGCAGGCTTTTTTTCAGCTCACGAAGCTCAACGACGAATGTCATGGCGGCTCGGCTCCGGCCTTGCTGAACGCAAGGCCACAAAAGCGAAACGCCCTACCGGGAGACCGGAAGGGCGTTCGCCAAACGTTGCGATGTGACCCTTCCGACCTACAAAACGACCTTCTTCGTCATCCAAATGACGAGGCAAAGCGAGCTCTCGAGCTCGAGATGCAAGGTACGGCGGGACATTTCGCAGAGGCAGGGTACGTCCCGAAGGATGGGCTTGTCAACGCGCGCCCTGCGGCTTGGGAAACCTGCTACGAAACCGGTGATACGAGTCGGAAACACGATTGAAAGCGTCGCGATCCCACCATCGGCGTTAGGTCTTGCACAGTTCTGGGATTGGTCCTGGGTTCGCTCGGTCGCCTTGGCGATTGCTCTACGGAAAGCTCATGAAGTTCGACGTTTACGACCCTCAAAACGGCCCGTTCTACGACGAAACGTTCGCAGCCAAAGGTGTCCCTCGACCCGGCTTCGAGCCGCTCGTGAATGGAATCAACGCGCTCGAGAGCGGCACGCTCTTGATGCGTCAGGCGGCAGCGGAGCGCGCGCTGCTCAGCATGGGTATCACCTTCACCTTGTACGGCGATGGCGGCAGCTCCGAGCGCATTTTCCCATTCGACGTGATCCCGCGCGTGGTCGCTGCCAAGGAGTGGGAGCGCATCGAGCGCGGGCTGCGTCAGCGCATCGAAGCCCTCAATTTGTTCCTGTGCGACGTGTACGGCGAGCAGAAGATCTTGAAGGACAAAGTCGTCCCCGAATCGCTGGTCAAGACTTGCGCGGATTTTCGGCCGCAATGCATTGGTTTGAAGCCGCCGCGAGGGATCTGGTGCCACATCGTCGGCACCGACTTGGTGCGCGATAAAAACGGCGAGTTCTACGTCTTGGAGGACAACCTGCGCTGCCCGTCCGGCGTCAGCTACGTGCTCGAGAATCGTCAGATCTTGAAGCGCACCTTCCCGCGTGTGCTCGAGCAAATGTCGATTCGCCCGGTCGACGATTATCCGCTCCGGTTGCTCGAGACACTGCGCTACTTGGCTTCGGATCGGCGTGACGATCCGCAAGTCGTCGTGCTCACTCCGGGGCGCTTCAACAGCGCCTACTACGAGCACGCGTTCCTCGCCCAGCAGATGGGCGTGGAGCTGGTCGAGCCGCAAGATTTGGTGGTGCGCGAAGGCTTCGTGCAAATGCGCACGACCGAAGGCTTCAAGCGGGTCGACGTGATTTATCGCCGCGTGGGCGATGATTTCTTGGACCCGCTGGTGTTCCGCCCGGACTCTCTGCTCGGTATTCCGGGGGTGATGGACGTCTACTTGAACGGTCGCGTTGCTCTTGCCAACGCTCCCGGTACCGGCGTCGCGGATGACAAGGCGATCTATCGCTACGCCGAACGCATCATCAAGTACTACCTGGACGAGGACGCGATCATCCCCAATGTGCCCACTTATGTATGCAGCGACGAGACCGATCGTAAATACGTGCTCGAGCATTTGCCCGAGCTAGTGGTCAAAGCCACCGATGGGGCTGGCGGCTACGGCATGCTGATCGGCCCGCATTCCACCGCCGAGGAACAGGTGGACTTCGCCGGGCGCATCAACAAGAATCCGCGTGGTTACATTGCTCAACCAACGCTGTCCCTATCGCGCGTGCCGACCATCATCGGCGATCAATTCGAAAGTCGCCACGTCGATTTGCGTCCCTACGTGCTGTACGGTCAGGACATTTACGTGCAACCGGGCGGCTTGACGCGGGTAGCGCTCAAGAAGGGATCCTTGGTGGTCAACTCATCCCAAGGTGGTGGCAGCAAAGACACCTGGGTGCTGTCCGATGACACGGGCTTTCAGTCTCAATCACAGTCTCAATCGTGAGTTTTCGCACGCGAGAGCTCCGCTCCCAGACCAAACGTCGTCAATCCCTATTTCGAACTAAACAAGACAAAAGATGCTGAGCCGAGTCGCCGAAGCAATCTACTGGTCGAGCCGATACGTCGAGCGCGCGGAGAACGTCGCACGCTTCATCGACGTGAACATGAACCTGCTGCTCGACTCGCCGATCGAGCAGAAGAGCGGCTGGGACAGCCTGGTGATGATCACTGGCGATCACGATCTATTCGCCAAGCGGTTCGGCAAAGCCACGCCGCAAACCGTGACGCAGTTTCTCACCTTCGATCGAGAGTACCCGAACTCGATCGCCTCCAGCGTCGCGTCAGCTCGTGAAAATGCGCGCACCGTGCGCGACATCATCTCGCGTGAGATGTGGCAGGAACTGAACGAGTTCTATCTGATGGTCGGCCAAGCCGCGCGTCCGGACGTCAACCCGGAGGACCTGAACGATTTCTACGGCCGAGTGAAGAACGCGGGAATCTACTTCGAGGGCGTGACCGACGCGACGCTGTCGCGTGGGGAGGCTTGGCATTTCGCGCGCCTCGGCCGCTTGTTGGAGCGCGCAGACAAGACCTCGCGCATTTTAGACGTGAAGTATTTCCTGCTCTTGCCCGCCGGCAACGGCGTGGGCACGACCGTCGATCAGTTGGGCTGGACCGCGCTGCTCAACTCGGCCAGCGCGTTGCAGATGTATCGCCAGCTGTTCCACGTGACTTCGCCCGCGAACGTCACCAGTTTCTTGCTGTTGAATCAGAATTTCCCGCGCGCAATCTCGTATTGCGTTCGCCAAGCGCAGGAGAGCCTGCATGCCGTGATGCGCTCACCGATTGGCACCTATCAGTGCGAAGCGGAGCGCCTGCTGGGGCAACTCAGGGCGCGGCTGGATTACGCTACGATTGAGGACGTCATGGCGGGAGGACTTCACGAATATGTCGACGGTTTGCAGGGCGCGATCAACGACATTGGGACGGCGATTCACAAACAATTCTTCGAGGTCTGAGTAGCAGTGGCCATCCGAATCGCACTTCATCACAAGACTAGCTACGACTACGAGCGCGCAGTTACGCTCGGCCCGCAGGTCATTCGCCTGCGACCGGCACCGCACAACCGCACGCCCATTCACAGCTACTCGCTGGACATTCAGCCGCCCGATCATTTCATCAATTGGCAGCAAGATCCGCAGGGTAACTACCTCGCGCGCATCGTCTTCCCGGAGAAGACCAAGCACTTCAGCGTTACGGTGGACCTGGTCGCGGATCTCGAATCGTACAATCCGTTCGATTTCTTCTTGGAACCGAACGCGGAACAAGCACCGTTTTCGTATGAGAAGAATCTGGAGCACGAGCTCCAACCGTATTTTGCCAAGGTACCCGCGGGTCCGCACTTCGACGAGTTGATGAAGGGCATCGACCGCACGGAGCGGCGTACGGTCGACTTTCTGATCGACGTGAACCGCGCCGTCAACGAGGCGGTCAAATACATCGTTCGCCTCGAACCAGGCGTGCAAACGCCCGAGGAAACGCTGGAAATCGGCAAGGGCTCGTGCCGCGATTCGAGCTGGCTCTTGGTGCGAGTGTTGCGCGAGCTAGGCATCGCGGCGCGCTTCGTTTCTGGCTACTTGGTGCAACTCGTCGCCGACGAAAAGCCGGTCGATGGCCCCGCCGGTCCGTCCGCGGATTTCACGGATCTGCACGCTTGGTGTGAAGCGTACGTGCCGGGCGCTGGCTGGATCGGCCTGGATCCGACCTCGGGTCTGTTTACGGCCGAAGGGCACATTCCGCTCGCCGTGAGCCCCGATCCGCTGTCCGCTGCGCCGATCGAGGGCGGAGTCGAGAAGGCCGAGACCGACTTCGATTTCGAAATGTCGGTCGCGCGCGTGATCGACGTGCCGCGCGTCACCAAGCCGTACAGTGAGGAGCAGTGGCAGGCGATCGTCAGCCTCGGCGAGGAAGTCGATCTACAGCTCGAAGCGCAGGACGTGCGCCTGACCATGGGCGGCGAGCCAACCTTCGTGAGCGCACTCGAGCCCGATGCCCCGGAATGGAACGTCGCGGCGCTGGGCGGCCAGAAGCTGCCCACGGCCGATCGTTTGCTGCGCCGTCTGCATGCCCTTTGGCAACCGGGGGCAATGCTCCACCACGGGCAAGGCAAGTGGTACCCGGGCGAGCAGTTGCCGCGTTGGGCACTGGGCTGCTTCTTCCGTAAAGATGGCGTCGCCGTTTGGGAAGAGCCCAAGCTCATCGCCCAAGAGTCAGCGCCTCCCGGCCACAAGATCGAACAGGCCGAGATCTTCATGAAGCACCTGATCGAGGTGCTGGGTTTGAAGCAGAACGGCTTGATGCCCGCCTACGAAGACGCCTGGTACTACATGTGGCGTGAACGACGCCTACCGGGCAACGTCGATCCGCTCGACAGCAAGCTGTCGGAGCCGATCGAGCGCGCGCGCTTGGCCAAAGTTTTCAGGCAAGATCTAGGGAGTGTCGTCGGCTACGTGTTGCCCTTGGCTCACGTCGGCGGCTGGCTTTCGGGCTCTTGGTTCTTGCGCGAAGAACACCTGTTCTTGATCCCCGGTGATTCTTCGATGGGCCTGCGTTTGCCGCTCGACTCGATGCCGTGGATGGCGCGTGGCGATTCGGATGTGGAGCCCGAGCGCGACCCGTTCGCCGAGCGTGCCGCACTGCCGCAAACGTTTCGCTTTCCGCCGACGCCGCCGACGGCGCGTCCCGCGGTACGCCGGCCGCAGCGCCCCGGCTTCCCGAACGAACCGTACACGGCGGCCGATCCGCATCTCAAGCCACTGCCGTTCGAGTCCGCGACGGGGATCACGCGCACCGCGCTGTGCGTGGAGCCACGCGGCGGCATCCTGCATGTGTTCATGCCGCCGATACCGATGCTCGAGAACTACCTCGAGCTCGTGGCGGCGCTCGAGCAAACCGCCAAGGATCTGAACTTTCCGATCCAGATCGAAGGCTACGAGCCGCCGAATGATCCGCGCATGGGCGTGTTCCGCCTGACGCCGGATCCCGGCGTCATCGAAGTCAACGTGCCGCCAGCCAAGAATTGGCAAGAGTTGGTGGAACAAACCGAAAGCCTGTATTCCGCGGCGCGCGCGGAGCATCTCACCGCCGAAAAGTTCGAGCTCGACGGCGCGCACATCGGCTCCGGTGGCGGCAATCACATGGTGATGGGCGGCGCCACGTCCGCGGATAGCCCGTTCTTGCGACGGCCCGATCTGTTGGCGAGCTTGGTGGCTTATTGGAACAACCACCCCTCGTTGTCGTACCTGTTCTCAGGTCGCTTCATCGGCCCAACGTCGCAGGCACCGCGTGTCGATGAAGCCCGAAATGACTCGATTTACGAGCTGGAAGTGGCCTTCCGCGAGCTGCCGGAAGTGGGCGGCTACACGCCCCCTTGGCTGGTCGATCGCATTTTCCGCCACCTTTTGACGGACGTCACGGGCAATACCCACCGCTCCGAGTTTTGCATCGACAAGATGTATTCTCCGGACGGATCCACCGGGCGCCTCGGCTTGCTGGAGCTGCGCGCGTTCGAGATGCCTCCGCACTACCGGATGTCGAGCGCACAGCAGCTCTTGCTCCGCTCGCTGGTGTCTGCGTTCTGGGAGCGCCCTTATCGCGCACCGCTCGTCAAGTGGGGCACGTTGCTCCACGATCGCTTCCTCTTGCCCCACTTCGTGCAGCAAGACTTCGGCGACGTGATGAGTGACCTGCGCGAGCGCGGCTATGAGTTCGACGACGAATGGTTCCGCCCGCACTACGAGTTCCGTTTTCCGTTCTACGGGCGCGTAGCCAAAGACGCGATCTTCATGGAGGTACGCGGGGCGCTCGAACCGTGGAACGTGCTCGGTGAAGAGAGCGGCGCCGGCGGTCAAGCTCGCTACGTCGATTCTTCCTTGGAACGATTGCAGGTCCGCGCACTCGGTCTCACCGAGGGGCGCCACATGATCACGGTCAACGGCTACCCACTGCCGCTCCAGCCCACCGGCGTTTTGGGGGAGGGAGTTTGCGGCGTGCGTTACCGCGCCTGGCAGCCCCCGTCCTGCCTGCACCCGACCATCGGCATCCACGGGCCGTTGCACATCGACATCTACGATAACTGGAACCAGCGCGCGATCGCGGGTTGCACGTATCACGTCGTTCACCCCGGTGGTCGAGCCAACGAAGTGCGGCCGGTCAACGCGGCGGCCGCCGAAAGTCGACGGATTGCCCGCTTCGACCACATGGGGCACGTGCCAGGCCGTTTCGCAGTGAGACAGCCCAAGCTCGATCCGCACTTTCCGTTCACTCTCGATTTGCGCCGCATGCCGTGAGTTGCGTGACATCCGCCCCGAGTCTCGCGTATGACACATCGTGGTGGCTGTTGATTCTCGCCCGTACATTGGATCGCCGAACGCGATCGAGCAGCACGTGACCGCGTTCGACGAATTCCGTGACGCAGGCGGTGCCCTGCGTGCGCACCAGAGCTTGCTCGAGCGCTTCCTCGCGGAACGCTCGCCGGTCGAGCTCGACCAGTTGCAGAAGTCTGTCCGTTGGCGCATCACCGAGCAGGAGGTGACGTTCAACATCCTAGGCGTCCCTGAGGGGACGAACCGACCTTGGAATCTAGACGTGCTGCCCTACCTGGTCGAGCGCAACGAGTGGCTCACGCTGTGCCGTGGGCTGCGCCAGCGCGCACGTTTACTGAACGAGATCATCGCCGACTGTTATGGGCCGCAGCGCCTCGTTCGTGAGGGGCTCTTGCCCGCGGAGCTGGTGCTCGGGCATCCGGACTTCTTGCGCCCCTGTCATGGCTGGGAGCCCGTCGGTCGCCACCGCTTGCACCTGTATGCGGTCGACCTGGGCCGAGGCCCGAATGGAAAGTTCACGATCTATTCGGATCGCACGCAGGCCCCCACCGGCGCCGGCTACGCGCTCGAGAACCGGCTGGTCATGGGCCGCACCTTGCCCGACCTGTTCCGTGACTACCGTGTCGAACGCATCGCCGGCTTCTTCGCGAAAATGCGGCGTACGGTGGAGAGCCTTTCGCCCAAGCTGAGCGGCGGCCAACCGCGCGTGCTGCTGCTGTCCGCAGGCGCACGCGACGAAAGCTCGTTCGAGCACGCGTACCTCGCGCGTTACCTCGGTTACGAGCTGGTCGAGGGCCGTGATTTGACGGTCCGCGACAACATCGTTTACCTGAAAACATTGTCCGGCTTGCGCCGTGTGGACGTGCTCCTGCGCCGCGTCGGCGACGCTTGGTGCGATGCCTTGGCCCTGCGCGGCGGCTCGATGCAAGGCGTTGCAGGCTTGGTGTCCGCCGCTCGTGCGGGCAACGTCGGGCTGGCCAACCCGCTTGGCTCGGTGATCACCGAAATGCCGGCGCTCAAGGCGTACTTGCCCGGCCTCGCGCGCGCGGTCCTGGGTGAAGAGCTACTGGTCGAATCGGTGCCCACCTTCTGGTGCGGCGATCCGCAATCGTTGTCCCTCGTCCTCGGCTCGCTCGACGACATGGTGATCAAGCAAGCCTTTGGCGACCGTCGCGGTGACCCGCTGATCCCGGCGCAGATGGATCAAAAGGCGCGCGCGCAGCTGATCGAGCGGCTCAAAGCGCACCCGGATGACTTCGTTGGCGAGCGCTGGGTCGGTCTGTCCACGGTTCCGGTGTGGGAGTCGGGCAGCGTGATTCAAGGCGGTCTCGCCTGGCGCGCGTTCCTGTGCCGTGACGGTGAGGACTACGACGTGATGCCGGGCGGCCTAGCCCGCATCAACGAATCGCCCGACGGCTTGTTCTTGGCCATCCGTAGCAATGCGGTGAGCAAAGACGTCTGGGTACCGTCGGCCGCCGGCAGTGCCGAGCCGGCGTTGCCCTCGATGCCCGACCACCGCGTCGACTTGAAGCGCGGCGGATTGGATTTGCCGAGCCGCTTGCTCGACGATATCTACTGGCTCGGCCGCTATGTCGAACGTTGCGACTGTACCGCGCGCTTGGCGCGCTCGGGCATCGAGCGCGCAAGCCTGGAGGCGGCGCCGGACGCACCGCTCGCGTTGGGTGCGATCTTGGACGCCCTGCAGCGTTCGGGAGTGATGCCGGCGGTCGCGGTCGCGGCCGCGGACGCCAATGTCGCGGACGCCCGTCCTGGCGCGTCCACCGAAGCCAAGCTCCTGGGTGTGCTGTTCGACGGGGATTCGCCCAACAATTTGCGCGGCATCTTGCGCCGGGTGCACGAGCTCACCTTGGGCGTGCGCAGCCGCCTCTCGCGCGACGCTTGGCACGTGCTGCGCCGGCTCTCGAGCTCGATCGAATCCCTGCCCAGCGCGACTCCCGAAAAGCTCGGCAACGCACTGGACGTGCTGGACCAGATCCTGATCACTCTGGCAGCCGTCAGCGGCACCACCCTGGACAACATGGTCAGGAGTCATGCTTGGGCATTCCTGGACATGGGACGGCGCGTGGAACGCGGTGCGCTTTCGCTCGTGCAACTGCAAGCGCTGCTGCCGCCCGGCGCCTCACGCGTTCATATGGAAGCACTGCTCGAAGTGGCAGACAGCTTGCTCACGTACCGCGCGCGTTATTTGAGCACCCTGCAAGTCGCTCCAGTGGTGGATTTGCTGCTCACCGACACCTCGAATCCGCGTTCGGTCGCATTCCAGGTGGAAGCGCTGATGGAGCATTTCAAACGTTTGCAAGTCCACAGTGACGTGACGCGCAGCCGGGCCGAGCGCCGCTTGATTTCGCTGCAAAGCACGCTCCTGACCGCCGACATCGAACAAGCCTGCGCGGGCGACGGCTCCGGCCTGCGCCAGCTGCTCGAGGAATCCGCCACGCTCTTGTGGCAGTTCTCGGACGAAGTTGGGCACACCTTTTTTTCGCATCTGGCTTCCTCGCGCGCCGTCTCGCCACCGGTGTGGATCAACGAGGATTTGGAGGCCAAATGAGGATGTTCAGCGTAAGTCATTCGACGCGCTACGAATACGAAAGCCCGGTGGTGCACGCTCACCACATCGCGCACTTGGCGCCACGGCCGCTGCAGTTCCAGCGCGTGTCCGGCTACTCGCTGGAGGTATCGCCGGAGCCCGCGAGCCTGTATGAAGAGCACGACTATTTCGGCAATCGTGCGCACTTCATCGAGATCCTGAGCGAGCACGAGGCGCTGGTCGTCACCGCCAAGACCTACATTGGGCTGCGCGAGCGAGACACCCCTGAGGGGCTCGCGGCACGCGTGACCTGGGAGGAAGCGGCCGAGCGCTTGGCGGCGGACCGCGGCTTGGTCGAGGTGAGCGAGTACCGCTTCGATTCGCCCCTGGTTCGCGCGCATTCACTGCTGGCTGCGTATGCCGCGCCCTCGTTCACGGCCAAGCGCCCGCTGGTGGACGCCGTTATGGCTTTCAATCGCCAAATCTTCGAAGAATTCACGTACGACCCGCGCGCGACCGACCTCAGCACGCCACTCGCGCAGGTGCTGCGCGACAAGCGTGGCGTGTGCCAAGACTTTGCGCACGTCGCGGTTGGCGCTTTGCGCTCGCTCGGGCTCGCAGCACGTTACGTCTCCGGCTACCTGGAAACCGATCCGCCGATCGATCGACCACGGCTCGTCGGTGCCGACGCCTCGCATGCCTGGGCCTCCGTCTACATTCCTGGCTTTGGTTGGTTCGACTTCGATCCGACCAATGCGGTCGTACCCGAGACTCGTCACGTGACGGTCGGCTGGGGTCGGGATTTCAGCGACGTGAGTCCGCTGAAGGGTGTGGTGCTCGGCGGGGGCGCGCACAGCATCGAAGTTGCAGTCGACGTCGAGGCGCTGGGCTGAAAGGCTTCGCGATCCCCGGCGAGGGGGCTGCGCACGGCGCTTTCACTTCACTTTTACGAACTTCGACAACAGCCGGATGTACGCGACCTGATAGCTGCCGCTGTTCTCGGTCACCGACCAGGAATTGAGCGGCCAGCTGGTATTGAAATCTCGGTAAGACTTCTGCGCTGGTTGCCCGAGGGGTGGCGATAGCGGCTCGGAATCACAGCTGCGGCCCGCGCAGCTGCTCGGGCAGCAGCCGTCGACGCCATAGCTCGGGTTGGGGCCGCCCGTCAGGAACCCTGGCGCTGGCCCATACTTCGAGACGCCGGCCTTCGCCCACAGGGTACTGTCGTGCGAAAACCAGGTGTGAAAAAACGTGGTCACGCCGCTCGCGGCTCCGTACTCGAACATGTTCGACAAGTAGACGAAGCCGAGTGGGTTCACGCCGTGGATGTAGTGAACGTAGCGCTCGGCCGCTCGGCGTGATTCGAGGTCTTTGCTCGGGTCGACGCCGAAAGTCCGCATGTCATAGAACATCGACCCCTGGTTGGACTTCGTGCTGTTGCTGCCCCAAGTGTAGTCCTTCACGTAGGCGAGATACGGGTCGCGATGGCCCTCGTGTGCCTTGAAGTTGTCGTTGCCGTTCATGCCAGCGGCGTAACTCTGCAGGATGGCGTTCTTGGTGCTGTCGGTCGCGTCTGGGAGCGACGTGTAATAGAGCAGCACTGACTGGACCAGCTCGAACGGAGAGGCGTAGTTGCCGTTGGCAATCAGTCGCGCGCTTTGGTAGTGCGTGTCGACGAAGCTGCGGTACTGGTCGTCTTTCGTGAGCTGATACAGGTAGACGGCGCTTTCGAGCTTCATCATCGAGCGCCCGTAGTCGTCGGTCTCTTGCTGGCCCGAGCCGAGCCCGGCGCTGCCCGAAGCCGCGTCGTTGTTTTTGAAGATGACCGTCGGGTTCGCCTCGGCCCAGGACCAAGCTTTGAGCGCGCGGTTGTGCAGGTCGGCCGCGTAATTGGCGAGCTCCGGCTTGCCTAGCGAGCGGAGAACGGTGGCGCCGAGCGCGTACGCACCAGCCGTGCTCAGGGTCGCGGATGTGCTTGCGGGGCCATAATAGCTCGGGTCCTTGGCTGTCGAGGGTGGGCTCGCGCCGGCTTCACCGACGATGCTCAGCACGGAGCCGTCGTTGTTTTGCAAGCGAACCAGGTAATCCAGCCCCCATTTCGCTTCATCCAGCACGTCCGGGATGCCGTTGCCGGACTCGGGGATTCCGTAGTCGTCGCTCCAGGCCGCCTGGTTTTCGAGGTACGCATGCAGTAGCGACAGGACGTAGTTGGCGGTCCAGCTCGTGTACTTGTTCAAGTCACCGGCGTCGTACCAGCCGCCCCATAGATCCTTGGCGCTGCTGGCGTCACCCTTGGCTGCAAATGCCCGGCACTCGTGATCTTGTCCGCGCCCGACATGCGAGGCCGCGTCCGTCCAACCCGGCCCCGCCCACTGCGCTGCCTTGGCTTGCCCCACGCGCTGATAAAAGAAGGTGCGGACGGCTTGCTTCAGAACTTCGCGGTAGACCGACTCGGAAACCTCGAACAGGTCGGAGCGGATGTTGTGCTGCGAATCGAGCACGTAGTACGTGCCCGGCCGACTGACTTGCGAGAAGTCGAACCACCACGCCCGATCGCCCGAGCTCGGGTCGGTTGCGCCCGCATTCCAGGCCGTGACTGCGGCGGTCAGTGCAGCGAGGCCGGTTCGGGCGTCGATCAGCGAGTACGTCGCGCCGGGGCTGAAGGCGTCGCCCGCATCGAAGCCGGCTTGCGGATCGCGCAAGACCGCGATCTTCTCGGAGTCTGGCAGGTAGCCGAATTGATCGACCACGATGAACTTGCTCAGCGGGGCTCGTGGCGGGCTGACCCCGGCGGCCCCAGCGCCAGCGCCCGGCCCACCGCCAGCTTGCGGGGTCGACTTACTCGAATGGCACGCGCTGGTTGCCGCGCATACGGTGAGCAACACGAGCAGCGCCGAGCGGTAGGGGGGAACGGTTTGCACGGCCTTACGTTTCGAGGAGTGTAGGCGCCTCGCGGGCGACTCGGTCGACACCCGAGCGTGACGCGTTTGTGCCTCGTCGTCTCCCGAAAATCGCGCTTTGCGGCGAAATTAGTCAGGCCTCGCTGGGCCTCCGGAGCCCCCGCGTAGTATAAGTTTCCCATCATGCTCGCTCGTAGAGTCTCGATCGCGGAAGCAATGGACAACAGCGGCGTCGCATTCGGGACGAGCGGCGCGCGGGGTCTCGTCAGCGCCATGACGGACGAGGTTTGTTACACCTATACGCGCGGCTTTCTCCAGTATCTGGAGCGCGAGCGCGAGATTCAACGTGGCGGGCGTGTCGCGGTGGCGGGCGATCTGCGCTCCAGCACGCCACGCATCATGCGTGCCGTGATGAAGGCGATTGCCGATCACGGCAGCGTGCCAGTCAGTGGCGGTCGCGTGCCCACCCCGGCTCTGGCGCTGTTCGGCTTTGCCCAGAAGATCCCGTCTATCATGGTCACCGGCAGTCACATTCCGGACGATCGCAACGGCATCAAATTCTACCGCCCGAAGAGCGAGCTGCTGAAGCGCGACGAGCCGGGCATGAAAGAGCAGGTCGTCGAGCTGCCGCCGGACTTCGACGCCCAGGGTGCCACCTTGCCGAGCGCACAACGCGTCGAGCCTGCGGTGCTCGCGGAGATCGAACGGCGCTACGTCCAGCGTTACTTCGAGGCGTTTGGCGAAGACGCCTTGCGCGGTGCGCGCATTGGCCTGTTCGAGCATTCCGCGGTAGGGCGGGACGTTTTGTTCGAGGTGCTCAGCGGACTCGGTGCAAAGGTGACGCGCCTCGGTCGTTCGGAGGCCTTCATTCCGGTCGACACAGAGGCAATTCGACCCGAGGACGTCGCGTCGGCGGCGCGCTGGGCGCGCGAGCACGAGTTCGACAGCATCGTTTCGACCGACGGTGATAGCGATCGCCCCTTGGTCAGCGATGAGCATGGCAAATGGCTGCGCGGGGACATCGCGGGCATCCTGACCGCGAAGTTCTTGCAGGCGACGTTCGTGGCCACGCCCGTGAGCTGCAACACCGCGGTCGAGAAGAGTGGCGCGTTCCAGCGTGTGGTCCGCACGCGCATTGGCTCGCCGTACGTGATCGAGGCCATGAACGGAGCGCTGGGCAGCGCCGAAAAGGTCGTCGGTTACGAGGCGAACGGTGGTTTTCTGACGGCGACCGACTTCAACCTTGCCGGACCGCTGCCCGCGCTTCCCACGCGCGATGCACTGCTCGTACCGCTGGCGGTGCTACTCAGCGCGCGCGCCCAAAGCACGAGCATCTCGCGTTTGCTGGCGAGCTTGCCGCAACGCTTCACCGCCAGCGATCGCCTGGAGGATTTTCCGACCGCGCTGTCCAAGGAGCGGCTGGGGGCCTTGGCGCAAGGTGGGCCCGCAGCAGTCGCAGCGGCATTTCCCAGTTTCGGAGCGGTGGCTGATGTGTCCACGGTCGACGGCCTGCGCGTGACGTTTGCCTCCGACGAAGTGGTGCACCTACGCGCTTCGGGTAACGCTCCGGAGCTGCGTTGTTACACGGAGGCTGCCAGCGAGCCTCGCGCGACCGAGCTGAACGCAGAAGCGCTGGGCGTTCTGCGCGGCTGGCGTTGAGCGCGGACCCGATCAGCCACGTCCGAAGCGCGTCACGAACCCCCGGTGCGCATCGAGCGCGGAATCGTCCGCAGTCGCCAGCACCTGTGGGCGGTGTCCGGTCTGAAATTCGAGCACGGTGATCGTTCGCTCACTCGCCACGAAGCGCGCGCGCCAATCCTTGACGGCGATCACGTAGCCGGCTCCGTCCTTGCGAATCCGGCGAAATGCCTGCGGTTCGGGTCCGAGGCGCAGCGCGGCCACGAAACGTTCTGCGAGCTCGAGCGCGAAGCCAGTGCTCAGATAGTGCAGCTGCTCACTCGCCAGCGGCGAGAACTCCACCGCGTAGTCCGGCTGGGGATCACTCGGAGCCTCGAGCCAACCGCTGCTGGCATCGGGCACGCTATCCGTGTACGCGATGTACGGCTTCAAATCGAGCACTGGCGAGCCGTCCAAGATATCTAGATTTTGCACGCTCAAAATCAAGCCCTCGACTTTGCACAGCTCGACGACGCTCATTCCGATCGGGTTCGGTCGATACGGCGAACGGGTTGCGAATACCCCGCGCCGCAGGCCACTTCGCGGTGGTGAGACCTTGGGCTTCCAGGTCGTGTTGAGATGAAACCAGAACAGCACCCAGATGAAGTTGAAACCTTGGATGTCCTCCAGCGCTTGCTCCAAGTTTCGCCCCGAATGAAGCTCGATTGTCCCCTGGACGCCACGCGCCAGAATCGGCTGGCGCGGCGCATCCACGCGCTCCTTGAAGGGTGAGTGCACGACGCCGATCGGGCGCAGATTGAGAGTTTCGGTCACGATGCTCGAAATCAGAGTGCGCCCAGCACTTGCGCCGCGTGGCCTTCGGGTTTGACCTCGCTGAACACGCGCGCAATCTTTCCGCCGCGAATCACGAACGTGGTGCGATGGATGCCTTCCGTGCCGTTCTTCTTTGGTCCCCACACGCCGAACTGCGTCGCGACTTGGTGTCCTGGGTCCGAAAGTAGCGGAAAATTGAGCGCATATTTGTCGCGAAAGGCTTGGTGACTGGCTACGTCGTCCGGACTGATGCCGAACACGTGCGCCTTGGCCTCGAACTCCGGACGCGCGTCGCGGAACTCCTTGCACTCGATGGTGCAGCCGGGCGTGTCGTCCTTGGGGTAGAAGAACAACACCAGGGGCTTGTCTTGCAGGGCCGCCAGCGTGACCGTCGTGCCTTGGTCGGTTTGTAGGTTGAAGTTCGGGGCGCTCTCGCCTTCGCTCAGGATGGGCATGGTCTCGGATCTCCTTCGGGGGCGCTGACTTTACGGGGTCCTCCGGCCGAATCCCAAAGGGTTTGAGCAGGGGCAGGGGGGGCCGGCGCGTTTTTTTTTCGGCAGTCCCTTGTCATCCGCAAACGCGATGGACACCTTCTTTGCGTCCCCGGCAGAAACACGGCTCGCCGCAGTTGGCTCCTTTCAGTCACTGGCGGCGGGTGTCGTCGAGCCCGCGGGTGAGGTTGTCGTCGTCCATTTTTTCCAAGGAGGATTGGTCATGCTCGTTCGTTTCAATGATCGTCGTGGTTTCCCAGTGTTCGGCGCTTCGCGCGGCCTGCCCGTGGCCTCGTTGCGCCGTGAGCTCGACCGGCTGTTTGGCGATTGGGAGCGCGCGCCGTCGTTTGCAGGGCCCAGCACGCCCACGGTGAGCGTCGCAGACACCGGCGAAGCATTGACCCTGCGTGCCGAGCTGCCCGGGCTCAGCGAAAAGGACGTCGAGGTTAGCGTCACGGCCAATGCGCTGACCATCAAAGCGGCGCGCAAAGTCCAGGCACCCGAAGGCTACACCGCGCATCGCGCCGAACGTCAGGGGTTCTCATTTACCCAGAGCTACGAGCTGCCGGCGCGCATCGACCCAGACAAGGTTCAGGCTTCGCTCAAACAAGGCGTGCTCACGTTGACACTGCCCAAGGCCGTTGAAGCGCAACCCAAGCGAGTGGCCGTTTCCGTCACGGCCTGAGCCGCTTTTTTCGACAATAGCGAGAGAAATAGGAGAAGGAACATGCAGAACCAAAGCCAAGAGAAGACTCGTCCGGCGCGCGAAGTTGCGCCGAGCGTCGACATCTTCGAAAATGACGCCGAACTGCTGGTCGTGGCCGACGTGCCGGGGCTCGACCCCAACGATATTGGTGTGCACGTGGATCTGCCGGAGTTTCGCATCGAGGCCAAGCTGCAAGGTGCGCCGGATCGGCCGGTGGTCTACGCGCGAACCTTCCGCATCGACGAGCGCATCGACCCCGAGCGCGTGAAGGCCGAGTATGAAAACGGAGTACTGTACGTACACTTGGCCAAGAGCGCTGCGTTTCGTCCCCGTCGCGTCGAAGTTCGAAGTTCCTGAGCCAACGCCGCCCTCGGTTTCGAGTGCGTGGCGTTCCGGAGTCTGGGGTCGCGCATGGCTTTCTCGAGCCTGAACGCGCGGCCCCGCTTCCAAAGACGCGCCAGTCGAGGCTAATCTGCGCGGCGATGGCTCTTCACCCGCTGGCTGGAAAACCCGCCCCCGCTGAGATTCTGATCGATCCGGACAAGCTCGTCGCCGCCTACTATGCGGTGCGTCCCGACGTGGAGAACCCGGAGCAGCTGGTTAGCTTTGGCACCAGTGGGCACCGTGGGTCGGCCGAAGATGGCAGCTTCAACGAGGCGCACATTCTGGCTACGACGCAGGCGATCTGCGAGTACCGCGCGGCGCAGGGCATCACGGGTCCACTGTACATGGGCAGAGACACGCACGCTGCGTCGGAGCCCGCCGAGCGCAGCGCGCTCGAAGTGCTCGCGGCCAACGGCGTCGAGACGATCTTGCAGGCGGGGGGCGGGTACACGGCGACGCCCGGGATTTCTCACGCCATCTTGGCCTTCAATCATGGTCGTCCCGCGCGGCTCGCGGACGGCATCGTGATCACTCCGTCGCACAACCCGCCGCGCGATGGCGGGTTCAAATACAATCCACCCCATGGCGGCCCCGCCGATAGCGACGTGACTGGCTGGGTACAAGATCGCGCAAACGCCCTCTTGCGAGAAAACAACGCCGGCGTGAAGCGGTTGAGCTACCAGGCCGCCAAGCGCGCGAGCAGCACGCACGAGCAGGATTTTGCCGCCGCCTACGTGGCCGATCTCGAGAACGTGCTCGACATCGCCGCCATTCGCGCGGGGAAATTGCGCTTGGGCGCCGACCCTTTGGGTGGAGCGAGCGTCGCGTATTGGTCACGCATTGCCGAGCACTATGGGCTCGACATCAGCGTGGTAAACCCGGCCGTCGATCCGCGTTTCGCGTTCATGACCGTCGATCACGACGGCAAAATCCGGATGGACTGCTCGAGCCCGTACGCGATGGCCAAGCTCGTGGGGCTGAAAGACAAATACGACATTGCGTTTGGCAATGATCCGGACTCGGACCGACACGGCATCGTCACTCCGTCGGCGGGCCTGATGAATCCGAATCACTACCTGGCGGTTGCGATTCGCTACCTGTTCACGCATCGCCCAGGCTGGTCGCCGAGCGCCGCGGTCGGCAAAACCTTGGTCTCTAGCTCGCTGATCGATCGCGTGGTGAAGTCGATCGGTCGTCCACTGAAGGAAGTGCCCGTGGGCTTCAAGTGGTTCGTCGATGGGCTGGTCGACGGTTCCTTCGGCTTCGGTGGCGAGGAGAGTGCGGGGGCCAGCTTTTTGCGCAAGAACGGGGGCGTTTGGACGACGGACAAGGACGGCATCATCCTCAACTTGCTGGCCGCGGAGATCACCGCCGTGACGGGCAAGGATCCGGGGCAGCACTACCAGGAGCTGCGCTCTGAATTCGGCACTCCGTACTACACGCGGGTCGACCAAGCCGCGACGCCGGCACAAAAGACGTTGCTCAAGAAGCTGTCCCCGGAATCGGTCAGCGCGCGCGAGCTCGCAGGCGAGCCTATTTTACACAAGCTCACCCGCGCTCCCGCCAACGACGCGCCCATCGGTGGCCTGAAAGTCGTCACCGAGAACGGCTGGTTCGCAGCGCGGCCCTCGGGCACCGAGAACGTCTACAAGATCTACGCCGAGAGCTTCAAAGGCGCGGCACACCTGGACGTGATCTTGGACGAAGCGCGCAAGATCGTGAGCGCCGCGCTGGGAGCTTGATCGCCGCGCCGCGCGTGCGGGTCAAAAAACATACAGGGCAAAAAAAGACACTGGCACGGGTCATCGGATCGAACAATTCACGTATCGACCCCTAACCTCGGATTGGAACGCCTGCGGATCTAGCTAGAGTTCGAAACGCTTGCCCTTCTGGAGGTTTCGATGCGCTCATCCGTTCTAGTTCTAGTTGCTTCGTTGCTCGCACTGCCCGCGACCGCACAGGCGCACTTCACTTTGCTCGCTCCGCCTCCCGCGTCGAATTCGACCGACGGTGGCAAAGGCGACCCGCCGTGTGGCCCAACGGCCATGCCGTCGAACGTCGTCACGCCGGTGATGGGCGGCAGCAAGCTGACCGTGAAGGTCAACGAAACCATTTACCACCCCGGCTTCTACCGCATCGCCCTGTCCATCAAATCGCGCGACGAGTTGCCCGTGGACAACGTGGTCAAGGACGCGAGCGGCAAGATCCTGCCGCCCGCGGGACCGGGCAACGCAGCCACCGCCGAGTACCAGGCGAACCCGGTTTTCCCGGTGTTGGCGGACAACTTGTGGCCGCACACCACGAACACGAAGATGTTCACGGGGGAGATCACGCTGCCCAACGTGAACTGCGACAAGTGCACGCTGCAGGTGATCGAGTTCATGGCGGAGCACGCTTCGAACGGGCCCAAGGCGGGCTATTTCTACCACCACTGCGCAGATCTGAAGATCACCGCGGATACCAGCAAGCCGATCTTCGATCCGACGGCGGGTGGTGGCGCCGGCGGTGGTTCCAGCGGAGGCGCAGGTGGCGCAGGTGGCAGTGCCGGCGCTTCCGTCGGCGGCACGGCGGGCGCTGTCGCGGGTGGCAGTGGCGGGACGGTTGGCGCTGCCGCCGGCAGTGCGACGGTCGAAGTCGTTGGCGGTGGTGGTGCAGTGGGCGTGGCCGCTGCCGGCGCGCCGGTCACTGCCGGTAGCGCGAGCGCTGCCGCGGGCGCAGCCATGGCAACTGGCGGGATGGGCCCTGCAAGCACTGGCGACGGCGCGGATCCTGGCGGTTGCGCGCTGAGCACTCACGCGGCCGGCTCGAAGCCATTGCTCTCGCTGCTGCTCGGCTTGCTCGCGTTAGGGCGGCGCCGCAACCGTCGTCGGTAACGGCTGACTGTCGAGATCCCAGCTACGGAACGCCCCGAGCTCGTGGCTCGGCTGAAAGCGACCCGCCTGTTCGCGCAGGCGGGCTGCAGCGATCAGCGGATCGTGCGTAAAAATCAGAAATTCGTCATGCGCGACGAGCTCCCGGAAGAGCTCGGCTTTTTCGTCGATCAGGTGCTCGGGGAAGCGGTCGTAGCCCATCGTGATCGGCAGATGCACCCAGGCCCGTCCCGGCACCAGATCCGCCGCGAAGAACAAGCGGGCGCGCTCACCTGTCACGCGCGCGTGGAGCATGCCGGGCGTGTGCCCCAGTGTTTCGGCAAAGCGAACCTGCCCGCCCAACAGGGACGACAAATCGCTCTCGGTGTCGATCAGATGCAGACGCCCCGAACGGCGCAGCAGCTCGGGCAGCTCCGGAATATAAGAGGCGCGATCGCGGACGTGTGGACGCTCGGCGCGCTCGAAAGCCGTCTTGCCGACTACGAACTGGGCTCGCGGAAATAGTAGCTCTGGAGCCGTCCCCGCGCGAAACGGTGCGAGCAGCCCGCCCGCGTGGTCGAAGTGCAAATGACTGAGCACCACCACGTCGATCTCGCGATCGCTCAGGCCGAGCTCGGCCAGCGACTCGAGCAAGACATGCTGGCTTTCCACCACGCCATAGCGTTCGCGCAGCTCCGGGGCGAAGAAAGTGCCGATGCCCGTTTCGAACAGCATGCGACGTGAGGCGTCTTCGACCAGCAGCGCGCGACAAGCGAGCGCGATTCGCCCGGCTTCGTCCGCTGCCGCCCAGCGACTCCACAGCGCGCGCGGGGCATTGCCGAACATCGCGCCGCCGTCGAGACGTTGGCTATTTCCGAGGACGCTGCTGGCTTTCAACATGGGGCTGACTCGATTCTGGCTGATCGCGGCCGGCCCTGCACGGCGTGTGAGCGTGCTAATGATCGCGCATGGCCGAGACCATTTTCGACAAGATCATACGAGGCGAAATTCCCTGCCACAAGCTGTACGAGGACGAGTGGGTGCTAGCCTTTTTGGACATCGCACCGCTGAGCTTCGGCCACGCGTTGGTGATTCCGAAAGAACGCGCGCGCACGCTCGACCTACTCTCGGACGATTCGGCTGCGGCCATCGGGCGCGTGCTGCCGCGCCTGTGTCGCGCGATCAAGCGCCTGACCGGCGCCTCTGCCTTCAACGTCCTGGAAAACAACGAGAGCTTGGCGCACCAGGCGGTTTTCCATGTGCACTTCCACATCATCCCCAAGCCGGACGAAAAGTCCGGCCTGGGTATCGGCTGGCACGCCGGCAAGCTCGACCCCGCGCAGGGAGCCGAGCTCGCCGCCCAGATCGTCCACGAGCTCGCGCGTTAAGCGCGGGCCGCCCGGTAGCGTTTGATAAGCGTGTTGGTGGAGGAATCGTGCGCCAGAGCGGGCTCGCCCCTGGACTCGAGCTCGCTGCCGATGCGCTTGGCCAAGACCTTGCCGAGCTCCACGCCCCATTGATCGAACGAATTGATCTGCCAAACCACGCCTTGCACGAACACCTTGTGCTCATATAGGGCGACCAGCTTGCCCAGCATGCTGGGCGTCAGACGGTCGCAAAGCAAGGTGTTGGTCGGGCGGTTGCCGGGGAAGCTCTTGTGCGTGGTGAGCTCGGGGGCCACGCCTTCCTTGGCGACTTCTGCGCTGGTTTTACCGAAGGCGAGCGCCTCGGTCTGGGCGAAGAAATTGGCCATCAGCAGATCGTGGTGCGTACCAATTGGATTCAAGCTGTGGATGAAGCCGATGAAATCACAGGGCACGAGCTTCGTGCCCTGATGGATCAGTTGGTAGAAGGCATGCTGCCCGTTCGTGCCGGGTTGCCCCCACAGCACCGGGCCGGTCTGGTAGTCCACTGATTCACCCTTTAGGGTGACACGCTTGCCGTTGGACTCCATGTCCAGCTGCTGCAGGTAGGCGCTGAAGCGAGCCAGGTATTGGTCGTAGGGCAGGACCGCGATCGTCTCTGCGCCGTGGAAATTGTTGTACCAGATGCCGATCAGGGCCAAGAGCACCGGCATGTTTTGCGCGAACGGCGCCGTGCGGAAGTGCTCATCCATGGCGTGGAAGCCGGACAACATGTCGTTGAAGGCTTCACCGCCGATCGCGAGCATCAAGGACAGTCCGACCGCCGAATCATAGGAATAGCGACCGCCGACCCAGTCCCAGAAGCCAAACATGTTGGCCGTGTCGATGCCGAATTTGGCGACTTCTTCGGCGTTGGTCGAGACTGCCACGAAGTGCTTTTTGACCGCGGCCGGGTCCTTCAACTTGCTCAGCAGGTAGTCGCGGGCGGTCTTGGCGTTGCCCAGGGTCTCGAGCGTGGTGAAAGTCTTGGAGCAGACGATGAACAGTGTCTCCTCCGGATCGAGATCATGGGTCGCCTCGGCGAAGTCCGTCGCGTCCACGTTGGACACGAAGCGGAAGGTGAGGTGGCGAGCACTGTAGAAGCGCAGCGCTTCGGTCGCCATGTAGGGTCCGAGATCCGAACCGCCGATGCCGATGTTGACGATGTTCTTGATCGGTTTGCCGGTATGCCCCTTCCAAGCGCCGCTGCGCACACGCTCGGAAAACTCCGCCATTTTAGCCAATACCGCGTGCACCTCGGGCACGACGTTCTTACCGTCGACCACGATCGACGCGCCGGCGGGGGCGCGCAGGGCGGTGTGCAGCACCGCGCGACCTTCGGTGCTGTTGATCTTCTCGCCCGCGAACATCTGGTCGATCTTGGCGCGCAGGCCGCTGCTCTCGGCCAACGCCAAGAGAGCCTTCACGGTCTCGTCGGTGATGCGGTTCTTCGAGTAGTCGAAGTAAATGCCGAGCGCCTCGACCTGGAAGCGCTCCGCGCGCGTCGGGTCTTTCGCGAACAGCTCGCGCATCTCGATTTCGTGACTGGCCTGGTAGTGAGCCTCGAGGGCCTGCCACTCCGGGCTACGCGTGAGTTCAGTAGATTTCGCCATGGCCGCGCGAGGTTATCATGGCTCGCTGGCTGCTACTTGGTCGGACCATCGGGCCGTGAGGGGCGCTGGCCTTCCAGTCCCACCAGATTCAGATCGGCCACCAAAGGCAGGTGATCCGAAGCCTGCTTGGCGAGCTTGGTTTTGGGAACGCTGATCCCGCGTGCCTCGAGGTCGCCGCGCACGAACACACCGTCGAGAGGTCGAACCGGCAGGTACGCTGGGAACGTGTTGAGCAGCGAGCCGCAACGGCCGAAGCCTGCCGGCTGCAAGTAGCGCGGGCCGAGCGAGCCCCAGACGTCGTTCAAGTCCCCGCCCAAGATGACCGGAGTGCGGCGCTGCAAATGCGCGAACGGGTGCGAGGCCAAGAATCGCTCCAACTGCAGACCGCGCTCCGAGCCCGCCAAGCCGAGATGCATGTTGACGAGTACCAGACTACGCTCGTGCCCGAGCCCGTGCACGTGCGCGCGAGCGGTCAGCGCGCCGCGCTTCTTGCGCGTGCCGATGGTCAGATCCACGCGGCTGATGTCGGTGAGCGGCCAACGACTCAAGATCGCGTTGCCGTAGCCGCCCATCCGAAAGCGGTGCTCTGGCCCGAACGCGAGGTGCTTGATCTCGAGCGCCTCGGCCAGCGCCGAGGGCTGATCGTGAAAGCGTGAGCGCGGCATGTCCTCCGATACTTCCTGGAGCAGGGCGACATCGGGGGCGAGGGCCTTGAGGACTTCGATGATTCGTTCGAGTCGGTAACGGCGGTCGGCCCCGCCGATGCCTTTGTGGATGTTCCAGCTGACGACACGAAATTGCATGGCGGGTTCTTTTTGGGCGGGCAGCAGCGCCCAGGCAGGATAGCGTCACCCGACCTTAGCCTTGTTTGCTCGGAAATTCCGAACCGGCTGCGAGCTGGGCTAAGCTTCGGGCTGCCCCGCAACGAACCGCCGATGACCACCTCCCCGCCTCCCGACCTCCAGGGCAAAACGATAGCTGGTCGATACTTGGTCGAGCGCCTGATCGGGCAGGGGGGCATGGGCACGGTCTGGGCCGGTCGCCACGTCAGCCTCGATCAGCTGGTGGCGATCAAATTCGTGCACCCGAAGTTGGCGGGAAGCGCGGAGGCCCTGCGGCGCTTCGACACCGAGGCCAGAGCGGCCGCGCGCATCAAGAGCCGCCACGCGGTCGCGGTCTACGATCACGGAGTGGAGGGCGGACAACCCTACATCGTGATGGAGTACCTGGAGGGCGAGTCGCTCGAGCAGTCGATCGGAAGGCGCGGCAAATTGCCTCTGCACGAGGTCGCCGAGATCGTGCAGCAAGCGGCCCGTGCTCTATACGCTGCACACCAAGCGGGGATCGTGCATCGCGATCTGAAGCCGGACAATATTTTCCTGGCTCGAGATGGCGAGGCGGGGACGCGTGGCTACTCGGTAAAGCTGCTCGATTTCGGAATCGCGAAGATGGTGCACGAAGAAGCCGCGGGCGGCGCTGCATCCACGCAAGCGGGGATGGTGCTGGGCACCCCGCATTACATGAGCCCGGAGGCTTTGACCGCGAGCGCGCCGGTCAGCGCCGCGTCCGACATTTGGTCTCTGGGGGCCTGTGCCTTTTCGGCGGCATGCGGGCGCGTTCCTTTCGAAGGCGCCGCTATCGGCGACGTGGTGCTGAAGGTATGCGCGGCCCCGATGCCCGTGCCGTCGCAACTCCAACCCTCACTGCCCAAGGCGTTCGATGCTTGGTTCGAACGTGCGTGCTCGCGCGATCCCAGGCGCCGTTTCACCTCGGTCGTGGAGTTGGCGGACGCATTGGTGCGGCTCGACGAATGGGCGCGCGCGCAGCGCGAGCAGGTGCTGTACGAAATCCGCCCGATGGCACCGAGCATCGTCGATACCGGTGAGCTCGACCTGCAGCCGTCGAGCCAGGGACGCCTGCTCGCTGGGCTGCTCGTGGGTGCCTCCTTGATGCTCGGGGTGCTCGGGCTGTACGTCTTCAAGCGCACACGCGAAGCCGATGAAGCCGTGCGTCAGGCGACGGCGAGCGCAGCCGCGGTCGTCGAAGCCGATAACCAACGCAAGCTGCGTGAGGCAGAAAAGCATTTTTGGGCGGCGGACGCCGGCTCGGCGGCCCAGGATGCCGGTAAGCCGCCCGCCGTCCGACGCGTGGTGCCAAAAAAGAAGCGCCCTTGATCGCTCGCTCTCGGTCCGCTCGCTCGGGCCTAAATCGCCGCGATCGAAGAACGTCCGACCCCCTCGCCCGAGTTTCCCGCAGGTGTTATAGAACCGGCTCCGCTCCAGCAGAGGTACGCAGATGATCGACGATGTTTTGAACGAACTGCGGCAGGCAATCGAGAAATCGAAGGATGCCTTGCGTCGCGAGACCGCCAAGCTTCGAACCGGGCGCGCGCACCCGTCGATGCTCGACTCGATCCGCGTCGACTACTACGGGCAGACCACGCCGCTCGGCCAAATGGCGACGGTCAGCGTGCCCGAGCCGCGCTTGCTCACGGTCAAACCCTGGGACAAATCACAGGTGAAGGCCGCCGAAAAAGCGCTGCGCGAGTCGGACTTGGGCCTAAACCCGCAGGTCGATGGCGACTTGATTCGCATTCCAATCCCCCCGCTCAGCGAGGAACGCCGGAAGGACCTGGTGAAGATCGCCAAGAAGGACGGCGAAGAGTGCAAAGTCAGCGTGCGGAAAGCCCGCCATGAAGCGCTCGACATGCTGGCCGAAGTGAAAGATGGCGGCGGCGCGAGCGAGGACGAAGTCGAGCGCGCCAAGAAGAAGGTCGAGGAGATCATGGCCGAAGCCGGGCAAGCAATCGACCACATCATTCAGGCCAAAGAAAAAGAGATCCTGGCCATTTGACCGGGATGATCCGGCTCCGCCCGCGCGCTCAGCTGGACGAGACAGCTGGACGAGACAGCTGGACGAGACGAGCCGCCGCGCCCGCGGGTCCAAATTCGGTAGGGAGCGCGGCTTTCGATCCCCCGGCCAGCGCCTGCGGACGGGGTCACCAGCTTGACACCCCCCGGACGGCATGAAAGCTTGCGGGTTGCTCTCAGCGAGGGTCTGGCCCGCATGGCTAATCGATCAACGATTCAGGGAAGTTATCCGTGCGTGCAGTAGCTGCAGGCGTCACCGACGTGGGTCTGCAGCGTGACCACAACGAGGATAGCTTTGCCATCCTCGAAGACCACACGCTGTACATCGTAGCCGACGGCATGGGCGGCCACCGTGCCGGCGATGTCGCGAGCAAGCTCGCGACCGAGGCGATCGTCGACTTCTTCCGCGCCACCGCCACGGAGGATTTCACTTGGCCATTCCATTTCGACGCTCGGCTGTCGGAAGAGGAGAACCGGCTGCTGACGGGGATCCGAATTGCCAATCGGCAGATCGTGGATCGCAGCGCGCGCTCGCGTGAGTTTCACGGCATGGGCACGACGGTGGTCGGCTGCTTGTTCAGCTCGCGCAAGAAGAAGATGTACATCGGTCACGTCGGCGATAGCCGCGCGTACCGAGTGCGCGGCGGACAAATCAAGCAGATGACCCGCGACCATTCGCTGGTCAACGACTACCTCTTGGCGATGCCCGAGCTCACGGAGGAGCAACGCAGCGAGTTGCCCAAGAACGTGATAACGCGCGCCCTGGGCATGCAAGAGCACGTCTCCGTCGATCTCCAAGCCGACGACGCGCAGGTGGGAGATTCGTACATCCTGTGCTCCGACGGCCTGAGTGGCATGATCGAAGACGACGAGATCCTGGCGCTGGTGCAGTCTTCATTCGAGCTTCCGGACGTGTGCCGCAAGTTGATCGCGCTCGCCAACGAGCACGGCGGCGAAGACAACATCACCGCGGTCGTGGTCCGCATCGATGCCGGCGCCGAGGACGGCGCAGGTCTATCCGATACTTTGCCCACGCCGAGCGCCGCTCCGCGCGCACCTCAAGGGTCGTTGCCGGACGTGACCGCCGATACGCCGCCCGCGGGCGCGGTCACGCCCAAGTCCGATCCGAAGGTCTGAGGCGCGTCAGCATCCCCGAAGGGGAAGCGCCCGAAAACGAAGCCGCGAGCTCAGCGTCGAGCTCGCGCTTCGATCGCGCCTGATTGCGCGGCGCGCAGGAACGCTCGAAAGCTCAGCCGGCGTCGCAATCCTCGAATACGAAGTTGCTGATCGTCCTGTCCACGGGCCCCACGCTGCACTCTTGCGCGGTCGAGGGATTCGTAATCGACGGGCAAGAGATGCTTGCCCAGACACTGCCCGCTTTGACGTTGCCATTCACGACGGTCACCGTGCAGCCATCTGCCGCACTCGAGAAGCTGCCGCCGAGCTCCTTGGTGAAGACGCTGATCTTCGCCGTCCCGCTCACCTTGTCCGCGTTGACGGAGCCGCTCACGCCGATGGTGACTGGATCGCCCTCGCCGCTCGTGGCCTTGATGTTCCCCGAGAACGTGAACGGGCCACTGCCCTTCACCGAGCACTGGATTGACGCGCCGTGCTCGCCGTCGGTCAAGCGATCGCCCGGACTGCCGGGGGGCGGGGGAGGTAGCGTTGGCGGTTTGGGATTACCGACGTCGTAGGTCTTGCCGGGCACCGGGCAATTCCCCGTGCCTGCCACGGGCTTTTGAACGCTCAACTTCACATTAGCTCGCGCTGGGCGAGGTACAGGGTCGCTGCAGCCCAACGCAGCAAGCAAGGGGAGCGTCAGAAACGACCATCGCGGGCAACCGTTCATCATTGAGAGCATTCCTCCGAAAGCTCATCATACTCGACAAAGCATCGTGGGCGCGCTTTCTGCTGACCCGGTTGGGGCGCAAAGAAAAATGGCGCCCCGGTGGAGTCCGAGGGCCGCGCGGCAACGCGAGCAGACAAAAAAAAGAAGCTGACTCGCTTTTGTTCGAGTCAGCTTCGCGCGGGGTGAGTGACGGGGATCGAACCCGCGACAACCGGAGCCACAATCCAGTGCTCTACCACTGAGCTACACCCACCGTCATTTACGGTGACTGGCGGTTTGTCGACCGCCAACGCAGGCGGTACTTAGCTCACCTCGGGGGGCTTCAGCAACCCAATGCTGCGAACAAAATGCTCAGCCGAGCTTCCAAAGTTCCGCTGCGACTGCCGCCGCGCTGCGCAGGTCTCGCTCGTGGGCCTGCCATAGCCGTTCTGCGGGGATATTGTGGATCGGACCCTCGCCCAGCCCGGCGAGGACAGCGCCCAGCGAGCTACCGAGCCCGATCAGGTCGTAGCCGCCCTCGAGCGTCAGGCCCACGGGAACCCCCGGATCGAGCGCGGCCAGCATGCGCTGGACGATGGTTCGAAAGCCGTCGTCGCTGAGCTCCATTTGCGCCAACCGATCGCGGGCGTGTGCGTCGAAGCCGGCGCTGAAGAGCAACAGCTCCGGCCGATACGTTTCGAGGACTGGTGCGACGATGCGCTCGATCGCTGCGCCGTACGCCGCGTCTCCAGCACCGGGGGAGAGCGGCACGTTCAACGTGTAGCCTCGACCGTCGCCAACTCCATTCTCCTCGGCCGCGCCGCTGCCCGGATAGAGTGGGGATTGGTGGAGCGAAACGTACAGCACCGAGGGATCGGCGTAGAACATTTCCTGGGTGCCGTTCCCGTGGTGCACGTCGAAGTCCACGATCGCCACCCGTTGGCATCCGCGCGCGCGCGCGTGCGCGGCCGCGACCGCGACGTTGTTCAGCAAGCAAAAGCCCATCGCGGCCGACGGTCTGGCGTGGTGTCCGGGCGGTCGCAGCAATGCCAGCCCGAAATCAGCGCGATGATCGAGCAGCGCGTCGGTGACCACGAGCGCAGCGCCCGCAGCCGCCCGTGCGGCGGCTACCGACTTCGGGCTATAGAAGGTGTCCTCGTCGAAGTAGCCAACCTGGCCGGCCGCCTGGCCCAGGCGCGCCAGGTAGGCTTCATGGTGCACACGGACGAGGTCGTCGTCCGTCGCGCTACGGGCGGCGAGGTCCGTTCGATGCAAGTCGAAGTCCGTGCGGGCGATCGCTGCGCGCGCGGCATGTAGGCGTTCGGGACGTTCCGGATGGCCAGCTGGCGCAAGGTGCTCACAGAACAGCGGATCATCGACGAGTACCAAGGTCTTTTGCATTGCCTGGTTCCCTTCCCGGACCCTGAGCCCAAACGCTCGGACGGGAGGACGGGAGATAGAGCGAAAACGGACACACACTAACGCACTCGGTAGCTCGTGGCAGGCGAGACTTTAGCGCGCCCTCGGACTTTAGCTCTGCCCGGACAAGTAGTACCGTCGGCCCCAAAGCGCCGCTGGGTGTTTTAGTCGGAGCGCGGCCAAAATCTCGGGATCCCGGGGTTCGAGCCAAAGGGGCCACAGGATGCGTTGGAAGATCATCATTGTAAACGCCGGTATCGTCGTTGTCGTTGGCCTGCTGACGTACGTGCTCTTGGCGACGTCGCTGAACGACGTGCTCGCCAATCAGACTGAACGTAAGCGGGAAGTGGCCCAGGCGTTGCGAGCAGCGAATGCGCAACTTGCGCTCGACGGGCTCCGGATGGAGCGCTGGCTCGACAGCAACGGCAATACGCCTTCGGTCCATGCTGCCCTGACGGGTGGCACGGCCGATGCTCGCAGTGAAGCCGCTACCGCGGAGGCCAATCGCTTGCGCGACGCCGCGGTGAGCGAACCGCTATTCGCAAAGATGGCCCCCTCGTTGGTGCTGATCGTGGACGCGCAGGGCGTGGCGGTGGGACGCAATGGTTCGGCGTTGATGCGCGGCGAAAATGTGGCCGCGGCCTACCCATCGCTGGCCGAATCGCTGAAGAACGGACGTACGGCGAGCGCTCTCTGGATCAATCACAAGCGCCAGGAGCAAATGCTCGCGAGCTACGCGCCGCTGCTTGGTGACAACGGCGCCGTGCTCGGAGCGCTGGTGGTCGGCACTCCGCTCAACGACGAGCGGTTGACGCGCACGAGTGATTTGACCAGCGGTCACACTCTGCTTTTGGCAGCAGTGTCGCAAGCGGTCGAGATCGTCGCCGATAGCGCGGCGCCGGCTGGCGTCGTCGCGGCCGCCAATCAAACCAGCGTCACTGCTGCCTCCAAACAGGCCATCACGTCCGGCGGAGTGGTGACGGTCGATCTGGCTGGCGCGGGCAATTTGTTCGGTGCGGCGCCGCTCGATGGCTACAGCGGTGAAACGCGCGCCGTGATCATCGCCGCAGTTCCGGCCTCGCTGGTGGACAGCGTGCCCGGCCTGCTTTGGCCGGTGTTCGCGGTTTCCGGCCTCGGGGTGCTGCTGGTTTTGGTGGGCGGTACACTGCTCGGAAACTACATCTCGGGCCCCGTCTCCGAGCTCGAAGACGGCTTGCTGGCGATCATCAACGGCAATTCGGAGCTCCGCTTCCAGCTCGAGCACGATGAATTGGGCGGCCTGGTGTTCCGCATCAACTCCTTGCTCAACGCCATGATGGGCGTAGCGGAGGACACCACGGACGAGCAGGGGCGGCCATCCCAAGGGCCGAACGTGCGCGATTTTCAGGAAGCGCTCGCAGTCGACGAGAGCTCCGTGGCGGGTGTGGTCGATCCAGATGTCGCGACCTCGTTGGCCGCTGAAAATGCCGACGAGTATTACCGGCGCCTGTTCGACGAATACATCGCCGCCAAACGTCAGATCGGCGAACCCGTCGAGCACATCACTTTCGACGCCTTCATCGGTCGGATCCGCTCCAGCGAGGCAGAAACCTCGCAAAAGCATGGCAAGCCCGTGCGCTACCAGGTTCAGCTACGCGGCAACGCGGTCGTGCTGATCGCCGTCCCTCTGTCCTGAGCGGCCTTTTCTCGCCCCAGCGCGCCGGAGCGCTGGGACGAGCCCGCATTTCGAGCTATATGCAGCAGCCGGCGTGCGCCCCGCGCTCCTCCGCAGGCCGCAATAGGATCATGGGAATTTTCGATTTTCTGAGCAAGAACAAGGGCGACCAGCCGCCGCGCACATCCCAAAAGGAGATTGCGCGCCTCGAGCGTTTGTTGGGCAACAAGCTATCGCAGAACTTCGATCGCCAAGAGGCGATTCAGGAGCTCGGGCGCATGGGGACCGCGCAGGCGGCGGCCGCGCTGCTCAAGCGCTTCGATTGGGTGCTCGATCCATCGATTACGGATCAGGAGGAGAAGGAGTCCTGCATGCGCGGCATCGTGTCCGCGGGTGAGGACGCCCTCGAGCCGATCCGAGAATATTGCCAGAAGGCGGAGAGCCTGACCTGGCCGCTCAAAGTGCTGCGCGCCATCATCACGGATGAGGCTCGAGCCGCGCGTGAGTTGCTGGCGATTCTCGAACAGTTCGATACCGAGTACGTGCGCAACGCGGAACCGAAGGTGCAGCTGATTCAAGCGCTCGAGGCCTATCCGACGGAAGAAGTTCGCCTCGCCGTCGAGCCGTTTCTAGCTGACATGAGCGAGCCCGTTCGCTTCACCTCGGCCACGACCCTGTTCGCCATCAACGATCCGCAAAGCCTTCCCGCCCTGGTCGCTGTCATCGAAAGCGAAGAGTCTCGCCGCGTTCAGAACCGAATCGCGCAGGGCCTGGTGGATCGCGCCTGGCTCATTCCGCCGGACCTTGCCGGGCGCACGAAGCAAGCGTTGCCGCCGGGGTTCCGCCTCGCGGGCGACAAGGTACAGAAGGGCTGACGGCGTCCCGAGCCCAATCCCAGCTCTGACTCGCCGGGCCGAGGAGGAGAGGGGGCGATCGCACCCGTTCGGGTATCGCGAAGCGCGTCGCTCCAGCAGCGCACCTCACACACCGCTCAGTTCACCTCTTGGGCGGCTCGCAGAGGGCCGCCGAGGTCGCCGAGATCGCTGAGGAGCGGGGATTGGGTTTCGCTCGTGTCGCCGGTTTGCGTCGTGATCGATGTCGAACTGCGACTCCCATCGCTAACCCCAAAAAATCCGCGTGCTCTCGGGTGTGATGTGATGTCGATGGCACGCTCAGAGATCTCGGCGATCTCGGCGGTCTCCTCTCCCTCGGCGGGAACTCAGGGAGCGTTCAAGGGTGCGCTCGGGCAGTCAGAGTCGCGCCACGAAGCGGGCGTGTCGGCCGTCTGCGGCATCGTACAAACGCAAAACGCCCCGCTTTTCGGCGGGGCGCTTTGACGTGCTCGAGCGTTTTTGGCGCTCAATCAGGCAGGCAGCTCACTCACTGACCTTGTACTGAAACGGCAGATACACATTGAAGCTCAGCGTCAGCACTGAGTTGAAATGGAATTGCCGATCGTCGTTGCTGATCTTGTTGTCGGGGAACTTCTTGTCTTGTCCACCACCAGCGGTGTCGAAGCCGCCCGTGTTCCAAGACATGGGCATGCCGCGGTATTCGAAACCGAGCGCGCTCCACTTGTTGATGAAGAAGTTGAAACCGAGGCCGAAGGTCGGCGCGACGGCCACGCGACTTGCCATGGCGAAGTTGTTCACGCACGGATCCGAGGTAGTGCCCGCGCAGTTCTTGCGTTCGGTCACGCCGATGATCGCGGGACCCGCGAAGAAGTACAGGTCCGTGTCCAGATAGATGCTCTGGAACAAGGCCAGCTTGCCGCGGAAGGGAACCGCGGTCAGTTGCGGCGCGACCACCCAGTCCATGGTGCCGAGCTGCTTCGTGAAGTCCGGCCCGAGATTCACGGCCGTCAATTGTCGGTCGAGTGTGACCCCGTTCGGATCGAGGGTTCGTCGCGCCGCGTTCACCTCTTGAATCTGATCGCTCAGGTAGGTGGGGATGTGAGCCGCGCCGACGGCACCCCAAGCGCCGAACGACAACCAATCGGTGAAGTGGTACTGGAGCCGAGCGCCCGCAAAAATCGTGCGCTGGTACTCGTCCAACAGGCTGAACGAGACGGCTGGAGCCACCTCGAAGCGACCCTTGCCGTGCAAGCGCAGCTTGCGCACCGCCGGAGCTCCTGCGAGCGGCCCGGTGAGTAGGATTTGCTGCGCTTCGGCCCGTTCGGTGAAGGCAAAAAGTGCGAGCGCAGCAGCCAGCACGGACACCAGCCGCTTGATAGTCTTCTGTTTCGTGATCGTCATGCCTCGCCCTTTGCCCATCACTTCGGCAACCGGTAGTGGAACGAGAACGGGAGGAAGATCGCAGCACCAAACTGTGCTTGCACGTTGTTCGTCAAGCGCGTTTCCCCGTACCAGGTGTTTGGATTGCCGGCGCCGTTGGGGCCGGGGCCGGGGATTCTGCTGACCGTCAGGCTCTCGAGCTTGTCGTTGAACACGTAGTCACGCACTTCCAAAACCGCGGCAAACCAGCGATTGAAGAAGATGCGGAGACCGATGCCGGCGTTGAAGGCCAGCTTCGGCTCGTACTCGAAGTTGCGGTTGTCGGGATCGATCACCGGGATCGGCCGAACGCTCAGCGCTCCGACACCGCCCACCACGTAAGCATCGTAGTGGAAGATGAAGTCTCCGAAACCGGCGAACTTGCCGTACGCAGGTACGTACGTGAAGTTCAGCGCAGCGCCCCACTGGTACTCGGTGAGCGGCACGGCCACGCGCGCGGCACGCCGAACCTGCGAGTTGAAGTCCTGGTCGACGTTGAATGGCGCGTAGTACGCACCGTTCACACCCACCGCCAACACGTTGGTGATGTAGTAGTTGAGCGCCAGCACGGGGGCCGGGTGACCGACGAACTGGTCGTTCATGCTGATCGACCAACCCGCCTGCAGCTCGAAGCGGCGAACGCGCAGGGCGTACGCTTGCTGCACCGCGAAGATCTGCTCCTTCAAGGGGCGCGCTGCCTCCTTGTCCATGTCCAGATTCGGACATGCTGCAGGATCGATCTTACAGATGTCGTCGAGACCGGAGCCCGCGGGGGAGTCTCCAGTTTCCTCGCCAGCATCGGCGGGAGTATCGCCAGCAGCAGGGGTACCTTCAGCAGCCGCAGCGGCGTCGCCGCCGGCTGCGGCGCTACCACTGGCGTCGGCGTCGATCACGCCTTCGCTATCTTTTGCCGCCGTAGCTTTTCCGGCCGCCGTGACCTTCCCTGCTTTGGCTTGCGCCCAGCTTTGCGCAGGGAATATGCCGAGGGCTACTGCCACGAGGAGCCCGATGGGACTTGACTTCATCGATGCCTCTTCCGCTTTCCCTTCAAAACGACGCATTGGGTCAGCGCGCGGTTCCAACACCGCAACCACTTGGAACTATTAAACAATTCCGCGAACCGGAAACGCCGGGGGACTATATCACGCTAAAAATCTTACAATCAACAAGCTAAAACTTTTTGACCCGGGATGAATTTCGATCATGGGCAGATTTCGCGTTCCCTGGACCGAACCCCTCTCTGGTTCACTCAGCCGCTTCACGGCCGAGCAAGGCCTCCACGAAGTCCGCCGGGGCAAACTCATGGAGATCGTCGGGCCTTTCACCGAGACCGACGAAGCGAACTGGAAGACGAAGCGCGTTGGCGATTCCGAGCACCACGCCCCCTTTGGCAGTGCCATCGAGCTTAGTCAGCACGATGCCGGTGAGTGGGAGCGCTTCCTGAAATTCCTTTGCTTGAGCGAGAGCGTTTTGCCCGTTCGTCGCATCAATGACCAGCAATATTTCGTGCGGCGCGCCGGCCAGCGCTTTTTCAGCGGTCTTGGCGATCTTTTTCATTTCCGCCATCAGATTCGACTTCGTGTGCAGGCGACCTGCGGTGTCGGCGAGTACGACATCGACTCCTAATGTCTCCGCGCGTTTGATGGCATCGAATACGACACTGCCGGGGTCTGCGCCGTCCTTGCCGCGCACGACCTCGCAGCCGATGCGATCGCCCCAAACGACCAGTTGTTGCACGGCGGCCGCGCGAAACGTGTCGCCGGCTGCGAGTAAGCACTTCCTGCCACTGGCTTGGAGTTTGGTAGCAAGCTTGCCAATCGTCGTCGTCTTGCCAGCGCCGTTGACGCCGACCAAGAGCACGACGGTGGGTTTGCCGCGCAACTCGAGCGACCCGCTGTTGCCGTCGAGCGAGACGATGCGTTCGGCTTCGGCTCGTAGCGTATCCCAGACCTTCTCGGGATTGGCGAGATCACCCGGGCTGAGCGCATCCTTCACGCGAGCCAGCAGCAAGGCGGTGGTCTCGGCGCCGACGTCGGAGCTCAGCAGCACCTCCTCCAGCTCGCTTTCGATGTCCGCATTGAGTTCTTTTTTGCCTGAGAACAGCGCGCGGAGACGTCCGAAGAAACCCTCCGAGGCACGCGCTTTCGACAGGCCCTTGCGCAGGCCGTCGATGTCGCGTGCATGGCGCCCGACCCCCCGCGATGGCGGAGGCGGTCGCGAGCTAGAGGCGGTGGGCGCGTGCGCCGCTTCCGGCGAAACCGGCGTTACCTCTGGAGTCGACCTGGCTACCGCTGTCGGAGCCTTGGGCTCCGCGGCGGTTGGCCCAGGCTCCGGCGCTCGACGCGCACTCGTCGCGCGATTCGGTGGCGGCGGCGGATGACTTTTGGGCGAGCTCGGAGGAAGCTCTGCGGGTTGCCCTTTCTTGAGGAACAAGAAATAGGCGGCGACGGCGGCGACGGCAAGCGCGAGGAGAGCGTAAATCATTGCTGCTGAACGCGCTGGTGCGGCGTGTGGGCGGACTATAGAAACGCGCGCTTTGCTCCGTCAATGGGCTGACACGGTTTTCCAGCTTTCCCTATGTAGGTAAAGCTCAGGTTCGATCAGCTTTCGGCGCCTGCTTTCGCTGGTGAGGCGGTTCTCGAGCAAGGACCGCCTGCTCTTTTGCCTCGGAGAGCGCTTCGGGGCCGAACGCGGCTTCGTCCAGCGCGCGCGCCCAGGTGGCAACTTCGCCGCGATCGGTTCGGCGTGCGACCTCGCCTGGGGTTGCTTCACCGCGGCGTTCCCAGCCGCCGTCGTGCATTGCCCATTCGATGAAGCGGGTGAGCAGCGTGCGGCGCCGCGAGGTCAGAGACAAAACGAGCGTACCTGGTTGTGGCATGGGCGCCGCCAGGGGCGAATGGAGCGGCGCGCGCACCTCCAACGCGGCCCCAGGGCCGGCCGAATCGGCGCCTTCGAGGGCGAAGGCACCTTGTTCGTCGGTGTGCGCAGTGCGCAGCACGCCGCTCGCGTCGAAAGCAGGAAGCCGCACGAGCACTAGGGCGCCTGCGATTGGCGTCCCGTCGTGCGCATCGAGCACGCGTCCATGCCAGCCGCTGCGCAGGTCGCCGACTTCGATCACATCCACCGCTGCCCGTGCAGACTGACGTGGGACGAGGGCGCTTACTTTTCGCTCGAGGCGCCTTGGACGTTGCCAACCCAAAAGTAGCCATGAGCCGAGGATCACGACGGCGGCGATCCAGACGACGCGTCGCCAGGGGCTGGGCGGCAACACCGGGATGACGACGGACAACTCGGGGCCGGCCAGCCACCAAGGAGAGTCGGACGCGTAGCGCAGCTCGAGCGGGCGAGCCTTGGCCGCGCTCTCGTCGAGCTGCACGTACAACTCTGCCCGGCCGTCGCTGACGCGTGCGCTGCCCAGACTCGAGCCCCCGCTGCGCGCTTCGACCGACCCGCTGCGCACCGCGCCTGCGACCGAGTGCACGCGCACTCGCAGGCGCACGCCGCTCTCGGGGTGACTGGCGAGGACGGGCTCTTCCAGCGACAGCTCGACCAACGCCGTCGCCGTGGCTCGCGTCAGCGTGCGAGCGGCGCGCGTGGTAGTGCTGCCGGCAAACTCGGCGCTGATTTCGAGTGGTCCCGGCGCCCCCAAGAGCCGACTTGGAACCCGGAATTCGGCGTTGCTGCCGATCTCTACGGAGACGGAGCCGAGTGCCTGCGTGGCGTGCCCGTCACGCTTCACGGTAAGCGTGATGCCGATGTTCTCGAGTGCTTCTCCAGGTGTGAGCGCAGGTACGGGCCTCGTCGCAAGTGTGAGCGTCTGGCTCTCGCGCTCCAGCGCGAGCACGCTGGGCGCCGGAGCGAACGCCATCTGTACGCTGCGCGTTGCTCGGTCGGCGATGACTTTGCGACTGGTGGCAGCGTACAGGCCGTCACTATCGGTGAAGCTGAGCTCGAACTCCGCGCGCTCCGGCGTGCCTTCGAAATGGACGCACAGTGAGCCTGCTCCGTTGCTGCGAACGAGGTAGGCGCCGCTGGCATTCGCAGGCACCGTCGTGGCACGGGCCTGACAATCACGTGCCGAAAGTGGGCCACTCGCGTTGATCGGTTTGATCGAAAGCAGCGCGCCTGGTACGGCGCGCCCAGCGTCGTCGAGGAGCCGCGCCTCGAGCTCGCTGCCAGAGGCCAATTGCGACGCGCTGGCCTCGATGGTCAGGCTGCCGGTGACGCGTAGTTGTACCCCTTCGGGTATCGCGGAGCGCGTCGTGTCTGCCCGAGCGCCAATGGCAGCGAGCAAGTAGGAGAGGGCCGCACACCCGACGAGGAAGCGCGCCCGACGCAGCGGCGCGTTCCGCCGTGTCGGTTCGAGACCCTCGTTTGGTCCACGGGTCGGCGCCTTCACCGAATCATCATACCTCGCGCAGCGCGAAAAAGCCGACAAGCCGATATTTTGCAACAGGCTCGAAGCGTTCTTCACAAGTTGCTGAAGCAATTGCCCGCGGCGGTCGTCATATGAAGCAAGTTGAGCGCGAGTTACAGAAGGTGGACGGAGCGTCTGAAGCTCATGATACGGTCCCATGCAATGCGTCGTCTCGGTTCGGCTGCGCTGATCGCTGGGCTCGGGTTCGTGGCTGCGCGTCCGGCGTTCGCCGAGCCCCCAGCGGACGTCGATCACTTGGTTCAGAATTTGGCCAACGGCTCGGACTTCCGCATTCGCACACAAGCTGCGCTGGCGCTCGGCGCTTCGAAGTCGCGTCGTGCGGTGGATCCGTTGTGCTCCGGCTTGACCGATGCCAACGCCACGGTGCGTGCGGCCTCGGCGGCAGCTCTCGGTCGCCTGCGCCTGGGCGGGTCGGAGTGCTTGCAGAAGCGCTTAGCGAACGAACCCAGCGAGACCGTCAAATCGGCGATCGCGAAGGCGCTCGATCCGGTATTTTCACCCGAAACCAAGTACTACGTCGCGATCGGCAAGATCGCGGATAAAACCGGGCGTAGCGGCGACGAGGTCGACGCGCTCGTGCACAGCGCGATGGTCGGTGCCGCCGCGACATCGCCCGCGTTCACCTTGGCCCCCGCCGGAGAAAGCTTGGCGGACGCCAAACGCCGGCTGAACGGGCACTCCGGCATCAAGCCAGTGTTCCTGTCGCCGCGCGTGCCGGTTCCGGATTATTCGGGCGGCAACCTGACGATTCGCATCGAGGTCGCCATGTTCAGCTATCCCGACAAATCCCTACTCGGGAGCTACACGACCAAGCTCACTCAACAGGGGGTGTCTTCCCCCGACAAAGACACCGAGAACGAGTTGATTCGAGACACCGCTGCGCGTGCCTTCGAGAAGTTCACAGTTGCTGCCGCCCGCCTACCTTAGGCGCGGGCGTGCGGTCGAGTCATGATTCTGGCCAGACGCTCACTACCGGGCCGTCGACGCTCGCCGCGCACTTCTTGCACCGAGCGCTGTTAAAGCTCTACTCTTGAGAACCCTCCCTTTCCCGCAAGGAGTCCCAGAACATGGGAGACGCCTCTTCGGCTCCGCCGGCCACCGGCCGGCACCAGCGACGCCTTCGTAACTACCTGCTCGATAGCCACTTTCAGCTCAAGTACACCGGGTACTTGGTGGGCATCGCGCTGCTCTTCAGCGTCTCGCTCGGGCTTTTGATTTGGCGCACGAGCGTGGCGGTGATCGCTCAGAGCCACGAAGCGGTGCAGCAAGGGGAGCAGGTCGTCGAGCGCGGTCGCGAAGTCGTCGCTGAAAGCCAAAAGGTCAGCGAAGTGGTCAAGATGAACATCATCAAGGACCCGGTGTATAGCGACAACCCGGCCCTGCTCGAGGCCTTCAAGGCAGACGCCGACAAGCAGGACGAGCGGCTCAAAGCGCAGCAGAAAGCGCTGGAAGGACAGGCGAGGTCGCTGCGCGACCAGGCTTCGGCGCTGACCGACAAGCAACACGCGATGCTGTACACGCTGGTTGGCGCGCTCTCCCTGCTCGTCATTCTAATCGGCTTCGCGGGCATCCTGGTCACGCACAAGGTGGCCGGCCCGATCTACAAGATGAAGCGCCAGATCAACGACGTCGGTGCGGGGCGCTTGACCATCCCCGGCAAGCTGCGCAAAGGCGACGAGCTCGTCCACTTCTTCGATACGTTCGATACGATGGTGCGTAACCTGCGTCGGCGCCAAGAAGTCGAGATCGAAAAGCTCGAACGCGCAATCACGACCATGGAGCCCAAGGCGGAGCCTGGCGAGCTCGAGCCGCTGTATCAGCTGCGCAAAGAGATGAAGGCGGCGCTGGATAACTGAGGGGTATGGCGCGCGCTGCGGCGCGGGAGAGAGGTGGACGCGCGGCGCCTTCGGCGCGCGATTGGAGAGTCTCGTTTGCGCACGCTCGGACGGTGGCGCTGGGCCGCT
>Ga0247779_1000040_pt1 | contig 115217 bp, 142 predicted proteins | sample UWRJL221509R5_FD_179925 | JGI IMG/M metagenome (GOLD analysis project Ga0247779, IMG submission 179925) | Plant litter microbial communities from Arlington Agricultural Research Station in Wisconsin, United States - UWRJ-L221-509R-5 | ecosystem: Environmental > Terrestrial > Plant litter >... | reverse complement strand
AGATAAATCTATAGAAATGACATAACTCGAGCAAGATTTGACTTACGGGATACCTAAGATGGCGAAGTCAAACGAGCCTTCCTCTACCCTGCGGCGAACATTTGAAGTTTACATTTTAAACATATTCTATGTCCACGAAATTACAACGTGACCGGTACGGACATCTTTATAGCCGTTTTTGCCAAAGCAACGACAAACAAACCGGGTAATGAACCATAGAATTTCACACATTCCTCTCACCAGGTAAAAACGACACCATATTACATAAGGTCTCGTAACTCGACGTGATAGTATTACATGGGTGTTCCAGGCTTGTGGGAGGTAATTGTCGCAATGAATGCATAGGATAGTGCTACTAAACCCTTCTGCACAATTAACAGGTTTTGAATGAAGCTGGGAAATCCACTTCCTTATATCATCTTGCAGCAACACATGGCTTCGAACAAAATGAATCCAGGAGGTTCGTATAAACTATCGCTTTCCAGTTTTTGATATATCATGAACCAAGATAAACACCTTCAGGCGTGGGTATCGTCTCGGTATTGATGCTAGCATCTGGTTTCACCATGCGACGTCTAGCAAAAAGGGCGAGAATCCGGAGTTGCGAGGGTTGTTCTTCCGCTTGATATTTTTAGGTTAGTTAAATTCACACTCTTTGGACCCATACTAATTTCGGAACTTATAGCAAAGCAACCTATTATTCCTCTCTTTATATTTGATGGGCGACAGCGTCCAAGAACAAAGGTTGGTTTAATGGTTATACCACGGTTTGTGATCGAGGCTTGTAATTTACGTCCCCATAAAAAGCGAGGCAGTAGGCTTGGGAAGTCCGGAAATCATCCACTTGAAAAGGCCTTTAAAGAACTTATAAACGCATTTGGCATGGAATGGAGAGAGGTATGTCATTCAGAAATGTCTCTGCAGTGCACTTTATAACACATAACTCCAGGCCCCAGGAGAAGCAGAAGCAGAACTTGCGTATCTCAACAAACAAAATTACATAGATGCAATAATGACCGATGACTGCGATGCCTTCATTTTTGGCGCTCATACTGTGTTGAAAAAGTAGCCGATTCTCCTCTGTTGTTGCTGTCTTCTTTGCTCACGACTTCTGATATATAGCTTGAGTACGAACTTATCCGGTAATAAAAACAACGCTGCAACAAACTCCGAAGAAAAGACAGACAAATTCCATGGAATGTTGTACAGTGTTACTGATATCGCAATGAATAATAAAGTAGGGCTTTCCAGAGGTGGCATGATTTTGTTTGCACTTCTTTCAGGAGGGGACTACCATAAGGTATGCCATGCCCTTCCGTCCCATAATATGTACACACGAACTAATTATATTTCTAGGGAGTAGACCGAGTAGGCAAGAAGATTGCATACGGCCTGGCTCGTTGTGGTTTTGGAGATGAACTTCTGGAAACTTACGAAGCTACGCGGATCGACTTCAAACCTGAGTTCGTGCAATTCCTTCAGCACTGGCGAGCAAGAATAAACGTCGAGCTCAAAGAAAACATGAAGGGATACTTACCCCACAGAACAACCTTAGCGCTGCCTGAAAACTTCCCAGAGCTTGATGTTTTGGAACAATATGCATTCCCGACTAACAGCGGGTCTGGCAAAGACAATTTGTCCACTAACAGCATCGCGTTGCGTGATAGGAATGATCTTAATCTCCCTGAGATCGCGAAGCTCTGCGAAAAGTACTTTGAATGGGGATATCGAGAGAAGATTATAGAGCGTTTCCGGAATTTGCTTTGGCCTTGTGCAGTTATGCGCGTTCTGCGCCATGCTGCCCTTGAAGCCGATCAACGGTTTCAGGCGTCTCCTTCTGTGGACGCAAAGGATATCGGTACCCCTGCGTCTTTAGTACAAAAGTATCTAAAACCCATGGACAGAATGGACAGAATCGCCGGCGCATTTATAAACCAAGGAACGAGCCATCCAACTACCCAATACGATGATGGAAAGCAATTGATCCTTAAGGTCGTAGGTTCTCGTCGACATCCATCTACCGACCATTTGGAAGAATATCGCGTGGAAGTCTCGCCGTTGGAATTGGTGGAGATAGCGAACTCCGGCATCAAAGGGATTAGAAAGGAGCCAGATATACGCAAAGAAACCAAAAAAGCACCACCTGGTGCCAACGACCTGTTAAGATTGTGGATACCGGCCAGCATGTTACGTTTGGTACACCCAACTCTTGTTAAAGAGTTTACAGAGAAGAAAAACCAGTCCGCGGGGGAAAAGGGTAAAGGAAAAGCCAAGGAAACTGGCAATGAGGAGGTTACAATGGATGATGAATGCATAGAATCTGATGAGAAACTTCAAGTCTCCCACCCAAGAAATCTGTACCAACAGGACCTTGATGATAATTCTGGTTTCCTTGAACACGAGATAGGGTTGGATCCCTGGTTCCTAGCACAGCCCCACTTAGAACTCCCCTTTCAAAAGAAAAGTAGTCGAGGCTTTTTTTTCACCTTCCTAAATCCAGCCTTAGACGACGTATGTCTTGAAGATACAGTTGAGGCCGCAGTGCCGGTTAATTATGACGCCGATGCAAGTTGTGGGGAGATGGATGTTCCGCAGACTTACGCAGAAAAATTAGTCGACAGCATCTTGACAAAAGGTCGCACAGCACCAGCACAAAGGAAGAAGAGGAAATGTATCGAAAGACAACCTAGCACATCTGTGGCCGAGCGCCCAACAAAGAAGCAAAAGAATTCTTCTGGCTCGAGGGTTCTTGACGCCCTTGACATGTTTCTATCCCGTCCTGCAGAAGGGTGCAAGCATACACTGAAGTAATAGTAGATATTATACCTGGCTTAATATCGTATTCTGTATATGGTACTTTCGAAATGAAATGTCATAATTCCTCTATACTCCATTTCGGTCTGAGGTCGATACTATAAGGATCGGTATCGTCGGCTAAAAAACGATGCATTGATGCCCAAGCAATCATAACAGCGTTATCTGAAAGAATGACATCGTTATTCATGGTCAGATGGGTGGGAAGATAGAATTAACCTGTGCATAGATGAGGAGGTGGGAAGCTCAGTTCATAATGCGTGTCTTTGTCGTATTCCAGAAGGCAAGTACGTAGTCTGCAGGTTTCGAGACATGAGCATATACATAAAAAATTGCAGGTACTATTTGCGTACCGATCTCTGAGGAATTGATTGCTCGCCACTCCACCACTGACGACGATATCCTGAATATAAATGCCTTTCTTTTTGCAAAGATCTAAGCCAAGGATTAACTTTTCTTCCAGATGGCCAACTGCAGCTGATTGAAACGCGCGAGCAAGTGCTCGTCGCGTAAGTACGTCAACATTTTCATGGCCTCCATGTTCATTCATGAAATTTGTTACATGCGAGTGGAATGCCGAGAATGAGTATGCAAGCTGGCCTAGTAGAGGACGTGGAAAAGGAGGGATGCTGGGATGATCAACTTGAGGTTCTGCGCAAAACTGCTCCAAGGCATCTCCGGGGCCGAGACTCGTCCACTTCAGGCCGAGAAGTTTGGAGACTTTGTCGAAAGTCCTGCCAATACTTTCATCTCTAGTAGTAGCGATAATTTGAAATGATTGGCTAGACGTTGCAAGAAGGAGAAGTGTGTGACCTCCAGATATCAAAAGAGTAAGAAAAGGGTATTTCGGTGTCTTTGGCCAAGATGTCAAAGTTGAAGTGAGGGCATGACCTTGCTTGAGAGTCAATGTTCAGGAGATTTGCTATACGTAGACAAGAAATATTTTACCATATGATGGACGCCGACCAAGGGTTTATTTAAAGCTGCTGCAAGTGATTTTGCAGCGTTCATGCCAACGCTAAGACATCCAGGCATACCTGACAAGATGATTTGCTAGAGAATAAATTAGGTTGATATTATACACACCTGGCCCTCTTGTGAATGCAATGCCGTCTACGTCTTTCACAATGTCGAGCTTCGAGTCATCAAGCACTCTTCGAACAGCAAACGGCTATTTGTACAACATAAGTCGGTCAGTAAGATATACCAGAGAGAGAGACCTGCCATATTTTGTTGGTGAGAGTTTATTGCGCTCATGGGGTAGATACCCCCGAATTGTTCATGGCTGAAATAGGGAAAACGTCAACCTGAAGACGAGGGGCATAGAAAGGAACGGGTGAGACATGTCATGCTGTTTTACGACGACGTTTGCAAGGATTTGTCTTGAGGAGTTGACAATAGCTACGCATGTATCGTCTGCTGAGGATTCTATTGCGAGTACAGTGAAGTGACGAAAAAGGGAGGAACTGAATAAGCGCATGATGATGATGGTAAAGACGCAAGTTAACCTTTAACCATAATGTGGACTTCATCGCATCTTCATGGACCCCGGCGGTCGCATGACCAAAGCCACAATAGCAGATCTTCATCGCCGGATGATGGCACAGAGTCACCGAGGAGGCGTACTTCCAGTGATGCAACTCCCCGTCAGACTCCTGCCACAACTCGTTTTCTCAACGACCAGGAGTCCTTCAAGCGTCTCGGTTTCTTTGCGGACAAGCTTACCTCTTCGCTCTCTGGGACTGCAAAGGAAACAGGGAACACTCTTAAGAACACTCTCCATCCAAGTCAGCTACTACATCCCCACATTCACTCAAGGGGCGACTCTGGCTCTGCATCTCCTAACCCTTCTTTGTCCACCATGACCTCCAATCCACCAATGCCGAGTAAATCACATACATCTCCTTCCAAGGTCCTTTTGGTCCCATTCTTTCTTATTATTATTATTGACGCTGTGTTTTTTCAGGCCTCGTATGGGCGTACTTATGATCCAAAAGTCGTATCGCGCGAAATGCATCGTCTAGGGAACCAGCCGCCGCTTTCGAGTGCTCCTTCTGCTGCATCACTGACAAACACACCCTCCGTCGGTCTTTCTCAAACTGGCGCATCATCAGCGCTTACCACAGGTGAACCTTGGAACAACCTGCACGTACATGTTCTGCCATTGTTCAATGGCGAGCCTTTGAGGATTCCAATGCACGTCATTCAATCTTATATATCGCACGCATACATACGTCCTGACCGAGTTCAACTCATAGAGAAGATTTGAACATACTGGTCAAACGCCACATACAAGTTATCGTATCACAATCTCCTTCAAGGGCTATATCCACTCTTGAGAACGCTGCCTCCGACCTCATTGGCCAAGGGATGAAAACACTCAATGCTAAACTTGCCGGAATAGATGAAGAAAAGCTAGTTCCAAGAGTGGTAGAGATCTGGGGATTTTTCTGGGACCAGGTCCTTACATATCTGGAAGGCGTGAGTATATACTATCATAGCACAAGCTTTGCCAGCTGTATAATTAACCTTCCATCAGGTGCTTTTACCTCTTCAAACAGATCCATTACTATTATCCCTTTATCGTACCCCCAAATCCCACAGAACGACCTCTCCTACGAGGCAGAATGGACCAAAGCCGTCTCTGTCGTCTACGTCCAGCACAACATCCAACCATCGTATTGACGTCCGCTCTATTGCCTTGAGGTCATTTCGCGACAACGTCATTTTACCCATTAAACAAAGATTATATTCTCGGTTATCTCTCTCCAATCGCCAGGAGAATCTTCAGGAAACACTATCGTACCAGCAACCACGTTTACAGCAAATGTGTGCTCTTTTCACATTTAGCTTGGCATACCGCTAACTGAGGATACAGGCTTCTTGTATTATCTTCTCAGAGTCGGCATTTACCCAGTACATTCTCATTAACCACCCCGCCTCCACAACCCACACCAGGTGAAGCAGCAGCAAAAGAATTGCTCAGGCTCGTGCGTAATCCAGGCTCACAGTCAGAAGCGCGAGCCGCAAAGTTCAAGAGCAATACTGGATTCCCGGCTAGAGCCTTGACTTTCTCCGCTGCAGGGATACCAAGAGATCGAAGAGGGCGAGTAGCCTACAAAGGCAAGAACCTTCCTGATTTAATTGGCATATCATCTCCTGGTCAGGAGGACGACTTTTATGGCGACGAGAGCACGCCTCGGCTGGGCCCACCTGGAGATTTGGAGCGGGAACGCGAAAGGGAAAGGGAAGTTGAAGCACTGCGGTTCGTTTACCCGACATTTTCGCCTTCGTGGCGCTAACCTTTTATATATCGCAGGAGTCCTGATATCGACGCAGCTGCTGCGAGAGTAAGCATGGGTGGATGGGGTCTAGGTGCAGGGAATGTAGACAGCAGCAAAATGGGAGAAGAAGAGGATGAAGAGGATGAAGAGGATGCACCTTTGGACTGGGACAAGACACAAGTACGCCTTTCTTTCCACCTTTAGTATTAATAAATACTCATTCAAAAAACAAAAAAAAACATTGAAATTTTTAGGCCGTGGTTGAACGCATGGTAGGAATGAACCCCGTTCGCTCCTCTTCGCGGAACTTCTGAGAACTTAGGTGTGTGCCAACAACCAAACTACACTCTTCTCATCCGATTAAATAAAGGACGTGTAAACCGCACACAACTTCAAAATCCGCCTACTGATTATTGTGACGGCTACTTGCATGGTCATCATGAATATGATCTGACCGTTCGTTTATACGAAGATGTAAAATATGATACCCGAGCATAATTGTGTTCGCAGTTGCACATAGTGTATTCAATAAGTAAACATGTAAAGAATCGATCCACGGAGTCCGAACTACAAGTTGGGTATCAATTCGGAAGTGGGTTATTAATATTAAGAGGCATTGTGTTGATCCCTCGCCAAGTCCTCTAACCTGCCAAGAAGAGAGTTGACCCTTCCTTCAAGTCCAGTGATATTGTTTTTGACAACATCTCGATTTTCTTTCAGACTGTTTTCCACAGTCGTGACCGCCTGCTCAAGCTCAAAAAGACCGTTGTGCGTTTTTCGTTGCTCTTCTTCAAGATCTTCCAACGTGCTTTGAAAAGCAGTAGCAGACGTGTGTAGCGCAGAAAGCGTTCGTAGACGTGCGAGAATATGTGGAATGTGTGGGAGAAGAGGCCCTAAACGCGTCAACAATGGGAGAAGTTGTTCGTGCATTGCAGGATGCATCGGCGTGTTTGCTTGTGATGGATGACGCTTATGGGCATGCTGCTGAGCAATAGACGCGCGTTCCAGGTCGGAAAGTAGGAGTTTCAAGCGTCGTGAGATTGAGTCAACGTGTCGGGGTTGTGTAAGAATAGTAAGCTGATTGTTGAGGCGCGTGATGAGGGGAAGTAAAGGAGAAGGCATAGGAGAAGTCTATGAAAGATAAGGTGAGTATGTAGCATAGATAATGGTGTCGGTGAACATGACATACCTCATCCAGGATAGTGCTTGACGAGCCTACAATATGTTCAAGCTCTCCGACGCGTTGGTCAATTTCCACCATTGTTTGGATCTCGGATTTTGGTTGCACTTTAACGGCTGCAGCAGTCGAGTGGTCTTTTGTACCATTTTTGTCATCCGTTTCCACTGTGTTCGAGTCTTGTCCCACAATCGCACCAACTAACCGCGCTCTGCCCTCCTTTCCTTTCTTAATCTTGTCCAGTCTTGTCCTGACATCGACTAGTCCTCTAATCAATTCCCCAGGATCTAGATTTTGTTCTTCTCTTTCTCTCTGAAGCAATGGGTTCGAAGGATCCGCTAGTTCATTCTCCAAAGCTGACAACTCATTCTGCAACGATCTCAATCGCTGTGACAGTGGTATCGGGCGTGAAACCCCTGAAGGGTCGAGTTCTAACGATGGTGATGTCGGGGACGGGGGATATGCGTAGTAAGTTTTAGCTCGGGCTGCATCCCAAAACGAGTGAGCGTAAGCATATAACAGACCGCACAGAATATCCACCTGTTCTGTGCTCTGCCCTTCTAAACTTCTTGCTGGCTTCCTCTGTACCCATTAAATTGCTATAGTCCAGCTCCTCTCGAGAATTGCCATCTCCTTTAGTTTTTGTTGACCTTGTGGGAGCACCAGATTCATCATCGGTAGAGTCCCCGTTCTAAAGTGTAATTGAGACGCCGGAAGTTTACGTTAAAGTAGGCTGTATATTACCACAACTTGAGAAAGAGGTTCTGTATCCTCGGTTTCATACACATCAGGAGCTGTATCCTAAAGTGGGAAGGTAAGATAAACGACGTTGACTAAGGAAATGACTGACGATGTCAGGAAGATCGGCGTATTTGCTTGCACTCATGTTGAAGGAGAAGGTAGGATTTGATTAAATAAGTACCGAGGATGCAAAAGTAAAGTAGCAAGGCGCGTGACGACTAGTATAGTGTCAATCAAAGCTATTTCTTGTTTATACCTGTTAATACATTGCAAAATGAAACAAAAAGCGTCACCTGAGCGATTCGAACACTCGCGGTCAAAGACCAACCGCTAATCTACTACTGAAGTAGCAGGCGATCCCGTTAACCACTCCGGCAAAGTGACTATATCTGTCGCTCGACATGACGTTAAACAGAATGGCCCTGTGGGCGGTGCCTGGACTTTGCACACTAAAAAATGTATCACCTTGCTAGGCAAGGTACCTTAGGTATACTGGGGGTCCATATTGATTGCCCTCAATACACAACCGTAGACAAGTTATAACTCGGAAAGGCCAACTTGCCGTCGGCTGGTACCTCGGTGGGCCATATATACAAATTTCCGGCATAATCGTAAGACAATGTACAGTAGTACTCATCTTGCGTACAAGTTGAACGTTAGTGAACATCTCTTTTGCTTTTGAATGAATGAGGCCTCGTGCCAGAAATTTATGTAACCAAACAGAATGATTTCGGCACGCGATGTTGATGTACATATGTAGTGTGGGATGCTGATTGCAAATGGTGAGCTTTTTCTCCGGACCCGTGGTAGTAAAAGCATAAACACCAGAGGGTGTTATAGATTGTCGTAGTCCTCTTTCTGCCCCCACTTCTGTTCTGCGTTGGTGTGAGACGTTTGGCCCTATAGAGTAATGTCAATGTCGGACAATTCACCTGCTCAGGAAAAGCGTCCTCTCCTAGGAAACCTTCAAAGCAAGCCTCTTCCGCGCCATGTTCTAGTCATTCATGGTGGTGCAGGTACTATGACCAGGGCAGGCTCTACGCCAGAGCAACAAGCTGCATACAAGGCTGCACTATCGCAGGCATTAGAATCTGTAACATCTCTAATACTCGCACATGTACTCATTCAGCTGATTTATCACGGTATTGTTACTCTTCTATAGGGTTACCGTGTACTGCATGACGGTGGGGATGCCATCGACGCAGTAGCTGCAGCAGTAATGGTCATGGAAGGTTGTCATCGTAAACTTTAGACTTTTTGGCCGCAGTTTCTAAGCCCAAGTTTGTAGACAACCCCCTGTTCAATTCTGCTAAAGGTGCAGTTTTCAACGTTGCGGGCAAGGTTAGATCAATGTCTGTCTAGCTAATAACGACTCCTAGTCCAACCTTCCCTATTCACAGATCGAACTAGAGTCATCTGTGATGCTGTCGAAGCCACCACCTTCCCGTTCTGATATACCTGCTAGTCGGCGCGGGCTTGCCCTGACTCTCCTGACCAGAGCGAGGAACCCTTCTCGGTTGGTTCGCGCTCTCTACCTGTCTCCTTCTCTTGCACCACACACCTTTTTATCTGGATCTACTCCCGAGAGTCTGGGAGAGCAACTCGGGGAAATCCTAGTAGATCCCTCTTACTTCTATACGGAGCATCGTTGGAGAGAACATAGACGTGGTTTGGGGCTTCCAGAAGAACCCCTGCCTCACACTCTTCAAAGTGAAAATATAACACCACCTCTAGACCAGTTACCGACCGGCACAGTTGGAGCTGTTGCCCTAGACATACATGGATGTATCGCTTCCCTTACCTCTACGGGAGGGCGCACCAATAAGCTTGTTGGACGCATAGGTGATACACCATCCATGGGCAGTGGATTTTGGGCCGAGGAATGGGAGAAGGATGGCTTAATCAGTAAGTTGTGGTCTAAAATTACTGGCCAACAGTCTGGAATCAAAGGGGTTGGTATCTCCGGAACTGGTGATGGTGATGTACCTATTTCTACTTACTTACTGCGAAGGCTTCGATGATTGAATAAGAATCCTCACAGTATTTCATCCGGCAAGCAACCGCTGCTACGATTGCTCATAGAGTTCGCTACTTGCACGAATCACTCGAGTCGGCTGCCCAAAAAACAGTGAGCGAGTTGCAGGAGATGGGAGGCCTCGGAGGGGTAATAGCTTTGGATATGGAAGGAAATGGTTCGTCTCCATATGATAAAGCCGATGACCATTACTACGTGCCTCTAACTTGGTCTGAAAAGTGACGATGCCACTCAACTGCGAAGGCATGTACCGTGGATTTATTAAGGAAGATGGGGTCCCGAAGACGGCTATTTTTCGAGATGAGGAAGCAGCTTAGGACATTTGCCGTCGCGCCTTCAAGGCATAGCAGTCATTTGTGGCTGTGCAGCGATGTTCCTAATCAAGAACTCCCTTTATGGACTTGGAAGACGTTCGCTTTTCTTACTAGTCGCTTCACCAAGCATGCTATTTATGAATAATTTCCGGATCTCCGTATGGCCTATTCTTTGTGAATACTCTCAAGAAGTGTCATAATGGATCCGAACTTCATTCAAAACAAACAAACGCCCGGCTAAACGTGGATATTGCCCGTGAACAAGCTCGCGCCTTGAGTGACAGCAAGAACAAGGGTAGTTCCAAACTTCTCTACAATGCGAAAACAAGAACAAAATGGCTTAAATACGCGCCTTGCGATGGGAGGTATCCCCTGCTCTCTGTCCTTGTTTCTTTCGTTCGACCCCCGCCTCACCTTTCCAACATGAGCGTTGAGAACAAATTCTTTTCAGCCCTTTCTTTTATTACATTTATCCTTGTTTTAATTCCTTTCCCATGGCATCTCGAAGGTACCTATCAAGTTTAAACCCCAAATCAATATAACTCTAATTTTCATTCGACGTTTAGCATGGAACACTGGAACTTGTTTATACATGGCATGGACTGCTATCGGGCTACTTTCCTTCTTTATAAATTCAATCGTATGGAGCGATAATGCAATTGATTTTGCTCCTGTCTGGTGTGATATCAGTACGTTTGTTGCAATGATATCATTCACTTCTTTTATCCTTATCTCATTGCCCATAGCCTCAAAACTCATCATCGGTATTTCTGTCGCCATTCCGGCTGCATCTCTGTGCATAAACCACAGACTCTACAGTATAGCTGCAGTTCGGACGGTCACAAGGTCCAAGGCGGAGGTGACTTTTTTAACTTGAATCGGAATTGCAAACTGTGCTCATATTTGGTCCCCAGAAACGTCGTGACATTATGATTGATCTTGCCATTGGGGTTGGTATTCCTGTCATCGTAATGGCACTGCGTACGTCCCTTCATGAATAAGCATGCATCTCCAAAGGTTGACACTCTGTTGCAGATTATATTGTACAAGGGCATCGCTACAATATCTTTGAAGAAATTGGGTGTTATCCGTCAACGTATAACACCCCTCCAGCGTACGCTCTCGTTTTCATGATGCCTGTAGTTATCGGGCTGGCGTCCGGTACCTATTCAAGTGCGTTGCTTCTGATACGCTGTCGCGAAAATGTGTCTTTACTCATACATTTCTGTAGTTATGAGCATCATTGCTTTCCGCAAAAGACAGGCCGAGTTCAAGGAAATTCTTTCGGCCAACGCGAACCTCAGTTCTAATCGTTTCTTTCGTCTCATGGCTCTTGCCGGAATCGAAGTATTGTGCTCTGTTCCATTGGGCATCAGCAGCATGGTACTAAATGCTACTCGAGGCGTCGTCAGCCCATGGATTTCATGGGAGGACACTCATTACAGTAAATGACATATTTTACAACATATTTTCAAAAACCTCATGGGTATCTCTTTACAGATTTCTCTCGCGTTGATCAAGTCCTTGCCATGTATTGGAAGTTGGACCCAACGACGAAAACCGGTCTCGAGATGACACGCTGGTTGGTCGTAACTTGCGGCTTGGTATTCTTCGCCTTCTTTGGCTTTGCTGACGAGGCCCAAAAACACTATAAACTTGCATTTGACTCGGTCGCCAAGCGTATGGGACTCACAACCAACGGAGCCACAAAGATTGGAACGGGCTCTGCTGGTTCTTCCGGGTAAGTTATTCGCTCACTCTTTTAAGGCCTACTTCGACTCATTCGGACCTCTTTAGATTTAATAAATTTATAGGAGCTTCCAACATCAGCAGCTTTGGTTTCCAGGGAGCGAAGCTCCCTATCTTCATCAGTCAAGATGTCGACGAAAAGCGGGACTCTATGGAATCTTTCTCTGATATGACCTCGATAAAAGACAGCGACTTCGGTTCCTCTGCAACCTCACTCCGTTCGTCTACTTTGAATACCCTCCCCAAGGACTCGATCTCTAGTACACCAGAAATTGCAAAACCGGCTGCGCTGACTGTGTCGACAACAACCGTCAAACCTACCCCCTTTCAGTATGGAACCACTGCTTCAGAATTATCACCCCAACAACGACCAGTGTCGGCAGTGTCGCCGACTGGGTCTTTCCTCGACTTATCTTCCACGGTTCCCGAGAATTCACATCTAAGGCACAATGACAACAACATCGTTTAAAGCTTTACTTTCATCGCTTCTTTTCTAGATCCTACGAAACACGCACTTGGTTCTTCAACCGTCCCTCAATTGTAGCTTTTATGTCTGATTTCTTGTATTTTTACGCCTCATGCTCGAAGGACTTTCACTCGATTTTTACGCCCTGTACCTTCTTAAGAGTACAACATTGTAGCCTAATGAATACCCAGCCAACACTTGTAGCTTTACCACAACGCCTAGTAATAAAAAACATTACAGTACGTCTTTTTACATGTATTAGATGTTAATTTGAAATTTCGATTTTCGTAAAATACCCGTTCGACTTGCGCAAGATGAGATCCGTTTACACATAATTTTCTAGGCAGAGATGACATATCACATTAACAGATATGGAATGTACAGATACAATAACCACTAGGATTCTGAAGTTTTGTTAAGGGCATTTCGCAGTCGCTGTTTAAGAGGACTGTCCGGTGGATTGCCGATGACTGTTTCAGGGGTATGAGAAATAGCAGATATTTTTTCAGACAGAGGAAGAGAAGGGGTAGTAGGTGGCGATGAGTGCTCTTTCTCGATGCCTAGAGCACCATCAGATATGCTCTCTACGACCTCAAAGACAATCGCTACGCGAGTCCATCGTCTGTAGCGAGTGTACTGAAGAAATGGATTAGAATTACACAATCACGCTGAAAGAAGAGATGTGCTGGCTTGCCTTGCCCATGCCGCCACGATTACTTTGTGCTTCCCACTTGTTATCGCCGTATACCCATCCATCTGAATCTGTTAGCGGTTCCTCCCTACTATCATTCGACTCATGAGATGAAACATCAACATCTGAAGATCCGTGTGTTGATTTACTTGAGTCGTTGGAGGAAGTTCGCAGTCGATCAGCCGCCTTGAGAAGACGGCTACTGTTAGGAGTTTCTTCTTTGAGACTTGGAAGGGGACGCTCAACCCGACTGAGTCCACCTCCTTCCTTGTGCACCACGACGCGCCATTCAGGTTCTTCCCACTTCCAAGTCGCTGTGCGTTTCAGCCTGCCACCCTTTTCACCTGGAAGATAGACGGTAGTATTTTCTGGCAAAATGAAAGCGTTGGGGGGAGACAAGGGGTGTTGAGAGGCAGAACACCAGGAAGGACGTTCTCCTGGCAAGAGTGCAGCTGTCCAATCCAAGCCCATCCACCATCGTTGGTTTTCATATACCGTGAATAGGAAGCGAAGGGATTGGACAGGTGTTAATGAATTAACAGTTGGCTGCTGTGAGAAGGTGCGAGGTGGAAGCGGTGTTCCGCTGAGAAAGGCCCATAATTTGTACGTAGTCCAACGTAACCAGGCGCTTCGTGAGGCATTTGCACGAAGAACTACGGCCCAAGGGGCGCGCCATGTAAAAAGAATAATACCCAAGATAGCATATATGATACGGAGGGAAACGAAGAAGGTAAGAAGGATATATGGGATATACAAAATAGAGACGACGCGCAGTGCTGTTGTGAAAGAGATATATGACTTTGGTATTTGCGGAAGGAGGGACTGAATAACGGTTAGATCTGTGATGACGGTCCGCAAAGCGTGTTCCGTCGTAGGCGCCTCCCGCGCATCCTGACTCTTCCGACGCCTCTGGGTCAGGACGAAGAGACCAAAGAAAACAAAGGGAAAGAAACGACTGTAGGAGATGAAAATCAATAAAATTTTGGGAAAAGATGAAAGACATACCGCAAAGTAGTGTCAATGAAGAGACATAAAGCACACCAGGACGCGAGTGCAAGCCAACTGCTGTACCAGGACGGCGAGGACCAGCTGAATAGCTGCAATAGATGCTTTGTGATTGAAATACAAGGAGCGAGATGGAGAAGAGCCAGAGTGAGAGCGGGGGGCACAGAGGAAAGAAAGTCGGCGAGATGGGAGTCCATGAAGAAGATGCTCTTTCTTCTTCTCCTTTCACGTATTTTCTATTTCATACTCCTCCACGCCGCCGCCCGTCTTCCTCTCTTTGACTCTTCATCGCTTTTACTAGCCTCCTCCTCTCCTCTCCTGCGCTGGGATGCCATCCACTTCATCCACGTCGCCGCCGTCGGCTATGTCTATGAGCACGAGTGGGCCTTTTTCCCTGCCATCGTCTTCGTTCTGCGCGTCTTTCGGCTCGACAATGCTCCCAACACTCTATCCGTCGTGCTGTATCACGCATTAATGTCGATATTGGCATGGGATACGTATCGGACATTCCATTCACTCTCTTTGTATCATCTCCGCTCTTCCAAAGTAGCGAGTTTGGCCTCGACACTGTCCCTTATACCCACCAGCCCAGTAACACTATCCTTTGCACCGTACAACGAACCCTTCTGTACCTACTTTTCATACCGAGGTATGTTCAGTCGCGCTTTGGGTCTTATTTGCACTCATTCCAAATTCTAGGTATGCTGTTCTGCACGAGACGGGAATGGTTCAAAGCCTCCATCTGTTTTGCTCTCGCCGGTTGTTTCAGGTCGAATGGTATCTTTTTGAGTGGGTTTATATTATGGGGTCTGGTGGTACAGCCTTTCCTTGCCAGGCAAATGGTGCGTTTTCAAGTCCATTGTTTTCTATTCACGCTGACGTGCCTTCTTCAGCCCAAATGGCAAAATCTCGTAAAGGCCACAGCATACACCGCCGTCGTATTCGCGCCATTCATCACTCATCATATATTTTCCTATCTCATATTTTGCTCTGGCGATGATCCTACTGAGGCTCCTGTTTGGTGTTCTCATATACCCCCCTCAATCTATACTTATGTTCAGTCCAAATACTGGGATAATGGTTTCTTGGCTTACTGGACGCTGAATCAACTTCCTAATTTCCTCATATCCGCGCCTACTATATCTCTCATGACAATGTTTTCCATGCACCACCTCAACATTGCTTTGAGTGGAAAATCATCCATTGGGGCAAGTCGTCCGTTCCGAAACCCTACCATCACCCCGCACGCAATTCACGCCCTCGTTCTGACATCCATATTAGTATTTTCATCGAACGTACAAATCATTCTACGACTGGCAGCATCCATGCCCATCATTTATTGGGCAGCTGCGTGGTTATTGCTGGAACACCCCAAGTTGGGCCGTTTATGGGTTGTCTGGAGCATCCTTTGGAGTGTGATATCAACTATTCTCTGGGCGACCTTCTTACCTCCCGCATAGCAGAAAACGGTGAAATGTATGCATTAGCTCAGTCTGTGGTATACATGATAATAGGTTTGTATGAATGATGACAGATCAAAATTCCTGAGCGTCCTTTGATGAACAAAGAAGGCCGATAAAATTTCCGTTTCACTTGCTTAAATAAGTCGCTCTGACGTCTTCCAAGTTCAACAAAGCGGCCTTGCACTATAGGTAGATATCGCTATCCACCTAATTTTACAATAGAGTCTAGTGCAACGGTGTTCAAGCCGCTTTTCGTGGCGAAAGCACGGGTCAACGTGAAAAGGGCCGCCGGATCGAAATTCAAATTCAAATTGAGCTCAAGACATTTAGTTATAGCTTTAGGCGCTGAGCCAAAGCTAACGTCATGCTCTATTGATCCCAGCAGGATCCAAAAGCTGTTACTTGAGACGAAACTTTTGTTATGTCGAGGGATGCGCTGAATGGATTCGTGAGGAATACTGAGACATGACTAACATTATTCTGGTTTCCAGTTGTAGGTAAAACTATGCGGAGGCGGATCAGTCAATAAAATTCAAGGTAAGATGAATTTGTTGGGCTTACTCGTGAGAACAGCCGATTCGATCAAGTTGGTTTTCAAAGCCGGAAGAGTGACTTAAGCTCTAAAGAATCGAATGCTTGCACCAAGGATGCAATTTTCGTGCTTTTATCGTGGCCTACAATTGATAGCTGTATGTCTAACAAAAATTCAGGCTTAAGATTAATGAGACTCAATGCATTTACGTACCCTTCTTGCCGATGAAGTCATTCAAAGTTTGGGTTCCTTCCTGACTGCTATTCGCCTAGTGGAAGATGAGTATATGGCTCTACGAGAAGCGGTCAAACTACAAACATGGAAAACAGAAGTGGCATTGATTGTGTTGCAACAACGTCGTCCCAAGAACGACGCCATCTCGCAAAAGCTATTTAAGACATTGAGACTTTACATCCACAAGAGAAGTATCAAAGAAAACCTACTCAAATCACCAACAGCAAGATTGAGATTTGAAGGGTTGAAAATGGTCACTGCAAAATGCATCAGCACTGGTATGACCTTCCCAGATAATTCAAATCATATAACTCACCTGAGATATCGAGTTTTATGCCTTCGTTTGTTCCACCCGCAACATCAACTGAACCGATGGTTGTCATTCCTTTCAGACCCTGTAAGCCATCCAAGTGACTCGTAACGTTAATTTTGATAGGATCGAGGGTGATCTGGCCGATGCCCATGTTTGCTACAGCTCGCGCTTGGCCGATCAAGTGAAATTCTGCCACGCGTGAGTTGGTCAAGTCCTTGTCTAACCATACCATTAGGAAGTGATACAAGTTAGCCTGGGAGGTAAGGTCTCACTAAATTCTTCAAACGTCGAATGTTGTTCCTCGGTGCAGCTGAACCGAGTATCTTTGATCGTTATGTTTATGGTACCAGACGTCCGACTTTCGCTTCAAACCGAAATGGAGGACGTAGATGCGCCAATAGGCTAATGGATAGAAAGGCCAGATGGATGGACGGGTAAATAATTGATGCATTTCCTACAGTAGATAAGCCAGCGATAGGTTTGCCATCCTTGGTAATCATTAAATCATTTTGAATCACACTGATAGCCAATCCGAAACCAAAAGGAAGCTCTGAAAAAAATCAATACACAATTGAATGAGGAGAAACGACGGCATACCCAGAGACGCCTGAACTGAATTGCTCTCCGCAGAAGGAGACCAAGCGTGTCCAGGATCAAAAAGGAGGTCGAAGTTCCCAATATCAATTGTTCGGATAGGATCAATCGTGACAAACGATTTGAACGGCACATTGAGGTGTAAGTCACGCAGACCTTGCGAAAGCCAAGTAATAGAGGAATTATCTGCTTGAAACGTCGACTTTGCGATGTGGCGAGATAGGATAAATAAAAAACCACAGCACCCAAATCCAGAGTAAATGGACTGAAGAAGAGACTGTCAGATACAAATTGATGAGAAAATCGTCAGAATGTCTTACCTTGGATTATTCAATTTAGATACTGCAACGATGTGGATTCCTCCTTCAGGATCATCGCTAGATAATTGAAAATCATTAAGTACAATGTTTCCGTCGAAGTTGTTAAATCCTACATTCGGAGAGATCAGAATCCAGATGATGACTGGGGACTCAGTTCAGGAGAGAGAGGGAATCACCGTTGAGAGTAATATATTTATCGAACGTTATTCCTTTTGCGACAGGGAACTTTAATGCTCGAACGCGCAAATCGTAACTTGTTAATCTCCACGTGGTGTTTTGAGTTGTTATAAAATTTCCCGAAAATCGAGCAAATGCATCTTCGTCCGTTATGATGAATTGTGTGGTATCGTTGATTATAACCCGTTTGTTCTTCGTAGATAGCTCGCTTAGTTTCATATAGCCAAGTGCTGTCTCTTTGTCTTCTTCCATCCACGCCACGTGCGTAGGCTCGGTAAACTGGATTTTCGCGTTGATAATACCAACGTAAATCTACGCTTGCGGATAAAATTATTCACCAGCCAAAGAAGTCGAAGAGATCCACGTACGATTCATTAACCGGTTGTGTGATAATCGCGGCCTGCACGTCAAGATTGGTCCGCTTTACCACAAGCTCAACTATAGCGCGAAGGACGGGGAACAAAATAATGAATAAGAGGGCAATCCCTAAGGGTACGATGATGATCTGAGAGATGATAAACCATTTTCTTTTGTAAAATGGAAGTGATGTAGGCGACGGTGTTTGTGAGACGTTGATGACCCCAGCAGGAAGTGAAGCATTCTCTATGCTAGTTCGTGAGTAAGACAAGGGACACTGATAAGTTGAAGATACTGACCACGCAAGACCGTGTTAGATGCGACGCTATGGGCGCTGTGGTTAGCATTATAAAGGCCGCGACTTTTCGTTTCCACCTGCTCCATTACTACTGAACTTGCGTCTGGACAGGCAAGAAATCAAAGAGATAAGAAAAAGGCCACAACATTCGAATGCATTGCGTTTTAACTATTAAGATGAGCCAGATTCAAAATCGTGCCATGTCAGAACTTCTCTGCTTCACAATATCGATCCTAGTAGTAAAGAAAAAAATGTGTTGCAAAGGTTGCGGATTGGTCAAGAAGCCCCTGAACAAGTGCGTTTGAGGACACTAGATGACTAGAACGCTGGATTTCAGACGATTTGAGGTACCGATGATAAATAACAACTTTTGGGAACCAGTTGGAGATAAAAGTGATGTAGATGCATCGCAAGGATTCATGCTGCAAATATCAAAAGCCGATGTCTTGTCAGGTCTCGTGCAATAAAAAGGCGGGGTATAGCGGGGCAAAAGCTTGGAGAAATTTTGATAAAGGAATGAATGATCGCTGCCGACGGCGAGACGGAAGCTGAAGTGCTGATGGGTGTCATTATCGGATCAATACATACAACAATTCAAGGTAAACCTCTAATGTTACAAATTACAATGAGCGGCTTAATTAGTGGTCAAATGATGAATACATTTCTACCAGCATGATTTTCACTAAGAAGTGCCAGGTTCTTCACTCAATTCCCCCTCTTCTTTTTCGTCATTGTCAATAGGAACTGCTGTTGAATTGAGAATATCTTCAGCCTTTGCATTGGGCACTGTGTCTGTATCCGTGTTCTTCGTTTGTGCAAGTGGTGAAGTCGAAGTCTCGCTTGCACTGGAGTCACGACGCTTAAGATTTCCCTTAGCTCGCGTTGATCTTCGTTTTGAGACGTCGTTCGCATCGGATAGACCACCCTCTGGCGTAACAGCTCCAGTTGGTACCAAATCTGCAGGAGAATCATCTTCCTGGGTCTGTTCCTGTGCTCCTCGCGATGGACGCGTTCGCTTTGCAGGATATGTCGGATCTCCGTCCTCTGCGTCTCTTCTCTTTCTCTTTGCGCCTCCTGCACGCCTCTTCTTTGGACTTGCCCTTTCTTTAGTTTCCCGTGCAGCCACTGCAGCGATAGCGCTAACAGTGGAAGACGCCATAACATGTGCGTCGTCTTCAGGTTCTCTAAGCTTGGGGACCGGGCGCCTTGACCGCGTGATTTGTGCAAAGAGATAGTCCCTTTCATCGGGAACTGAAGGTATCGGGAGACCATATTGAGTAGGGTCCAGGGGAGGAAGTGACATAGCCAAAGGACCAAACGGATGAAAAAGAGGCAGAGGTGGGGACAGCGGATACGCACGTCGACGGGGATTCTGCGAAGTGGACGCAACAGGGCTTTCACAGGAAGATGAGGGTACTGGGCTCGCTTTCTGCGTCTCAATTGTGGTCCGTGTACTATTGGTAGACGGGGACCTGATAAATGCATGCTCTTCTGCTGTAGGAGACTTGTAGGTGATAAGAGGTTTGCGACGGATAACAGAGGCCATCGTACAAGGTGATGGAAGATATACCACTACTCTAATACAAAATGGTTTGCTACTTACTTACCCGGCCCGCCATCTCCGTTACATGTGTACTACGTAGCTTCATTATGTAATTAACCAATCGTCTTGGGAAACAACTGTCCCAACTTCAATATATACTTCTCGCAAATCGCAGAAAAGTAGAATTCGTGCTCCGAGTTGTGTGGTTGCACGAGATTATGCGCAATCTCATGCGCGATTGTGAAGTACCTGATAGATATAAAGTCAATCATCTGTCGGATCACAATGGCTGTACATACCATGAGATGTAAGCTTGCTCCAATTTGTCGTTCTTTACATCTTCGTCATCTGCAATATTATGTTTAGAATTTTCAAGTATGAAATCAAAAGCTACTCACGCCACTCTTCAAAGTACCGTAAGTTCAGAAAAATACTGCCATTGCGATTAAAAGCTATGATCCCTCCCTGAATATCGTAGAAAATGTGTAGATTGGTGAGTGGAAGAGAGTAGATATCGGCCAGTGGTCGCATGATATGTATGAATCGAGCAAGAGAATGTCTCTTTGTTTCCATAAACGTCCCCGCTTGGTTAGGCGGTACCTCTGTCAACGTCGTTAGATATCAAACGAAAGAATAACACACATACACTTACCTTCTGATAAATAAACTTTCACAGGTCCCATCTGGCCTGGATATCCCTGTCAAAAAATGACGCCATAGAAAGTTACTATGTAGAGCCCACCAATATGATGAAGGTCGCCCTTTCTCCCGGATACATCACAATATCCATCATTGAGGCTTTCTTTTACTCGCTGCATGTGTTCCCGGTTCTGTAGCAGTCCACCAGACTCGGGCTTGCATGAATCAATCGCCATTTCAATATTTCGAGCTGTCATTCTCATATAAGATAGAATAAGGAGGTTGATCGGGATTATTTTTCTTACAGATGTTCCTTAGAGGAGTGACACCAGGACCTGCAATAGGGGGATTGGCTCCAGTTGACGGTGCTATAGGCATAGGCGGCCGTTCTACCAGGTAAGATAATGAACAAGGCAAAGAAATACATCATTTGAGATTGGAAAGTCTACCTGACTGAGTCGTTAATCCACTGGACTGGGGCTTAGTCGTCTCAGGTATGATTGGAGGTTTGTCAGACGTTATGCCGCCAATTTTTTTGCGCAAGTTCTGGAAATGTGCAGCGAATTGGGAGGATGAGGGTGTCTTTTCTTCTGGAGTTGGAGTTGGATCAGAGACCTTCGGGACCGCATCTTTCAAGGTTTTCTGTTCATGGGTTGAATTTACATTGCTCTTAGACAGGGTACTGGGCGTGTTCTGCTCGGCCGCCGCTGCTAGCCGGGCATCTCTTTGTTGACGAAGGATCCTATCCACTGGATAATAAAATACACATCAGTATTATAATCTGAAGGGTCTATCAGAAATGGCGGATGGTCATACCATTGTAACCCCTGCGCTTAAGCGATCGCAAATCTGTCGAAAGGATCGTCATGAAAAGCAAGGCGTCATTGGCTTTTGGCGCTTCAAAAAGTAAGCGATTGAGGGAGGTTGCAACTCTGACATTGATTGTAAGTCTCAAAACCAGTCGTTCGACGTTGTTGATAGCTTACTCATACATGTCGAGCTGAGCATTGCTAGCAATCCACAGCTCTATAGGACCACTTCCAATTCGTTGAGACACAGCTGAGGCATCTTGCTTACGCGAAAGATTGAGCATGCCATAATTCAATGACTTGGTGACGTTCAGTTTGCCAAATGCTTTGACAGTGAAATGCTTGTCTGCTGAGAACCATGAGAAGGATACCCGAGTCCGTGCATGGTTATGCTCGTGCAGAAACAACGGTAAACGTTCCAGAATGAGCGCCCGCACATCTGTAGCGACCTTCGAATTTTCTAATTCCATGGACGTATGATACTCTTCCTTCACGACTCGACTAAGCCTAGGAGAGCCGAGCTTGTTATAAAATGCTACACGAAAGGCATTTTTAGTATTTTCTCAGATCTATAAGCTTTTGCGGTAAGAATTACCTTCTATAATATCCTCCTGAGGTGCCGTAAATAGAGACGCGCCAAAGGCTTGATAAGCATGTGTATCGTCCGCTACGATGATTTCGTTGGGTTTCTTGAGATCGTAAACGATATCCCATTCATCTTCATCCCAGTCATCACCTGCTTTATTCTGACGTCGTGCCTTTCTTTGAAGGCCGAGCAGAATGGGTGCCTTCTTCATCCTGAGTATTGTACCGGAAGAAATGGCCTTCTCGTTGACAGCGAGATTACGAAGTTCCGAGATGAAGCTAAACAATTTTTTTTTTTTAAATCAATAAACCCTCACTTAACACATAAAAACAACATACTTGGTTGGCCCTTGAGCTAGCTCATAAAATTGTTTTGGGTTTGATAACAAGATCTTTGCAACTTCTTCAACGCTCGGTTGGCTTCTCGTTCCACATGCAAGAAGAAAAGCGTTTGCAGCCGACCCAAAATTGACAAAAATAAATAACTTCGAATGAAAACTGGCGTTATCTTGGCTCCCTAGGTAACATTGAGAAGGTGGTAGCCAGCGTATAGAAGGACCTGCAGAGTCATTGTCGGTTGCAACCGGTACAAATGCCGTAGTCGACAGTAGCTGAAGATCAGAACTTCTGAAATCTACGCCTATATCAACCTCACGAAGTAGCGGAGAAGATGAATATAACATACCATTGACCCTACTAGCAAGCAGGCTGAACATCATTTTCGCCTCCACCTCATTATTTGGAGGTTTTGACTGAAGCAAAGCCATCAATTGAGGAACACTGGGGTGTTCTTTGATCTTCAACTTCGAGAAATATGGCTGCAAAGCTGGTTGAATAACGAGGAATCCTACGGCAGCCCATGGAGGTGAGAAGACCTATTCGAGTTTGAGTGACCCTGATATTCATTATAGTAACCTCACGCACTTCTTGTATTGACCCTAAACAGGGATCTGAGTTATTTAGCGCTGGTATGAAACGGATGTTCTTAAAGTCCATAGAATCGTAATCCTTATACCGGGTTTCCAGATGGTCTATCAGATATTTAAACGCAGCAGACCGGACCTGTACATAGAGTTGAGCTCGAAGATCAACGTCATGGTTCGAAGATACGGACTTTAGCATCTTCATCTGCACACAAGTTAATAAGCTTATCTAATGGAGGCTGGCGTTGAAGACCAAGGTCAAACAAAAATTTAGCTAAATTCTTTTGGTTACTACTGCCTTTAAACACGCGTTCGGGAAATCATACCTTCATCTGAGGAACTTCTCCATTTTGTTTGTTGTCCCCAGTCAATCACTGGCAGATTTAAAGAGCGAAATACATCTAAAGGTTCGTATAATTGATTTGCCTTGTATCTTGACCGCTTTTCGCTATTTGCCGTCTCTCCAGAGATTTCCACCGGAAAAGCAGAAGTCGCCTTCAGGCGCTCAAATTCTTCAGCCGTAAGCGAGCTTCTTACGGATACCAGATACTTGGTAAGGTCAGCTATGGTCCATTCATTCGTCTTGATCATCCTTGAGCGTTCCGTCAGCAAAGGAAAGAATACAAATCGAAAACACACCACGAACCTGTTAAATATGATTTGCAGATCAACATGCTTGCGAACCCCCAATTCTTGAAGAACTTTTTCGGATGTCCCTTTTATAAGGGCTCCTGAGCTCCAAACTATGACAGGCAAGTCGCCAAATATGTTCACGTTGGGAAAATAGGCTTGTTGAGGAAAAACCATGCCAACAGATGTCGGAATACACTTTTTGTTACTTAATAGACGTATGATTTCCGACTTGGATCCTACTGTAAGCGATGGCCATGCACGGGTAACAACGCCTATGATTTTCTCTGACCAAGGAGGTGATAAAGTCATGTCATATGCTGTGGGCAAATTAGCGGCCTCGCATAAGAAGGAAATCCATTGCACTACAGAAAGTTCGGACCACGGAAAGCAACTAAGAAGGACCTCTGGCTTGAACAATTTGCTGACAGAGACTGGCAAAAGATAGTCAGGTAGGGGTCCTTCCACAGGGATACTTCCGGAGAGCGTCTTTGCGTTGATGAAGGATTTGATCGAAGAGAGTGGAATAACTTTTTGTTCGTCGTTTTGTGTTATCGTTAGGATAATCGAATTGATCAACTGTGTCCTAACTGACAAAAGTCGTTCGCGTTCGCCTGCTTGGAAAATGTTGATCCACCATTTCAAACAAGCTACGAATTCGTCTTCTGTAAGGGGTCTCTGCTGCAACTCGCGAAGGACATCCTGGAAGTTTATCGCCTTCACCATACCTCTATTTTGCAAAGAAGTTATCATTAGGGGTGCTTCTGACATTATTGTATCTGGCAGGACCGGAAGTTCCTTTAAAAATCCAGCAAAAGTCGGATCAGGAAGACGGACAGCGCCTATATCGAGTACTCCCTTGTTGGAAATAACAGGAAACTGACCGTTCGTCGAACAATCGAAAAAGGCTGCTTCTAGAAGATTCGAAACTTCAGGAGAAGGGGTGGACGCAGAAAACATGAAGAACTTGAGAGCATGTAACACTCGCAAAGACAGTTTTGCTTTGGCATCTTGTTCCGAAGAGTCCAGCCTTGAGGAAGTAGTTTCCCATGACTTCTTAACTGATAACAGCTCGAATTCATAAGCTGCTCTTGAGAGGAATCCACCGATGTACAAGAGTTCCTTGTTCCATACTTGATATTCATTGTTAGTCTCGGCATCTGGGGAGTAGATGAACGCTCCTTACCAGCAACATTGCGATCCCTAACAATTTCTTCAGCAAAATAACCCAAATTGGCTCTACGGTGAAAAATGGCTTACATGAAATCAATAGACTCTCGTTCAACGGTTGGAATAAAGCGGGCGGATATGTGCCCTCCCATACCAGTACTTTGCGCAGTACTATGGCCCTTTCGAAGACATGAGTTTGATGCCAATTCGTATGAAAGAACTACCGACAATGAATACTCTCGCGGCTCCAATCCTGAAATCATATACAACGATTAGAATGAGCTTGAGCGCAAAATGAGTCGACTCACCCCTCTATGTCAGCACGAAGGCCTTGGAATATACTTCCGGTCGCTTCCGGCTGCTTGGATTCTTCTTCCAAGCTAAGGTCGTACTCTTCTTTGCCCGTCTGTGCAACCATTACCATGTTATTCATATGCAAGAAATTAACACAGAAACATACATATATGAGCTCAAATTTCATTTTTGAAGGTGGGTTTTTCTTTGTTGAACGTTGTATTTCAGACGCCAGCTTTTTATCTAGTCTCACTTGAATCGATGCCGAATATATCGACAAGGAAACGCTCGTCTCATTGATAGATAAGTAATCGACAGGCTTGGGAGGCAATGGCAGAGATGGAGTGGACGTGCGCTGAGGAGTTGAAGTACCGGATAAAGACGAGAATAGAGAAGAGAAAAAGCCACCACTGATTGGCCCCGTAGGTTTATTGACTTTTGCAATAGTTTGCCTCTTTTTCTCTGTCCCTGATGCATAGATCCATTTCATGACCTGGGCTTGTATATAAAGAGCTGCAGCAGGCAATGTTAGTTTAAGCAACAATAAAATAACCAATATGAACTACGTGCGTGTAGATTGGATGCCATCAACAGACATTATACCGGAGGGAGATCGATTTTTTAAGCCTTTAGGTATTCCTAACTCCTGAGGCATGCCAGAAACTTTCCGCAGTTTTACTAGGCGTTTGTCATCAAAATATACCGAGACTTCATTCAAATGCGTCATGAAAGTCAAAGATGAAGCCAAAAAGCGCGTGAAGTCGAAAGCAGTGGGAATAGGAGCAGACTCTCGGAGGCTCATAGTAAAACTCGTCCATTGTCTAGTATTCGCATCGCTGTCCGCATCTGTAAGCATCCCACGACGAGCAAAGAGCTTAAAAAATAATTTGAGATAATAAACAATACGGCGGAATGCGAAGATCAAACCTGATCTTTCTTGTCCTTCCAGTAGAAAGCCATCCATTGGTCTGGTGAGAGAAATAAATACAATGAATAAGATTTCGTGAGCGAAGGCAAGACATACTTCCTGACGTTACAAAGGGTTCTTCTGTCACTGAAAACAAGCTGTAAAACCCTTATTCATGCAATCAGAAGATCTTATTATGCCATGATAGGGATTGTTTGTTTACCAACTCCAAATGCCCCAATTTTCTCTTCATCTGGATTTCCCTCAGCTAGATGCGCAGATATAAATGCCGGAACGTCTGTACACCATGTCACATTAACAAACCAATTTTTTTCAATCTGTTCCAGTCTTCGTCACGAAATACGAGCCCATTATTTTTGAATGTCCATTGATGCACCTAAGTTTATTATTTAACGCTTGAATCTGACAACGACAGGGGATCTCGCGAAATGACGAACATGCACTGTTTTCAGGTCTGGAAGTTGGTCTATTGGCTCTGAAACATTTGGTGATATCCCTGCTTCTGCTTCTGCTTCTGCATTTCGTTTGTCCAAGAATGCCTTCGTCTCGAATCTGATTTCAGCCACTTCTGACTGCGCATCGTCTGAATTCTGCAAGAGCTCGCGAAATACAGTAAATTCTCCAGAATAACGTGCTAAGACTTTGTCAATGAGTGCACGTTGATTGACTTCCACAGTTTCGTCGTGGCCAGTATCCCACTGTTAAAAAACAGATGGATTGTGATATGAATAATTAATATAAAACAAAAGACACTAAAAGAAGCTCACTAGTTTGTCCTTGGAAACCACCATTAAAATGAGTGTTAGGAGAGAGTTACGCTATAAGAAAACGGCAAGTAACTTCTGTCGAAAGAGGAGGAACGCGAAGAGGCTTGAGGAAGATACTTAGAGGAAGGACAGGTACCAAGTAAGTAGTTAGTATCACGTTAAGAGTCCAGTTGGAGTCCAGCTGCGAGTCTGCGACCAATTACCAATGCAGTGCTCAAGTAACAGGGGTCACTGATGCCTTATTTGTACCAACTGGGGCTATCTATACAGACTGTTCGCGGTTAGACAGTGTGTTAAACAGTTCGACCCAAGGTATTTCTTCAGATTGTTCGTTATATTTACTTATATTTAGGGCATGAACATGGTAAAACTAGAGTAAGTAAAAAGTTGAAGGATGCAAAGATAGATGTTGAAACAAGTGATCAGTGTCAATGATCACGACCCGAATTCTATAGCAACAGGTGGGACGAGAATAAGATGATATTAGAGTTGTACTAAAGAACTTCCGTTGTCCATCGTGAAGTGATGCAAAGCTACGTTAATGACATTGTATGCGGGTATAACGAATGCTGCGATATCGGGGAAATGAGATGCGTTGAAAGGTGAAAAAGAGTCAAGCAGATCGTTCAGAACTTGGTTGAAGGATCAAGAGGTCCCAGAGGCCCGTACCGTTCTGAACCTGTTGAACGGGAAGCGCCCGTATTTGAACGCGGCGGAGCATTTCTTGGGGGACTGGATTCTCCAGAGAAATTCATTGTCGGGGAGGTAGGTGATAAAGTATTTTGCAGCGGAGGAATATGATTAAGAACGCCTGGGGACCCTGATCTGGCGAGTGGCGAATACCCGTTGCCGCCTATAGGCGCTAATTGAGTAGTCGATCCTTCGCTAAGCTGATATCGAGGGACATAGGTAGAATTTGGTGGAGTAGGCCGATCATCGAAACCCATTTCCAGCATGGCTTCCAACTCAGCCCCACCAACTGTCTTCGCAGATTGCAGTGCCTCATCCTGCGGAAGTAAAAGCGCAACTGGAGGAGGGGGATATTGAGAATTATGTTCATTGTAACCACCAATTTGCGCTCCCCAGTGATCATCATCCGAAGAATTGACCGAGAAAGTATCCGAACCATCGTACATGCTGCGAGTATCGGGTGCAACCAAAAATTCACGTTCGCCAGAAATGTAACCAGAGGGGTGCACGCGCTCAAAATCTTTCCGGCGACGTTCTTCGCGCTTCAACTTTCGTAGTCTGGATCTTTCCCAGTCTTCCCATCGACGCATGGGTACCGCTGCCATGTCGTCTTTCTTACCACCACCACCATGTCCATCGCCTTTTCCTTCACCTTCGACTTTTCTGTATACACGGATAATGACGTGAGTGGTCTTTGTATAAAACGAAACAAACATCCCCCCTACCTCGTTTCACCCCATGAGAAATCATCAAAATGCCAGAACGCATATACTGGCAATATAAAGTTCCACACTGGCAGGGCAAGTAAATAAATCAACATCCAAAAGACATAAATCACTTTTCTCGTTGTTATGAGAATTAGAATGGCCGGTAAGCCCAATACTGCAATAAGCAGCATAAGGGGAATGGCTTCTTCGAAGCTCTTCGGTGGTGTTATGGCCATGCCGATGATGAGGGCGTAGGTAAGAGAGATGGCTATCGGTAAAACCACTGTGCCAAGAAGATCCATGAAGACAACGAACTGCATAGAGAAGCAGAAAGTTCCGCAAAGGTTACGAACAAGAACCAATTCCATGAGGTTGTGGATAGTTGAGTTAATCCATCGTCGACGTTGCGAGAGAAGAATCTTGAAGGTGTCAGGAACAACCGTTCTACATCTTGCCTGTGGTAAAAACATCATCTTCCTATTTGGAAAAGTGCGCAGCAGAATCGTGGTAAGGAACCGATCTTCTCCGAGCAGAAGTAAATTTTTCTGGTGGAGGGTAGTCACTTCACTCTGGCTGTATTCTTTGACAATTTCAGGCTTGACAATCAACGGAACCCAATCGTCGCCAGTGGCCTTTCTTGCTTTTAACCTGAACATCGAAAAGCAACCCGGGAGACAAGAGACACCACCAAAGACGGACTCGAAGGCCTTGGCTAAGTGATGGGAGATGAAATACTCGAAGACTTGAATGGCGGTGACCCAGGATTGTCGTTTGTTTGCTATGCGCGTCTCTCCGCAAACGCCCATAATCATTTGATCATGATGCATACAATTGACCAGATATCTGAGGGAGTCGGGAAAAACTTTGGTGTCGGCGTCGACCTATGTTATTAACTCTGATTAACATGGCTCTACAGCACTATCTCCATGTCCCAAAGCTTACCATAAGACAGACTTCAAAAAAGTCTGGGGTTACACCCATGAGAATATGGATCTTGCGGAAAAGGTCGAAATCAAGTGGCGTCATGCGATCATTGTAGGTCACACGGGAGAAGAAATTCATCAGAATAAGTTGACTATCTCTTTTCCCGCGATTGCCAGGTTTTTTATCGCTCAGTGCCTCTGCATCTGTGCCGCATTTCACGACAATAACGGTAGGTGTACGACACCCAGCTACAGCTATTGATCATAATATGTTTTTAATGTCAACTTGGACATAGAATTTGGGTAGAAGGTGCTTACTATAGTGACCGGCATAAACCATGGCCCGGTTTTGCGCCTTTGCACCAGATCCGACAGATGCGTAGGTCATCGGCATAGGGTTTCCAAACCTTGGATCAGCTTCAAGTAAGCTGACACAGATATCGGGAGTGCTTCGTTTTTCACCGGCGCCAGTTATCATACCATCAGCAACAACAAATAGAAGTTTCCTGGCATCCGAATAAGTTGTAGTAGAGATAGAATCCAAAGTGGTCCGCAATGACTCTTCGCCTTCCGAATAACACGTCACTAAACAAACTGCAAACAATTCGGCTCCTATTTGCGTTAGGCTCATGATGGGTGCTGGAGTAGGTTCGGAATTGATTAAAGTTGCGCTGGAAGACGAAGCCAAAGAGCGACCAATTTTACTAGGTTTGTTAAGTTTTTTCTGCCCAGCGGCCCAAGGCGCCGTTCCATTCTTATTATCAACGGAAACATTAGCACCTTCAGGCATGACCGCAGGGCTGATTGCAGACCGATTGAATTCTTGACTATTGGGTGGCCCCGCCAAGTGCTTCGACATGAACCAATTGAAGACGCAAGCCATGACGAAGCGGACAAATACCAGACCGAGAATGACGATTAGGCCTGCATACAGAACGAGGCTGGACACAAAGCAACCAGGCGTCACTTTATCGATGTTGCCGGCATAATAACGCTCTTTTATACACGGCAATGCTGATTTGAGGTCCGCGCGATTATAGAATAAACGTGTCGCATCTTTGCCGCTCTTCCCAACTTGGTCATTTAGTATGGTGCGAATAGCAACGTCAACATTATCGGATGCCACGAGATTAGGATGTCGCTTGATGTATGGATTGAGGTTAATCACGGCACCATCAAGAACGAAATAATTTTTCAGCTCCGTTACTTGATCCCAGGAGTAACCGGCAAGGAATAGGGTCTGGGTTATACCAAGGGACTGGAAAGTCTTTGTCGAGTTGAGGGGGCCTAAAGGACACGGTGTGACAGTCGAACAAGGCGCCTCAGAGGCCACGAGAAACTTGAGGTTGTTGCAAGCCTTGAAATTGCTGGCATCGCGCTCAAAGAGAGAAGTGATATCCTGCCCTGGAATACTGGACAAAGAGGGGAAATTGACATCTGGCTGTGGTTTAGCGGAGGAAACGTTGTATATCACGCCTTGTATACCCAGAGTTCCCGGTGTGGAGCCAACACGGATAAAACGGTTGTCTGTGCCTGTCGTAGGACAAAGGACCTTCTGGAAACCGACGGTGATAAAACCAACAGTACAACATAGGACGGTGATGATGAAGCAAAGCGCAACCTTTTCTCTCCAGGCCTGCCTAACAGCTTTATCCTTCAAACCCCCAACTGAGCTGAGAAGGATGTCAGGGGCCCAAAATGTGACTATGCGCGAGAAAATGCGCCATGTCGAGGAGCCATTATAGTCATCTGCACTTGCGGTTGGCGGGCGACCTGTAGAAGGCTGAAGAGGAGTCGAAGGGTTTATGAGAGGGACAGGAGCAACACCACGCTCTGGTTTTGTGAGGGTTTTCGCTCGACGAATGGTTGCGCCTGAAGGAGGTGGTTGCCGTGTGGTGGGGATTGGGACATCTGTGAAATCGTAGTTTGTCTGGAAACGAAGGGCCATGGAGAAAAGAAAAAGAAAGAAAGAAAAAGGTGGGGCAAACGACTGTGGAAAGCTTAACCAGCCTGCTGTAGGGGAGGGAAGGGGAGTAAGGGAAGGACAGTGCAGTGCTCAGCCTATGGGAAAACAAGAGGACATGCCAAGCCACGTGCTGTCCATCATTTCTCCCCTTTGCTACTACGATCATGTTCGACGAACGAGTCCGTTATTTTCTTCTTTCCGGCGCTTTTATTTTCTCATATTATATGTTCTGCAGATATCTCTTCTTGCATCACAACATCATGCGAGCCAATATAACCGCTCAAAATTTGGTCTCCATGGTCAGCTTATTCTTCACCGTTAATATCTTGTTACAACCCCTTTTTTCTAGGTTGTCCCATTCAATATCTCCCACTGTCAGTCCACCTGCCAGAAGAGTTCAATCAGCTGCGTCAACGTCAGTTGCTTTCTGCTCACCACCGTTCTTGGTGGCCTTCCAGAGTATACTCGGATCCTGCGTCCGACATTCATGCCGCCCATGGCGATCTTCATGCCCAAATTATGGCTGCTATTTCAGAACCTCTCTGCCCGCCTTTGTTGCCGTCTAGAAACAAGCCGATCAAAACCTCTGCATCCCACCCTATCAAGTCAGTCTTTTGCTTTTTTTTTCTCTTGACCGTGTTGCTCATTGCTTCTCTAGTATATCTACGGTCATCCCTCCGGACCTCATCGCCCTCATTTCCTCACATGCATTGCTGACTTGCTCTCCTGATTGTCCAACCGTTCTAGAGATTCCCCTTGTTTTCACGTTAGATAAGCTTTCTGGTCTGCGTGATTCAAACCCCCATCATATTCAGCCCTACCCGAACTCACCATCGATTGAATTCGGGCGCAAAGGGTTAGTAACGCGCTCTCATGTAACTAACGCTCTGCAAGCTGCTATCGATACTGGATTGGAAACAGATCCTGACCTATTACCTAACCCAATGCTAGACACGAGAATGTCCGTTTCCCTCGCCATTAAAATGTCACCAGCCCTCTCTCTGCAACCACCAAACCACCAGCTTTCTACACCCCAATTCCAACCTACTCTTCTATTTCCTTCCCGGACCCGCACCCCGTCCGCCGTGGATTCTCCTCGCTCTTGTACTACTCCCTCATCTTTCATGCTGGGCAACTTATACATGTCCTCTTGTCCAGGAAAGAAAGGTAATGTATGTTGATGGATCATATCTTGAAAGTATAATTGAAGCGGACTAATTTTTTCAGTGCGACTTGATGGGCCTGCTCAAGGTAGGAGCGGCGTTTGTCGGGATCTGGAAACAGACATGAAAAGGATGAAGGACCTCGGGGTAAAATGTGTGATATGGTATGTTGCCGTCTCATATCCGAATCATTTGACGCATACTCATTTCATCGCATTCTAGTTGCTTGGACGATGATGAATTGGCATTTCTTGGGGCACCATGGGCAGAATATGAACGCAGTGCCAAAAATATTGGTCTAGACGTTCTTCGGTGTGTAAAGTCCTCTTCCTGTTGTCCGGGTTCTAACCGACACATTGATGCCTATGGTACAGTCTGCCCATTCCAGAAGGACTGCCTCCATTGTCTCCGGAATTCCTAGACGGACATCTGATTACCATTATTCGTAGCTATACCCTACGCACCATACCTGTCTTGGTTCACTGCCGCGGAGGGGTGGGTCGGGCTGGCGTTATTGCGTGCTGCTGGATCCTTCGTCTGGGCCTCTGTGGTCAGCTTCACCGCTCTCTTGGTCAAGCTCACATTGAAATGGGAAACCAAGACCCTTCAGCATCGGAGGACGCGACACTCCGCATCGTTGAAAATGTCATAACACTTATCAGAAGGCGCAGGAGCATGAAGGCCGTTGAAACCTACGAGCAAGTGCAATTTTTAGTGGACTATGTGAACTACCTTCGAAATGGGCAGCATTCTTCTCGGTGCAGTCTCTTATCAGGGAATGTAGGTTGATGTACGTGTATTTGTGCACCCATGTGCATTCTGTTTTATAAAGCTTAAGTTATTAGTTCTTTTATCGTCTTATCCTTATATACTATTATTTCAAAGTACAGTATTCTATGTCCTGTAATTATTAGTCGGTATTTAATATTCTACTAGTGTGGACATGTGTTTCATGATATTATAAAACGAGTGATCTAATATGCTACTCGAATGCTAGCTATCTTGACTTTTGAACGTTGAGAATGAAGTTAACACGGTCTCGCGCAAAATGTTTGCAAATCGGTTAAGTCTTACCATAATCGCCCCTTGATCCAAACAATGGATTGCGGCCATAATAACATGATTATACCTAAAGGAATATTTGCTTTACATAAACCTGAACTTACATGTAGAGGTCCTTCAAACTCATAAAGAATCGCTCATCCTTCTGGAATATGTCTTTTGCTAAGTCTCATCTCAAGGCTGCTCGAGATCACATATCGAAAAAAGATTATTCGAGCGCCAAAAAGGAGGCAGCGCTTGTGCTCGACTTTGAACCTGAAAATTACAACGCGTTTGTGGTCATAAAACATGTTTTTTCTCATGCTCACTACCAACGCTACGGTAGGCACGTATTTCTTGGTCTGGCATTGTTAGAACTTGGAGAGTTCGACAAAAGCGAGCAAGTAATCCCCTTTTATTTGATATAGATTAGCTCAAACCCAACGGATCTCTAGATATACCTCAAAGCATCCGAACTGAATCCAAGTCAACCTCTTGCATGGCAGGTAAGTTAACGGCATCTGGAAGCTAGTGGATGTTTGACGAAACGGTTCTCTGATACAGGGCCTTTCCAGCTTTTATGAACGCCGGGAAGATTGGGAGAAACAAGGCACGATATTGAAACGACTTCTGGATTTGTTTAACAATAGGTAAAACTTTTTGTTTACTTCTACATGTGGTGCTAAAGACGAAAGCTAGTCAAGATGCCGTTAAATGTGCGGAGACACTGCAGAAACTTGTAACATTGTATCGACAACATGGGACGCAAAGTCAGGTATGTCGGAAGGAGGATCTAATATTCATATATTAATGCACTCAATTCAGGTGATCAATGCCTTGTCTTATTATCTCCCTGAGTCCGGTTACTATACGCTTCTTTCCACCCTTCCTCAACCCGATCCGACCAATCCAACCGTTACTACGACGTACGACTCGCAAGAGGCGATTCATAATGGATTTCGTATCCTTGAAGAAATCGTGTCAACTACAGAAATTATCGAAGAAGATCTGTTTAAACGTGAAGTGGACAGACGTAGAACACGTCTCGGCGCTCCAAATCTAGAGCAATTGCGAAAAGAAGTATTTTTGGAAATTTATAATAAGTCGCAGGTGCTTTGACTTATGAATTATCAAGCAATTTGCATTGACTAGGTTCAAAGCTTTCAACTCTGTGGGATGCACTCCTCAACCATCCAAACACATCTGATCAATTAAGGGCAGAAACAGAGGGCAAACAATTTCGATATAAACAAAGGCAATTGTATTCGATACCACCTTCGGACGACACACTCAAACGCCGAATTTCGCATGAGCTAGATGAGCTAGTCGAAGGGATAGTCCTTCTCCGAAAGGCAGACGAACTTGGATGGCAGGTTTTCTTCGAAGGAAAAGATTGTGAAGATATTTGTATGTCTCTTTATCATCGAAGTAGACGCATCTAATATCGCGAGACAGCCGGCTATGACCGCGAACATATACGGGAATTTATCAGGCTATTCCCGACCTCCAATCTCTCGTCGCTTTTCAAAGGCTACTTCGGATATGTCGGCGAAATGCTGACGGATGATGAGGAAGAAGCAGCGCTTTTTTCTGTGGGAGAAGATGACCCTGTAGATATTGTTATTGTAAGGCGCTATTTCCGTTGATGACAACTTACCGACAAAACCATGTAGGCTGCATATTCTACCCTCGAAAATACCATTATTGGTAGCCGTTTGCTTGGAGAAATATACCTCAACGAAACTGACTACGAAAACGCTATCAAATTAAGCAAGAATGGTCTCAAATTGCTAGGACAGCTGGAAGCAGTTACTTGCAAAAATCTTTCAAGGTATAATTTTTTATCTCTCTACTGCATCCATCTTATCTGACACAGAGTAAAAGGACTCGTACGGGATTTCAAACTATACTTGGGTCTTCACTTGTTCACTTCTTTTCACCAAAGCATCATAAGGAAGCCTCTGTCATCGTCAACGACATTCTCAAACGGTCACCGCAGAATGTGCCAGCTTTGATGAATGAAGGCTTCATTCTGGAGGCAGCAATGGATTGGGAAGGTGCCTTGCTTGTATTTGACAAGGTATCATCTCTTCTTTCAGACGTCGAATTGGGTTTGCTTGCTAGGGAGGAGAGTGCATGGTGTAAATGTCAGTCTGGAGCAATCGACCAAGGTTTACAGGAACTGGAGCAGGTTTTGAGTGTTATGGAAGATATAGAAGGCGATGAGATACTTTCTGCCCGTGCGAGATGTTTATGGAGAATTGGGAAAACCAATATGGATCTTGGGAGTAAGTTATCAGTCAGCACTAGTCTCAGAGTAAACTTATCAAACAATGGATAGGTTCTAACGTACAAACGGCGTACGAGCACCTCATCCGTTCACTAAAGCAGGACTCTGAGTTTGCGCCTGCCTTCACTTCCCTTGGACTTTACTACTTGGAACACGCTTCTCCTCCGGATCCAATCCGATCTTCCAAATGCTTCCAAAAGGCCTTTGAACTAGATGCTCGGGAAAGTGTTGCTGCCCGTCGACTAGCTGAGGGGTTTGCCACAGATCGAGAATGGGACTTGGTAGAGGTTGTGGCACAGAGAACAATCGATGGTGAAGGTGGAATCAACGCAGGATTAACAAAATCCGAGCTAGATCCCTCAAGTAGATATCTCCCTACCAATTCTTGGGCATGGAAGGCGTTAGGCGTTGTAAAATTTGTAAGTCGTATCAAAACATATGTACGGACTGTTTTGACATAGACTTTCAGCATTATAAAGACTATCCGGAAGCTATAAAATCCTTCCAGATAGCCTTGAGAGTCGACCCGGACGATCAGCCTCTTTGGGTCAGACTGGGAGAAGCGTATAACAAAGCTGGAAGGCATGTTGCAGCGTTAAAAGCATTGACCCATGCACTGGATATTAATCCGGATGATTGGATATGTTCATACACTATTGCCGAGGTAAAACATTCGATGTGCCTTTTTGAAGAATCTATCAACATTTTGGAAGACATCAGAGTAACTCGACCAGACGAAGCTGGAATTTCAGCTCTCCTAGCTCAGGCACACCTGGATCAGGGCCGCTCAGAGGTTTCCGATGGTTTCCAGACAAGAGCGGAACGATCTTTTATTATGGCCGTTAATGTCTCCCTCGACATGATTAAACGCAATCCAGGATTCCGCACCATCGCCTGGAAAGTAGTTTCCGACGCTACGCTCGAATTGTCTAACTTCCACGTCTTCAACGATACAGAAGAGTTAAGGAAGGTTCTACAAGCTATTCCCTTTATCGCACCGCATGATGTAGGGGACGACATTGCAAAAATCATTCCCGCACCAGTATTTCACAATCCTGCAGATGTAACCGCAATTCAAGTCAACGCGGTTGCTATATACTCTTGCTTGAGCCAAGTCGCTCTTTACTCTTCAACACAAACAAGCAGTTCTAGTGTCTGGTATGACCTGAGTGTAGCCATTCAGTTCTGGGCGGCAAAAGTACGCCCCGCATCCACCAGTTCTAATGTGCAAGAAAGAGTGGTTGAATATCTCAAGAAAGCCCTCCAACTTCATCCAGCACAGGATTTCTATTGGATCGCATTAGGAAACGCATACTTCATAGGGCACGCGAAAGCTGCACAACACGCTTATATCAAGGCGCTTGATATTGACTCCAAGAATCCTTTAGCGTGGATAAACCTAGGCCTTCTGTACTATTACCATGGTGACATGGTGTTGGCAAATGAAGCTCTTTACAGAGCACAGGTCCTTGACCCAGATAATGCTATGGCATGGATTGGCCAATTTTTGCTCGCTTCTGAGAACGACGATAAAGCAGACTCCGCCTTACTACTTGAACACGCGGTTGGGTTACCAACGCCTGTGGTGAGTTTACATGATTTACTATCTCTCTTTTCTTTGATGTTGCTCATCGTGCCTTTTAGCCAGAGGGAGATTATGAATACGCAGCGAGAGTCCTTAGCTCGTCACGAAAATTGTTTCGCAGCAATTTAGTACAAGAGTCTCTTTTACCTGCATTTTTCGTAATGGATCGTTATTGCCGAAGTAGACCCCAAGAAGTGTCTGGATTGCATCTTTTTGCTCTTGTCTGCGAGAAAGTCGGGCATCTGCATTTGGGAGCGGAACTTGTACAACGCGCCATCGGAATCCTAGAAACAGCTTACGAAGAAACAGAAGACCCCGAAGTGGAACGGAAATATACCATTGCAAATGCAACGTTAGGCCGACTAAAGCTTTCCCAAGGCGCCTATTCAGAAAGCATTGGATTCTTTGAGAGTGCATTGGGATTATTGGCTGAAAAGGAGGAGGGGGAGGATGGTGATATCAGGGCGTTAAAAGTGCAGTCTCATCTTGGATTAGGACTGGCGCACTTTCATCTCGGTAATTTGGAGGATGCACTGGGAATGTTGGAAAACGGTCTCACGTATGCCGGGGACGACTTTACTTTGCGCGGACAGATTGTTATAGTACTCTCACAAACACTGTGGGCTATAGGATCAGATGAAGCGAAGGAGACAGCAAAGACACGGTTATTGGAATGGTATTCTTTTTCCTCGTACTGGCTCGTAGAGATCGCAGCTGAACTTTGATTTCAAGTATTGCATCAGACCCAGAGAATTTGATTGCGATCAATACACTCGCTGGGATGGGTGTTGTGACTGACGATGAGGGTCTCGTCGACGCCGCTCTGTCCGAAATCCTTGCATTACCCATTGAACAAAAACACAATTTGGACCCTCATCGCCACGTGGATTATATGCTGATTCAACATCACCTTGCCCAGGTGTGTTTTTGCTCTCTTGCATTTCAAGGGGGAATGATATGCTGACAAAATTTATTTCAATTATATCAAGGAGGACATGAATGGGGCGCTTTCCATTGCTCAACATGCGGTAAACGCAGAGCCTTCTAACTTAGGTTCGCGCAATAGGCTTGCAACCTTGATGGTACAAAGTGGGAAGAACAAGGCGGAGACGGCGCTTGCACTTTTAGCAGGAATGGGCGAAGAAGGACCAAACAATAAATCAGGTGAGGTGGATGCAGCTGTGGAAGCTTTGAACATCCAAGCTGTGGCACAGACTATTTCGAGTGGAACAAGAGAGGACAGAGAGGAAATTTCGCTGTTGCAGCGCGATGCATTAGCCAAAGCTCAAAGGGCAGTCATGATGCGACCCTCAGATAAGAGAGGTTGGGATGCGTTGGCATATGTACGAGCAACAACGCTCTAATAGTAACAATAATATATAAATATAAATGTGGGGAGTATGTGGGTGTGTATATTAAGAATAACGTCTATCCATGGGGCCCTTAAATTTATGCACGGAGTGAGATGGCGAGAGCGAGGCGACGAGCAAGGGCATTGTCGTCGATCTGAGAACTTGAATCTTTGATAGCGTCGAGCCACCATGATAACCGAGCATGTAGATCCTTTCGCGGCAATTTAGCAGTAGCGCTAAAGTAGTTGAATCAGTATTGAAAAATGGAGCGGAAAAGATAAAGGGTGCATTACATTCCGCGTTCTTCGAGTGCTTCTATTAATTCGCGTTCCGATAGCTGTTTGTTGTCCTGCAAAAGGAGTTGGTCGTCCCTCGTGATAAATTGGAGGCGATGCTTAATGCGTCGTATCCGAAAGAAGTCAATGCCAATGGTGGAAAGGCCAAGGAGACTGGATCATCATCATCTTCCTTGAGCAATGTACAATGGAATTTAAAGAAAATATGAGACATACCCGCACACAGCCGTAGGTGCTGAGGCTAGACGCAGGGCCGAAAGAGGGAGAAAGCCTTCTGGCTGTTCGGCGCGTCGGAGGGCGACGTATGTGCTGTGATATTGGGAAGCAAATGTCTGGGCTTTTTCGGCGCGCTTAGATTCAATACGCTCGCGCTGGGAAGGTAGAATACAGGTAGAGGGGAGCATGAAAGGAGCGTAGATAGCGATCAGAGGAATCACTTCTTCGAGTATGAGAGCAATAATCAGGAAAGGAACGACTCTAGAATAGGATATAAGGATACAACGTATCAACGATAATTAAAAAATGCGACATACTTGTTGATGTCATCCTTCTGGGTCTCTATCAACCTGAACTCGGATCTCGTTAAAGGGGAACCACCTGCTTTGACACGCGCATTGATTATTGCGATTTGTTTCCGCCGGCTGAAAATGAGTTTGACACCTCGATAATAGAATTTCTGGCGGACAGACGTCAACGAGGTGTTTTTATTGAAACTAAATACTCACAAAGAGCTGGATAGCCTGATGGAGAGTTCGCTTGGCCCAATTTGCATCGGGGGGTGGTGGGGTAAGGATGCCGTGGGCTTCGGCGTCGTGAAGGTCTTTCTTGATTTCCTCTGTTACCTTCTCTGAGGTTGCGGTGCTAGATACATGCTGTGGTACAGAGAAAGTACGGGGAATCTTAGAGGGAGTCTGTTGAGGCTTTGGCTTTATGGGAGCTGGGCGCAAGTCGATCTTTGGTTTCTTGGTGTTGGTGGGAGGGCGTGGAGGAATGGACAAGGAGGACCCCTTTGAGGTGGATGTCGAGGGTGTCGAGTAGCAGCGGAGGAGTATCAACGATGAATGTCTTCTGGTGGCATCTCTGCCAAGGGTACGCAACATGAGAAATTAGTCAAGGAAGGGACTGTGCGTCAATTGCCAAAAAATCAGTAATGACGCGTGACCACACTTGTCACAGATCACATTTCACTTTGCAATGTCGGACGTCCATACTACTGTAGAATGGGTCAAAGAAAAATCTTCTGTCGCATTGACTTTTGACGAACAAAATCTACTCTTACTTCCCCCCAACGCTAAACCCGACAACAGGGATTATTTCCGTCGGCTGGCGATTACTGTTGCAGAAAGAGCGATCCAAGAAGGATGCTCGAGTCTTCTGGCAGGAGGTGGCAATGAAACAGACGACACTGGAGACGTTGCATTCTACCTTGGATCGGGAGACTTTGGCAATGTAGACAATGTTCTCAAAGCGATGGGATTGGAGGGTCAAGTGAGTATAAGACATAAAATAATGTAATTTTTTGCTGATTACAGGTAGGTAACAATGTCGAAGAGAAAATTGTCATTACTAGAGAAGGAATACAGTTTCCGGGTGGAAGGAAAGGACAGCAAGGTCTTGTTTGTGGTCGTTGGAGAGACGGACAGGGGCGGAATATGGGGAGGACTCGTGGGCGCGGGTGTATGGTCTTGATCCCTGTCACAACCCGCGTGACAATAAATAAATCGTCGTTCCACACCACCACCATGTCCCTCGCAAAAGACATTAGCAAACTTGAAGAAATACGCGCCCGTCTGGAGCGCGTCAGAAATGTACCCCGTCAGTTGCTGCAGCCTGGTGGAAAGGGCGACTTTGAGACGATAAAAGAGCTTTCAGAGGCAGTAGCGGGCAGTGAAGTGCAACAGGCGCTGGATCGAGCGATGACGAGTCTCAAGGCGGATAGCAGCGGTCTCACATCGAAACGTGCGAAACGGAAACGGGAGTAAGTGGCGTCCTATATTTTATTTTATTTTATTTTATTTATTGAATCGACGGACAGGCGGAGTGTGGAGGGCTATGTAGAGGAAGATCATACCCGCGCCTCACTGCTCCCCAGTTGTCCCGAAAAGGGCCTCACCCTCGAATCCCTCCCAGAATGGGCACGTGAACGCAATGCCCGCACCCCCAACAAGCTGCGCATGCGCGACAACCGCGTACGCTACGCCATTCCAGAGGTCATGACCGTATACATGTCCGTTGGAGGCGAGGACGAGATTGCTGTCGAGACAATACGGGCATTCGGGCCAAGAGAAACGGTGAGTTATGGTGCTAACAAAAGTGCGTTTGCTCATGCATGCCTTGTGCAGATGGACGGGCAGGGACAATCGAAATTCACGGTGTTCCGCCAACTTTCGCAGCAACTGACGCATATACTTGAGCAGGAGGCGCCTGTCAAGTTCCAGACGGTTGTCGCGTTGCTGGACGCGTATGAGAATGTGTTCGTGAGCGTGTGCGGTACTTGCGGCCGGGTGGTCACCGGATCGGGGCACATACCGGCGCTGATCCGGACATATGACGGAGGCAGCTGGCGGGTTCGCCATATCGGGTGTGGGAACTGATCGGTGGATATTGTTGTTCCTTTTTGGGCCGAACAATGTGATAGCCCCTTTCGGATTTGTGGATCCGTTTAAAGATAGTCTGCGCTCTGTTTCTCCTTCTCTTCATGGCTTTCCAATCTCCCATCGTCTCCCCTGCTGGCATCATCCATGTCCTGGGCTTCACTCCCTCAGAGGGCGAGCGTGGCGTCCCCATTACCGTCCGCATTCACTTCCAGCCTGACCTTGCAGATGCCATGTATGTCCGTCTCGTCGTCGGCACAAAGGCTGTTCCTACCAAAGTCAGACTTTTGCCTTCAGTCAACTATGGCAAATGGCAGCTTCATGCCTCGGCTCCTCCCTTTGACAGAAACTCGCCTACATCAAAAGTTCTTATTTCAGTACAAGCTCTCAATGAGGAGAATGTTATTTTAGACACTGTTACTTTTGGCGAGTTTTCTTACTGGACGCCAGGTTCGATATTCTCCTGTTTCTGTTTGCTCTTGAAAACTTATGCATAAGTGCTAGGCAAAGATCGTCGCCCTTCAGCAGCTTCCTCTTCTTCTCTTCCTCGTCTTCAGATTCCCGACACCACCTCTATCCGCAGGCGTTCAAATAACCCGACCCCTCCTCCAACTGGCTCCTCTAGTTCTCCTCAGCGGAACACCCGCCTTCACCGTCGCATGAAAACTCAGTCTCTTGTCCGTACCAAGCAGAGTTCCTCACAAAAGGAGGAGTTGTATGCGCAAACCCCTGTTCTTGATCTCATTACTCCTCTCGCCGATATTTGCACTGGCTGGACAACCTCAGAAGTCACTGCAGGCCGTCGTCTTGTTCGCTTCACCAAGATTCAAGACGGCAGACGGCTCATTGTCTCATGCGAGCCAATAACCCAAGAGGATTATTGCGAAAGCGATAGCGTCATCTCCTGTATTTACCGTACGGAGTCAGACACGTGTTACGTCACTTCCGTCGATGTAATATATCTCCTCGAACGTCTTACCAATGGTGAGTTCCCTGTCGAGGAGAAAAATCGCATTCGGCGCAACCTGGAAGGGCTTCGTCCTACGACTGTATCAAAGCACAAGCCAGGTTTTGGCGACTTTTTCCAGCGCATCATGGAATTTCCTGATCCCAAGCCTCGCAACATTGAAAAGGATCTCAAAGTTTTTGACTGGAACTTGCTCGGACAGGCGTTGGAAAAGATCTTGTCCAAATACGTGAGTGTTCTCAACATGCAATGCGCATATATCCCAGTTCGCTAAGATTGTCGTGCAGTCCATATATACTTCCCCCAATTCCACAGAGTCAGCTTCACCGCCCCCTGTCGTCACTGCCGAAAGTCCAGAGCTCTATGCACTTCAGCTTTCGTACCCACCCGAAGAAGAACCGGCGGACAGTAGATTTCTGGACAGGAAAATTCCAAAATTCGAGTCTTTTGCCGATGACTTTTCCCTCGCAGGAGGTTCACACCTCAATGCCGAGGTTGAGCCATTCGCGTCGCCCGTAGACAGCGCTGTCACTTCTTCCTCCGATTCGTCATCGACTTCAGCTTTTCCCCTTTTTTCTGGGACTGGAGAGATGGCAGAACTCCCCTGGTCCGCGGGCGCAGATTTTAAACCGGACCTAGAAAACTTCAATGTCCCTTATCAAGTCGCCGAGGCCAACGGCCATCCCGCTTTCATCGATGGACATTCTTTGGAATTCAGCATTTATGACAACTATGGTTTCCACACCATTCCGGACGACACTCTTGCCAACCTTGCAGATCATTATATATAAGATCATTCGCCCGTATCGTGGACTTGCTCATTCTCCGTCTCTTTATTTTCTATATCGCTTGCTGTTTTGTGATCAGTTTTGCTAGTTTAGGCCCTTATCATTATACTATTTAAGCACTGGGGATTGTATATGGCTGTTTTGTATTGTATCGTTTGTATTGTATATTTTTGTAGTATTTCGAAACTTGTATCGACGAATAGATCCGCACATATATTAGGAAAGAAAAGAAAAATATTACTGGTACACAAAAACATCAAATTCGCACGAAATCGAAAACTAAAACAAAACGTATGTCATGATCAACTTGAACTGCCTGCACTGCGACCAAACCTCAAACTTCCAAATCGTGAAAAACGGCCTCTCAGTGATCCCAGTGATCCCATGCTTCCCATGTATGAACCAGCGACAGATGCGCTAGACGTCTGAGCTGCAGGGGTGCTATGGATTCCGTTACCAACATTTACAAATGAATTGTGAGGTGATTCTGCTGAGAGTGAATCTGTTCCTGCAAGATCGCCTGGTGCCGACGACACTCCATTGATACCATGTCTTGTTAGATGTGCTATTTGCCGCTGGAGAGGCGTCTGTTTGGAATGTGGACTGCCGTTGCTTTCCGCGCCTGGACTTATGGGCGAATCGTACGCTGGCGTTAGTACAGATCTGCCCACATTCAACGGGGGCATATTGTATCTTGCTGTTGAAGATGATGACATACTCCGTTTCACAGAATCGCCGTATGTCGATGTCTGCTCGTACGAGTACTGCTGGGACCGCGTTGTCGACACAGAGATTGCATCCGAATCCACCGCCAGGCGACGGATCTCATCGCGGAAGTTCTTTTTGAAGAATTTGTCCAAAGTCTCGTGGAATGGGATGAACTCCGGTGGACATAAAAGTCCATGCAACTTCAGACAACTATCTATCATTCGCACTTGCTCGTCGATTGCTGTTCTCAACTTTTCAACCAACTCCGCCCGCTCGGGATTACGCGCAACGTAATCCGGGCCGAAGAAAATCTGCCGATACGCAGCTACACCTGTATTCAGCGGTGCATCGACTGCGCCGTTCAGTGCCATCGCCAACGCATTGGTGGTAAAATTCTGCACGGTTTTGGCCAATCCCTGGTATTTCAAATATAGACCTGCAAGTTCCTTCGTCTTATCTTCGACCTCTTGAAGAGCAATCTCCAAGGGTGATATCTCGATCAATTCCATGTTTATGACCTCTGATCGGCGAAGGACTGTTGGGAATGCTTGTTCTGTGGTATAATATGTTTTCTCCACCCACACCTCCTCGGTTCCATCGCGCGTCGTCTTCCTGACTTGTCTCGAAGAAGAAAAGAGATTGATTCCACTATTTGAAGAAAATATGATCAAGTCAATAAAAACCAAACGTGACAATAACTCGATAAATGCGGACCTGTGTTCATAATAAGTACGCACTGCCAGGGGCACATCTGGGTTATTGAAAACAAGTTGGTCTCGGTCAGGCTCAGGAGTGACCGCCGTGCACTGGATATACTGGTCTTCACCAAATCGGATATCAACAGGAGGTTCACCCGCAGCCTTGAGCAATTGAGCGCCAGGATGTTTGTTAAGCATCCGTTCACAAAAAGCCCCAAATTTCTCCCATTCGTAGCCTCGGTACTGGAATACAATGAGTGAGACACGGTGAAGAAAATATTAGGCACATACTATGAACTTCTTGTCCCTAATTGCGGCGGGGAAATTACCATAAAACGTGACTCTATAGTAATCCGGATAATATCGTTGGTCTGTGACAATGTGTTCTAGTAAAGCAGCTTGATGTCGCAGAATTTCAGATAAACGACCACTGGATGTGTATAAATATTTTGATAAAATTTCGAAATGCGCGTAGTAACTTACTAATTGAAAGTCACTTCTGCATGTTGATACGCCAGGTCTTTGCAGATTTCAATGGCAGTTTCCCACGCTTTGCCCTTGCCTAAAAATTCATGAACATAAGGAATAAGGATGACATAGCAAAACAGTCTCCCACCAAGATAATCAAGAATTAACAAGCAGAGAGTTTCCTTTCTGTGGAAATGAGATTGTCGTGGCAAACCAAGGTCCTCCATTGGAGGGACGAATGAATTGAGATCCCATGCATGCAAATCCGAATGTAGTTTCAATGTCAATGCTGCCTCAACGTAATTCTGTGATTGGAGATGCATCTGCACGGACGAAATGTTATGGACTGTTTGAGATAGAAGAGTAAGCCACTCACATTGACGAGCTGGTGCACATATTTGATATAGATTTCATCTCGTCCAATACGTCGAATGAAGTTCATGAGCCTCAGCTGCACAAGGAATTTAGTTTTGTAGACCGTTTTTTGAAGACTGCACATACCGTAGCAATGACTCTATCGTCTGCATATTCTTCTCCTTCTGGTAATGCACGAACGCTAAGTAAAAGTTCGAGGAAAAGGTCTACTGAATCCAGGAAATTAGACAGCTGATTCCTGAGTTGTTCATCTACATCGGAGGTATCAAACATAAGACGAAGCTGGCCAATGAAGAAAGCCCTTGAAATGTCATCCCCTTTGCTATCAGACATAAAAAGTGAATCCAAACGCGTTACGAGTTCATTTTCAATCCCATCGAAATGCTCGGATTGGTGGTATTCTGAGACGATCATGCTGTAGAGAATTTGAACGGCGTTATTCCTCAGCTGGTCGTGATGGCTAAGACATAGATTTACAACATGCCCCACAAGAGAGTGGAGGTATATTTGATAACCCTGCAAAACAAGTTTATTGATGTGATTGACATTCGAGAATTTCCACTTACTCCATATCTCACAACCGAAGCCGGTTCGCCATTGGAAGAGACGTGCTCCGATCCAAGGGCTTGCCATAGATTTAACAAAATGGAAGCTCCTTCTCCGCGAATATCACCGGTAAGACGCCAAACTGCTCGACGTTTCTGCGAAGAACTAAGAATGCATATAAGCCATTAATATGACGGCAGACGCACCTGGGGGCTGAAGTCTTCGATCATAAGTTGTTCCGAAGAAAGCAACTTCAGAAGCATATGCAGTCCTTCTCTCCAGAGATTTGCATCGAATCGAGACTCGAATTCCTGAGGAGGAATAAATTGTTTTTCCAGGATTGTGGCTATGGGTTCCATGATTTTTATGAAGACTTTGTGAGCCATTATATTGACATTCATCCATGTCTTGGGAAAGGCATCATTCTCGAGAATGGAAGTGGCTACTTTGAAAATCTGAGAAAGGAGTGCAACAAATCGATCACGCCCCTCTATATCAAAAATTACTTCAAAGAAGGAAGTAATATGTTTTGTTGACGAAGAAAGGACGAGAACCAAAAATACCACCGCTACTTCCCCGAGGCCGGGATAGAACACGGTATCCCCGTCATAAGTCAACGGAGAATTACTGACACCTCGAGGAGGTTCAGGTAGTGATGCGATCAAAGAGAACGGATAAGACTCTGGAAATGTCACCGGAATGGAAGCTTTGATGGTCGAAGGCGCTTTTGTTTTCTCGATCGCTTTTTTAAAGACTGGGTTCTGTAGTTCACGATAAGAGTCGAGAAGTCTATTCAATGTATATGCGATTAGGACGGCGCTATATCAAAGGCTTGTTACTAACTAACCTTGGGATGAGGGGTAAGAGGGATTCAACGTTATCCTGTTCTTGGGCGTAAGCTTTGCGGTCCGCAATAATTGCTTTGTTAGTCAGATTTTGCGAGAGTTTGTCTAACATGACCGCAATAATCGTTACACATATTCGGATACTCTCTAACCATGTAACGCGCGCAGCGTCACGAGCGGCTTCTGTATCGTTAGAAGTGGTATGGGCGTATTCGTCGTATCGTCCGAAATGAGGTTTGATCCATATCACGACAGCTTCAATGAGAGTGGAACGAGATTCTGGATTGTCGAATAAGAAGCTCTTGACGATTTGAAGGTACATGATCAACTTCCAAATGACAATCTTTCCTTTACCAACTGTGACTGCATTGGCAAATGTTGTCGCTATTGAGACCAACTCCACAGTGGAGTACACTTTGGAGAGCTCCGGAAGGATCGAGGTAAAGTGTTGAAGAGCGATGGTTTGAGTGCCTATAATGGAAGGTGGCGAAGACGTAGACATCATATGTGTGAATCCAGATAGATGAGAGCGTAGTTCACGCTTGAAATTAGACTCCAGATAATCAAGAGTAGCACCTCCCCCCATTCCAATCTCTTTGGCCTTCTGGAGTTCTCGAGATCGTGCAATGAATTTGAAAATATAATCCCAGACCTTCAAGGCTTCTCTAAGAGATGAAGCTGTCTCCGGTGACGTAGGGTTAGATACCAAACGATTCATGGAGTGTATAATATGTGATGATGCCCCTGCACAGACAAAATGTTTTTCGATGTATACATCTAAAACTGGTTGGAAATTGCTGAAGCGTCGGTCCTGCACTATCCTAAGAACGGTGACGAGGGCATTGAATACAAGAAGATCGAGCTCCCCAGCTTGATTGCTCTGCGAAACTAGGATACCGAACAGAGAATCGAAGATATCGCGCAAGAACTTCACTATTTCACCTTCCCCAACGAACGTAAATTTGGTAAGGAGCGTAGAGAGAATTTCTTTGTCTTGTGTTTCCCAGTTTAACAATCTCAGTAGGACTGGGTTTTGAGTAAATTTCGTTGAGCAGAGTGAAGAACGTATGGTTAGTGTATCTTTCAATGGTGGAGCCAAACGTGTGAGGTCGGGAGATATCGTTAATTGCTCTGGTTTCTGGCCAGCCGAAAGACGTGAAGGTTCGCTTAGATAGAGTGATGGAGTGATGGTTGCCAGCTTATCGGCTTTATACATCACCAATGTATGACTTCCGTCTTCGACGAAGGCACTTGCATCCGGGAAAAGAGGCTGGAAGGCAAAAGCAAAAGGTTTGTCATTCCCTTCTAGTGCGTTTTTGCCATTCGATTTATTAGATCGATTTCTGAAGGTAAAGAAAAGATGCCACTGAGGAGCGCTCTTCGTAGGCAGTTGAACCTTTATAAGCTCTCCGAAAGTAGGCTCGTTGCATTTCATGAAGACCATGGATTGGAATTGGGTCATGAGAGGCTCCCCACTGCCTTGGGATATAACATTCTCGATAGTTGTCCCATTTTGGTCTTTGACCTCTACAGTGATTTGGACATTATTGAGTTGTGGTCCCATCTGGATCGCAAAATTGCGGCTGTAACGACCATTGCCACCATGGCTAGAACCAAAATCGCCACACCACAATTTGATATACAGTTCGTTTCGAGCGTCTCCCGGAAAAACGACATCCGGAAAACCAAGTCGAAGCGTCTGAGGGGTATCTTGTAGAAGGGCTGTGTTTTCCCGATTAATCATTTTTGCATTTCCATGAAATATTTTGATCGAAACAGCGAGACTATCAGCCCTATTCAAAATAGATTAATATCATTTAGATTTTATCCCCAAGTAAAATCACCTTGACGACTTTTCAAACTCTTTGGTATTATTGCTGATAATATTCTGGTGGATCATGGAGAAAGAAGCTTCGTTGGTGGGCACATAAATCGGCATGGTGTACTCCCTTAACGGTGACACATCTGCTTGCTCAGCAACCATTTTACTGAGTTGTGTGAGCTCCAAGACAGCACAACCGAATGGTCTCCTGAATTGCTGATTTTCATTGAAACCGTTGAAGCGAACACTGCCTGGACTGAGCAATGTAGAGGTCGACGCGGCGATAGACTCATTCCAACCCATCGCCGTGGTTGTAGGCGACAGTGAGTCCGTCCTCAACGATGTTTCTGAGCCCCTACGACCCCCATCCACGGGTACACGCGAGCTGTTACCACTGCTGATTTTCGGTGCACCATTCCTGACTATCCTGCATACCAAGTATATAGGATCTTGAATATCAGAGGCAGCAAGATCAACAAAAAGAGTGCGAATACGGCTCGAAGGATCGCGGGATAAAACACCATTGTGATTTAGGATAGCACAGAATTCTTCAGTGACAAACTGGGTTCCTTGCTTCTTGTAGAGGGAGAAAAACAGCTCCGCAGTCTCCCCTGGAGCACAAGGTGATGCCACGAAGGCCCGGAGATCTAAGAAGACGTGCCAAAATTTAGCGGTTGAGTTCCCTGAGTCGTCCAATCCTTGGCAAGTAATAGAACGTGTTCGACCTTTGTGATATGGAAAGTCCGGAAAAGCAGAGTTGGCGGGCGTAGGTAATGGAACAGAGGCAACATATTCAGTGCTGGGTCCAAGCGAATATGGTCTTGAGTCGTCGTACGTGACATTCAAATATGCAAGCGACACTTGCATGGCATACATGCGAATGGCACTAACCCAGCTTCTTGGGTCTACATCCCCCTCAACGTCAACGGTCACCAGTCCTCCCCAGGTAGGATGCCTGACAATGACATCCAAGCCTTGAACCAAATTACCACTGACCAATCTGGTTACGCAATCCCGCCGCAAGTTGACAGTTTCCTCAGCGCTCAAAGTCTGTGCAAGCAGTTGTCTACGACCTAGATGAAGCGCTTCTATGTGCTCTCGCACAATCATGAAGAGTTTGTAATCGCGACGAGCTAGATATTGGAACATAAGACTATGCCATTCCCGCAGGGCTGATGCTATTTCATCTATGATGGGTTGCTGACTGCCAGACGCCGTATCATCTCCAGATTTGCGCGACGGTCTAGGTGGTAATGGCTTTGACACATGGGATTCCACTGGTGATGAGGAACGGATGCTAGTTGAATATACTGGCAGAGCAGCACGGGAAGAATTTGCTTGATCCGGAGGAGGTCCAAGTTTGAATGATTTTCGCAACATTGGGTCCTCTTCCTCTTCCCGTACTGTATCCATCGCTACGCTAGTCTTGTCCCTGTTCCAGGATGCAAGGGAATCTCCAGGACTACTATGACTAACTACAGCAGTTCCTGCCTGCAATGAGCGAGCAAGCTCGGGAAGCCTGCCTTCGGCGTCAGGAAGCTCGTCCCGTACATAGATGTGGGATGCTGGAAATATGCCCATAAAAACCTGCTGAGTCTCTTCGACTTTGACAGAGGGACGGGCGACTGAGGTTGAAGATGATGGATCTGACAAAGACCATGTTACTGGAGGCCGTCGCGTTGTACACAGAACATATCTATGAAACAAGTGCTGCTTTAGATCCGAGAGGTACACGGTGTTATAGCTTATTGCTCACCCTCTATACCAAACACCTTCTACAGGATCTCTCGGGGAGGGAGTATATTTCTCAAACGCGTAGATTTCATCACCGACTTCCAACGCAACAACGTCCCTCATTACTGAATGCTCATCGGTAGAAGCCTCGGTCACAGTTGAGAGGCGATTACGGGTCGAGTGCCTGGTTTCTCGTCGGGAAGGAGTGAGAGGATGGACAGCATATCCGTAGACAATTAATGGTAAGGGCTCCCACATAAGACAGGGATAGATATGTAGAAATGTTGGGAATGGTTAGCAGATAATAGAATCCGAATGTGAGTAGAAGAAAATGGTATAAAATAAAAGGGGGAATAATGAGCGCCCGTTGAGAGCCCTGGAGGCTGAAGAAACTAGAGTTAAGGGAGACGAAAGCCAGTTGCCTTGTTAGGAATCATGATTGGTTGTCAACAATTCAGTTGAACATCAATATGTAATGGCTTCTCTCTCTGACCAAATAGACCGTCTCACAAGGAATACCCGTGCTATCAAGACCACAGCCGCCAACATCGCCCCTGCATCCTCAAACAATTCTCCAATATTCACAGCAGCTGTTCTTACAACTCATCTCGGTGATTTGATCAGGGATGTTGATCCATCTGAACTCGGTCTCTTCCGTCTTGTTCAGAATTCATCAGACAACGCCTATGAATTGGACGGACGTGTGCCTCCAGAGCCTGAAATAAAGCGTATCGAATTCTCTGGCGCGACTCCTCTTCGGAAGCATGTATCCCGTAGAGAAGATAAACGAGAAATTGAACCGGAGGTTTATGCACTTGCTGCCTTGAAATACATCGAACAATAGTGAGTCTGTCTGCTCAAACTGCGTGCGATTGACATTCTTATTTCTATCTCAGTCAGCCAATCCGTCCGATGCCAAGAGCTTATGATCAGATCCTTGCCGTTCTGGACAAGCTCGAACGAGTTCGAAGTAATATCAAGAGTCTCAATGCTACGCTCGAGAAGGTAAGTCCTCTTTGATATCAACATAGCGCCTATATCAATGTAAATAATACAGGTCTCAACTGCAGAAAAAGTACCACCCACTAAAGTACGTGTTGAACAAGAGGAACAAAGGATCAAAGATCTTCAAGCTCGCGTTGCGGAGTTGTCCAAAAAGGTTTCAACAATACTAATGATCATCCTAGGGTAGACTGACAGCATCTGTTTTTTCTAGAAGGAACCACATGAAAGAGCCCAACACTCTCATAAAAAGAAGAAAGATATTTTTATGGATGCAGCTCCTTCTCCCACTCTACCAGTCTCGTCTCTTCAAGAAGACAAATTCTGGGCGACACCAGGCGAGCCCTCCCGCATTCTTCGTTTTACGGACAATCTTCTCGATGAAGAAGTTAATCTTGAGGATATGAGCTCCGCTTCCTTCAGTAGTCCATTGGCCGGCTCTTCTGTATTCAAACCATTGAAGTTGTTTGGTGATATCAGCGTTACCGATGATGAAATTTCTCCTCAAACTATGCCATTGTCACCGCCTGCGATAGAAGAAGATTTAACGCCCAGAAACATACAACATGAAAATAAATCGTTTGAGACAAACCACGTTGAAATCGCTGCTTCTCCGGATCCGCCTGTCGACCCACAGAGTTTACCTCCTTGCCCGGGACCAGAAAACGAGAAGAATTCTAATACTGTTACCGCCGGTTCAACTACCCGACAACACAAGATAAAGGTGGACGAAGAAGTTGAGCGGATTGTGGTGAGTTTGGACGCTTTACTGGGACGTGGTTGTAGTGTCTCATTTTCATTCAATAGTCAAAAATCTGGTCGACAGTTGGAGAAATTTTACTCCCTCCGAATCACGCACCAACATCGACAGCAACCCCTCCCTCCGTCGAGGAGACACTGTCAGTATTCTGCATCTCTGTGATTTATCTGGATTTCTGAAGTTTCTCCTTAGATTTTATCTGCAAAACCTATCAACGCAAACCCCTGCACCTGATTCACCGATCGCATCTACGGTATCTTCGGTCTCGGGAGAAGGCACAAATACAAATACCCCTACGTTCCAGCAAATCCAGATAGCCCATCTTTTGACAATGCTACTTTCTGCGACTCCTAATTACTCGATGTCTCTTCATGATGTCAAGGAGACTCTTACACTCAAAGCTAAGAGTAGCGGGGTGGCAATAGTAGGACAAAGTGCTACAAGGGTTCTTTATAATTGCATTGCGAAAAGGCTAGTCAAGATTGATCGGGGAGGTCGCGAGCAAGTGGTAAAGTTTGATATTTAAGCAGTAATATCTGATTCCTGTAAAATTAAGATTTCAAGTATGTATATTGATCAAACTTGGGTATATTCAATAAAGCCAATATATCATCCCGACCACTATCTTCTATTGATACTGACGCACATATTAAGCCATCCATCTGCGCCTGCCATACATGCTCCTAACCAAGCCAGTTCAGCGTCTGGAGGGGATATTACTCCCTGAATCAAGACATGGGCCAATGTGGGAATATTGGGCGCTTGCGGATTTGGATTGTGACGAGATGGAGGAGGTGGTGGTGGTTGAGGAGGAAATAGCAGGGGAAGATGGGTCGAAAAAAAATGTGAAAGGGTTTGCGGAGAACCTGCCAGAATGGTTGATAAGTGAACAGCGATTATAACTTTTTGTAATGACGCACCATCCTCGAGCAAGGGGGGTGCAACTTCCTGCAACACGGGTCCATCAGGCAAGTATATTCTTACCGGAACACTTCGAATATTATATGCACTATCTCGATCTACGTTTGCGGTATCTGTTGATAAGGGCCGCGAAAGAGAGGATCCGTTTGGAGGGGGCGAAATAGATCGCATAGGCGAACCAACTGACGGCATCAATTTTGATGCTACTCTCCAAAAATCGTCAAAACTGTCTATAAATCTGTTCAGAACCTTGGTAATTGAGAACCCAGAACAAGATATCTGACACTCACGCTCTCGGATGCCTTCCCACAAGCCATCTTGATCAGCTTTTCTAAGAGATATCATTCTCTTCGTATTGCCCCATCGGATAAAGTCAGCTTCCTTTAATTGGTTCATGAAGGCTTGTTTACAAGACTCTATCGTTGGAGATAGAAATAGTTTATCATTGGGAGGAGCTGCGAGGTGGAGAATTAAACGCATCGGAGTTACTGTAGACGAGGAGGGTGCTGTAGGAGATCGAAGACTAGCACTAATTGTATGATTATCATAAAGGACACCAATTGGCCAGTGCCTATATATAATTGTTTTATTAGCGCGTATTGATGCTGAATATTGCTCAAAGACGTACCATTTGAGCAATGTGCCCTCTTCACTCTCAAACCACCATTCTTCGTCCTTGAGACTTTTGGCAGCAATCTCGTCGAACACAACATCCATAAGAAAGCGCCTAATTTCTGGGACAATAAGGGGTAAATAGCTGATTCTCGGTGCCTGTACATAGTAGCATTCCAGTCCACGATTTGAATTGGCAGGAAGCTCTTTGGGATCGACACGGATTTCTAAAGGTACAGTGCCCTCCCATGTCAGCCGACGGAATAGGGAGGTATTATAGTCTGACATTCTGTCGAGGCCCTTTGTTGCAGCTGGAGAAAAGTAGAAGCAGGCAGGGTGACTACTTTGACATAAAGTAAGTATATAAAGGATGCCAAAACCCTACTCTAAGGGGTGTGACCATCTTTGTCACGTATCAGGTGATCGCGGCGAGCACAAAGTCACATGCTCGTCGCGTTAAATGTTGACAAGGGAGACATTGATTAAGACGTCCACGTCCTCCCACACATGAGGTTGCGTTTACAACTCTCAACGTGAAACTCTTTTGCTTTTCTTTCTTGGTTAACATACTCCTATTATGGCCTCCTACATGACGCAAAGACGACCCCTCGCCACCAGGCATATCCAAGGCCCTTCAAACCATTCTCCCAGCATAGGCAAGCAAGTCAGAACAGTCTCGGGTTCAAAACGCGCTCTCTCCTCCGACCAACCTGATATACAACTAGCTCCTGTTGCGAAACGTGCTCGAGCTACGATACCACTCTCCCTAAACCCGCCACCTCCAAGAGATCTGCAGAAAGAACGGAAGCAAGCCGAACGCGACCAAAAAGCGGCAGAGTTCAGACAGAAATACACGCGCGCTTTTCCAACATGGACTTTTTACATTGACTCGGAAAACATCTCGCAAAATATGCAGCAGAATCTCAAGTCCAAGATTCATCAACTCAGAGGGGTACGTCGCGTCGTATTCCTTTTCAATTCAACGGGCTTATTCCGCTATAGAAAGTAGATGTGTTTTTCTCGGCTTCTATCACGCACCTCATAACAGATATCTCTGTTGCAAATGCCGACAAAGAGAACTCGCAGACTAAAACAAGCTCGAGCAAACAAATACTGAAAAGCCCCATCAAAATACCCAACAGGTTACTCTCTTACATCTCCCTTATGCTCCAGTAAAACTGACTGGTTTTACAGAGGTGGCGATGGCCTTGCTGCGTCCAGCCTTGTCAATAAAGCTATGGTGTACGGAATGAAAATATGGAGTACAGCAAAACTGGAAAGTGTTCTCTCCCGTTGCCTAGATGCGAAACCAGCGAAAGGAGGATTATCGAGTCGAAATACGACAACAAATCACCTGTCCTTATCTGCTCTACTGCAGACAGAGAGGATGCTTGGAAGTACTGAACGTGATCCAACACAGAAGAGACACGACTATCGCTACTTTTCAAAGGGCTCATGCTTCGTTCTCGTGGAAGATATTAGTCAGGAACTTGCCCCCATCGCGATTCACGAATATCCGATTTGTAAAGACAAGGACAAGTCAGCCAAAAAACCGTGGCCTGTTCTGCATTGTCATCCCCATTCTAGAAATCCATTTATTCCTTTTGACGAACGGGAAAGAAAGAGGTGGGAGCGTGTAAAACAACAGCAAGTTGGGAAGGCCGAAGAACTACTGCGAAATAAAAAAGAAATGGAAACCATCAAGAGGAAAGCTGAGGCACGTAGTCATATCAAGGTTCAGGGAGACTTGAGACGCTCGGCTTCTCTTAACAACATGAACAGGAGGTTATCCCTTCCCGAAAAGATTCCCAACGACGGCCGTCATTTGGATTTTGAGAATAATGATTACGACGATTACGACTCGGCTAATGCTTCTGGCTACGCTTCAGGTGCATATATTGCTGCCTCTGGCAATAGTGTTGGCATCACGTCAACGACGGGGACTACTTCCACTTCTGGCCAGCATCGTACTATACAGCTTCCAACTGCGATAGTCGAAAGACTCAAGCAGCATGTTACTACAAGCCTGAAATTCACGAACAAGGACAAGACAGAAGATGCCGAGCGAAGCGCTGATACTGGTATCATGGGACCACCGTCCATGTTACCGTCCAAACAAGTACTACTTAGAAGGAGCAAAAGCACCAATACCCTCAAGCTGCCTAAGCGAGAAGAAACCTCAAAGCCAGGTTATTGTGAAAGTTGTCGTGCCAAATTCAGTGACTTTTCTACTGTGAGCGTTCAGAATCTCTCCGCGAATTTTTTTTGCTGACTGTATTTGCAGCACACCTATTCACGAAAACATAGAAAGTTTGCCACCAATCCAGCCAACTTCGAGGTCCTTGATCTCGTCCTTGATCGTCTTCGTCGAAAAACCCGGAGCGAAGTGGAGGATCTGGAAGTACAGAGACGATCACATATGATTTCTAGGTGCAAAAGGACAGGCCATTATCACCGAGGTCATGATAGCTCTTCAGTGTACCGGTCTTCTCCATGACTGTGCTGCGTACAAAATCCCTGTATTTCGACAGGGGGAAAAGATGTATTCCACTCTGATTGTATAAAGTACCTCATCGCATACTATTTAAACTCTTCCGAGCAACCGCAATGACCCTTAGCATATCTTTACTGTACTACTATAGTGAGGAGAGTCACGCTTCCGTCAATAGCGATACCTGAGGAAGCGTTAGTTGTCACCTCACCATTCCCAGTGTCTTAATTAATCTTACCGTGGTTAATCCTTGATGCAGAGAAGAAAGAATCAGTCCAGTTTATCGGCTAATTATAATTTCAATATTAATCATACGATACACGTACCCATCACTCCCAGGCGTAAGAAGGCCTGTAATATTCTCAGCAGTGGTTGAATAAGTGACCCCGCCGAAACTGGTAATTCCAACGGCATTTCCAACAAGTTCGTCTCGCCCTGTTGCAGCCGTTAGGTGAGTACTTGTACATGTATAAAAGTAAGTATACCTATATCATAGCCATTTGTAACAATCGTGTGGTTTTCTTCAGCATTCTGGTGTGAATTCAGGCGCTTAGAACAAAAAGATAGATTTTCAAAAATACATGGCCCGACTTGCCTCTTCTTTAGATACACTGCATATGATTCAGCAAAGATTTATAGATCCTTAGAGTCCGGAGAGATTGACTTACGCAAGGAACAAAGCGCCACTATTGGCAGCAGGCCCGTTCTGGCGGTAAACTCTGAAGCGAGTGTGTTTGTTATTCTGCTAGTCGGATGAATGAGCAGTCCTCACCGGAAGTGATTGCCTCCGATAAGGCTCTCTAGACAAGTTCCAAGGTTAGGATCACCGTAGTCTTGACGAAGTTCCACCTGTCAGGGAAAGTGGTCAACGCAGGAGAGCGGCGTACGAGTAAACGGGATGCACAGTTTGGTTGACAAAACCATTTCCGTCACCCAAGTTGGCAGATTGGGGGTCACCCAGATGAATTCCCAGGCATTCTGTGGAGCTTGGAAAAGGAAAAAAAGGGTAAGTTCCATGTAGTAAGCAGGTTATAGAGCTGCTTATGTGGGACAAGCTCACAATCCTATGGCTTTCGCAAAGTTAAGGAACCCGCTATCAGTGAGTACGGTTGGGTCACTCAATCCTGATATAATGACCTTTGGAAAACAGTTAGATTTTGAGTGATTATAGCGGAGCCAGTTGTACGGCTTACGTTCAATGGCTCTCCCAGGCCAGAGCCAGCTGTAGAAGAGTCAGATGAAAGTCAGGTCTACGGTCCAAGATGCCCACCATTGTCAAGCATACTGCCGCCTCCAACCGATGGGTTGAAAAAGTTCACTGCGCGCTTATTAACAGGATTTGCCAGTGCATAACAGACGCATAGAGTGATGGTACAGGCTAGCCAACTGGGAAACATTGAGAAAGGGGAATCGAACAAAAAGCGATTGGGAACGCATTCTCGCAGTATTCTTTACTTAAGAAGTTACACGACCGTGTGGTACGTCCCACATGCAAAAGAGAATTCTCTGTCAACGTGCGCAAAGAGAGTGAAGACGGCTGAATCTGGTGGTCGGTATATGCCGAGATCAATTGTGTCACTCTTTATATGGTCTCTCGTGCTTTCTGAACGAAGCGCCAGTCTGATACATAAAACTCTTTTTTTATTGTTGTTATAAGAAATTATCAAGGATGTTTGAATGCACGACAATGTTTATGCTATACAAGAGGCCAAAGTGCATAGTTCATACAGTCACGTCACGTCTATACGGGTTCTGCGTTGACCAGTCCGTCTATTGTCTTAACCGCTCCGCATGCCTGTTCAACACGGAGTATCAGAAGATCCACTGCTAGTCAGCCACATTCCTCCAGAAGACACTCAACTTACCATTCGCATCCCAAACCCAAAAGTTTACATGGCACGCCAATCACAATGGGTAGGTAAAAGAGGAAAACCTCGGTGCGACCACTGTCGGACCAATAATTTAAAGGTTCGTTTCTCTTTTCTGCTGTCTTATAATACCAAAAATCATTATCCCTACAAGTGTGATCGACTAACACCAGTATGCAATCAATGCTCCTGGTCTAATGGTGACAAAATTTGTGAGTATACTCCATTGCCCACCCCGGCTCACCGAGGTATACCTCGTTGTGATCGTTGTCGGACAAGTAATCTCAAAGTAGGCCAGTTATCTAAGCCTTCAACAGTGTAAGGGTTAACCATTGAATTAGTGCAATCGGAATCTACCTATATGCAACAGTTGCAAAGAAGCGCCTCCCGGGACCGAGTGCAATTATACTCCAAAAAAGAAAAAACCTCGCAAGGTTGACCAGGGCTCAAATGTCAGCCAAAAAATTCTGCCCAAGACAGAAAGCTTAGTCAAAATCAAGCACGAAAACTCCAATAGTCATATGTTTTATGGTCACAATATCGCAACAGTACAGTCTCGAAGCGTGTCCCCTAGCCTTTCAGAAAATGGGACTTCAGATGAAGAATCTAATCGCACAGGCCGATTCGCCGCGAATATCTTTTATCCTCCAAAGACGGTACATTACTCACCACCTTCTGCCAGTAGTCTAGGTGGTTCAACAATATCCCAACTTGATTTTAAACTCTCCACAATACTCCCAGATCAAGGCAGTTGTCCAAGTTATTATGTGCACATTGAGCCTTGGGAGCATCCTTCTTTGATTCCACTTCCAGCATTTGTTCGACAAAGTCTCCGGCAGCTAGATGCCAACTCGATGCCAAGTTGCCTTCAGTTTGAGAGAAGGCTAACGACTTTTCTTGACAGGATGATTGACCCACTCAAAGAAGTCGCTTCTTTCTCTGTCGAAAAGTATATTTCCATAGTGGACTGCCTCTTCAAGAACAATACGAGATCACTCCCAAAGCGTTTAAGCTCCTGGATCACCATTCATAAACTCTGTTTAGGTTCAGAAAAATATAACCTCATCATGATACCACACGAATCTGCATTTTCCATGGACCCTGTTTTGTCTAAGCGACTTCGCGAGCAGCAGATCGCGGATCTCTTCTCAGAGACAGCTGTCCCGGAATATTTTCAGGTGACGATCCTAGATTGTTATGAAGTTTATTTTCTGATTTTTAACATCCCCATAGGGTTATCATTATGATATACTGCCGGCTCGAGAGCAGTTGTACGACATTTTGACCTATGCACATCGTTCACACTCATCCGCCACACAAATGATTAGGACAATCTTGCACCTCAGATACGTAAGTGTACCTCGGAGTTACGTCATCCTAAAATATCTCAACTCGCTTCTTTTGCAATGTTCACAGGCTTTTGTCACCTGGCCTATGGCTGAATTATATGTTAGTTTGTGTCCCGTATGCAACCCAGAAGGCGTGGACAGTGATTAGGCTAATCCAATTCATTTGACATCCTTTATCATTATTGTATATTTATCAATCCTATTGCCTTGAGTGTGCAAAATCCACAAAAATGATTACAGTTCGTGTATTTGTATACATCTATGAGGTAATTCGCTACGATTGGGTTTTTCTCATCATCTGGATTTATCACCGTATCATACACAACCACAAAAAGCTACTACAGCGTACATACACAGCAAGAATTTATTTCAATTCAAAACTAGCAAATGCCAAATCATATCCTCCAAATTCGTAGTTGATTTTGTCAGTTCTTCTATAAGTTTTCTTGAGGTTTTCTTGGGAATCCGAAGAAAGTGGAGATTCTGTCAGGGCGACTTTGAAGGCCTTCTGGGCGGCTTCCACGGCAAGCTCCTCTCCAGTGTCGTTGTCTTCGCTCGAAATAAACAACGTCAAGGTTATCCTTCCCGGCTCAAAGATGTTGACGACACGTTTTATAAGAGTCTTGAGATCAGGTATTTTCCCAGAGTGGGATGCTTTTGAGGTAGAAAGGGGAACGTTACATTCGAAGCTGGCATAGGACCATCCTTCCTCCGGAGTGACGTGAATGGTGTAATAGCCCTCACCAAAATGGCTACTAGACACACCGTTGACAACAGATTGATGCTCAAAATCGTCTTCCAGAGATTCGTGCCCCCATTTTATAAGAGCGTTGGAAGAGTAACCACAAGGTTGAAAGGCATAAGCATCAAGATGAGTGAGGGATGGTGGAAAAATGCTGGTAATTCCTAGTTTGTCGGATATATCTGCAGCCTGAGAGGCTGGCGTCGCGTCTACACCGCTAGATGGGTCGGAGAAAAAGAATGGTTGACGCGCTTTGGGTGAGAGGTCGCTCATGAGGATTTCTATAGTGTAATCCACATGACGATCTTCGAATGCTAGATGATGGATATGTGGGTGCATGTCAGCAGAAAATCCGGCCGATCCTGTGATATATAGGAGCCAGTGGTCGCCGTTGACCTTGCCGACGGTATATGCAGCTCCGTTGGTAAAATATTGGTCGAGGTATTCAACCTCTTGTTTCCAATCTCGATGGGGACCATATTGCCGTTCTGGGAACATGAAAGATTTGCGAGAATAGAAAAATCGGTATACAGATGTCAGATTAACATCTCTTGCGGCAATTTCGAGGATACGTGGCAAACCCAAAAGGTTCAATGTTGTTCCGCATGTCTTGAGGATAAGACGATGGGGAGAGACGAAAAAAGACGACTCGCTATCAAGTAGATGAGACCACAAAATTAATAATAGAGATAGGAGCAGGAACAGACCTCAATAAATAGGCATCCATCTCAGCGCCTTCAATGACGCTCAGTACCTTGCATTTTACAATATCCAACATGTCCTCCCATGTCTGGCGACTGACGGTACGAAGACCAGTCTTTTGACCAGAGGAGTTGTCCAGGATGGGAACGTCTGCGGCAGAAGGCGCAAACCAAATCTCAAGGAGTTTTTCTGGACCCTCGAAGGGGGCAGAAGCTTGATAATCGTCGACGATATCTGGTGACATGAGTGAATTATGCTATCGCAAGGCTGAGAGAGATTGACCGCGAGTGGCGACGGCTGAAGACATGAACTGGGGAAACAAATATGAAAGAAAAGAAAAGAAACGAGACCTGATAGAAAATTATCAAGCACTCGCTGAGGAGGAAAAGCTGAAAGACCTGATAATTTGATCAGTCAAATTTTCGAGCGATCCAATTCCAAATGGGGATAGGAGCGCCGGGATCACATGACTATACTCGTCGTCTGCATCATCGCCCCGGCAGAGAGCCAGCTGGACTCGTATGTATCTCAATGTAACAACTTGATCTCTTACCACCATAATGAGAGGCATTTTGCCCCGCCTCAATGTCTTGAAATCTCTTGCACCAAGAGTTACTGCTCCTCTTCTGCCAATAACTAACATTCGTCTGGCCAAATCCTCTCTCACAAATACTCCTCGCATCTCAAACCCTCGTTTCTTTACCTATTTTCCTGCCAGGCTCGCTTCTCAACCTTCGCCACCCTCTCCAGATCCAAAAAATGACGAGCCTGCAAATCCGAGCATGTCCCAGCGTCTGAAGCACCTTATCAAGTCGTATGGCTGGTATGCTCTAGGCGTCTACCTCGTCCTTTCCGCCCTTGATTTCGGCGTGGCGTTCGTCGGAGTCAATCTGCTTGGTGCAGAATATGTTTCGCAGGTGGCGGCCAGTGCCAAATCAATGATTGTCCAATTCTTCCCTTCAAGACCGGCTGACCCGGGCAGAGATGAGATTGAGAGCATGTCCAATCCACACGCCGAGGGTGGTCAGGAAGGTCTCTATGCCATGCTTGTGCTGGCATATACCATTCACAAAACATTGTTCTTGCCGGTACGAGTCGGTCTTACAGCAGCCGTCACACCGCGACTCGTTGCCTTTCTCTCTCGAAGAGGCTGGACAGGCACCGATGGTACACGTCGTGCAGCTCATGAAATGCGCGAGAGACTCCGAGAACGGAGAAGCAGAGATAGCAGTTAGTTGTCTCGACGCGTCTACCATATAGAAAACAATACACTAATGTATGTTATTTACTCTCACCTTTTTTGACTGCCTTGTTACTTACCAACTCCATTAGACATCTAATTGGAGGGGGCGCACGCGGGGGTATAATAAACGACATCGGAGTTGGAGATGTGGGCTCACGAACGCTGTACCAACCACTACTTTACTTACTATAGACGTCAAATCTTACACAGTAATTTTATACTCTATGACGCACTTGGTAATTTGGGCTCTAAGTATTCAACAGAAAATTAAATCGCTATTATGGACGATTTGCTCATGTTATGATTGGATTACATCGGAGTTGAAACCAAATAAGGACGTTCATTGCTGGACAAGCTTGAACAGTGTAACCGCATATAATCTCCCCTTTCGCTATGTCATTTGCAAGACGGGCTTTGGTCGTCTCTTCTCGCGCAAGACCGGCCTTCTTGACTGGACGAAGGGCCGCGTCGTCTTCCCATGGACATGAAGACCACCACCACCATGAGGATCCTACTGTCTACCCAGCAGAAAGTGTGTTTGCTTCTAGATCTGCTTTACTCGAACCTTACCCGGGATTCATGCAGCTTTCGGAAGTCCATTCTGGAGGAACGTCGCCTTAGCTGCGCTGGGGACTGCAGCATTCTTCAAACTAGCACCCGAAGCCAGCGACGACGTATATCTGACACGATGGATAGCCATGTACACAGCACCCCGTGATTATTGGCTTTCGCTGAACGCAAAACACACTGCACAACAGGCGGAGGTCTCTGCAGACACTTTGTTGGTCAACGAGGCAGAAAGACCGAGTTACCGTCGATTCAGCTACCCGCAGTGAGTGCAGCGTTTGTGGAGGATGAAAAGTAGAAAACTAAAAGAAAACTCTGACAGGGCGCTTGAACAAGCCTCACCTTTCTTAAATGCGGTTGGAATGAACGTAGACATGAGAGGTGTTGTGCCAAAGAACTAGAATACAACTTTACTTAGAATTGAACGCGGAATACAACGGTTTATTGACAGAGTGATTACGTAAGGGCATGTTGACCAGACGACCACGAGTTTTGATGGGAAAGTGGTCAACAAGAAACTTGGCCCTCGCTGCGTCCATCCTCGTCAACGCTCTTGGTCTTCTACAACCTCGACGGTGTGTATATCGCTACAAAGTCGCTCATTTATATTGTGCAGCTCCTTACGTTCCTTTCAGTCATATACCCCAAACATTCTGCATGGTCTGCTAGATGTTCATCAAAGTATCTTCCTCTTTATTCCTCTCCCTCTCTCTCTTTTTCCATGGCTCTTCAGCAACAGTTCCGCAGGTTGACTTTGACCGCATGGGAAAAGTCGGTTTAGCAGGCGCTTTTGCTGGCTTGGATCTCTTCTCAAACACCACCGTCTCATTCGATCCCACCTCCTCGACCCTGCTATCACGCGCCAGCGATGGTTCTCTTACGCGGCTTGCCTCGACCAACTCGGGCGGAAGCATTCTCGCTGGCTGCCCTCTTAACGATGTTTTCTTTCTGGCTGGCGAATTTTCCTCTATCGACGGCAATCCCATCTCCAACATCGCATCATTCAACCCTTCAACGAATACTTTTGCTGGCCTCGGCTCAGGTGGTCCCAATGGAAAGATAAATGCCCTTTTCTGTGATGACAAGGACAACAAGGTGTGGGCTGGAGGATTATTCTCTTCGCCAGGTTCATCTGTTGCAATTTATGACCCAAAGGCCAATTCATGGTCGGCCGCCCCTTTCAAAGGCGTGTCTGGTGCTCAAGGCGAGATCAACTCTATCACCACCAACTCCTCCGATGCAAGCATCTTCTTTGCCGGCTCTTTTGTTACTTCATTTGGGAGTAACAATGTCATTTTGAATGGTACCAACAACCCTAATGTCCCTTTCTCCCCCGGCGCATCACCGTTCTCCTCATCTCTCGTTCCCGTTCCTCTGGAAAATGCAGACATTGCTGCCCCCGGAGCATCAGACCCTGGTTTTAATGATATACACAACATATTATGTCCTGCAGGTCCTGATGGTAGCGGCAATTCTTGGTTTGCTGCTGACACTGCAACACCAAAGATTATCGTGCGGACTGGGTCGTTCATCTCCTCAAGCGGGATACGCCTCGGCAACACATTCCAACCGAACCATGGAACTACAGGATTTAGGTACGTTGTTCATTGTTTACCCCTTTCCTTTTTCATCATAATACATGTTTTATATAGTGTCACCACTCTTCCAGACAACGCGGTCAGAGAGCTGCACTTCGTCGATCCCACCACAGGTATCAACAACACCTGTACGAATCCATGCCCGTTGTCGGTTGACTCGTCCATTTTATACCAAGACTTCCTCTTTGACGAGCCCCTTGCCATTACTGGCATTCAAGTCACTCTATCTCAGTTTACAGGATCATCTCCCGGGTTGCATATTCTTCAAATTCTTTCTTCGGGCGCTTTTGCCTCGTCAATCGACACCAATAATTTAGAGTCATGCTTTGCTCCTAACCCTTCAAATACCACCAAGACCGGTCAATGGATCTCCAAGGTCGTTAACACGAATATCCCGGCTACGGTCCAATCCGTTTTGACATCAGAATTTGACGTTGGTACATCTTCTAACTCCGGCCCAACTTTCACTTGGATTCCGTATGTTTCTGCGGCTGGTAATTACGACATAAATCTTCTTGTTCCAGGATGTACCGCATTGCAAGACTGTGCTCTGCGTACCAGCGTCAAAGTCACTGTTTTCCATGGCCCGGGTCTCGACCCCTTCATTAGCACTATCTCACAACAAAATCGGAATGACGCAACCGTTCTTCTTTACAGCGGTCCCATACTTCCCTCATCGCCTGATTTTGTAACAACCGTGCATATGGCGTTGGCAGACTCACCTGCTGGAACAGGTCAAAATGGAAAGTACGAGATTGTTGCTGACAGGGTACAAATGATCCTCAAGTCCGCTACTCCATCGACCTCAGCAAATGTAACAGGAAACGCGCCTTCGGACACACAAGCTGGTGCAGCACGAGGATTTGGTTTCTTGGAATGGCCTCGCTCGACACAAGATCCAAATCCTTCTGTAGATGGAACAAAGGTTTTCCCAAACTCCACTCTAACTGCTTTAGACTCTTTGGGCTTCAATATTCTGAGCGGCATGGGAGGAGCGGCTTCATTAACTTCCCAATCAAATATTAAAGCGGTCGTCCATCACCCTTCTGCCATATTTGTTGGTGGCGCGTTCAGTTTTTCTAGTGGTCAAGCATCTGGCACTTCGAACATAGTCTCGTTCAAGGCTGGCGCTTTGGCCGCACTGGCTGACGGTGGTCTCAATGGTGAAGTATCTTCATTCATTCTCAATGGCGACCAACTTTTCGTGGGCGGATCGTTCACCGATACAGGCTCAAAGTCCCAACAAGGCCGTCTAGGCGGGGTTGCTCTATATGATGTACAAAAGGGCTCTTGGAGTCCACTTTTGGCAGGCGTAAACGGCGATGTTTTAAGCCTTGGTTTGATCAACGGCCAACTCCAGGTAGCAGGCAACTTCACCCAAATACGCTCATCGGATGACCGTAGTGGAACAGACGCGTCTGGCTTTGCTGTATGGGATATCAAGACAGGTACATGGGTTGGTGGTGGTGGTCTGGTGGTCGGCAAAATGACCTTCATTGCGAACGGAACTTCACCATCACAATTCCTTGCGGGCAACATTATTGCCTCACAGAAATTCGGAGCCTCCGGTCTCGTGATGCTTAAGAATGGCGATGACAACGGGCCTGTAGTGTCTCCACTTTCCGTTCAGCTTGGAGGCTCTGTATCATCCCCCTCTTCTGCAGGATCACCGAGTCGTCGACGTGCCTATACACCCACTGCAGGCTCCTGGATCTCCCACGTGAAGCTCTCTCATATTCTCAAACGGCAAACTACCACTCCATCCCAGACACCTCTTTCCGCACCACTTCCTGCTTCAGCACCGGCTGTTTTGGCCGGTGCTTTCTGGACAAATAGTAGTTCTTCGAAAGAGTTGACGGTTATTGGCGGAAACTTTTCTTTCGTGGCTCCGGGTTCATCCACTCCAGCAACAGGAGTGGCTATTTTTGATCCGGATACATCTACCATTCAGGCCCTTTCTGGTTCCCAAATCAATGGTACTGTTAGGGCACTTCTTGTGGATGGCAATTCCCTGTATATTGGTGGCGAATTCACCATACCAGGTGCTAGTGTTAATGGACTTGCCTTGTATGATTTATCGAAGAATGAATGGGATGTGAATGGAATCCAAGCCTTGCAGGGTAACGCTGGATCGGCCGTCATTGTCCGTTCAATCTCGAAGTCATCTTCAAAGTCATCCCTTCTAATCGTTGCTGGATCTTTCTCGCAAGCAGGGTCCTTACGATGCCAAGCTATATGTAGCTTGGACACGTCTAGTAGGCAATGGAATGCGTTGGGCAGCGGTATACAAGGTGAAGTCTCGGCTGTGGTATACGCTGTAAGTCTGATTTGTATTGTCATGAAATTTTTACTTATCTTCATTATTCTAGAATAACCAAAACACTCTCGTTGCAGCTGGCTCGCTCGGTCTTCCGGACAATACCCAGTCCAATGTTTTGCAATATACTTTTGCAAATTCTACATGGACGTCAGTCGGTGTTGGTTCAGACATTCCAGGTCCTATTTCTGCACTTGAAGTTAATAGCGGCAACGCAAGTAGTTTGTTTGCTGCTGGAAAGTGAGTTATGATTTTGTTGCATTTGACAACCCTTTTTTAAAAGAAGTTAACCGATTGTAGATCAAGCGATGGATCAACTTCATTTTTATCTTTCTGGAATGGCCAGAAGTGGAATACGCTAGGTAAAGGACATCCTGTGTGCACCTTGAAGAATTGTAATAACTTTGATCTTAGGATCTACTTTCCAACAAGGAACTACAGTTGCTCAGCTTTTGATGGTTCCTCTTCAAGGTTCACATTCAAGCAATGGAATCATTGAAGGCGATAGAGTGCTCATGATTTCCGGAAGCTTATCCACCTCTGCTGGAAATGCATCTTCTGCTTTGTACGATGGGCAGAACGTCATTCCGTACATTGTTTCCACCTCTGCGGACGGTTTAAGTGGTTCGGTGTCTTCCCTCTTCCATTCATTTGCCTCCTTCAGTTTCAATCAACGTCGTAGGTTTTTATTGCCAAGCCCATGGTTGTATCTTTGTTGACCTTTTGTGTCCAGGTTTCTTAGCAACAGGAGTTGTTATCCTGATTTCCATTGCGATTGCTGCTGGTGTGGTTTTCCTGCTGGCTTTGATTGGTATTTTGTGGACCCTGTTTTCAAGGAAAGAAGACAAGCTAAACAAATATGACGCGGCGGAGGAAGAAGACGACGACTCTACTCATCACAGACCGTCATCACTTCTAGAGCACATCAATGCTGCAACCCGTACCACCATTATGGGCACGAGTCCATATAGTAACTACAATTCAGAGAAGGAAGAGCAGGTTACGAGTAGTCCTCATGCTGAACAAGATCCTTTTGGACCCGACGCCAGTAATTACGTACGTGCAGAGACACCGTCTGATGCCATCGGAGGTTTGCGAGGCGAAGAAACAAGCCGACCAGCACATGCGAGATATTCTTTCGACGGAACAGGAGAAGGAGAACTACCAATGTCATCTGGAGCTGAAATAGAAGTTTTGGATGATAGAGATCCTGCGTAAGTCCTCACTGTTCCACTCCCGTGATGGATACTGACAGCAAACATTTTAGATGGTGGTTTGCACGGGATATTCGAACGGGGCAAGAAGGAGTAGTCCCTGCAGCGTATTTATATTGAGATGGATCCTTTTAGTTATTTTCGTGCTGTCGATTGTGTGCAATGTCCAACCAATGTTTTATACCCCTCAGACAATCTGTTTCTTGTTCGATCTCCATTTCTCAGCTATAATCTAGAATAGCGTCCTAATACTTAGTGATGTTGCTCATCAAATATATGTACACGTTCGATGAAATACGATAGGATTGAATATAGCAAGATCACTGTAGTAGACGGAGTCAATATTAGCAAAAGGTAAGTTGGTATGCATAAAGAAGACAAACCTGTAGTACTGAAGAGGAAGATGTAAAGTTTAGTTCAACATAAGATAAGAATGCATCATGTATGACTTACAAGGATCGCGATAATGTTTCTGGGAGTTGTGGATAAATCCGACCTTTGTCTTGAAATCTTCTCTGCGTCTTTGATCTCTGAATTCCTTAACGTGTCTTCCTGCTTCTTTCGCTTCTCCGCGATTTCTTGCCTTTACTACGTCCGTACCACTTCCAAAGGCTCCGAATCCACCTTTACGTGGTACTAGTGCAGAGTTCTTGTCTGCCAACAAACGGCGCACCAGCGCGGCGCCCGAATTAGGATCCTCTGGCTTATTGCCCCGGGGTGCTCCTGGGAAAGATTGTGCGTAATATCTTCGCATTGATCGATGGCCTATACGTGCACCTGAGGGCAGAACAAGTTCATATTCAGTGTCTCCGTATGCGAGCTGATTCTCAGGCAAGTCGTCTTCTAAGTCCTCGTCTGAATCTGAATCTGTGCTGGCGTCTGAAGCCGATTCATCGACAACTTCATCTACGTCGTCATCATCTACATCGTCCGCATCTTCCCAATCTTCGCCGTCTTCATCTTCCGCACCTGTTTCAGCAGTCTCCTTCTTTTTATTAGCATCAGGATACGAGGAGGTGAAATCATAAAAGTCAGACAACTCCATACGATCTTTCTCTCGATCGTAAGCAATTTTGCAATGACTCTTATCCACCATATGTTTCCTAACTGCTTCCATACTTCGGAATTCGCGGCCCTTCTGATTGCAATGAATGCAAACATTTCCAACAGCAATCTTCTCCCCAAGGTAAGTGATAAGACCCGATATGTCGACAAGATATTCGGCGTCTGGAATAAAAAATGAATGTGACAAGGACATGTGCGTCAAATTATCTTCTAGTGATGAAGAGACGTGATTGCAGAAGAGGCAATTTTTTTCAGATAGGCGGGACCGAGCAGCAGCAATTTTCTCGTCAATGGTCTTCATGACTTCATCATCTGATCCTTCTTCGCTTTCAGGAACAATAGGCTCTTTCGGCGTTTCCCTTTCGTCGTCCTTTGCAGCTGGTGGATACTGAGCAGGTATAGTTGCATCTGCCTCGGGGACGGAGGCGGGCTGTTCTTCCTCCGTTGAGCGAGGGCGAGCGGCTTTCAAAGGGGCCTTGACTTCATTTTCTTTGTGTTTCTTCGACTGTATGTGTGATCGGTACGCATTCTCCGTTGTATAAAATTTACTGAAGACAAGGTCAAAATTCAAGGCATAAAACTGAAACTGAAAGAACCTACTTGCATATGTCACATGAGGATCCTTTCGCCGATGACATTATGGCAGTCTCTGTTTTCCTTTCAATGACCTTCTGGTTGAACACTGCTTCGCTTATTGGGGGTAGAGATGCAACACGACGTTTCATATTGTACCTATGGTGGTCAGAACGGTAATGAACTCCTGCAAAGGCAAAATATGTGAGATTTAGCTCAAAAGATAGAAGTGAAAAAAGCAACTTTGGTCCTCTGGTGTGAGGAAAGCAATAGAGCATGATAGACATGTAAAAAGTTGAGTATCTGCGGGAAGTTGGTCTGCCATGGCGAAAAGAGATGGTGGATAGTGCTTAAGAGATTGGATCTTACTAATTATTTGCAAGATAATCAAATTGTTTGTGTCCGGGACTGCAGTCAAACACAAATTACGTCATATACTGCTACAATCGTTGGATGATCACAGTTGTGTCGTCCATCCATCTGTATGACATTTCCACTGTTATCATTCTTGATACTTTGATTTCATCGTCCCCACCGATAGCTTCCCGAAGCAGTCTCAACGCCAGGTTTCCCTCTTCGTCGTAGTATTTCCCCACCAGATTTGACCACGACTTTGCCAGCACTTCCTGTAGCTTCAGTCGATCTTCGGATAGATCTATCAAGCCATCTGAGCACATTATCAAAAATTTTGCGTCGGAATTCAGTGTTTGATGTTTGACATCAGCTGTGCTTGAGAGATATGGGGGTGTCGAGTTGCGGCCAAGATATTTTCTGACTTTTTCTGGCATGAGAAACCCGGAGCGCGACGAGTTGAACAGAACGCGCTTAGTGTACACAGCGGGAAGCTTAAAGCTGAAATCCCCGATAGCTGGTCCGAGGTATGAGCTACACTGAGAAGAAAATAATGCAGGTCATGTGCTGACCTCTTGTAACCGCGATCGCACCTAGGACACGGTTGTCGAGGATACACTCGGGCTCTCCTGGGTGCTCCCTCCGAACTCTGTTTGCCTCTATTTCGTTTTCTCCATTGTGAGAGGAGCTGAGGACGGTAGCCGTCCATTCATTCGAGGGTATCTTGCTGCCGAGAACTGGGAATGGTATCGGTCAGATTCAATGCTGCATAAGTTACCAATATTTACCAGCAGCACAATCTCCCAAACTTGCTACCCATACATTGGATTTGCTAGGATCAATCATCGAAATCAGAACAGTAGTGCCACTTTCGCAACGAGCTATGACATCCTGGTTATGCTCTTCGTCATCGATGACACGCAGGATGTCGTTTTCTGGCATTGTGGCCAGCGCGCCCGCGTCCGGGAAAAGATTAAGTAGAGCACTGCCAATACTGTGGTCAAACTCAGAGATGGCTTTGGCCAAAGCATCACTGATTTCATTCGGCTTGTAGCTAGCTCCTTTGTTTAATACTGCCAGAAGCTCGTCCTTGACGATGTTAGGGAGGTTGTTTTTGGTGTGGTCCACCGTGTCATGACCACCATGGCCTATAATTCAAATTAAAGGTGTCGCTGCTTCTCCAGTACATAGATGACATACCATCGAAAATTGCCCGAAAGGTCCAGGTACCATTTGGTAGCGACCAATCTTGAATGACGAACCTATCCTGACTGTACTGTTCAGGATTCGGACATGGCTGGAAGCTGACAACGTCTGAGTCCCCTACAGAATTTGCGAAAGACAGACGTTCAAGCTCTGAAGACAACGACGGTTCGGAAAGGGGCGTATAATACCACAGACAGTCTGCTTCGGGGTGACCCATATCAGTCAACTTTTTGACTGGAGACATGGCGGGATGAGCCAGCGGGATGGTAGTGATGGTTTAAAAGTGCAGGGTTATATTATTACCATCAAGAATAATAGGGTCAAGGGCGAATGGCAATGCGCATCTTCAGCCTGTGTTGACAGTGCAATGAATCTGATGGTTCCGAGTATCGATCACATGACAGAATGAAAGTGTACTCCATAGTCGCGTTGAGGGAGAAGTTAATAGAGAATGCGCAAGCAACATTGATTAGTGAAATTGAGGTACATATGTAAACAACACAGAGAAATGAATAATAGAAACGGTCATGCTTTAGTCTTCAGAAGCGTGAGATGAGACAATGTTGACAAAAGTAAAGGAAGCTGAACAGAACGTACGGCTGCACCAAAACGCTCAGCGCGCTTTCTGCGTCTTTCCTGCTCCTCCGCATCAACTTCCTGCGTTTCGGGTGAAGTACGTTTCTTGCCATTGGCAGGGCTGTCAGTGGTCGCTTGCGTTTTGGGTTTAAGGCCGAAGCGGGCAGCCCGCGCTTCAAGCGTTTTGGGGTCCTGTGAGAACGTTATGGGAGAATATAGCTAGTTTATACAGAGAACGTACAGCTGCAGTCGTCACGGATGGTGTGGATTTTTCCGCTGCTGCCGTTGCCGCAGTCTTTGGCTTCTTTTGTTTAGGCTCCACAAGTGGAATCCCGAAGCGAGCAGCGCGTTGCTTCCTTTTCTCGAGCTCGTCGTCTATGGGCGCGGCAGCGATAGGCTCAGGCTGTGTTGATGCTGGCGCTGAGGTTGATTCTGAGGCCGTTTCTGGAACAGGGGCGGGCGTGGAAGACGAAACGAGTGGAGCAACAGCCTGGGCGTTCGATTTTGGTTTCTGTGGCTGACTGGCAGGAGAATCTAGCTGTTCATCGTTCCAGTCGACCCTAAGAGAAATAGAATGAATAGGAGAGAAAAGGGAGAAGAAAAAGCATACTCTTCTGGGGGAGCAAGAAGGTCGTCCTGCGGGTAAATGGAAGCATAGGCGTCAAGAGCAGGTTTGCTGGCTTGTATGCGAGAAATAAGGTCTGCCTTTGTTGCCTTTGCAGGAACAGAAACGTTGGCCTTTGCGAGGATCTGCTTGAGGTCGACGACTTTGAGGGCTTTGAGCTTAGCGTCCATGATGAAAGAGACCGTGAGTGACAGTGACAAGAGTGACGGTGTAAAAGCCAATGACAGGGTCGGGCCAATCGCTGCTGTTGCTGCCATGCAGAACGAGACATCCGACCGAGATCTTCATTCTGATCTCTTTCCAAACTTTTTTGAAAATCTCTTTCCAGACAGAAACAACAACAACATCGACGAGGAACCTCTCTATGTAAATGCAAAGCAGTATTTCCGCATTCTAAAGCGCAGAGTCGCCAGGACTCGTCTGGAAGAGGTCCATCGTCTCTCAAGGCAGCGCAAGGTGAGCAGAACTTTATTGAGAAAGCAAAGGAATCCCGTTTTTATCCCTTTACCAGCCTTATCTTCACGAGTCTCGTCATAAACATGCCATGAGACGTCCAAGGGGCCCAGGTGGTCGTTTTCTCACTGCAGAGGAGATAGCTGCACAGAAGAATTCTGCTCAAGATCTTCCTTCTCATCTTGATCACGACATGGACGATGAGAATATCCAGATGTCACCAGAGCCTGACCGCTCTCCGATACCTTCTCCGTCTCCTATGCCTATTCAGCCCTCCTTCCTTCAACAGCAGCAGCAGCAATCTGTCAATGTCAATGTTGACTATCATCATCGTCATTTCCCGGCACCTCAGAAGCAAACTCCGCCCTTGTATCCTCAGCAGCCTCAGGCTCATCATCACCACCAACAGCATCAGGCTCATACTGCTGTTGCCTCATCTTCAAAGGGAACGATGAACTCTGCGCCCATCACTCTCAGTCCTCCTTATCCTGCCGCTATGCAAATGCATCATGTTCCCCATCCCCATGCACATGCCAGGCAGCACCATTCAAACTTTTCCTATCAGATGTATGCTTCACCTTCCGATCTCGAAATGCAACGGCGTACAGAAGAAATGATCCAATTTGGCACCTCTGGCCCTTCGTCGTCTTAATCAGTCGCTTAGCATATCATATTCCCCCTTTTTGATCTTGAATTATAAGCTTTTTTTTTGGTCTTTAAGATATGTACTGTGTTGTTTGTGTAACTACCCGAATCTAGTTAGAATTACGGTTCCACGTCCATTGCGTCTTCATCCAAGTCCGAAGCTTCCCGTTGTCTTCTCTCTTCTAGCTTCTTCGCAGTTTCTTTGTCGCTTTCAGTGAGAGGAAGTGGTTGAAACAATATCAGAGCCTGGCTTGTACCAGGTGGCGGTCTTGACCGTGCATTCACAGTAGAGTTCAGCGTACGGCTACGAATACGGTCTAAGAAAGCAGGGTTGACAGAGATGCCACCCTCGCCCTCTTCATCCGACTGTGTGAAGGAATCTATGTCGGTAATAATTATTCCTTATTCCACCCATGTCAGCCTCTTCAAATATCACAACTAATAAATTCATACATACGATCTGGCTCTGGTTCGTACCACGAAGACGTTTGCATTTTCACTTCTGGTGCCTTGGGCTCTTCGACTATATAAGATGGCTCGTGGGTAGAGCTGGAGTGAGTAGACGGTGGTGTAAGCATATCGGCGTCCATGCTCGAGCTGGACATCCCTGGAAGAGGCATTTCTTGTATGCGAGGATATGATTCCGAAGATGCTGCTGCAGCGCCCGGTACAGACCCCAGCGACATATGCGCGAACCCGTTTTCGAGGTTACTCATGCGCAGTCGCTTGGGCGGAGGAAGCACTGGTTTAGACGATAGTGCATCCTCTTCCGGACTCACAGTTTCGCGGTGCTTGCGCTTCATAACGACAGTATCGAACCAGGGATGTCGAACATGAGACGTAGACGCATATGTTTGACAGAAGGCCATTTCACAATGTTTCCGAGCTGCGAAGACAGGTTTAAAACGACCAAAAGTTAACCAAGTTAACCTGACTCCCGAACTTTACTGAAAGTTCCAGATATTTCCACGTGACCCTTGATTTGGCCCTCCGCGATGAGCGCTTCGCTCTCAGCCGACGCGTCTTGGACCGGTTTCTGCAAGGTTTCTGTCTAACTATTCTACTTATGTTTCTGACTGGTGGAGAATCGTGTCTTCATCCTTTCTTGTATCCTTTAGCTTTGGACTAACGAAATATGGGCTATCGTATTATCTATTTTATGCTTTGCTTGCTGTCGCTGGACGCCACGGTGAAGATCTACGGCTCTCCCACCACAACCCAAAGGCCTCGAGAAAATTCTGGCTTTCTTCTTTCACTGACTCGCCGAGGATTAAGCACAAGCTTGAATGCGTCTCGAATAGTATTTGATCCAGATTCTATAGTGAGGAAACCCGCAAATAAAATCACAGTACGCTGGACAGCTAATCTAAGTACTTTTCTAAAGAAACAGGAAATTAGCAGCCTTCTTTTCAAATATAAAAATGCAGACACGTTTTTAAAGCTGAAAGACGACCCGTCCAACACTATTCTCCCGGAACGATACACCACCACTCGATTGCACTCTTCAGGAATCGACCTCTCAGAGGCCCCTCTTGTTCCCCCTATTCTGGTTAATCCCGGGAAGGCTAAAATCGCATTGAATGATCTGATTATTAACTCTTATGATATTCTTTATTATGGAACTTTAACTATTGGCACTCCATCACAAAACCTCACCGTTGATATAGACACGGGTTCAGCAGATCTTTGGGTACCTGCCGACTGTTCCTCTTGTGCCAACCAGCAATTCAACAAACAAGCTAGCTCTACCTATTCTAGTAATGACACCGTATTCCAGGTGGTATACGTATGTAGCTTCGATTTTTTTAAATCCGGTGACAATAATCTGTGACCTGAACTATTTTACCATAGGGCTCTGGAGAGGTCTCTGCAATCCTCTCCGAGGATGTCGTTTCCGTGCCAGGTCTATCCATAGACAATCAGAAATTCGGGGCGGTTATCTCAAAATCAGGAGATTTCAACAATTATCCAAACAGCGGAATCTTGGGACTGGCCTTCAGTTCTATCGCCGCGTCTGGTCAACTCACTTTCATAGAAAATCTTATCATGAAGGAGCGATTAGCAGCACCTCTTTTCTCAGTTCACCTCGAGAGGGGGAAGGAAATTGGTTCAGAGGTCATCTCAATCTGCAGATCGTTTTTTACTCGAAAGGAATGTTGACATGCTTTGATTCTTGCTCTTTAACCAGATATGTATAGGCTGCATCAACAGTGATAAAATTATCGGCGATGTGTACTGGGTATCCGTTATATCGAAAGTATGTAGTACTCTCCCAATTTTATATTCATGTTACCTGTATCAACTTGACATATGCAGAGTTACTGGGCCATATCGCTGGATGGCGTCTGGGTAAATACCACGGCCGCGTCAGCTACCAACGTCGTCGCTGTGTGTATGACTCGGAGACAAGTATTAATATTTTCTTATTCTGACTATATTTCCCTTTCTCATGCAGGCTATCGACACCGGTACGAGCCTGATTTATTTACCACATGACTTAGCTTCTAGAGTTTATGATATGGTATGACTTTGCATACAAAATTTTAGAATCTATCTGATATTTATCGACATTCAAGATTCCCGGGTCGAGACTTGCACCCGAGTATGGACCTGGTCAGTGGTTATTGCTTGTCTCAGCGCGGTCACGAATTGATGCGAAATTCCGAGCAAGAATTTTATGCGTATCCGTGCGAAAACATTTTCAACATATCGATATCCTTTGGAAACCATAATTTTGTCATTAATGATGGCGATTTTAACATGGGTACGACAGATGCTAATTGATGAGATGAAAAGGGAGTGCATTAAAATACTGTTTTCGTAGGCCCCGTTCAAAGCGACTCTCCGTGAGGGATATTGTATTTATTTAACTTCAACTTCAACCAACACACATTTGCAGAGATTGTATTGGTGGTATTCTGTCGCTTGGAACAGATTTCCCTGCCGACCTAGCCATAATCGGTGAGCCATCCCTTGAGATTTGTGAGACAAATATAAACTATTATCCTTATTTTATTCAGGGGACGAGTTTTTGAAGTCGTGTAAGTTTCAAGAATATCTGACCACCTGTACCATTAGTTGACAAGTGACTCGCAGGGTATGCAATATTCGATTATGCGAACGGGGTGAGAATAGGGTTTTCTCCTAGCATTAACAATAGAGCCTAAGCGTAAATAAGTTCGTAAATATATCGCATATACGAGGAGCTATAGCAGATTAGTTCGTTTTAAGGGTTTTTGAGTGCTTCCCAATGACCTTGCGCCTTTGGACAATCATATAAGTATACATCACGTATAGTCCTAAGAATGACAGTATAAGTGTTTAGTAGAAGGGAAATGAACACTATCATACCTGGCCACCAAATGGCGAATAAGGCGCCACGCAAATAATCTGTAGGCTTCCACATCCCTTGAAGCCACGATTGCCAACCTGGAACAGGAGATGAAGCGGGAAGGGACGCATAGATGAGGAAAGCTTCTGAAGAAGCGCCAACCAGATATAAAACATAGAAAGTAGTGTATCGGAGAAATAGGAGAATGTAGGGATTCTTTCCGAGTAGGTTGAACGCATAGAAGGAATAACGAATGATTTCAGTCACCGACCACGCCCAAACCATACTGGCGTAAAGGGGATTCGAGCGGACCTTCGATTATTTTAATCAATAATTTTTTTCGCGCAGTAATGGAGGAGCGCAATACCTCAGGGAATTGTTCCGCGATACCCCATACCAAGAAAAGCCGGCTTGAGACCTGCATGACAGTAGTCTGCAGGGGGCTTCGCACCCATCCAAAGATGACGTGCACGACTTCCAGGAACGCAAAACTTTGCACGAAGGCGGTTGGTACCCCAACGCGTGTGTATGCAGTAGTAGCACGCCGGTAGATTGGTTGAATGAGTGAAGGAAGATGCGATTCCAATGTCTGTGTCCTGAAGGTCTTGCGTAAAGACAACGACCATAAGAAACGAGATAATACGAACGTAGCCGTGTTTTTGTGGGGTTCATAGACGTTATCCGAGTTGCCGTCCAAATTAAACAAATGAATAACGAGGAAGGCGAATACATACGCCCATCCAAGGGCGGATAACACGTTGTATGTCACTAGGTAAGCCTTGAGGAGAAAAGCTGAAAATGCAGGTCTGTATAGGTAAATTTCAAAGTATAATGAATAAAAAATACATTGTTTCTTTTCCCCTCGTCGGACGCTTTTTGTGTCATTACTAGACATGGTGACGATATCGACAGTCCTGTTAGAGACTTAGAGTCGGAAGAGCGCGCAAACTAATTTTCATGTCAATATTTGGGGACGAATAAATGTCACGTGCCACATGCACCTTCGCCCGAGTCCCGACGCCATCTTACTTCGGGCTTTGGTAGGGGAATTTTACATTTTTTCCCTATCATTCTTGGACAAATGTGTGTAGTACCTTGAATAATATTTCATCACAAATCAAATTAGGAGCAGAACCGGGCAGGCCGCAGATGTTAAAGAATGATAGCCTCACAAGCTGCCGTTCAATTATCTGTGTTATCCTGAATGTTGTAAAAACCTTCTGGTGGATTTTTGGTACGCAAAATTTGCCATTGATCTCTGATATTTACTGCAGAAGTGACAAGGCAAAGTACAGTGTATATTATATATCTATATAAATCTCCTTAATTGAACTCATCTATTGTCATGTCTTCCCTATCACCGCTAATAACGTCGAAATGAGCGGCCTTGCTTGAGGGTATCGTATTGGAATTCATTTCCAAGGTCACTAATGGAGGCCGGGTAATTCTCGTTATATGCGTGCGGGGTCTTTTGTGCAAGGGCACTTGTACAGACTTGTACATGTCAATTTCGTGCTGCAGATCTTCCTTCTGAGATAGAATATCATCCTGTTCTCGTGACAGTAGTGCAATTGTCTTCAAGAGCGTAAAATAAGCCTCAGTCTAGGGAAAGAATGATATTTACTCACATGTTTTGCTTCAGCTAGTTCTCTCCTTATGCGGTCGACATACATAATCCTCTGAGAAGGATTGCTGTGGCCTAAGATCTCTGCATTGAACTTGCTGATACGTTCGCTTTCTTCCTCGGCAATTTGATTGCGCGTAATAAGTCTTGCAACTTCATCAGAGAGGGTGAAATATGCTTCTTGGTAGCGTTCAGCATCAGTCAATTCTGAAGTCAATCTCAATGCTAATGTGTCAGTTTTCGTTTTGGAAAACTATTTGGGGCAATTACAACTTACTGTTCAATTTCAGCGCGAAGTGCATCTTCCGCGGCTCGATTCTTCTGGACTGCAACAGTTAGTCTGTTTACAATATCTTTCTCTTTCTTCAATGCAACAGCATGCTGAAAAGCCAGTCTACCTGTCTCCGCTTCAGTTTCAACAAGTTGGGCTTCAAGGTGTGTGATAGTCGAGTCAAGCCTCGTCGCTAGAGTAGTGGCTGATCCTAGCTTTTCTACGATATCCAAGTTTTCCTTTTGAATGGATTCTAGACGACTGGCAATGGCTTCATGAGATGCCAATGCGCTATTTAGATCAGAGCCACGCTGGTCAGCCAGGCATTGAAGATCGTTGTTTACATGCGAAGTGTTCAAGGCATAGTTATAGAGTTGCTCAGTCTTCAGTCGATGATACGTTGATAGCAATGTTTGTGACAGTAGGTCAGATTCCAGAATATCCAAACGGTCTTGTTGAAGGTCTTTCTGTAAATGGTGTAGCAGTGAATCGTCCCGAGTGTCCTCGGAAGAATGCGCGTAATCCATTGTTGACAAGCAGGAAATTTCTGACAGATCATCAGATAATACATGGTGAAGATCGTCGTTTTGTTGTTTAATCTGTCGAATCAAATGTGTAAGCTCAATGACTTGGCCTTCCGAGTTGGCCAATTTGCGCTCCAGACGAAATTGACGAAGTCGTGAGGTGTGGAGATCTCGTCGCAGAACTCGGTATTCGATGGCCGGTACTGTGTGAGCTACGAGGTTCCCGTACTGTTCAACGGCTGTTCGCAGTAAGGAACGCAGCTGTTCCACTTGTTCGATCAAATTATTCTCCCTGGCGCTTGCACTGCCTTGAACTTTGTTAATCTCCTCAGCAGCACTTTGAGATTCTCGCCGCGCTTCCTGAATGCGGGCCTCAAACTCAAGAGCCGCCGTCCTAAGAATTCCTGTCTCTTCCTGTAGATCTTGAACTTTCTGTTCAAGCGATGCTCGTTTCTTCCGTTCATTTTGTAACAGGTCTTCTGTTTCGTGGATATGTTTATCACGTTCTCGGAGTTCATCTTTCCGCCTAGTCTCCAATGTTGACAAAGATTTCTTGAGTTCGTGGATCTCGAGTAATTTTGGAGATATCTTGTCCCTTTCGAGCTCTAGCATCCTTATTTTATGCCGCAGTTCTTTCAGTTCGTTCTGATCGGCAGTAGAGATCTTCTTCATCTCCTGTATTCGCAGTTCAAGCGAAGAGCTTTGTTTCTTCTGCTTCTCAAACCGGTCCCCATTTTCCGTTGCAAGTTTGTGAGAGAGTATTAGCTCTTCTTTCAGCTTGTCGAGTTCAACATGATGCTAAAGCAGAGAGTTGGGGCCTGAAGCAAGCTACATAAAAGGAGTAACGTACGATCTTCTTGTCTTCAAGGTGGACTTTTTCCAACTCTTCCACTTTCTTGTGCAATATATGATATCGCTCGTGAACGGCACGGTCTTGTGGAGGTTTACTCTGGACAGAAGACGACGGTTTGTTTGAGTCGGCCACGACAGTAGGTTTGCCCTTTACAAAGCGATCTGCTTTCTGGAGGAAAGCACCGCGTTTGTAATTATCGAGAAGAGACTCTGGGTGAGGGTCAGTAAGTCGACTCTGGAGCAGCAGAGAAAGAAAGACCTTGGGGAATATTATAAGCATTTGGGGCTGGAACATCTGGAACTAAGTAGAGTCAACGACAAAGAAAGAAAAGGTAGGAGAAAAGAAAACCTTTGAATGGTTCGAACCTGGGACCCTTTGTGAACATGATGGTTGAGTTTCAAGGACGCGTTTTGGACGCGCAAGGTCAGCTGACTTTGAAATATGTAAATAAATAATTAAAAAAGAGTTGAACGAATGCGCGTCGCAGGTTGACCTTTGAAGCCAGCCATGTCTAAACAGCCGCCCAATGGCTCAAAGTCGCCCTCTCCTTCCTTCTTCTCAAAACTCATCCACCTTGTTCTTCCTTGCATCGCTCCTTCCACTGCACATCCTCTTGAACTCGAACATCCTCAGCCTTCTCCAAGGGCCCCAGAGTCTGTAAAAGAGGTCATTTTGTCTCCTCCTGACACCGCAGAGAAGCCTCTTGTTCCCGACGTACAGCATCAGTCCCCTCCAGATCCCCCAAAGCCTTTAGTAATCACAGAAATCCGTCCAGTCACCCCTGAGCAGGAAGAGGTCGATGTCGTACTTCCCCCAACTCCCACCACGCATCTGTTGCCACCTGAGGAGACAGAAGGAATGACGTCTGGCGCCGTGCAGCCTCCGGGCTCCAAGGGTGATTCACCGGTGCATGAAAAGCATCCTCCTGTGCTTGACGGCGATGAATCCGAAGGAACGAGTTATTCCGAGGATTTGGACGAGGTAGAGGACGATGAAGAACGGCTGATATCCAATGGTGGTGCTGGCATTCCCTTGGGCCCCGTATGTCATTATTCTGCCCCTTCTGTTGGTCGTGCTCACTCTTTTTGATAGGATGGCGTTCCAAAGCCATTGCTTCCTCCAATTTCTCCACAGCACGCAGGACGAAAATGCCTAGTTTTGGATTTGGATGAAACCTTGGTGCACAGCAGTTTCAAGGTACGCGCGCTGGCCACTTGCACTCTCATTATTCAACCAGAGTTAATCAACATACTGTGTAGTCTATATCGCAAGCGGACTATGTAGTGCCTGTGGAAATTGAATATCATTGGCATAATGTCTATGTCATCAAACGCCCAGGAGTCGACAATTTCCTCAAGAAGATGGGCGAAATTTATGAGGTTGTGGTCTTTACTGCCAGTCTAAGCAAGGTATCACTCGATTGGTTTTGACCTATGGACTGTAAGCTCACTGCACTTTCAGTACGCCGATCCGGTATTGGACAAGCTCGACATCCATCAGGTCGTCTCCCACAGACTTTTCCGTGAAAGCTGCTACAACCATAAAGGGAATTACGTCAAGGTTCTTGTTAACTTGTCGCGTTTCTTGGAGAACATGCAAACTTATACAGGATCCTCAGGATCTATCACAATTGGGCAGACCCATAGCTGACACAATCATACTTGATAATTCTCCCGCGTCTTACATATTTCATCCCAATAATGCTGTCCCCGTTTCTTCATGGTTCAATGACCCACACGATACAGAGCTGACTGATTTGGTTCCTTTCCTAGCTGACCTCAGTACGGTGGAAGATGTTAGGGGCATATTAGACGGCGCTCGATAGGGAAAACCTATTCCAGTAAAATCCTTGTTCACACGTGCGTATATCTTCCTGACCACTTATAAATACTGAGGTCAGTTTAATCCATAGGCAAACAACCTTTGCTTTCTTTCATTCTTGCAGATACTAGATCCGCAACATTTATCCCATTGGTATATACACCAGCGCTCTTATACCCTGCAGTGCAAGAAATTGCCATGCCTCTGATACATTCTTTACTTCGGTATATGTGTACATTCTTTCGGAAGCCGTTTAGACCATCCTTGAATCGATCCGATTCATTCCTCAAAACTTCACTCTATATGCACAACATCTAATGCTAGCCTTTCCATTCGACCTTCACCCTTTCATGTCCTCATCTCGCTACTCGTTATCGGCCACTTTATACTTTGCGGTATTGCAAATGGGAGGCGGGAAGAGGAGGTTAGCCCAATAGTCGTCTTGTTATGGTAGCATAACACAGTCTTTTGCCCACCTTTTGTTATCCTTTGTTACATCCATCCATGACCCACTATGAATCAATCATGACCTTACGTACACCCCAAGTATACAAATCATAAGCTTGGACAGTAGAGCGTCCTTTTGATCTCATATTACCTTCATACACCGAACGTTTACAAATACAACTTCTGCGCAGAAAATCTTCAAGTTCATGAAGTGTCGCATTGGTAACAGAGTAAGTAGCATTGATTCGTTATGTTCAAATGTACACAAAATGTGGAAAACCACGACTACGGGACACATGCAACTATTTGTCTAGGGTGTGGAATATCAAGAAAATGATCGACGATACTCTCAGGTCTTCTGCTCGATGGGGGCCTTGGTTTCGACAGAGGGTTCTTCATCTTCCCATGGGCTGAAATTGACCTTTCTACCACGAGGAAGTGTTTGAATCCACGCAGGAAACATACTGCCTAGTCCTCTTCCTACATGCTGGGGAATGGCATGCGAATTGGTTGGTGATGCTGGGATGCTACCTACATCGCTCAAGCTGGGCAATCTCTCCAGGCTGGCATTTGCAGACCCACCTAACGCCCTTTGAAGCGCTTCTCGCTCCGCGGGCGATGGTGCAAACGCGCGTAAGAGAGATTGGTTGGTTGACGACGTTGATGTCGACGACATGGTTCCTAGGCCATTGGGATTGAGAGCATCGTAGGATGCATGAGCAGGATGGTGTACCGGTAGAGTGTTGGTAGTGGCATGTTTACGAGAAAGACTAAACTCCTTCGCACCGGGGTTCAGGCCTTTGTTCGAATTGTCAGTGAAGCTACTGAATTGTGAGAACCAGCGCGGCATACTCTGCTCTAAATGTAGCTGCGAACCATTAACAAGGATCTGTGAGTCCGAAGACAGATTCAGGTCGAAATCCGATGATCCCCACATCGAACTGTGAATTTCAGTAGGAGATGGCAAAATGTTCCGCTCTTGGACATAATTGTGAGCAAGTTGGCCAGGAGAGGTGACAAGGGCCTGCTGCATGTTGATAGGCCTACGCAACGATGGGGATGTTACCATGGGGAACGCTGAGTTCAAGGAATTGCTTTGATGACTACTGTGCACGGGTGTCTGAGGAGATCGCCACATCAATTCATTATATGAATCACTGTCGGACTGGAACGCTTCAGAGTTGAAACCATCGGTAATGCCCGCTGACCTGACGGACTGTGCAAGTCCGCTATCGTGAGAAAGGTCGTCAAAAGGCAGGAAGGATGGCAGTGTCGGAAATGAAGACTGCAGCGAAATCATAGTCTTATCATCATTCAGGGAATCAATGGTAGACCCCGATACCAAAGTGGTATCGTTGGATATACCCGTGTCATAGACAGACTGTTCATTTTCCGCCAACATACTGGTAGTCTCCCAATCATCTCCATTACGAATGTGCGGCGAATGCAGATCCACTTCCGCCCGAGTACGTAAAATCCATTGTTCTTCAGCAGTATAGAATTGCGGGGGATGCTCATCCGCAGAGGCACGAAATTGCTGCCTCAATCTATCAGACTCGCCTCGCAAAAGCTTTAATCGTTCTTTCTCCAATGCAAGCATCTCTTCGAGTTCCCTAGACCGTTGATTCAAGACAGTAAGTGCATCTTCAGCTGTTTTAATGTCCAAACGTTTCTGTTCGAGGTCCTGGGCAATGTTACGCTCCACGTCAGAAACTTGACTACGATGGCGTTGAATGAAATCTTTGTCCTCTGAAAGACTTTGCTGAAGTCCTGAGATTTCTTCATCAAGATGATCCATGCGCTGTCGTGCCCCGTCGCGAACTGATTGGAGATTTTTGAGTCTTTTTTCAGCCTCCTTTTTCAAGGACTCGGCCCCACGTTTGGAATCCTCAAGAGCTTTGGTGCGCATCTTCAATTCAAGTTTAGAAGCATCTTCCTGTCTTTTACGATCCCTGTGACCATCGAGCTCTAGTTGAAGCACTGAGTGTGACTGAGATGCGGATGAGGTACATTCCGAAAGCTGAGTGCGTAAGTCATTGACTGAAGACTTGGTATTCGCAATTTGATGGAGGACTTCTTTGATAAGTGGAGAGTGCTCAAACAGAGCCGAAGGGGTCCTCGAAGGCCCCAGTGAACTGGGTCGAGTCACGTCAGCAGGCATGCAAGGCTGAGCATGCAGTTGGGCTTGTATTTGATTTGAACGATCACATATACGATCCGAGTTCGATGATTTCCGACTTGTGTGCATTGGGAGAGAGACTGACTTTGGCAAAGGAGGAGGGGTCTGACTCCGTGGTTGAACATTGTTATGCCTCAATGTAGGCCTTTCTCTGTTTCGCAGGCGGGGAGAAGCTCGAAGAAGGTGAGTAGAAAAGCTTTTAGCTGTGAAGGAAGGGGCTGTGACAGTCGAAATATGAGTTGTTAAGAAAATGAAAAATTTATGTAACAGAAATACGCACCATCATAATCCTGCATTATATCCAACCTTTTCATACTCAAGATTCCGGAACTCCAACTTTCTTCATCCTTGGACCTGGCAATGATATCCCGATACCATGCTTCCAACACACCTCCTCTCCACCATTTTCCGAATGCGCCAATATACCAAGAGTCGGAGATCATCCAGCCATCTCTGCTGTTGTCGCCTTCGGAGGATTTGGAGAGCGGAACCATTGCAGCTATAGTGAAGATCCCAAACCTGTGAAAAACATGTTTGGGAGTACGGAGACCAATCGAAGCACGATTTGCAAAGTGAAACAGAGATGAATTGTCGATAGCGACGACAGAAGATGACGGTAAGCTTGTTGCGGAAAATCGAGGACGCGCGTTGCTCGTTGAATGGGTATCATCGGCGCTGTCGTCCAAACGACTGAGATGCAAGCGAAACGACTGCTCTGTAAGATAAGCTCGAAAAGAGTTTTCTGAGGGGTTAGTGAGATATGCTGATGAAAGAATTAGCATAGGATAAGACAGAAGGGAGGGAAAAAAGAGTACCCAGTACGAAAAAGACGATTGAGAAAACGATAAGACAAAACATGGACCTGAGGTCACCCTTTGCGACAAAATCGAAGAAAGGAATTGGGAGAGACATGAGCCCCAGACCACCGAGTGAAAAGCCCATGAGCAAATGTCTCCAGGATGGAGGACGAGGAAGAAAGGGACTCAAAGAGTTGAACAGTGTTGCAAGTCACAAATGTTTAGTCCCCACAGGAAACAATTTCTTATTTATCACGACCATATTATGTAATTATTACTATTATGTACGTAATCCCACCGTCCGAGCCATGATCTCATTCGTTCGAATCATCTCACCCATCCACACATATTCATCCACCCCTCGCCTCATCCTCGGTTGATTCATATCTTTTGCTGATCCCTGTGACTGACTTCCTGAGGTATCCGAGTTCGGCGCTAAAATGCGTGCCGGTCCCGAATGTTGAGGAGGTTCTGGAGACGCCGGCCGAGGTATTTTGCGTGTGTTGCGTCTCGTCGCGCTTGTCTTTGTGTCATTTTCTAATGGGGTTTCCTTAACTGAAGGATATGAAGAAAGCAGTTCAGCTGGAGTTACTGGCGTTGCTGTTGGTCGTTGTTGGGCTGGGGTTGGTGATGGAATAGCCGATCCTACAGCAAAAGAGACAACATTACGTTCATGCCGTGTAATTTCTGGCGAGGGTTCCCAGCCAGATATAGGCGATCCAGTCGCAGATCTACTGCTTTCCTGCACGTCTTCATCCATTTCATCATTTCCGCCTACTGGAGATCCCGTGTTTGCTTAGAAAAATCTGAATCTGGTATGCAGTCACTTACTTCGTCCTTTATCTATATCGGATTCGCCTTCGTCCGAAGTATGCCCTGCCAAAATGAAAGCAATTCAATGTACCTAACAGAATTACAAAGAGCAAGCGCTACCATTCGGCGAATATCTCAAATGCTCCGGATTCTTGGACACTATCTAAGGGTGGTTCAATGTGAGCGAATAAAAGGTAATCTGCATGACATACCTGCCAGTGAGCTTTGTAGGCATTCATGCTGTAACTACTGATATTGTGTCTCGTTATATGTGCAAACAGGGCGTTGTGGTCCATGTTGGCCGATACGTTACAGGAGTTGGAATGTAGGGTGGAGGGTGGTACGTCGGCAATGTCTAATGCAACTCGAGGTTCTTGCTGGCGCGAGTTACTTGATCGCTCGATCAGCATTTCTAAGGCAAATAAACGAATGACGCATAGCATTCCTTACCCTGTTTTGTCGTGGTTTAAACCATCCGACCATAACTGGATATCGCAGACGTTTGTGATTGGTTCGGGATTCCCAAATGTACTCTCTGTTGAAGAACCGAGAACAGAAATATATGCACATTCCAGTGCAAGACAAGAATGAGCCGTGAACTGTCCTGATGTTGCAGGTACCGGTGTCGATATAATTTTGAAGTTTTTAATCGAAACAATTGCGCCTACGTGTCGAGTGAAGCTCTGACCGGCACAACTAGAAATGAATTAGGGGTGAAATGGTCGATTTGGCATTAAGCCAGAGGAGCAAATTATATACACCTTTTACGGTACTCTGATAGCGCCTCTTTCGTGACCTTGAGTGGTATAAGATGCCTCTTATCTGAAACTTCTGCCCAAACATGAGTGTCATCATTTTCTGACCCATACGTGAAAAACTAGGAAAACGAAGAGTGTTTTAGTGATTCTTCGAGCAAGGGTAGCGCGACTGAGAAACCTTCGTAATTTGGACTTTCTTGGCCTTGGAATATGATGGCACGTCTGAGACAATTTCACCATACGTGTCAACGATTTGAGTAATATAGTCGAGGATCCAAGGAGATAAAGAGCCGGACATGATGAGACGCCCAATGATGTTTGAACGCGAGTGGCCTGGTTTGAATGGAGCGCGTAAGGGTCACGAGAGCGGGAACAGGAATTAGGACCGAGATGCCACAAACGTATTAAAAGATAATGGTAATGAATTTGATAAGAAGTGAATGAATGCAGCAGCGGAATACCAAGTCTTTTGGACGTATTATTAAGAAGAGAGGAAATGAGATGAGATGTCCGCAAGAAAATGCAGCAAGTTGAAAGCTGTGTGGATGGGTCATGCTCGGATGACAAAGAAGTTGACAAAGAATGTTACATAAAAAAGTTGGTCCGCTTGTCTTTGATCAGGGACCACGATGAGCACATTCACGACACCCAACTCGGAAACAACATCCTATTGTACATCACTCCGCTATGCAACTTATACGGTATTCGGCTTACTTACATACAGGAATGGAAAGCTATCGACAAGAAAGAAAAAGGCGGGAAACTCGAACAGGTCAAGGCAAACTGTGGTCTGTTTTCTCAGGCGCATCGTTCTTGGGATCGGATGGTGCTTCTGGTGCTTTAGGATCTTCTGGCTGAGCACCATTTGCAGCAAGAGCAGGATTAAGAGTGGGTGGTAAAAGATGCGCCTGTTGACTTAGGGCAGCACGAAGGGCGGCGTTTTCAACTCGGAGCTGATCAACGAGAGCTCGACACTCTTCCCAGCGACGGTTGGCTTCATCGGCTGAAGCGAGAGCAGCATCGAGGAGTTGGGAACGAGATTCTAGAGCTTTTACATGCCTAGCCAAAAGACAAGTCAGTAAAAGAACAAAAGGACGGAGCAAGAAAGAAACTGACTGGTCTCTGCGTTCCCTGAAGGCGCGCTGAGCCTTTCTATTCTGTTCTGCGCGTTTGGTCGAGCTGAGTGCTCTGGGATTAGAGGAAGGAGGCGGAGACTGTGACTGCTGCTGCTGCTGCTGAATAGGAAGACCAGGGGGCTGCATACCGCCGGGAGTGTAATCTGCAGGCGCGTAAGGATAACCCGGAGGCAATGGACCTGGAATGGGGTGCATCAGGGCGTGCGGAGGAGGCAATACATGTTGAATTTGCTGCTGCTGCTGCTGTTGTTGCTGCTGCTGAGGTTGTTGTTGCTGCTGCTGCTGCTGCTGCTGCTGTTGGTTCTGTTGCTGTTGTTGCTCTGCAGAAGACTCGGGAGGAGATTTACGCTTCTTTGCAGGGCGTTGCTGTTGTGTTATGGGAGGAGGATCATCGCGGAGACGCATGGTTTGAATATTCTGAGAGGCATCAGGGGACGATTGGCCTACAGAATTGAAGGATAGCATACTGTGTATTAGTCAGAGTATGAGTATGTAAGACAGAACCACATAGGTTCAACAAAAGGGTGTCACATCATGTGATAAATTGTCACAAATAGACTGATGAATTATTGGATGGCATTGACTCGGTCACACTCCCCTTTTCCATGGCCACCCCGACAAAGCCTTCCTTCAGGCAGAGGCTCTTTTCAACGACGTCCTCACCTGCGTCGTCATCGCCCGACACAGCGAGCTCGACCCCTCCGGATCGGGAGCAGGGCTCTCTCAATACTTCTCTTACAGCCAACAACCGCCGCGTGCCCTTCTACCGCCGCAAGGCTACAGGCGCTCTTTCCTCTTCCTCTCTCAAGTCTCCTGCCAGGCCCTCTTTCTTATCCAGGGTCGTCACAAAGGTCGTTCCTTGCGTCTCAGCTCAGGATTCTCCGGTCCCTCAGGACCCTCCTCCTTTTCTTCTCAAAGAGCTCTCAACTTCTCGATTGGATATTTCTCAACCAAACCACGGGCACGAGCTGGATATCTCTTCTCCCTTGGACGCGGGCTTTACCCTTCCCCCAACAATATCCAATCCTCCTTCTCCTACAGACTCGGATATAGTTGTTCCTCCCCCCGTCAGTGCCTCTCTTCTTCCAGAAGATGAAACCGATGGCATGACTTCTGGCGCCGTCCAGCCTCCCGGTTCCTCGGGAACGGAGATCGTCCATACCATTAGCCATGATACCTCTGATGATTCTGATCGCACTAGTTTCACTGACGATGATCACGACTTGAATCAGTATCAAGAAGAACAAGACGAGGAAGAGCGTCTCATCAAGGCTGGTGGATCTGGCATACCTATCGGTCCTGTTCGTTTATTCTTTATTTCTCTCTCTCTTCTCCTTTTTTCATCATTCTTCTAGGATGGCATACCGAAACCTCTCCTTCCACCTATTGCACCTGAACACGTGGGTAGAAAGTGTCTTGTTCTTGACCTGGATGAAACGTTGGTGCACAGTAGTTTCAAGGTATGTTCTCATATTTCTTCAGGGCCATAAGTGTGGTTGCTACATGCTGAACCTCAAATGCAGGCCGTACAACAAGCCGATTTTATTGTACCTGTTGAGATTGAATATCACTGGCATCATTTCCATGTGTTAAAGCGACCTGGAGTCGACGATTTTTTGAAGCAGATGGGAGAAATCTACGAAGTTGTCATTTTTACAGCCAGTTTAAGCAAAGTACGTTGCGTGCTCATATGCCCTTCATGCCTTCTTGTTGATGCTTGATCAACAGTATGCCGATCCTGTACTTGATAAGCTCGACATACATCGCGTTGTCGCTCATAGGCTTTTTCGCGAGAGTTGTTACAATCATAAAGGGAATTATGTCAAGGTAAATATGACAAATCATGGGCTGTTTTTTTATTTTTCTCTGATGCCTCTTTAGGACCTCTCTCAACTTGGCAGACCTATAGCAGACACAATCATTCTAGACAACTCTCCAGCATCATATATTTTCCATCCCAATAATGCCGTTCCTGTTTCTTCGTGGTTCAATGACCCCCACGATGCTGAACTGACCGACCTCATACCCTTCCTAGCAGATTTAACTTCCGTGCCGGACGTCCGAGGAATATTGGACATTGCGCGATGAAACTAATCCCTCAAACAGCAGAAGCGGGCCTCTCTTTACCCATTTCCTGCTATACCACCACGGGCACACAATAACAGGAGGGATGTCCCAATGTCCGGCCCTTGTACACTAACCAGAACCAGATGCTGCTGGCCCCAGAGTCGCAGACACACCCAAACATGCATTCTCTATTCTTATACCCCTACAGGTTATACCTTTCGGGATCAGTGCGCTTCTGTTACCCGGAATTCGGAATTGGTGGAATTTATATATTTATTTTGGAATGCACCCGAGTTTCTTCGTCGTGTCGTTTACAGTCGTTCATTGCTAGTCACTACAGTCCTGTGCTTGTCATGCAATTAAATGCATTTATCGTCCAGTCGCAAATATAATTCCGAAAGATATCTGTTGTGAAGTGTGTAAAATGAGACCGTCATAAGACGAGAGAGAAAAAAAAGGCACCTTTCTCAATGTGACAGGTATTTACGCCCCTTGGCCATGCGCCTGCTAAGAATCTTGCGACCTCCAACGCATCTTTTACGAGCTAAGAAGCCATGTTTGCGCTTTCGTTTTCTCTGAGAGGGTTGGTATTCTGTTCCGCGAGCAGCGAAACGAACTGAAAGTTGGTAAAGAGGCGTGAAGAGCGGTGAGGTTGTAGTGACTACTGGAATGCTTGGACGGAAAAGAGCTGGGAGAACAGCAGACTTGATTGGTTGGTGACGAGATAAATCTCTGAGGGCATTTATAAGGGGGAGTCTTGGGGGAGGACGGAGAAAGGTTGCGAGTATCGAGGGCGGGATGCGAGGCATAGTTGGTAAAGAGGCCTTGTGACAGATGTCACGCGATCGAGTCAAATGTTAAGAAAAGCGGTCATCACCACTTTCCGTCCTTCAATCTCTTCCATGGCTTACACAGGTCCCTGGTCTGCTCCCCGTGTCAGGCAGCAGTTTTTCGATTATTTTCGCTCAAAGAATCATGTTTTCGTCCCTTCTTCCCCTACAATTCCCTTTGAGGATCCTACTCTCCTCTTCGCCAATGCAGGAATGAATCAAGTGTGTCCCATCTTATCGTCTTTCCGATAGATATATCTGATTCCTCTTTTTCACAGTACAAGTCTATTTTCTTGGGCACCGTAGATCCGAACTCGGAAATGTCTAAACTAAAGCGTGCTTTCAACTCTCAGAAATGTATTAGAGCAGGTGGAAAACACAACGGTATGTCGTTGGCGGCCCCTGTATACCTTGGCACTTTTTTTATAACTGAGAGAAAAAAAACTTTGCAGATCTAGAAGACGTCGGAAGAGACTCGTACCACCATACCTTCTTTGAGATGCTTGGTAACTGGTCCTTTGGAGATTATTTCAAGGTGAGTGAGTCTTGCTCGTCACCGTCATAAAAATTCGCTATATTGATTTCCTTTTCAAGACTGAGGCTATTCAATATTCCTGGGAACTTTTGACCGAGGTCTACAAATTATCTCCCGATAGATTATACGTCACGTACTTTGAAGGCGACCTAAAGAATGGACTGGCTCCCGATCTTGAAGCCAAGCAATACTGGCTGGATCAAGGTGTTCCAGAGGACCACATAATCCCGGGCAATGCCAAAGATAACTTTTGGGGTGCGTAAATTTTTCTGTTTTTTTTTTTCTCTTTCCAACATGCTTATAGAGTGCTTCTTAGAGATGGGTGCTACTGGACCATGTGGACCATGCAGGTTTGTCAACACTTATAGTCTTCCAGCTCTGATTTTTGAACTGTTTTTAGTGAAATTCATTATGATCGAATTGGTGGTCGAAATGCTGCTCATCTCGTCAACCAGGACGATCCCAACGTCCTAGAAATCTGGAATAACGTTTTCATTCAATTCAACAGAGAGGATGATGGTTCCCTACGCCCCCTTCCTTCCAAGCATGTCGACACTGGTATGGGTTTCGAACGTCTTGTCTCTGTCATTCAAGATAAAGAATCCAACTATGACACGGACGTATTCACTCCAATCTTCGAGAAAGTTCGCGAGTTGACCGGTGTTCGTCCGTATGAAGGTCGCTTTGGGGCAGATGATGTTGATGGCATCGATACGGCTTACCGTGTAGTCGCAGATCATGTTCGAACATTGACATTTGCTCTTAGCGATGGTGGTGTTCCGAATAATGTTGGCCGCGGTTACGTCTTGAGGCGCATATTGAGAAGGGGTGCACGGTATGCAAGAAAGAAACTTGGTGTCAACATTGGTTCGTTCTTTTCTTCTTTGATGCCAGTGGTGGTTGACACAATGGTAAGTGCTTTTTTAATGACACAGAATATTCTTAACAAAGCAATATTATCAGGGAGAGGCCTTTCCTGAAATTACGAAAAGAATCAACGAAATCAAGGAAATCATGGATGAAGAAGAGGAGTCATTTTCGCGCACCTTGGACAGGGGAGAGAAGTTATTTGACCAGTTTGCTTCCCGTGCCAAAGCTCAGGGCTTGACCGAACTCAATGGAAAGGATGTCTGGCGTCTTTATGACACCTTTGGTTTCCCTGTGGACCTTACAAGATTAATGGCGGAGGAGCAGGGCTTGACCATTAACGACGAAGAATTTGAACGCGCTCAGGCTCAATCCAAAGAAGCCAGCAAAGCTTCCTTGAAGAAGGGGTCTTCTAACATTGTCAAACTTGATGTTCACGATATCGCTGCATTAGAAAAGAACGACTCAGTTCCGAAAACGGACGACTCCGCCAAGTTTAGTGAGTGGGTTTCTCCGCAAGACCTGACAAAATCAATTTGACTTGAATATTTCATAGACCTTGGAAACATCACTTCCACTCTCAAGGCTATCTTCTTCGATAAATCTTTCGTTCAATCCACCCAAGACATTCCAGAAGATGCTACATTTGGATTGATTCTTGATCGCACAAGTTTCTATGCCGAATCAGGTGGCCAAGAGTACGATACGGGCAACATTGTCATTGACGGTACTGCTGACTTCGAAGTCACTAATGTCCAATCATATAATGGCTATGTTTTACACACCGGGCATCTCAAATATGGTGTCCTAAATGTCGAGGATGAGGTTGTTTCCTCGTATGATGAGGTGCGTAAATTAGTTTCATATGCAAAGTAAAGGCTAACATCAGCAATAGTTACGTCGATGGCCTCTCCGTAATAACCATACGGCTACTCACATCCTCAACTACGGCTTACGGGAAATTCTTGGTGATCATATCGATCAAAAGGGTTCTCTTGTTTCTCCGACTAAATTGCGCTTCGATTTCTCTCATAAAGCCCAGATCGCCTTACCCGAGCTTCAGCAGATAGAGTCGCTCAGCTTAGATTGGATTAAACGCAATGTGAGGGTTTTCAGTAAAGAGTTAACCCTGGAGACAGCTTCTCGCATACCAGGGCTTCGCGCCGTTTTCGGAGAGTCATATCCCGATCCAGTGCGAGTAGTGACGCTCGAATACGACGTAAATGAGATCGCTCGAGATATCGAAAACCCCCAGTGGCGAAAAACAAGTGTCGAATTTTGCGGTGGAACGTAAGTTTGTCTCCTCTTTGTTATATTACATGGATGACCGATCTTTCCAATCAGCCATGTTGCAAAGACTGGAGACATCAAAGACTTTGTAATCACGGAAGAGTCTGGTATCGCCAAAGGAATTCGTCGTATCGTAGCGGTGACTGGCCACGAGGCGCAAGAAGTCGGAAGACTTGCTCGAGCGTTGGAAGAAAAGTTAGATAGCCTAGAGAAGTTTAGCGGTAAAGAAAGGGATCTGGGCTTGAAGGCATTCAGCGTGGTTCGTACCAAGTCATCCTCTTTTCCCTTTCAGAAAGAATTAATGCCGACTGCAGGAACTTGGGCAAGCGGATATTTCAATCATCAAGAAATCTCAGTTAAAGGATCGACTCGCTGTTATCCGTAAAGCTCATGACAAACAAATTAAAGATCGTGAAATACAAGCTAACAAGGCAGTTGAGTTTTTCCACGGTTCCCATGAGATGACTGTTTGTCTAAATAATATCCTTGTTCACCCTCTCGTACAGGCGATTGACCAATTCCAGCAGTATTTCAAAGAGAACGCAGATGCCGAAATCTACATTGCATCATTAGATGTCGATGGGAATGCCAAGGTATGTTATGTATATCATAGTGATTGTGGATCGACTGACTTGGAATTTCAGATTTTGCAATCATTGGTGTCCCAGGCAAAGCAATTGAGCAAAAGCATTTATGTGTTCAGTGTCGACTCTGATAATCAGAAGTTGGCACATGCCAATTATGTATCTCCCACTCTCAAGGAATGCGGTGCAGACGCTCGGACTTGGGCCGCAAAGGTGACAGATCTCGTTGGCGGCAAGGTATGCCTTGTTCCATCTTACACAGACGCAGAGAAACTCATATTTGTACAGGCTGGGGGAAAGGAAGACAGCGCGCAAGGAGTTGGGCTGAATGCAGATAAACTTGAGGATGCCCTGACTGCTGCCAGAGATTACATTTCTACAATCAAGCTGTAAACTTTGCGGTCATTTTATGGCGACTATATTCACTGTTCTCGACGCAATCCCGTGTACTTCAATAACCAATCTTTTTTTTTACATTCCTAAATTATCTGTTACATATATATGAAATAGTTATAGAAATCCGCTACTGTGCCTAAGCGGTATCCAATAAATACCGAGAATATTGTCACATATGGTGTTCCTCTTGCAGATGAGTTTGTTGTTCCCAAAGGCGAGGTTTCGGGAGGATTATAATATCGGCGAAAGGTGCTGTCTGCGATACCTGAATACAATCTCGTGTGCCTAATACCAATAACTCGAAAAAGAAAGATGCGGCTGCGCGACGGGATGCCTAGAAATGTTCGTCATAGAAAGTTGCTGAAAAAATGAGGCGAGAGCTTACCTTATTTGACATTTGCTGGAAACTCATAGACTTCACTGATTCACCTTCATTATCAGCGGGCTGCAGTTCATTTCTGATTAAGCTCAAAGCTTTGATGGTATTTTTACTGTATCCCTGCTTATCAGTTTCCTGAACATCTGCTTGATCTTGCTCCAAATCTGCTGATTGACTTTGTTGGGAAGGACGGGTGACATCGAACACAGAGATAGGACAAGCCAAGTCATTTCCATGCCCCGTCTCGAGTGCGGCGTCTGGACCGAGGGAAGAAAATCTGCTTCGATCAGACATTACCGATTTGGCGCGGTCATTGTCCATATCCTGGCCAAATTCGGGGACATCAAGTTGATAATCTTCCATTGTGTCTGTTTGGTCCGGAAATTCAAAGCTGGCTTCAACTTCTCGAGGTGACATAGGTAAGTCCAGAGTCTCTTCTCCAGGAGCAAGGCTAGCGATACGTCGAGGAATTTCAACTTCATCCAGGCGAGCTTTCTTGTGAAGGGTGTCATCCAGTGGAGTGCCTTTCCGCTTCTGCGGGGATACATTCAACACCGATCGCGCAAATAGTTGGGCCAATTCTGGTGTCAGACCAGGAGGGGCATACGCTAAGAAGGCACCGCTTGATTTTGCCTGAGTAGACAAGAAATATGCAACAGGATCATTGCGTATTTCCTGTAGTCTCATGACAATTGAAGACCTAGGCAAAAAATGGTGTGTCGAAGTAATAGAAGCAATATTAGTGTTCAAGGGGTTATTATGAACGCCTGGACGGCCGCTGTTGTTGGCAGCCGCGTTGGTATGTTGAAGTTCGGTAATAGAATCAATTATTTGTTTCTTGTCCTTTGGCTTCTTTTTTTGCTTGCTTGTATTGTTGATTCCAGGTACTTCTTCTGACTCTAGAGGAACGTCGTTAACGGTGGGAGGTGTCGGAGGCACTTCTGTCAAAGGCGAGGCTAAAACTCTTGTTTAGTTGTGATGCAAGTACCTTTTATAGAGAGCACTCACAAGCGCGGGATGAAAATTGTCTTTCGCTTGGTTCTCTGCCACTATGATCCAAGGGAGGTGAGTCATCAAATCCAATTCCAAGGTCTCCCAAATCCACGTCCTGGAAGGCGTCTATCTCCATTTCAGAGGGAGCTCTACTTTTGCTTCTTTGAGATAGCATGTCCATATCCATGTTGAAGTCATGGTTTCCAGCTAAATCTATATCAATGGAGTTTTCATGAAAATGGGCGTCACGACGACCGACCCCAACACTTTCTTCGGCACTCGATGCCACTGATTTGTCGATTTGCTCGTCTTCCCAGTGAATACCCAAGTCCAAGTCGTTGAAGTCCTGCGAACCGATACCGTCGGAAGGACCCAGCTCAAATGGATCGTCGACACCAAGTTGGAAATTATCCGCAGGACGGAGAGTGATGTCGTCAATATGTGCTTGATAATGTCCATGACGCTGAAGTGGGCGGTCTTCGAAATCCATGTCCCTTCCATGCAATAAAGAAATCAGATGAAGTTATCTGTCGCAAACTCGTACCTACCAGTCTACGTCGGGAAGTAATAGATCAAGCCCAAGTCCATTTGTTTGAAGAGTGATAGCAGTCTTGTTTACAGTGAGCTGCTCTTCCGTTAAGTCAACAATGCCTGGACGAAACGCCTTTTACGAGAACAAAATCAGAAATGGACTCTCAGAGAAAAAAAGAGTAGAACTCACCATTTTGATTTTCAGTAAGGCCTCATTGCAGTCATCCAACAAGTATTTCGCTTTACGACTGTATATTCTCACAACGCCCAACAGCAATTGACCACTAAGCCTGAGCGCCATTACTTCGATCTCCTGGCCCATGATTGCATCTGTGGATATGGTTGAGAAGTTTTGACATGGTCAAACGAGACATGACTGACCGACGGATTGTTCAATGTCTGTTTGAAGAGTCTGGCTCTTTGAAAGCTTGCGTTCCATGTGCGCGGCGAGCCATACACGACCCAAAGCCCCCCGTCGGGACAAAATGGTCTCTGAATAAAACTAAGCAGATAGTCAGAAAGGAAAGGACTGGATTGCGAAAAGGAGAACAGACCATGGTGGTTGAGAACAAGAGACGCGTCGAATACAAGTTGGATAACAATGTTCGACTGAACACACGTGTTACGTAATCAAATTTGTTAACAGCGGGAAAGAAAGAAAGTTGGCGGGATGATGTTCTCTTCCACCAGGTCTGTTGTCACCAGGCCTCTTGCTCATCTTCGTCCCCTACGCTCTCTCCATGGTATTTCTTTCTTTTTTAAAATCTTTTTCTCTCCTTATCTTTTCCACGTACAGCTTCCGCTCTTCGTCGTACCACTGCTCCTCGAAATGCAGTTCCTTCAGACTTGACCATGCAAATCATGGCCTCCGCAAACTCTGGCAATTTTGCAGAATGTTTACAAATTGCACACAAAATGAATGTCGAGAAAGTCTCCCCTGACGCATCCACATACAATTCTATGCTTAGTCTTGCGGCTCGCAATGGCAGCTGGCTCTATTCCTGGGCTATCTTCGATGACATGCTGCAGCATGGAATACAACCAACAAGCGTCTCGTTCGCCCATTTGATCCAAGTAAATGATATCCTCTTTCTTTGCTGTCCCAAAGGCTGACTACTTTTATTGCTACAGGCACAACGAGATAGACCTTCGACAAATTTGTGGTATGCCCTAGAACGAATGAACCACTTTGGCATAAAACCCAATGCTTCGATTTATACATCAATCATGACATGTCTTGTTAACGAAAGCAACGTTGAAACCGTTCTTCGTGTCGTCTTGGCTATGAAAAAGGAGGGCATAGTCCCAGAGCTTCCCGCGGCTCAAGCTGCTATTATCCTGGCCGCAGAATGCGGTTATTCTCAACTTGCCATAGAAATCGCAAACTACTTTGAAGGGGTTTCCGTTCGTCGACTAGAGAGTTCCGCTTGGATAGCCTGTCTTTCCTCTGCGGCGCGCAATTTATATGTGAGCCTCTTCCCAAAGTTAGTTTTCCAGAGTAACTTATCATGCTCTGTAACAAGGTCGAAGGTGTTTTGTCATGTTGGCCGACAGTCGTTAATGAATTCGAGCATATACCCAATGAAGGTATATGCATGGCCGTCCTAAGCACTGCAGCGCGTCATGGCTTACCGGACCTTGCAACGGATGTCCTTCGCGTCCTAAAAGCCGGGAACATAGACTGGCAAGAGTATCATTTTGCAGCTTTGATGGAAGCATTTTGTCGCAACAACCAGTTAAAAGAGGCTCTCACAACGCTCCAAATCATGCGAACTAACGGAATTAATCCTGTGGCCACTACTACGTCATTCATCTTCGATTGGATCAAACGCGACATTGACTCGCTCGACTCTGCTTGGACGTTGATTGATGAGATATTCACAGCGAATGGCTCAATTGACATAGATGCCCTGAAAGTCGTGGTACGGGCATCAATCTTCCTTGGAGACTTGCAACGTGCTGTCGGAGTGTATAAATCTTTTGCCGACTACAATCTTTCCCCAGACCTCACAACCTTCAACTTGCTATTAGACGGTTGCGTCACTGCACAACATCGCCCGCTGGGTGATCTACTATTGACAGACATGAAGCGCTTCCAAGTCAAGCCGGACCAAGAAACGTACAGAAATATGATTCGCCTCTGCCTAACCCAAACGGTTTACGAAGAAGCATTTTATTACTTGGAAGAAATGAAGGCAGCTGGATATGTACCTCCTCAAGATGTGTACCAATCCTTGAGCGATAAATGTGTTGCTGCAGAGGATCCTCGTAGTCACATGGTATTGCAAGAAATGAGAGAATGTGGGTATCGACTGGAGGACACCCGGACAAAGACCATAGCCAGACGCACATCTATTAAAAATTCCGTGACCCGATAGCATAGCTCTTTTGTAATGTAATTCTGACAATCTAATCTCACCATGTCGAAATTGTGGATTTGTGATGGATCAATCATCGCGTTACGGTTGCGCCATCTCAGCTTGAGGGGGGACTAATTGATGGATGTGGTCTTTTCAAAGTGGGATTTTACAACTTCATTCCGCCTACGATCCTATGGCGGATAACATTCATTTTCATCCTGGTAAGTGCGAAAGAGGTTGAGATACAACTTTAAATAATGTGAAGACAGGTTCTGTGACATTGTTGGAACGAAATGATTTGCTCGGTCAAAAGGGAATCACCGTCTGGTTGACTGGACTTAGTGCGAGCGGAAAGGTGAGCTTTCTCTCTGCTTTCCAGTGTTTCTGCTTTGTTAAATTAATCGACGAACACTCAGTCGACAATTGCATGTGCACTAGAACAACATCTGTTGCATCTCCATAAATTCGCTTATCGTCTTGATGGTGACAACGTCAGATTCGGCCTGAACAAAGACCTTGGATTCGATGAAAAGTCTCGGAATGAGAACATTAGACGAATAGGCGAGGTATGCATGCCCATCTACATTATTGTATGGACATTTTAATCATGAACCTTTGCAAAGGTATCGAAACTCTTCACAGATTCCGGTTGCATCACTATCACTGCTTTCATCTCTCCGTATCGCGCCGATCGTGACTTAGCTCGCGCGCTGCATAAACAAGCAGCTCTCCCCTTCATCGAAGTTTTCGTAGATGCCCCATTACAAGTTGTCGAGGCTAGGGATCCGAAAGGTTTATACAAGAAGGCCCGAGCTGGAGAAATCAAAGGTATGCAATTCCCAAACTTGGAAACATGGACATATTTTTCACTAAAAGATCAAAATGATTAGATTTCACTGGAATTTCTGCTCCATATGAACCGCCAACAGCAGCAGAGATCCATATCAAGACCGATGAAGTAGAAGTGGCAGAGGCCGTCCGCATCATAGCCCAGTATCTCATTGATAACAGTTACATCTCTTAAATGTGTATATTAAATAAAAGCTAGCTTGTTTGATCATAAATTACTATCGCCCTCTACCTCAGTACGTGTGGCCATATATGCAGAATCTCCAAAGTCTGCGTCATTTTCTTCTTCGATCGCATTATCCAACATAGTATTCAAACCCGACTCTATTGTTGCCAGCCAATGAGCAAGTACTTTGACAGTGCGATTGATCTCGAGGTTGTGGGCGTCTTCTGATATCAAAGCAGAGTAATCAAGGGAATGATGTCTAAGCATATCTTCATTAGAAGTCGTATGTTCCGGCGAAAGATTCCGGCGACTCATTTGCTGGTTTCTATGACTGGAGGTTGCCTTTTTGGAGGAAGATAAAGAAAGAGGACCGTTATCAGGATTGACATCAACCGGGTAAGTGGAAAATGAAGACGGCGCGAAAGTAGAAGCAGGAGGAAACTGACGACCTTGATGAACTGCTACTGACGGAGATGGGGGAAGAAGATCTGAAAGGCCCATGTGATGACCAGAAGGGACCTAATGAGTGTTAGTAAGTTTGCAATGATATGTTTAATAGAATAAAGACCTTGAGGACGTCCTTGAGACCGGGTGCCCCTCTGCTAGTAGAATGAAGCGTTAGAGCGATTTCGTTCAACTTCCGAAGATCGTTCACTGGTATGTTTTTATTTTCGAGGTCCAGTATGGCAGAAGTTGGCGGCGGAGTGGTGCATAACATACTGCGTGGCAAAGGAGACGGAAGATCGTCACTTGGGTGTACTGGCTCAGTGTCCGACGAAGATGAACGATGAGTGACTGGAGGAGAATAAGAAATCTTCTGAGTTCGAGGAAACCGAGAAGGTATGTCGAGTCTCGGAGGATAAGGAAAATGGAAAGAGGAAGGAGATGCCAGATCAGGATCATCTCGTTTCATTTCCAATCTTTTACGGTAAAGATTTTCTCCGTGGGTCTCTTCCACTGTGTCAAAAGTGTTTGTGCTGTCGGCTTCTTGAAAGGTTTCGTCGTGATCATGAGCATTCAATACATTATCGTTAGGACCGTCCTGCGAAGACTTAGATACAGTGAGAACATGTCCGTTAGAAGAGCCATCATCAAGAAAAGGTGATGCGGTTCTTTCTTCTCTTTCTTCGTAGCCGCCGAGCAGTTCGTATGCTGTAGTGGGATCTGCAATACCCGACGAGGGGGCATTTATATCGTCTCTTGGCTGTCCATCTTCTACATGTGTCTGAAGGTGCAGTAATCTATCTGAAAAATTGATACTGGAGCGATGGTGCTCAGAGTGCGCTGAACCATTCTCTTCGAAGAGGTGCCTCAAGGATGAAGGCACATTAGTTGAAGACTGAGCACGAAGAGTGGACTGGCTTGACGCATCCATTAAGAATTGAGCACCGGTGTGATCGCTTTCTCCGTTCATCTCTACGTGCGCCCCTCGAATGGTATCAAACTCCCAATTTGCGTCCTCTGGCGGACTAGATAAAAATGCTTAGACAACAAAGATGATCCAAAGTAAGCAGTCAAGCAAACCTGTTTAAATCACTATTCTCCCAGTCCAAAGGCTCAGCTAAGCTGGCCCTTGGACCAACTTGCTGCAATCGAAGAATAAGATCTTTCAAAATAGCAACTCCGACCTTGGAAATGGATTTAATCCACTTGGTCTTCAAGAGTTCGTCTGCAGGTAGGCGCTGGCTTGGCCATGAGCAGATGCATGATTATGAGCATCACATAGAAATACCTCCTGGGGCGATTCTTTCAGGCAACAAGACATGAAGTCTCGCATATCTTTCCCTCCTTCAGTTTCGGAAAGTCGGGGCGGTTTGATTCTCGGTATCAAATCCATCACTTGAAATTTATCTAGGTTGGAATGGGGAGGAGTGCCCTTTATCATCTCATATATCATGATTCCGAGGCTCCAAATATCCGCCTTGGTGTCATAAGCTGGCACAGTTTGGACAACTTCAGGTGCCATCCAATAAGGTGTTCCCGTTAGTGTATTTCGTTTGCTTGAGGTAGTTGCCAGAAGTGCAGAAACGCCAAAGTCGCATATCATGACTTTGCCAGTGGCAGTAATAAGTATATTCGCGGCTTTCATGTCACGGTGGATGACGGGAACCTTATGAAGATAAGCCAACCCGACAAGAACTTCCCTGATGATGACGGCGACGTATTTTTCCTCAAGGCATCCATCCTTGGACGCCTTCATCAAAGAGAGGACGCTTCCGCCCTGCGCAAGCTCCATAGCAATCCAAACCCGGGGGCCATCCAAAAAGCAACCATAGTACTTTGTGATATTGGGCGCGTCTCGTAACTGGGACAAAAGCGCGACTTCTCGTTGAATATCACCAACGTCATCGTCAGAGGTATCGAGATTTATTATTTTAAGAGCAACGACATTGCCGGTGGGTATATGCTTTCCCTTGTGCACAGATCCATAGGCGCCCTTGCCGATGGTCTCTAAACGCTGGAAGAGCTGGTGGACGGAGGGTTGGGACATGCAGGTTCGGTCTCAAAGGACGAAGAGTCATGTGACACATCTTATCAGAACTTGGCTGCTCATCCATGTTTTCACCATCATGGACCTCGACATCGTAAAGCCTGATCTCATAACAAGAGAGTTCCTCGCCGTCGTCCTCGCTGGCTTTGGCAATGAGTATGTCCATATTTCCTTTGTTTCCTCACTGCCATCTCTTATTTTATCTTCCAGGCTCGTTCCCTTGACCAGTGATTATGGCGATGAGCCTTGTCCCAAATCTCTCTTGCCAGTCGGCAACAAACCTCTGCTTGAATATATCCTTACATGGCTCGAGCAGTCAGGAATTAAAGGTATCTACTCTCTTTCACCGGCGTTTTCTCATTAAAATAACATCTTTCTAGATGTCCTTGTAATATGTCCAACCAGCCATCGGTCATCTATATATCATCACATACACTCGGACGTGTCCTCATCGTCTCTCAGAGTCGATTTGCAGACGTATGATGAGTCCTTAGATGCAAATGTAGGAACGTGTACACTCCTTCGCCAGTTTTCCAACCGGATATCGGAGGACTTCGTTGTGCTGCCTTGCGATTTCATCCCTCCGCAAAATCTGCCTCTCAGCCTTTTGCTAAATAAATTCAGGGTAGATACCCTGTCAGATGACTGTCTTGCGACAACATGCTGGTATCCTCCTCGACCCTCAGAGAAAAGTTCGTTTCTTGATGAATGGGGGCCTCTTCCTGGGACATCTTCTATTGTTTGGGATCCTACCTCCGGCACCTTGTTGCATATAGATACCCCCGACGATCAGGATAGAAACTCAGAAGAATTGGAACTCAAATTTTCCCTTTTGTCACAGTAAATGCCGTCGTCATCATGGCCAATTTATTCGTAAGCTGATTCCTTAGTTTAGATATCCCAACCTAAAACTTTCAACATCGTTGGAGGATTCACATGTCTATGTATGCAGGCGCTCAGTGCTCGATCTTCTTCTGGAAAAGCCGTCATTCTCTTCTCTAAGAGAAGAGTTTCTACCCTGGCTTTGCAAGATACAATATCAAAAGTCAAAAAGAATCAAGCACGCAAAGGGTTCGTAAATCTATCATCACTCTGAATATTTGCATGTGCTGATATTGCCCAGCTATGAATGAGGAAGCCGGACTGACTTCGCAATCGCTTTCTTTGAAACATTCGAGTCTTCTCGACAAAAAAGAACACAAAGATTCGGCAGATTCAGAGACAATTTCTAACACTCAAGCCAGCTTCAAAGTCGGCGTAATCGTCTACCGCGACGTCGAAAATTCCGCCGTGAGAATCAACACATTACATAGTTTTTATGAAATGAACAGACGGGTATTTATCATTATCGTCATTCTAAGTTGTTTGATTTTAATATTATGCATCTCGTAGATCCTGGCAGGCGCAACATATAGTCTTCCCTCGAACCCGAAAGATCGTTCCTTGATTGATCAAAGGGTTCAAATATCGACCGATTCTATCGTTGGGGAATCAACCCAAATATCCGAACGCACCACTATCAAAAGATCTATAATCGGTAGACATTGCATCATTGGTAAAATGGTTAAAATTACAAGTTGTGTACTATTGGATCATTGTGTCATAGAGGAAGGGTAAGTCTTTCTTTTCTTCCACATGCAAATCGATTTCTAAGGACATTAGGGCCAAATTGGATAATTGTATTCTGGGCAAGAACACACAGGTTGGGTCAAGAGCGGAACTAACGAAATGCGTGACTCAAGCTGGTTATGAAGTTGCAGCCGGAGGTAAGCGTTATTCAACATTCTATATTGACGAACACTGCTTAATATGAACAATGAATGCCCTTCAGAAACCGTGAAAGGGGAGAAATTGGAGGTCTCCGACTGGATGGCAGCACCTGACAGCAATTTGACACAAATTTCTACCACACAAGTCGAGGTTGAATAGGTACAAGGCATACACACAAGTTGAATACATTCAATCATGATCACGTTTGTGTGCGCGTGCATAAGCTGGAAATAAGGATGTTGATTACTGGCTCCTTTGCCCGACATGACTTGGCATTTGGTTGCCCAAACCTTGAGCGAAGCGAGAACCTCTTCCTCGTGCCCCGCCTAAGGATCATCGCATTTCAGTTTCGAAGTAAAGAGAAGTACTGAACACAAACCTCGAGTTCCGCGTGTTCTTTCTCCGCGGCCACGACGTTCTTGAGTTTGCTCCCCTCGTTTTTCGTTCTTGTTTCCGTCATTCCTGTCACCCCATCCACCTGTACCACCCATCCTGATATCAAGAGCCTTCTCGTTCTGATCTACCATAGTAGCTAGTTTTTCGGAGATAGTTTGAGCCAACTGCTGAGAGCGCGACAAATCAATTCTTTGGAAGACAACTACACCACCAGATTGATCCAACGAAGCCGACAGTTCTTCGTTCCAGATCATTTTAGACACGATAGACGTGATTGTCCGCAAGGGAAGCGAAAACGTTCTTGATAGCAAAGAAAGGGAAAGAGAGCTATAATGCGGAGCATATGTAAAGAGATACGTCCTAAGGCCTTGTTCTTGAATTCGTCTAAAAGTCAAAGTGTGTTAGTACCTGCGGAAAATCAAAAAGAAAGATCGCGAATTTTATTTACTTAGCCAACATTTCTTTCACATTAACGACTTCCGGCATGAGACTCCATATCTTAATGCTCTGGATTAGATCCCGGCATTTCTCCCATTCTCCATCTTGCAATGCTTTGCTTGCTTGCATAATATGGTCCCTAGTACTCTCCGGTGGACCAGTAAACACTTGACGATCAGCGAAATCAAGGAGGCGACGGAAGGGCTTCGAGATAATCTTGCGTTTTTGCTCTTCGGAATCGATGCTGGCCAATAAGGGTATTTCAACCAACATGCTCGACACCAAGAAAGCAGCTTCAAGGAGCTCTGTATTGATGTGCATGTGGAAAGGAAGTTGCCTTTGTTTCTCTGCTTTTTCTTGTTCAGGGGTCATAACTTGGAACCGTTGCTGATGCACTCCTTGGGCAAGTAATTCCTTCACGCGCTGGGTCGTGAAAATGTCTTGAAGGATTGCCTGTGCTTCTTTGATCAATCCTGATCGGAAGGCGCACAGGCCTAGCTGCACGACAGTACGATTGTACAGTATTTGAGTGGCGACGTCGGCTGAGTGAATGGATTCTTGAAGATGTGACATGAGGAGCATGTCTCTTGCCGTGTAGAAATCATTTTGGAGTGCATGATGATAGATATGGCTAAGCATAGCTCGCGTTCTCAGCAAGGAATTGCCCGACTTGTAGAGATACACACAAAGAGAATGAACGAGAGCAGAAGTAGTCTGCTGCCTGGTAAGAGTCGTGGAAGGCTTGACTTCAGACACGTCTGCCGCTGCTTCTAGCGCTTGAACAACTGCATCGGGCTAGATAGAGCATCGCATAAATTGTGTGAATGCACGGCCAGAAACAAATACTTACCTTAGAGTAGATATGCTCTAAACGTCTCATGATGACTCTACCAAGTGGCTCACTTTGTGAAGTTTTCTCGTAGAAAGCCTGGGCCCGACATATCGTACAATATAGAACCTTTTCGTCTTTGAGTCGGTCGACATATTCCGTGCCGTGAGGATCAATATTTTGTAGGCTTCGCGTAAATTCATCGTCCAAGCGATCAATGAAACTAATGATGGAACCTCGAATACGAACAATCCCTTTCTCTGTTTGAGGAGAGCGCTCGACTAGTTCGTCGTAATCGTCCGTCATCTCTTGGATGGAGTAGTTGGGATCTGCTGCGACAATAGAGACCAACTGATCAACTTCGCGTTGCGCAGATAACCAGAGTTCTGCAGGCATGTGGGTTGAGACCGACGAATTGTAGTCAAAACGAGAAGAGATCAAAGCAAGGAGAACACGAATTCGCTGATATGAGGTTACCGCTACATCTAGAAGGATTTCTAATATGCGAATTTGTTCAGCTCGATCGGTATTCTGAAAGCAAATACGTTATATGTCCGAATGCAATAATTGAAAAGGCGAACTTACCTTCTTTCCGCGAGCTTCTTGCACAGCTTGAAGATCCTTAAAGATACTCTCAGAAGTAAACTGCGTGACTTTGCCACCCTTTCCAACAGTAGTAAATTCATCAAGCTCTTCGTTCGCGCCGCCGGGACCAGGGCGCGGAGCCTGAGCAGGTACCACCGGCGCTGTCTCTCTCGAAATAAGATTCAGATATTCCTGCTCAAATGCCTCTGGATCCTGGATCCAAAGTATCAGAGAAGTGCAAAGTTATCCAAAGTGCATCACTAACCTCTTGATACCTTTTCACATCTGCTTCGCACTCCTTTATAGCTTTCTTGATTTTTTGTTTCATGGCTGTAAGGGCCTTTGCGTTCGACACGTTCATTTTTTTCTTTGCCTCTTTCTCCTTCTGAAGTGCAGTATTGATCGAAGTTTCGAGGTTAACGAGGGTTCGTACATAGAACACAGGAACTGGTTCAGATAAATTGTGCTGTCTCTGAATCATGCGAGAAAGCTTGTCAAATTCTGCGATTTCAAGTGAGTTGTTAGATGTATGATACATATACGCTACAAGATATACCATTTGATATCGCCATCCAATCGTTAATCTTCAATGCATTCTCCATGACCTTTCCTGTCGCTTCCATTTCCTTGAGTCGCTTGTCCACTGCACTGAGGATGCGGATCGGAGCCCTATCTTCTTCGTCACTCGATTCGTCCTCGCCTTGCCTGTCATCACCTTCACTTTCAGATTCACTAGATTCTTCTTCAGAGTCAGAGCCACTGGAGTCTGATCCTGCAGTGCGCAGAAAACGAGACATAGCTGGTTTGGCGGTGGTGGATGGTTTTGTTGTCTCCTCGTCACCGCTGGACATGAGCTCTTCGGAATCCGAAGATTCAGAGTCGGAGTCTCCAGCTTGTCTGAAAAATCTGGACATTTTTGCGGTCGTTAATCAAGAGGGGTTGCTCAAACTGGCCAGGTATTAGGATTTCAAGTCACAAAATTTACTGTTACATGGACGTCGGAAAGTGCCGCTTACATAAGTCGACGTTGATATTATTACGTAAATATTCTGATAACAGTAATATTTGTTAAATACATCAGTGACGGCCTTTCATTTGCTGGTCAACAAGGTATCTTGTTTATGAAATTGGTCAAAATGTATATGCTTGAACAAAGAAAGATAAATTAACATACCTTTCTCCGCCCCACAGAGTCAGTAATCCTAACGTCACAGCCGATACAATTCTCCTGTCCCAAGGTTTATTCCAATTGACGTAAGAGATATACCCGATGGTCCCAAGGACAGAAGCGTTCGCTAAGTATATGGCTCAGAGTGGATTTTACTAGAGCATAAAAGTGTGAATTACCGAGACCTATCATACCTCCTAAGATGCCGGGTCTCATAATTTGCTCGTGTAGGTGATGCATTACAGTGGCACCTTGTTTTTTCATTTTCTTTTGTTGTTCCCGACCTTGAGGGGTTGGACAAAAGCGCACAGATGCCACCCCCTCCACTGCAATGATGGCTGTTGCTGCTGCCACTGCAGATGTTATGGCAGCTACATCGCGACGTAAATGAGGTCGAACATAGAATATTCGTCCAACAGAAGCCAACAGGCCAATATTCACTGCAGGTCGGTCAGGGTAAGTTTGATATACATAGTATCCTTCGACGATAAGGACACACCTAATCCCAAAAGTCCACCTGCCACTCCTGGCCTGACGAGGTATTCCACGACAGATCCACACAAGCCATTGGTTCTAGCTTTGCCTTCTTGGACAGGCCTTTTAACTTCATGGTGATTCATACCCGTATGTTTATCGAGGTGATTTGTTTCCTGTCTATCATCACGAGTGGTCTTGAGGGTGACAACATTCTGAGGAAGTATTTCTGCTTCGGATGTTGTGGTCTGCGGATTCTCTCTAAAATCGGGAGGAACAAGGTTGACTTTCGAAGTGTCATTGGCAACGGCTGCAGCTGTTGGGGGCGTCGTGTTCAGCAGGGCAGTATCCGGGTGAGGTTGCTGATCAAGAGGGGGAGCGTTATGAGCGGTGACAGAGGCGTAAGACATGTGGACGATAATAACATTGTCTTCATTCAAACAAGCCTTTATAACGCTCTTGCATTGACGTCATAATCTGTGACATCATTGGGGGGGTGGTATATATATTATATTATATTAATCGTTATTTTATCCGGTTAAGTCCATACTTATCAGAACACATCCGCCGAATGTGGACAATCTGCAGCTACGTGTCCTCTTTCTTCACAATCTTCGCAGACTAGAATTTCTTGTTCCTTGTCGTCTTTCAAAAGGCTGCAGTTGAAGATATCATGTCCCGGTCGTTCGCAAATTTCACAAATCAAGACTTCTTCACTTTTCCTGCTCCCGCTACTGGACGCCGTGCTTACTCTGTGTCGCGTTTCATTGCTTTCCACACCATTTTTTGACGATTTCTTCTGTCTTGCTAGTTTCTCTCTTAATTTTTCAAGTTCCTGTTCCAGTTCATCCTGAGGTGATTATAAATATTGGAGTACATTCGTTGAGAATTCGGACAAACCTCTCTGTAGATCTGAATGGATTGCAGTTATCGCGTCAGAATAGTCTTTTCGGGTCATTTGGTGGGCAGACCTTTGCTTCCACAAGAGCCTCTAGCTCGCCTATCTCTTTGTTAAGCTATACGGTATAAATTAGCATTGGTTTTCAAAGACTGAAAACTCGCGACTTACGCCATGTATCGTACGAGCATGTTTTATTTCCATCTCACTGAGACGTTTTCGCATTTGCTCCAAATCCATCTATGATGAGTAAGTAACCATAGGAATCAGTCTCAAATAAGGTTTTAGAAAAACCTCTAATATCAGTTTTTGACCAGGCGATGTTTGGGCTTGTGCAGCATCTTTGAACTTTTCTATTGATTCTGTCGATGATGCAGATGTGGGTACTTTGGCGTCGTGTAGACTTTGCTCAATATTTTCTTCGAGAACACTAATCTCCTATGAGATGCAAGTCAGTGAGTGTAAGTATCAATTGGACGTGTTCGTACCCGACGAAGCTGTTCAGTTTCGGAAGACAGAAGATGCTTTTCGGCTTCAAGACGCTTGATTTGCTGTGATGATAGCATATTTTCTTTTTGAAGCTCCTGAATGATATGTCTTGCCGAAGTTAGTGGCCACGAAGTGCGTAAACCAAACATGGGCATGCTATCTTACTTGAGACCCGCCGCTTCTGCTGCTGACGTTTCAATTCTTGTGGGAGACTTCGATGACTCGGACGCGTCATTCATCAAGGGTTCGCGCTGTATCCTTTCCTGAACAGGAACGGATCAATCAGTGCTGATAATGAGATGAACATGCCTGAGCTTGACTTACATGACTGACTCTGCTCTGACCAGATAGGCCAGGAATATCTTGTTGCAGGTTAGTTGTGCCAGTCAAGGAAGGAGGGGGCACTTTTGGCAGGTCTTTGTCCGCGCTGGATTCCACAAGCATTTGTTCGAGATTCCGGATTTTTTCTTGATACTGTCGCTTATCCACAGCTACTTGTCTGGTAAAGTTAGCCAGCTTTGAAGGGAGGTCATCCCCGCTTGCATCGTCAATCATGACGTCCAAATTCTACGACATTTATTCAGTTAACGTTCGTTGTGGCAAGATAAGTGACTTACCACCAATTCTGCCCGAAGAGTTTCGAGTTCACCGCGAGTACCCTCAAGGGCAATCGTACTTTCCCGGAGAGCTTCTTCTATTTCCTCTACACGATTTCTCGCCTTCGCTTCCGATATGACAAGTTGTTCCAATTCTCTTGTTTTAGAAACAAGCTCCCGCCTCCTTTGCTCGTCTTCCAATCGCGAACGCGTTATTTTATCTTGATAGGTTGCAACATCCCGTTCGAGTGTGGCGCGCGTTTCTTCCAGTTGTTCTTCAAGTTTGGTTGATTTCCTTTGCAGGTGCTGTACTTGATCCTTCAGAGTTTCGTTGTCAATCTGAGCCGCAGAAGTATGCTGTGATTCTACTGCAGGCTGGCTCATAGATAGATTTTCCAGCTTGGCTTCCAGTGTAGTGATGTGATTTTCGAGCTCATAGCGCTGACTAGTTGCAGTAGAGAGCTGTTCTTCGTAAAGTGCAATGGTTTCCTACCTCACCAAGTAAGTCGAAATACGAATGGGGAAAGCAATGAACTTTACCTGTCCCGCGATCCTAAGTTCATCAATTTGGGCGAGTAATTCGTCCCGCTCTTTGTTAAAACTGGATTGTGATTTATCAAACTTAACCAAAAGCTGTTCAAGGGCGGATTTGTCTGTTGCAATTAACTCGTCCTTCTGCTTTACAATACGACTGAATTCCTGCGCTTGGTCTTCCAGCCGTTTAACTTCACGCGAATGCATATCCAAATCTGACCGATGTTCGGTGACAGTTAGTTGAAGTTGCGACGTAAGATCATTCAATTGCAGTAATAACTTTTGATTGTCGGCCTGGAGCGATTGGACTTCATTTCCACGGGATTCCAGTTGGTTCTGAAGCACGCACAGTCTATCTTCTAATTCGGAAGAGTTGTGCAGTGTTTCTTGTTGTTGAGCACGTAGCTGGATTATTTGTTCAGTTAAATTTGCGTTATCCTTTTCCGTTTCCATTGCTATTCGCAAGCGTTCGTTTTCATATTCTGCGGCATCTAATCGTGACTTCAATTGCTCGAGAACGCCGAGTTCGTCAGTTCCACTAGATCGCATTGAGGTAGACGATGTTGGCCGCGAAAATGATAATGGCAAGACAACAGGTAAATCATCTTGAGACAATATATTTCTCAGTTCAGTTTCGGGGGGAGAAGTATTGGAGTGGGATTCATGTGTTTGGGAAACGTGCGGAGAAGATGGGGGTGGCATGGACACGCCACTCGGAATTCGGGCTCTAGGTGTGGTCACCGATGGTCTACTTCTAAGGGAAGATGTATGTGTAGGAGATGGGCCTCCACCATGATATGAACGTGCATTGCTTGGCCTAGGCGTCGAAAATGGGGAACCGGATGAACGTTTAGGTGACGACGATAGGCTATGTGTAAATGGCGAAACAAGTACATCAGCGCTTGTTTCATCGTTGCTAACGGACTTGAGATTTTCTGTTGTGTGGTCTCGCAGACTAAGTTGTGCAGCTGTCATTGTCATATATTTAGATGCACGAGAACCTGCTGTGATTTTCTGGGACAAGTTAGGATTGTTTGGCTTCTGTGAGGGTGTCTTGAAGGAACGAGGTTGGGTTAGACCAGCAAAAGAGGAGCTGGGGGTGATTCTACCACTCGAAAGCGAGGGTGTTATACGACCAGACGACGGGGTCGCTCTCCCATTTGAATACGAAGTAGAAGGCGTCCGCGAATTTGTGAATAATGAGGGTGTTGTCCGACCAGAGTTCGCAGGGGCCGAATTGAATCCCGCTTTGTGTGATGCCACGGAGGGTGGACGCTGGATTGCACCTGGTCCAACTGTCGGGGCTGATAATTTTGTGGTAGCAACAAAAACCCCACATTTATCTGGACAGAAAAAATATTGTTTCCTGCATTCGAATTGTGAGAGATTTCTTGGTGATGAGAGCATTTGCTCACCCTCCTACAGATCCATTGTTTTTCCCCTTTCCGGAAAAGCCGCCACTTAATTCCACACCTGCCCAAAGCCCCGACTTTCCTTCTATTTCCCCTATGTATCTCAGGACACCTTCAAAGCCCAGTGACTCAATTCTGACATGATCCCCAACTACGAAATTCCTGCCGGGTTTGCTGATTTCGGCCTGTCTGCTTGGTGGGCGGCTTGATATCTTAGAGGACACAGGCGTTTTCGTTCTTTCTAGTATTTTGGAAGAGGAGGAAGATGCTACAGACGACGGTCTCCCCGCAACGGAACGCCTTCCTGAGTATGTAACAGACTGAGGAGAGAGCGAAGAAGTTGAAGCACTGGGAGGTAAAGGAATAGTACGGTGCTGATGTGGATCATTAGCTTTCACAGCGTCCAAGAACGCGCGAGATATTTCATCAGGATTATCTGAACCAAGATGAGAAGTGGAACGAGACCGTCCTGGCGTCGGAATGCTGCTTGCTCGCGCAATTCCCGTGCTTGTCGACAATCTTGGTTTGGCAGGGGTTGCCATTAAACAGAAAATTCCGACTGTCGAGTTTCCAGACAACTTCAAGCATTACAGCGAAGAGCAAATAATAATTTCATTTGAATCACGTGACAGATGTTGTCCTTTCCTCAGACTTGTTGCATGGAATTTAAAAAATACTCATTATCTTACAGAAAGCACCGTGTATTGGAGCAAGTGTGCTGAAATGTAAAAATGTAACATACAGAATAATAACCTAACCACGCTTCTTAGACACACCGACAGTCTTACCGCGACGACCTGAGGATGTACTAGTTAATCAGGCTGATCATGTGTGAAGTAAATGGACATTACCTGTCGTCTTTGTGTGTTGTCCACGCACTCTCAATCCCCAGTAGTGCCTCAATCCACGATGAGCCCTAATCTTCTTCAATCGCTCAAGATCATCACGAAGTTTGGAGTCGACACCGTTTGACAGAATCTGCGAGTTCTTGCCATCGACAATGTCCTTCTGTCTGTTAAGGAACCAAGTGGGGATTTTGAATTGTGTGGGATTTTGGATAATGGTGACGAGGCGCTCGAGTTCGTCGGAATTGAGATCACCGGCACTGTGGAGACTAAGACGTCGTAGATAATACTTCAGATGTTTTACTCACCGCTTGTTAAGGTCTACGTCTGCCTTTTTGCACACCAAGTTGGAATAACGACGTCCAACACCCTTGATTTCCGTCAAGGCGTACATGATTTTACGTTTACCGTCAACATTAGTGTTCAGGAGACGGAGAATGTGCTACAGGGCGTCGTCAAAGGTAATTTCTGTCAGAGATTGCTGAGGAGCGTACTTGAAATTGTTGATGTGCTTCTGGGACGACGAGAGACATGATTTGAAGAATGCCCTACAAGGCATTAGTCATCACAACACCACGAAACTAACATGTGTGACTATGTAACTACTGTATAGTTATGTGACGGTAGCATTACCGTATTAAGTCAAGTACACTAATTATAGCCGCGGTTCAACACCGCTCGACTCGACCGCGCTTCCAATGAGATAAACTGCGTGTAGATAAATGTCTGTGAGAAATAAGATGTAAGATACTGGGTGACTTTCCGTAAGCTTTTTTAATCTTTTATTCGAGAATAAATCGTGTCGGACTTTGAATTATCAGACTAATGAAATAATCTATTCGCCTGATTAAACCGTAAGCCATCTGATTAAATATATGTCCCGTAAGAGATTATCTATAAGTGTTCGTTTGCTACTATGCCATTATAACGTGCAAACAGCCTGGCTAATTACAGAGGATAACGAAGCAAGTTAGAAATGAAATGGAAAGTGCTCCTGCAGCTGCAGCCTTGAATCTGATAGGGGTTACACTGCTCAAACTTCAGTCATTAGAGTCAGTGGGTAATGGGATATGAAGCAAACAAAGTCCACTGGAGGAGAATGAGCAGAGTCCACAAATTATGGTGTCTTTTGGGGATTATTAGGAAACTATGAAATTTACCATGAATGCGATGAAAAGGAGGTGTGTGGGCCAAAAAGCCAGGATCCTGGTTAAAGTACTGGCCACATTGAAAGCACAAGAATGTTACTGACTAAGCAGCACACCTACCAAATATGGTATACAGAGGTGATATTCCTTTAATCTGGATTAAATATAATCTATGAAGGGGGTACCTACCCCTCATCAGATTAAGGTTTATTCAGAGGGATTGACATATAATCCAGAAGCCCCACCTTCCTAATTGGGCTTGGCTTCATGGCTGTGCCACTAGATCTCATCAGATTTAATCTTTTAGGTTGAATAAAAGATTAAAAAAGCTTACAGAAAGTCACCCACTAAAAAGGAGTTTGAGAATGTTGCAGAGTTATTGCAGGTAAGGAATTAAATGAGGAAAGGACCCCAAATCTGGTGGATACAAATTTTTGGGGGTTTGCAGAGGTCTTTGATGGTGGGTTGTGAGCAGGACCTGATGAGAACCATGTGAGTGTTGCAAGACGAACCCTGACAACGTGTTTAAACAAGGAACATTCAACAAAGGAGAAAAGAAGCTACCAAAGCCTGAGTGCATGGGTGGTAGCCAGGCAAACCAATCCAAAGGCCCATTACACAGCTGGGTCATTCCTTTGAGAAAAATGAAGTTTTCGGGCATATGAACTTTAGAAGACTTTTTATGCATTATGCTTGAAAAGGAGCAGGGTGAGTTTTGTGCAATGGACTTCTGGTTGCACTCAATATGACAAAATTTGCATTTTGTGCATCCAGGCTTGATGCACTGGGTGCATAGTTATGATTTGTCAGCTTCTGATTTGTATGCGCACTCGATTCCAGGTTTGGGTCATGTTCATTTTGTGTTGCATAATCCACACTGGTTCACTTAAGTTGGTTTGGGACTCAATACAAAGACAGAGGAAAAGTTTGAAATTTTCTATACTACTGTACAAGCACATACACAATAAAATAGTCATTGATGAATAGACTGAATACCTTGACGCTTTTATCAGCTCTGTTTCACCCTTGATCCACCCTCGACCCAGCCCAAGCTTTCTGTGTTACTCTACATATCTGCTGGTGAAGTACCATATGTCCAACACTGTGTCAAATAAGCATCAGTTGTTGGTGTACACTGAGATAAAATGATGGATATACTAGGTTTGCACAGGAGACACAATATCCATATAACATAATCTATGAGAGTGAAATTTGTTACTTTTCACACCAAGGGATATATAATAGGAGCAACATACCTTCTAATGAGCCCCAGAATGTCCTATAGTGTAGCCCACTACTATGAAGGGTCATCAACTGGCTCCAATGAGTGTGCATGTGTCAGAAATAGAACATACAAAATGTGTGAAGATACAAAAGGCACTGAAGAGCATGACACCATCCAATATGGTTCCCATAGACAGAAAATTGGTACAAAGTGATTATCATGCTCTAC
>Ga0247779_1000039_pt1 | contig 117392 bp, 123 predicted proteins | sample UWRJL221509R5_FD_179925 | JGI IMG/M metagenome (GOLD analysis project Ga0247779, IMG submission 179925) | Plant litter microbial communities from Arlington Agricultural Research Station in Wisconsin, United States - UWRJ-L221-509R-5 | ecosystem: Environmental > Terrestrial > Plant litter >... | reverse complement strand
AGCGATCCCGTGATAATGACCCTACATCCACGAGCACAGGCACAAGTGGGTTCGGGGCTAGGCCTTAAGCGGCCAGAGCGTAGACGTTGTCGTTCGCGTCTAGGTTTTTTGCCACCGGATTAACGAGGAAGATGACGCCCTCGGCATGCTCCAGACTACGTCGCGTCCCCCGTCGAAACCGATCGCCCCCGGGGAAGCAAACATGATGGTGGCTGGGCTTGGCAAAAGCAACCGGGCTCTGCGGCGCGATCGATGCGGCGAAATCCGGCAGCGCAGGCGTGCATACGCGGAAACGCGCGGATCGACTCTTGGGTGCGATCCGCTCAGGCGGCCTTGTTCTTCGCCCGCATCACGCGCTGCTTGTCGCGATTCCACTCGCGCTCCTTCTCGGTATCGCGCTTGTCGTGTTCCTGCTTGCCGCGCGCGAGGCCGAGGCCGATCTTGACGCGGTTGCTCTTCCAGTACAGCGACAGCGGCACCAGGGTATAGCCCTTGCGTTCGACCGCGCCGATCAGCTTGTCGATCTCCTCGCGATGCAGCAGCAGCTTGCGCGTGCGGCGGTTGTCGGCGACCACGTGGGTGGAGGCCGCGATCAGCGGCACGATGGAAGCGCCGAACAGGTAGATTTCGCCGTTGCGCACGATCGCGTACGCATCGCCGAGGTTGACGCGACCGGCGCGCAGGCTCTTCACTTCCCAGCCTTCGAGCGCCATGCCGGCTTCGTAGTGCTCGTCGATGTGGTACTCGTGCCGCGCGCGCTTGTTCTGCGCGATCGTGCCGGTACTGCTTTTTTCCTTGGTCTTCGCTTTGGCCATGTCCCACAATCCAGAAAAACACGAGTCACGATGATCCAGATCCGTCGCCACGCCCTGGTCCGCTACACGCCGGACCGGATGTTCGATCTCGTCAACGACGTCGAAGCATACCCGACGCGGTTTGCGTGGTGCGCCGGCGCGCGCGTGCTCGAGCGCGAGGGCGACGCCGCACTCACGGCGCGGCTGGAGTTGCGTTTCGCCGGCCTCACCCAGGGTTTCACCACGCGCAACACGCTCGAACGACCGCAGCGACTGCACATGCACCTGGTCGAAGGGCCGCTGCGCGCGCTCGAAGGCGAGTGGACGTTCAGCGCGCTCGGCGAAGACGGCTGCAAGATCGCTCTCGCGCTCGACTTCGACTATAGCGGCCGCCTAGGTGGCGCTGCCTTGCGGCTCGGCTTCCAGGGCCTGGCCAATCGCATGGTCGATGATTTCTGCAGCGCCGCCGCGAAAACCTATGGCTGATCCGACAACCGTCGAATTGATTCGGGTCGAGGTCGCCTATGCGGAACCGTCGCGACAATTTCTGCGCCGGATCGAACTCGCTGCGGGTTCCACCGTCGCCGATGCGATCGCCGCCTCGAACATCGAACGCGAATACGGCATCGATGCCTCGCATCTGAGCTCGGGCATCTGGTCGAAAGCGGCCGAGCGCAGCGCCATTCTGCGCGAAGGTGATCGTGTCGAACTCTACCGGCCGCTCACTGCCGACCCGAAGGATTCACGCCGTCGTCGCGCCGAACGCGCGGCGCGCGCACGTTCGCGTTGAAATTCCGCGTGGTCAGCCCTGATCGCTGCTCGGCTTCTTCTTTTTCTTCTTGTCGTCGTCGGGCGATTTTTCGTCCGGATACTGACGCTTGTACTTGCGCGCATCCTTGATCAGCTCGTCCGGATCTTCCGGAAAATAATCGCCGTCGATCTTCACCAGCGCATCGTCCTTGAAGTACAGGATCAGATCCTTCGTCTCCATCTTGTTGCGGCCGCGGCGAATCGTCGAGACGTAGTCCCAGCGGTTCTGCTCGAACGGACTCGTCAACGCCGGCGAGCCCATCACCAGCAGCACCTGGCGCTTGCTCATGCCTTCCTTGAGCGATTCGACAGTGGCCTTGTCGAACAGGTTGCCCTGCTGTGCGTCGACCTTGTAGATCAGGCCGCAGCCGGACAATGGAACGAGAGCGAGAAAGGCGAGCCAGCGAAGACGCATACGCTACGGAATCCAGGGGTTCGGCAAACCCCGATGATACACTAGAGGCCTGGATTGCAAGGCTGAAGGACGCGGGGGGAGACCGGAGAATGAACGTGGAATCGACCGAACTACGCAAGGCCGGGCTCAAGGTCACCCATCCGCGCATGCGGATCCTGGAAATTCTGGACAGTCACGGCGGCAAGCATTTCACCGCGGAAGACATCTATCGCGAGCTGCTCGAACACCACGACGACATCGGCCTGGCCACGGTCTACCGCGTGCTGACCCAGTTCGAGGCCGCCGGGATGGTGCTCAAGCACAACTTCGAAGGCGGCCAGGCCGTCTACGAACTCGACCGCGGCAAGCACCACGACCACATGGTCGACATCGAGACCGGCAAGGTGATCGAGTTCTCCAGCGAGGAGATCGAGCGCCTGCAGCACGAGATCGCGGAAAAGTACGGGTACGCGATCGAGGATCACAGCCTCGTGCTGTATGTAAGGCCGTTGAAGCGGAAGTAGCCATGTGGGGTCTTCTGGCTTTGGTGCCGATCGTCGCTCTTGCCGGAGCGGCAAGTCGCAGCGCGCCGCAACCATTGACGGATCTATTGATGAAGCTCTCCGGCGACGGGGCGGTGGCGTGCGGTGTCGTTGTACGGAACGAAAGCGCGCGCGCAGCATTGGCATGCGCACGAGAGCAGCTCGCATCGGGCCGGCCGTTTCGTCTCGCAGTTCAGGTGCAGGGAATCGATTCCTTACTGTGGCTTGGTGTCGCGCTTGAGGCTGACGGCACATCATGGGTGCTGTCTTACGATTCTGATACTCATGGACGTGGTGGGATTGGAAAAGAATCGCTAGATTCCGTGCCTTGTCATGAAATCCGGCTGTCGGAAACGGACGGCCGCAGGATTTGGTGTGGCTTGAAGGGAGATGGTTGATGGTCGACTTCCGTTGCCCAGCCTGCGGCTTTCGCGTCTTCAACCGTGCCTATCCGACATGTGAAGGGTGTTCGGCGCTACTGCCCTCTGAATTCCTTTTTTCGAAGGCGGAAATTGCTCGACGCAAACGTGCTGAAGTGCAGCGAGCCGAAGCGCGCATCAAGAAAATTCTCGCCGGACCACCCGGTGGGGAGTCACTGCCCGGAAAAATCGGCGTCATACTCGACATCTAGCTCGGGATTTCACCCCTTGTCGCCCAACATTTGCTTCGCGTGCGCGAGCGTCTCGCGCGTGATCTCGATGCCACCCAGCATGCGCGCAATTTCCTCGCGCCGCTGCTTTCCGTTCAAAGCATTGATTTGTGTCAGCGTCGAATCGCCGTTGCTGGATTTGCTCACGCGCAGGTGCTGATGGCCCTGGCTCGCGACCTGCGCGAGGTGGGTCACGCAGAGTACCTGGCAACGCGCACCGAGCGCGCGCAGTTTCTGCCCGACCACTTCGGCGACCGCGCCGCCGATGCCGGAATCGACCTCGTCGAAGACCATCGTGCCGACCGTGTCGCTGCCGAGCGCGGCGACTTCGATCGCCAGGCTGATGCGGGAAAGCTCGCCGCCCGAAGCGACCTTGCGCAGCGCGCGCGGCGGCTGGCCGGGATTGGCGCTGACCAGGAATTCACAGCGTTCGCTGCCGTGTGCGTCGGGCTCGTCGCCGGCCTGCGCTTCGAGTTGCACTTCGAAGCGGCCGCCGCGCATGCCGAGTTCGTCCATCAATGCGCTGACTGCCGCGCCGAGCCGGGTTGAAGTCGCTGCGCGCTTTGCGCTCAGCTTGCGCGCGGCTTTCGCGTAGTCGGTCATCAGCCGCTGTTGTTCGGCCTGCAGACCGGCAATGCTCGCGCCGGCGCCGCGCAGGCTTTCCAGCTCCTCGCGCAGGCTGTCCGCGTGCGCTTTCAGTTCGGGCATGCGCACACGATGCTTGCGCGCCAGCTCGTGCAACTTGCCGAGCTGCGCCTCGGTTTCCGCGAGGCGTTCGGGATCGAGGTCGAGCGCGGACTGATAGCGCGCGAGTGCATCGCTCGCTTCGGTCAGCTGAATCTGCGCGGCATCGATGAGTTCGCCGACCGGCTGCAGGCGTGCATCCAGCGTGGTCAGCTGCGCGATCTGCGATTGCGCGCGTGCCAGCGTGCGCAGCAGCGCGTACTCGGTGTCGCCGTCGAGGCGATCGCCGAGCGCGGCGCAGCCCTGCACCAGCTGGCCGGAATTGGCGAGGCGGCGATGCTGGTCTTCCAGCGTCGCCAGTTCGTCGACGCCGAGCGCGTGGCGATCGAGTTCGTCGACCTGATGGCTCAGCCATTCGATGCGTTCGGCCGGGTCGGCGCCGCGCGAGAGCTCGCCGATGCGCGCACTGGTTTCGCGCCAGGCGCGAGCGATGCGCGCGACCTCGGTGAGTTCGGCGCCGTGCTCGCCGAAGGTGTCGAGCAAACCGAGCTGCTGGGCGCGATCGAGCAGGGCCTGGTGTTCGTGCTGGCCGTGGATTTCGATGAGCCCGGCCGCGAGCGTCTTCAACTGGCCGAGCGTGACCGGGCGGCCGTTGATCCAGGCGCGCGAACTGCCTTCGCTGCGGATCACGCGGCGCAGCTGGCAGGCGCCATCTTCGTCGAGATCCTCGGCGATCAGCCAGTCGCGCAGGTCGCGGCGCTCGGCGAGATCGAACGCGGCGGCGAGTTCGGCGCGTTCGCAGCCGTGGCGCACCATCGTCGATTCGGCGCGGCCGCCGGCGAGCAGCAGCAGCGCGTCGACGAGCAGCGATTTGCCGGCGCCGGTTTCGCCGGTGACCACGGTCATGCCGCTCGCGAAGGCGATCTCGGCCTCGCCGACGATTGCGAAATCCTTGACGTAGAGACTTTCCAGCATCGGTGTACGGCAGTTCCGGTAGGCGGCGGAACGCTAGCATGCGGCCGTGATGCGGCCAAGGCGTCGGCGCGATCGATCGTGCGCGGTGCGGTCCGCAAAGGCCGGCGCCGATTGAATCCGTACCGCCCAGTCCCTATTGAACATGCTTCATGCGCTTGCTAGCGTCGCCGCATTGCCGGCGCGCGGGCGCCGACGGGATTCCGATGAACGCCTCGTCACACCAGCATCCGCTCGATGCACGTGCACGCCAACTGCTGCGCACGCTGATTGCGCGCTACATCGCCGAAGGCCAGCCGATCGGCTCGCGCACGCTGGCGAAGGCGTCCGGGCTGGATGTCAGCCCGGCAACGATCCGCAACATCATGTCCGATCTGGAAGAGTTCGGTCTGGTCGCCGCGCCGCATACCTCGGCCGGGCGTGTGCCGACCTCGCAGGGCTATCGCGTCTTCGTCGACAGCCTGCTCGAGATGCGCCCGCTCGGCGAACCCGAAGTCGACCAGCTGCGCCGCGAGCTGCCGACCGAAGCGTCGACGCCGGATCTGCTCGGCAGCGCGACCTCGCTGCTGTCGGAGATGACGCGCTTCGTCGGCGTCGTCAGCGTGCCCAAGCGCGAGGAATTTCCGTTCCGTCAGATCGACTTCGTGCCACTCGACGGCAGCCGCATCCTGGTCATCCTGATCTTCACCGACGGCCAGGTGCAGAACCGCGTGATCGCGACGCCGCGCCCGTACGGCATCAGCGAACTCGAACAGGTCGCGAATTATCTCAATGCGAACTTCGGCGGCATGCGCCTGGACGACATCCGCAGCCGTCTGCTGCGTGAAATGCAGGACGAAGGCGCGCGCCTCAACAAGCTGCTGAATGCCGCGGTCGAGGTGGCAGGGCAGGCGTTCCAGTCCAGCTCGGCCAACGACATGCTGGTCGCCGGCCAGACCAATCTGATGGGCCGCCAGGATGTCGCCGACGTCGATCGCCTGCGCGAATTGTTCGAGGCGTTCCAGCGCAAGCGCGATCTGCTGCAGTTGCTCGAACGCTGTTCGCATGCCGAGGGCGTGCGCCTGTTCATCGGCGAGGAATCGGGTTTTGCCGCGCTCGACACCTGGAGTCTGGTCACCGCGCCGTACGGCGTCGGCGGCCGGGTCCTCGGCGTGCTCGGCGTGATCGGACCGACGCGGATGGCCTACGAGCGCGTGATCCCGATGGTGCAGGCGACGGCCCAGATCATCTCGAGCGCCTTGAAGCGGGACCAGCCGGCCTCATAACCCTGCCGCGCGCGGTGGAATGCGGGTCGCGCCACGCGCACCGGACAAGTCGATGAACGCCTTCCGCCCCCGGCGGAGGGCAAGGTTTTGATGCGGAGGAGCGAATGGAAAACACAGAACACAATACGGCCGGACCGACCGGCGTCGACGAGGCCGGCAACACGGATGTCGAGGTGCTGACGCGCCAGCTCGGCGAATACGAGGCCAAGCTCGCGGAAATGCGCGATACGGTGCTGCGCGAGCGCGCCGAGCTGGATAACCAGCGCAAGCGTCTGCAGCGCGACGTCGAACAGGCGCGCCGCTTCGCCAACGAAAAGCTGCTGGCCGATCTGCTGCCGGTGCTCGATAATCTGGAGCGGGGACTGGCGGTGGAAGGCGGTGATTACGCGGTGCTGCGCGGCGGCGTCGAGTTGACGCTGCGCGAACTGACGCGGCTCGCCGACAGCAGCGGATTGAAGGCGGTCGGTGCGGTCGGCGAGGCCTTCGACCCGGAACGTCACCAGGCGATGAGCATGGTCGACAGCGTCGATCATCCGTCCGGTCGTGTCGTCGCGGTGATGCAGAAAGGCTACGTATTGAACGATCGTCTGCTGCGTCCGGCGCTGGTCGCGGTGTCGAAGTAGACCGCGGCATCCACACGCCGGGAAACGCTTGAAACGCAAGCGCAGACCCCCAGATTTGGCCACAGTCGCGATCCGCGGGATCGCATGAAATTCAGAGCGGGAGAGTACAGAAATGGGCAAGATCATTGGTATCGACCTGGGCACGACGAACTCGTGCGTCGCGGTCATGGAAGGCAACACGGCACGCGTGATCGAGAATTCCGAGGGCGATCGCACGACGCCGTCGGTGGTCGCCTTCAAGGACAGCGAAGTCGTGGTCGGTGCGACCGCGAAGCGCCAGGCGGTGACCAATCCGAAGAACACCTTCTACGCGGTGAAGCGCCTGATCGGCCGCAAGTTCACCGACGCCGAGGTGCAGAAGGACATCGGCATGGTGCCCTACAAGATCATCGCGCACGAAAACGGCGATGCCTGGACCGAGACCGCCGACGGCAGGAAGATGCCGCCGCAGGAAATCTCGGCGAAGATCCTGATGAAGATGAAGAAGACCGCCGAGGATTTTCTCGGTGAACCGGTGACCGAAGCGGTCATCACGGTGCCGGCCTACTTCAACGATTCGCAGCGCCAGGCGACCAAGGACGCCGGCCGCATCGCCGGTCTCGAAGTCAAGCGCATCATCAACGAGCCGACCGCGGCGGCGCTGGCCTATGGCCTCGACAAGAAAGGTGGTGATCGCAAGATCGCGGTGTACGACCTCGGCGGCGGCACCTTCGACGTCTCGATCATCGAGATCGCGGAAATCGACGGCGAAAAGCAGTTCGAGGTACTCGCCACCAACGGCGACACCTTCCTCGGCGGCGAGGACTTCGACAAGCGCGTCATCGATTATCTGGTCGACGAATTCAAGAAGGACCAGGGCGTCGATCTGAAGAACGATCCGCTCGCGCTGCAGCGTCTGAAGGATGCGGCCGAACGCGCCAAGATCGAATTGTCGACCGCGCACCAGACCGAGGTGAACCTGCCGTACGTGACCGCCGATGCATCTGGTCCGAAGCACCTCAACATCAAGCTGACCCGCGCCAAGCTCGAGACCCTGGTCGAGGACCTGATCAAGAAGACGATCGAGCCCTGCCGCACCGCCCTCAACGATGCCGGCCTCAAGATTGCCGATGTCAGCGACGTGATCCTCGTGGGCGGCCAGACGCGCATGCCGAAGGTGCAGGAAGCGGTCAAGGATTTCTTCGGCAAGGAACCGCGCAAGGACGTCAACCCGGATGAGGCCGTCGCTGTCGGCGCCGCGATCCAGGGCGGCGTGCTCGGCGGCACGGTAAAGGACGTGCTGTTGCTCGACGTCACTCCGCTGTCGCTCGGCATCGAGACGCTCGGTGGCGTATTCACCAAGCTGATCGAGAAGAACACCACGATACCGACCAAGGCGAGCCAGGTGTTCTCGACCGCCGAGGACAATCAGAACGCGGTCACCGTGCACGTGCTGCAGGGCGAACGCGAGCAGGCGCGCTTCAACAAGTCGCTGGCGAAGTTCGATCTTGCCGGCATCCAGCCGGCACCGCGCGGCACGCCGCAGGTCGAGGTGACCTTCGACATCGACGCGAACGGCATCCTGCACGTGGGCGCCAAGGACAAGAACACCGGCAAGGAACAGCGCATCGAGATCAAGGCCGGCTCCGGCCTGTCCGAGGAAGAAATCCAGCGCATGGTGCGCGACGCCGAGGCGAACAAGGAAGAAGACAAGAAATTTCACGAACTGATCGCCACGCGCAACAAGGCCGACCAGCTCGTGCACGCCACGCGCGCTGCGATCAAGGAACACGGCGGCAAGGTGCCGAACGACATCGGCCGCATCGAGGAAGCGCTGGCCGAACTCGAGAAGGTGATGAAGGGCGAGGACAAGGCGCAGATCGAAGCGCGCACGACCAAGCTCGAGGAAGCCTCGCAGGCGCTGCACGCAGCCGCAGCCTCGACGCCGCCGAGCGGCGAAGCGCCGGACGCAGCCCAGCCCGGCGCCTCGGCGAAGAACGACGACGTCGTCGACGCCGAGTTCACCGAGGTGAAGGAAGACGGCAAGAAGTAGCGTGAGGTCGCGGACCGCCGGGGCGGTCGCTGTGAGGTCGCCGTTCGACGCGTTGCGTCGAACGGCTGCGAGGGCGGCGGGTGTGCCGCCTGAGAGGGGTGAAGGAGCAATGGCGCGCAAGCACCATCGACTTCGCGTCTGGCAGGATGCCGTGGCGCTGGTGAAAACGACCTACCTCGCGACGGCGGATTTTCCGGCGGACGAACGGTTTGGCCTGACCTCGCAAATGCGTCGTGCGGCGGTAAGTATTCCGTCGAACATCGCCGAAGGTGCAGCGCGAGCCACGCGCAAGGAGTTCATCTATTTCCTCGTGGTGGCACGCGCATCGCTCTCCGAGCTGGAAACCCAGGCACGAATTGCGATCGAGTTGGAGATGTTGGCGGCGGATTCGGATTTGCTCACACGGATAGACAGCTTGTTCGGTGCGTTGGGCGCGCTGATCAAATCTCAGCAGGCCAAAGCATCATGAGTACGTTACAGATCGATCTTCACAGGCTGCACAGCAGCCGACCTCACTCCTCACGCCCGCGCGGAGCGCGGAGCCCTCACAGCGAGCGCAGCGAGCGCCCTCACGACCCATGACCAAACGCGACTACTACGAAGTCCTCGGCGTCCAGCGCGGCATCGGCGAGGACGATCTCAAGAAGGCGTTCCGTCGCGTCGCGATGAAATGTCATCCTGATCGCTGTCCGGACGATCCGGCGGCGCAGGAGAAATTCAAGGAAGCCAAGGAGGCTTACGAGGTCCTCGCCGATGCGCGCAAGCGTGCGATGTACGACCAGCATGGTCACGCCGCATTCGAGAACGGCGGCGGTGGGCGCGGCGGTGGCTTCAACGGAGATGTCGGCGACATCTTCGGCGACATCTTCTCCGACATCTTCGGCATGGGCGGCGCCGGGCGCGGTCGTGCGCGGCGGGGTTCGGACCTGCGTTACCTGATCGAACTCGATCTGGAAGAAGCCGTGTTCGGCATCGAGAAACAGATCGAGGTGCCGACTCTGATCGAATGCGGTCATTGCCACGGCAACGGCTCGGAGGATGGCAAGACATCGGCGTGCAGCACCTGTCGCGGGCAGGGTCGCGTGCGCATGCAGAACGGCATCTTCTCGATCCAGCAGACCTGTCCGCATTGCGGCGGTGCCGGCAAGGTCATCGCCAATCCCTGCAAGGAATGTCGCGGTGAAGGCCGCGTCAACGAAGAACGTTCGCTCGCGATCAAGATACCGGCCGGTGTCGACAACGGTGATCGCATCCGCCTGACCGGACAGGGCGAGGCGGGACCCAGCGGCACGGTTCCGGGCGATCTGTATGTGGAAGTGCGCGTGCGCGAGCATGCGATCTTCCAGCGCGAAGGCGACGACCTGCACTGCGAAATCCCGATCCGTTTCGGCCAGGCCGCGCTCGGCGCCGCGATCAAGGTGCCGACGCTTGAAGGCGAAACCGAGATCGCGATTCCGGCCGAGACACAGACCGGCAAGTTGTTCCGTCTGCGCGGCAAGGGCGTCAAGTCGGTACGCAGCGGCCGCACCGGCGATCTGCTCTGTCGCGTCGCGGTGGAGACACCGGTGCGTCTGACTGCAGAACAGCGCGAACTCCTGCAGCAGTTCGAAGGCACCTTCGCCGGCGACGACGCCGCGGCGCATTCGCCGCGCAATACCACGTGGCTGGATGGGGTCAAGCGTTTCTGGGATCGCGTCACGTCCTAGCTCTGGGCTTGTCCGGCGCAGACCGTGCCGGATGCGCCGAACGCGGATAAGATCGGGCGGGCATAGCGGCGCGTCGTAGTTGCGCTCCGCGTCTGCCCTATCCGCGGATCACCACTAGAGCAGCCCGTCGCATGTCGAAGTCGATTCCCGTTGCCGTTCACGGTGCCGCCGGTCGCATGGGACGCGCCGTCGTCGATGTGCTGCGCACGCGCGACGATCTGCATCTGGTTGCGGCGCTGGTGCGAAGCGGGACTGCAGCAGCGACATCATCGAAGCACGATGCCTCCGACGTCGTTTGCAGCGAAGCACTGCCAAGCGAAATCGCTGCGGCCGTGCTGATCGATTTCAGTGGCGCTGGCGCATTCGATCGCGTGCTGGAACTGGCGCTCGAGCGTCGCATCGCCCTGGTCAGCGGCACCACCGGCCTCGATGCGCGTCAGCGTGCTGCAATCGAGCGCGCCAGCTCCGACATTCCGCTGCTGTGGAGCGCGAATTTCAGTCTCGGTGTTGCGCTGCTTTCGAAACTGGTCGCGGATGCGGCGCGCGCGCTGCCGCAATGGGACTGCGAAATCGCCGAAGCGCATCACCGCTACAAACAGGATGCACCTTCAGGTACCGCGCTCGCGTTGGGACGTGAAGTTGCCGCCGCGCGCGGCGTCGATTTCGAATCCGTCGCAAAACGCTCGCGGATCGGAGAACACGTGCCGCGTGCCGACGGCGAGATCGGCTTCGCGGTAACCCGCGCTGCGGACATCGTCGGCGAACATCGTGTGCTGTTCGCGACCGCGGGCGAATGCATCGAATTGAGCCATCGCGCGAGCGATCGCGCGATCTTCGCACGCGGTGCCGTCGCTGCCGCGCGCTGGATAGCCGGCCGCGCGCCGGGCCTCTATCGGATCGGCGACGTCGTCGCCGCCGAGCCGCAGTAAAGCCCGAATTCTCGTCGCCCGTCCTGGCCACGCGCGCCGTCCAAAGGTCGGCGCGCCAATTTTGTAGTCATTCTTCTGCGCGCATTCGCAGGTGTGCGATGCCGACGCGCCGTGCACGCATCCGACCCCGCCTAGACCTTTGTCTAGATGCCCGCCGCGCCGTTACAGGTGTAGCTTTCGCAGCGTTTGTCACAAATGGGTCATCAAAATCCAAGCTGACTGTAACAAGTGTCGTTCAACCTTCCGCGGATCACGAACACTTAACCTCGAGTCGACGCGGCGTACGTCGACTTGGCCTGGGGAACACTTCAACTCACTGCCTTGGAACCCGCACACATGAACAAGTCTATCTTCCCCGCCAATGCCGGACTCAAGAAGACCGCGCTGGCCGCTGCGTTCGTCGCGGTGCTCGCTTTCGCAAGCGCCGGCACCGCGCAGGCTGCCGATGACGGCACGCTGACCTGGAATGGCATCACGCTGTACGGCACGCTCGATGTGGGTGTCGCCAACCAGAGCCACGGTGCGCCGCTCAGCGACGACTTTTACGTGGGTCTGGATTATCTCGTGTCGAAGAATGGCCGCAAGTCGATCACCTCGGTCGCGCCGAACGGTCTCAGCCAGTCAAAGATCGGCGTCAAGGGTCTGGAAGCGCTGACGGACGACCTCTCTGCCGTGTTCAACGCCGAGCTCGGTTTCAATCCGACCTCCGGCAAGATTTCCGATGCGTTGCAGTCGCTGGTCAACGCGAATGGCAAGCCACTGACCGCGCAGGACACCGCCGGTGACGGCAGCCGCGCCGGTCAGGTGTTCAACGGCCCGGCCTTCCTCGGCCTCAGCTCGAAAACCTTCGGTACCTTGACTGCCGGTCGTCACAATTCGGTACTGGTCGACGACATCAACAAGTACGATCCGATGGGTGGATCGTATGCGTTCTCGGTGGTCGGCTACTCCGGCGCGACCGCCGGCATGGGCAATACCGAAAACGTGCGCCTGGACAATTCGCTGAAGTACAACTTCACCCACGACTGGCTTCGCGTGGCCGCGATGTACCAGTTCGGTCACAACGGTGACAGCGGAGACGGCGGTGCGGCTGCGCAGTTCGACGTCGGCGCCGACTATGCCGGTTTCTCCGGCGACCTGTTCTACGGCTACAAGAACGGTGCGATCGGCGCCGGCTCCCTCAGTGCCGCGCAGCTCGCCACCGCCGGCGTGCCGCACGACTCGCTCGCCGCGACGATCTCCGACACCACCGCGTTCGCAGGTCTTTTGAGCTATACGGCCGGACCGCTGAAGTTCTCCGGCGGATACGAGCACATCACGTTCGAGAATCCGGACCATCCGCTGCAGGCAGGCTTCACCGGTCTCGGCGGCTATGACTTCAGTTTCGTCAACAACACCGCCTACAACCGCCACAAGGTCCTCGAAGTGTCGTTTGCCGGCGTGAAGTGGTCGATCAGCAAGGAGCTCTCGCTGACCGGCTCGATCTACCACTACGACCAGAACAGCTATCGCAGCACCGGCGGCACCGGTGGCGCGCCGATCGTTGCCAGCAACTGCTCGACGAATGTCGCCGGCAGCTGCAGCGGCACCCTCAACGCGTATTCGCTGATGGCGGACTATCGCTTCACCAAGCGCTTTGACGTCTACGCCGGCGCGATGTACTCGGTCGTGGAAGACGGCCTCGCCAACGGCTATCTGCATCCGAACAATCTGAACACGATGGTCGGCGCGCGCTTCTCGTTCTGATCGAGGAAAAAACTCGGGTGGCTACGCGGTTGAATGCGCAGCCGGCATTTCAGCCGCGCGATTCGCCTCGCGCGGCTTTTTTTATGCGCGAGTTTTCGATGCAATGCGCTCGCGTTGTTTCGTTGCAGGCGTTATGGTTGCAAGGCCATATCGGAGCGGAGAGCGGCATGAAATACACGCGAGCGAAAACCGCAGCGACGCTGATCGCGCATCAGGCCATGCGCCTGTTGCTGGCCGCGGTGCTGATGGTTCCTCTGGCCGCGGCGGCCGATGACACGCTGATCTTCGCGGCGGCAAGTCTGAAGCCTGCACTGGACAGGATTCTCGCGAGCCCGGAAGGCATCGCGCTCGGAACTGCCAAGGCCAGTTACGCAGCCAGCTCGCAACTCGCCAAGCAGATCGAGGCGGGCGCGCCGGCCGCGCTCTTCATTTCTGCCGATCAGGACTGGATGGATTACGTACAGACGCGCAAGTTGATCGTCGCGGATACGCGCAGCAACCTGCTCGGCAATGCGCTCGTGCTGGTCGCGCCGAAGGACAGCGAGGTGAAACTGGCGATCGCACCCGGCTTCGATATTGCCGGTGCTCTCGGCGCGGATGGCAAGCTCGCGCTCGGCGAACCGAACAGTGTTCCGGCCGGCAAGTACGCCAAGTCCGCGTTGACCCAGCTCGGTGTCTGGGACGCGGTCGCAGCGCACGTCGTCTCGGCCGACAACGTGCGCGCGGCCTTGAACTTCGTTGCGCGCGGCGAGGCCAAGCTCGGCATCGTGTATCGATCCGACGCCGTCTCCGAAGCGGCCGTGCGCGTGGTGGCGACGTTCCCGGACAGCACGCACGCCCCGATCATCTATCCGGCCGCGATCGTTGCCGGGCACGATTCGCCGATGGCGCGCAAGCTGCTCGAACTGCTCGAGGATCCGAAAGAGCAGGCGGTGTTTCGCGAACTCGGATTCGATAGTCCACCGCGCTAGGCAATCGGCTGTTGCAGCGACTCCACACGAAAATGCCGGAGTCGCCGAGTGCCATCGTCGTCAGCACATCGCTATGCCGACCGTCTCAGAACGGCATGCGCCCGGTCAGTACCAGCGCGTTGTTGTAGGTATGAAAGCTCGATACCGCGTGCTGGAAGCCGGCGCCAAGCGTCAAGCCGATGCGCTCATGCAATGGAATTTTTCCGAGCACGGCGCCGGCGGTGACGAACGCTTGGGTCTGACCATCGTGCGGACCGCCCGAGAATCGCGTCCAGTTGTATTCGATCTCCGGCCACACGCGATACGGCAGGTGATATTGAAATGCCGTATTCCACTGGAAGCTGCGTCCGACTTCATCGAAGTTGTTGCGCGGCACGCTGACGCCGAAGGTCGACTGCACGTCGAAATTACCCCATCCCTTGCCGGCGGCGATGCTCGCATTGACCGTGTCGGCGATACCGCCGTTGGGTTTTTCGCCGGTCGCGAAACCGGTCCCGACGAACGCGGTCACGATGTAGTTTCCGCTCTCCGCATTCGCCGAGAGCAGACGGTATTTGAGCAGGAACGACACGTCGCCCCAGCCGTCCTTGACGCCGCGCTGCGTGTGATCGATGTAGGGAGGAACGTTGATCACGATTTCCGTATTTTCCGACGGAATCAGTTCGAGTCCCTTGCCGTTTCCGTAGTTGTCGTTGTGGTAGCCGTTCGCCAGTTGCTGGCTGATGTAGTCGAAGCGGTACTCCTGCTCCAGCCTCGGAGTCACGGTGACCAGCGGCGTGACGAAGGAAGGTTGTTCGGCCTGGGTCGCGCTGACGTTGTCGAGCCAGTGCGAAAAAAAGCTGCCGTCGTCGGCGTGTGCGCCGGCGGAGAGGGCAAGCGCCGCGAGCGCGAGCGAAAATTTCTTCATGGTGAGTCCGTTGTGGTGGATGCTGCCCCAGGATTTCAATATAGTCGAACGAACATATCGATGACCAGCGCGCCCACCGGAAACATCTGCGCACCGGAATGAGCAGATGCCGCCGCTTCAGTTGGCGTCGTCGGCGTTCATCCGTAGGGTGGTCCTCCACGCAACGTTCGGGGACGCTGAGATGGGGAAAAAAATGCGCATGCGGCATGTCGGTCTCGTGCTGGCGGCGGTCGGAACCATCGGCAGCGCACATGCATCCGGTGGCGACGACGACGTACTGCCGAAAGGTCTGACCATCGACCTGCGCTATCGCAATGCGCACATCGACCAGGACGGTTTCGCCGATGCGGCGAATGCGAATACGCTGCGAATTACACTGGGGTATCTGTGGAAATTCGCGCCTTCCTGGAGCGCGTACGCCGAAGGCACGCGCGTGGCAGGTCTTTTCGGCGAGCACTACAACAGCGGGGCGAACGGGCAGACGCATCTGCCGTCGGAAGGCGATCCGCCGTCGAGCGAAATCAGCGCCGCCTGGCTCGGCTACGACGACGGCAGCGTGCAGGCGCGGCTCGGCCGCCAGTACATCAATCTCGACAACCAGCGCTTCTTCACCTCCGGTTTGTGGCGCCAGAATCCGCAGTCGTTCGAAGGCTTGTCGACTGCGTGGCGACTGGATAGCGGCACGACCTTGCGCTATCTGTATCTGGACGATGCGCAGCGTTCGGTCGGACACGATTACCCCGATCCGAACCAGCGCGAGTGGGACTTGCACGCCAATCTCGTGCACGTCGACCAGACCTTGCCGCTCGGCACCTTGAGCGCGTACGACTATTTCGTCGAAAACGATACCCAGGCCAAATATTCCTGGCGCACCGCCGGCGTTCGCTGGACCGGCGAGCACAAATTCGATTCGACGACCCTGAGCTGGACGGTGGAGGGCGCGCGCCAGAGCAGCTGGCGCAACAACCCGCAACACTACGACGCCGACTACCACCTGCTGGAGGTAGCGTACGGTTTTCGCCTGTTCAACCTGAAGCTCGGCGACGAATTGCTCGGCGGAAACGGACGCGTCGGATTTTCATCGCCGTATGGTTCCAATCACGCGTTCAACGGCTGGACCAGCCAGTTCAAGAACGTGCCCGTCAACGGATTGGAGGATCGCTACGTCACCGCGTTCGGAAAGTTCTCCAGCCGCTTCGGCTGGAATGTCACGGCGCACAATTTCTTCGCCGATCGCGGCGATCAGCGCTACGGCTCCGAAATCAATGCCGGCCTGACCTGCGCACTTCGCAAGGACCTTTCCATCGAAGTGGACTACGCGAACTATCGACGGAACGGATTCGGCAGTTCCACACACACGCTGTGGACGTTGCTCGAGTACAAGCACGGAGCGATGGGCGGCGGTTGAACGGCCCGATCGACGCCATGATCCGGCCGCGCAGCGCAAAACTCAGAATGATTTTCCGACCTCGGCGAAGCAGGTGCGACCGGGCTCCGGAAATCCTTCCTGGTATTCGTAGCTGCGATCGAACGCATTGCGCAGGCCGAAGGAAAGATCGAAGTCGGATGCGAGACGGCCGCGGATGCGCGCACCGACCAGGGTGAAGGCGCCGGCCGTGCGCGCGCCGTTGCTGCTGGAGTAGCGACGGCTTTCCGAATCCGAATCGATGATCAGTGCCCAGCGTTCGTCGATCGCGTAGTTCGCCGACAGAAAGAGCTTGTGGCGCGGTGTGTCGAGCGGGCGCACCGCGGGCTGCGCGAGATTGCTGCGATCGAGATAGGTGTAGTTGCCGTCGAAGGTCCATTGCGTGCCGATCGGGAAGCCGCCGGAAATCTCGACGCCCTGGTTGCGCGCGCGACCGACGTTGGTCAACTGCGAGCATGGCGGCGAGGTGCAGGCGTCGGGCGGCAGCGTGATGCTCTGGATCGCATCCTGCAGACGGCTGTGGAACAGCGCGACCTGATAGTGGAACACGTCGCCGGTGCCCTTGATGCCGACTTCCGCATTGTCGCTGTCCTCGGGCTTCAGGCCGGGATTCGGGATCGCCGAACCGAGCCGGTAGGAGTAACGATCTTTCAAGGTCGGAAAACGCGTCTTGCGGCTGGCGCCGGCGTAGACCTGCATTGCGTCGTTGACGTCGTAGGCGACGACCAGCTGGCTGTTGAAGGCGACGTCGCTGCCGACCGGAAACGGCGTGATCACGTGACCCGTCAGATTGTCCGCCCGCTGTGCCTGCAGCAGATTCCACGACACGCCCGGCGTGACCGACCACGCAGACGTCGGATGCCACTCGTGTTCGATGCCTGCAGAAAGCGTGCGGTCCTCGAAGTGTTCCCACGGCGAGCCGACCGCGTCGACTTCGCGATGGAAGTCCTGCTTGGCGTGCAGCGCGAGTCGCGTGATCTCGCTTTCCGACCAGCGCTGTTCGTAGTCGGCACTGACGCCGTAGGTGTGATCGTCGTAGAGGCTCTTGAATGCGTACGGACGCGTGATCGTCGTGTAGCTGGCATCGTCGTAGGAATCGAGTTCGTTCTGGAAGGTGTCGTAGTACGCACGCACACGAAGACCGCCGGAGTCGCCGAAGCGCGTGCGGCTGAGCAGGTACACGCCGTTCTTGTCCCATTGCGGCCAGCGCCAGAAGCGCGCGGCGACACCCGGCGCGTGGCCGGCGTAGGGCGGCGTCTGCTTGGTGTCGTCGACGCGATAGACGCCCATCGCGTATTCGTCGGTCGCGTTCGGCGTCCAGCCCAGCTTGAACGAAAGATTGATGTCCTTGCTCGCCGAGTTCGCGCGTCGATCACCGGGCTGGTTGGTCGAGTGCGGAAAATCGGACGGTAGTTCGTAATAGTCCGCGTCTTCCCAGGATGCGCTGGCCTGGGCGTACCACTCGCCCTGACGAGTGCCGAGACGGGCACCGGCGCGATAGGTCGGAATGTCGCCGGAACGGTCGGCATCGAATCCGGCATAGGCACGTCCTTCGAATGCGGCCTCGGGACGCCGGGTGATCAGGTTGATGCTGCCGCCGAGCGCATTCGGACCGTACAGCACCGAGGTCAGACCCTTCGTCACGACGATCTGCGAGAGATCGTCGACGCCGAGACGTGCCAGATCGAGATTGCCGTCATACGGCACGTAGACCGGCACGCCATCCACATACAGGGTCACTTCGCGGCTGTCGAAGCCGCGCAGGTTGATCAGCGTATCGCGGCGCTGGCCGACATTCGTGCGCGCGACGCCGGGCAGCAGGTCGAGCGCTTCGGCGACGTTGCGACGTTCGTGCTGCTGGATCGTATCGATATCGAGTAAGGCCGCGCCGGGAGGCAGCGGCTGCTGCGCCGATCCGATCACCTCGATCACGCCGAGCGGTTCCGCGCTTACGGTGTCCGCGACGTCGGCGGCATTCGCCGCGCCCAGCACGCATACGCCGACCAGGATGGTCGGCAGATATTTCTGCATCGTCGTTCCCCAAGGCCCGTCGCACGGCGCGGCGGTCGATATGTTCAACTAACCATAACGAAAAACCCGGCAACGTGACAACCGCGGCGGGCGTGCGGATGCAGGCAACGGCCGTGCGGCATGGCGTCGCGCCGTGCTGCGCTCAGAGCCTACTCGCGGCGGTCAGTGCTGCGCCGAAGCGGTCGTTGGCGGTGTGGCGCTCGCGAGTGCGCTTGCCGGTGGCGCATCCAGGCTGTCCACCGACCAGCCGCCGCCGAGCGCGCGGATCAGGTTGACGCTTGCGCTCAGGCGCTGGCGCTGCAGATCGAGTGCGTCGCGCTGGGTCGAGAGCGAACGCGTCTGCGCGGTGACGACTTCGAGGTAATCGATCACGCCTTCCTGATAGCGATTCATCGCGAGCTGCAGTTCGCGTCGCGACGAATCGACCGCATCGCTCTGTGCCTTCGCCGTGGTTTCCAGTTCGCGCAGCAGGCCGAGATTGTCTTCGACCTGCTGGAAGGCGGAGAGCACCGTGCTGCGGTAACGCGCAGCGGCTTCGTCTTCATGCGCTCGCGCCTGCTCGACCCTGGCCTCGCGCTTGCCGCCGTCGAACAACGTCGCGACTGCCTGCGGTCCGAAGGTCCAGAACAGATTCGGCACGGTCAGCCAGCCGGCACCGCCGGTATTCTGAAAACCGCCGAGTGCGTCCAGCATGATGCGCGGAAAGAACGCCGCCGTGGCGACACCGATCTCGGCATTCGCCTCTGCAGCACGCCGCTCGGCCGCGGCGATGTCGGGTCGACGCTGCAGCAGCGTCGAAGGCACGCCGACCGGAATCGACGGCAGCGCGATGTCGACGACTTGCGGCGCGATCGAGAAGGTCGATGCCGGTTCACCAATCAGACTGGCCAGCGCATGTTCGTACAGCGCGCGATTCGCGCGTACGTGCCCGGCTTGGGCGCTGGCGATATCGACCTGCGTGCGCGCACGCGCGACGTCGAGACCGGAAGCGATGCCTTCGTTGAAACGGTTGCGGGTGAGTTCGAGCGCGCGCTCGTACGCCTTGTCGGTATCGGCGAGAAGCTGCGCCTGCGCATCCAGATCGCGCAGCTCGACATACGCATTCGCCAGTTGCGCGTGCAGGCTCAGGCGTACCGATGCAAGATCCGCCGCCGCCGCCTGCGCGCCCGCAGCGCCCGCGTTCACCTCGCTGCGCACGCGACCCCACAGATCGAGTTCGTAGTCGATTTCCGCATCGAACGTGTTGTTGCCGTAGTTGGTCGGCTGGCTGTCCGAACGCAGCGGTCGATGATCGGACTGACGATTGCCGGTGCCGAGCGCACCGAGGCTGAGCGTCGGAAAAAGTCCCGAGCGGGCCTGCCGCGCATAGGCGCCGGCTTCGTCGTAGCGCGCGAGCGCGGCAGCGAGATCGGGATTGGCGCCATCGACTTTCGATTCGAGCTGGTCGAGGGTCGGGTCCTTGTACAGGGTCCACCAGTCGCCGCGCTCGATCGTGTCGGCCGGCGCTGCCGGCTGCCATGGGCCGGCTTCCTTGTAGGCGAGCGGCGTCGCGGTCGCAGGAACATGATAAGGCGGCGCGCTCGCGCAGCCGCCGAGCAGCGCAAGCGCCACGAGCACGCCGAACGACTTCATGCCTTGGCGCCCTTTTTCGCAGCGACCGCGTTTTTGTCGGCGTTCGCGACCTCGATCTCGTCACCGGCGACGAGCGAATCCGGTGGCTCGTCGATGATGCGGTCCTGCGCGTCGAGGCCCGACAGAACCTCGACCTCGGTGCCGAAATCGCGTCCGAGCACGATCGGTTTCATTACCACGCGATGATCGCCGCCAACGGTCGCGACTTCGAGCCCGTGCTCGCGAAAGATCAGCGCGCTGATCGGAACATGCACGATGCTCTGGCTCGCCGGAATATCGAAGCGCACATCCGCATACGACCCGGACATCAGCTGGTTGTCCTGATTGTCGGCCTGCAACTGCACCAGCAGGGTGCGCGCGCTGCCGCCGATCGCGTCCGAGGTTTCCACGACCTTGGCTGGATGGCTCTTTCCTGGTTGCTCGGGCAGGGTGAGTTCGGCCGTCATTCCCTGCTTGATCTGGCCTGCGTAGCTTTGCGGAACCTGCACGTAGATGCGCAGCTTGTGCGTATCGGCGATGCGGAACAGTTCAGGTTTGCTGCCGCCGCCCGAATCGATGAGGTCGCCGACGTCGACGCGCCGCGAGGTGACGATGCCGTCGAAGGGCGCGACGATGCGGCGGAACGATTCGAGCGCCTTCAGACGCTGCACGTTGGCGGAAGCCGCAGCGACCTCGGCTTCGCGCGCCTCGAAATCGGTGGCCTTCTCGTCGGCATCCTGCTTCGACACCGACTCCGACGCGAGCAGATTCTGCCAACGCTTCGCGCTGACCTTCGCCAGTTTCGAGCGGGCCTGCGCGGTTCGCAGATCGGCCTCGGCCTGGCTCAGCTGCTGGTCGACTTCGGGCGTCTCGATTTCGGCGAGCAGCTGGCCGGCCTTGACCTTGGCACCGATGTCCACGTCCCAGTGTTTCAGATAGCCCGACACGCGCGCGTAGATCGGCGCGTCGATGAAGGCCTGCACATTGCCGGGCAGGGTGAGGTGCTGATCGCCTTGCTGGCGCGTCGCGGCGATGACCTCGACCGACGGAATCGCCTGCGCATCGGTCCACTGGCGCAGCGCCGTCTGGCTGTGCGCGCGCATCGTGATGCCGATGCCCGCTGCGGCGATGGCGACGATGAGAGCGCCGAGGCCGACCCAGCGCAGACGGCGCGGGACACGCACTTCGGATTCGGGAATGGACATCAGGCTGCTCCGATTCAAATGCCAGAAGACGCAAGCGCGCCGGAATCGATCGCCGCGGGCTTGCGCGAATCGCGCGCATGCAGCATCGCGAAGATCGTCGGCACGAAGAACAAGGTTGCGCAGGTCGCGAACAGGAGGCCGCCGATCACCGCGCGCCCGAGCGGCGCGTTCTGCTCACCGCCCTCGCCGAGACCGAGCGCCATCGGCGTCATCCCGATGATCATCGCGAGCGCGGTCATCAGCACCGGACGAAAACGCACGAAGCCTGCTTCGAGTGCAGCCGCACCGGCGTCGAGTCCCGCAGCGAGTCGTTCGCGCGCGAAGCTCACGATCAGGATGCTGTTCGCAGTCGCCACACCCATGCACATGATCGCGCCGGTCAGCGCCGGCACCGACAAGGTGGTGCCGGTCAGGAACAACATCCACACGATGCCGGCGAGGGCGGTCGGAAGACCGGTGATGATCACGAACGGATCGAGCCAGGACTGGAAGTTCACAACGATCAGCAGATAGATCATCACCACCGCGCCGAGCAAGCCGAACTCGAGACCGGAAAACGCCGCGTCCATCGTCTCGACCTGGCCGCGCAGCGCGACGCTGGAACCCTTCGGCAGATGCGCGGCGGTGTCGTCGAGAATTTTCTGGATATCGGCTGCGACCGCACCGAGATCGCGTCCCTGCACATTGCCGTAGAGATCGATCGTCGGCTGCACGTCGTAATGCGAGACCACGCCTTCGGTCTGGCCGAGCTTCACGCCGGCGAGCGCGCCGAGGATCTGCGGTTCGGCGGAACCTGCGCCGGTGACCGGAATATTTTCCAGGTCGGACAACGAATCGATGCGGTACTGCGGCGTCTGCGCGACCAGCGGATAGGACACCTTGTTCTTCGGATTGACCCAGAAGGTCGGCGCGGTCTGGGCGCTGCCGGAAAGCGACACGAGCAGGCTGTCGGCGACGTCGCGCTCGCTGAAACCGAGTCCCTGAGCCTGGCTGCGATCCACCGCCACATTGAGCGCGGGTTGGTTGAAGGTCTGCTGCATGCGCAAGTCGGCGATGCCGGGCACGCTGCGCAGGCGGCGGATCAGCTCGTTCGCATAGACGTGATTCGCATCGCGGTCGAAGCCGACCACCTGCACGTCGATCGGTGCGGGCAGACCGAAGTTGAGAATCTGTCCGACGATATCGGCCGGCAGGAACGCAAAGCCGGTGCCGGGAAACAGGCGCGGCAAGCGTTCGCGCAAAATCTGCACGTAGTCCTCGGTCGCGCGGTGTCCTTCCTTCAGCGCGATCAGGATGTCGGCATCGCCCGGGCCGATCGTTCCGGAGTTGCTGTAGGTCAGATTGATGCCGCTGACCGGCAGGCCGATATTGTCGACGATGCCGCCGAGCTCGTCCGGCGGAACCATGCCGCGGATCGCGCGCTCGACGCGATCGGCCAGGCGCGCGGTTTCCTCGATGCGCGTGCCGGTCTGCGCGCGCATGTGCAGCTTGATCGTGCCGGCGTCGACGGCCGGAAAGAAATTGCGCCCGAGCCACGGCGTCAGTGCGAACGATGCGAGAATCGCAACGATGAAGCCGATCACGAAGCGGCGCCGGTAGGCGAGGGCGAGAATCAGCAGCGCGTGATAGCCACCGCGGATGCGCGCGACGCCACGCTCGAACGCGCGTTGCAGGCGCACGAACGGATTCACGCGGCGCCCGGGCGCTGCCATCTCCTCGGTGTGCATGACATGCGCGAGATGCCCGGAGCTGTCGGCGGCGCCGCCCGGATGCTGCTTCAGCAGATACATCGCCATCGTCGGCACCAGGGTTCGCGCGAGCACGAACGAAGCGATCAGGGCGAACACCACCGCTTCGGCCATCGGCACGAACAGATAGCCGGCGACCCCGCCGAGGAAGAACATCGGCACGAAGACGATGCAGATGCACAGCAGCGAGACCAGCGCCGGAACCACGATCTGGCGCGCGCCGTCCATGATCGATTCGACCACGCCCTTGCCCTGTTCGAGATGCCAGTTGATGTTCTCGATCGTCACCGTGCCGTCGTCGACGAGAATACCGACCGCGAGCGCGAGCCCGCCGAGGGTCATCACGTTGATGGTCTGGCCGAGCGCGGCGAGCGCGGCTACCGAGGCCAGGATCGCCAGCGGAATCGCGATCACGATGATCACGGTCGAGCGCCAGCTGCCGAGGAAGAGCAGGATCATCAGACCGGTCAATGCTGCCGCGAGTACGCCTTCGCGCACGACGCCGCTGACCGCCGCCTTCACGAACATCGACTGGTCGGAAATGATCGCCAGATTCAGCGCGGGCGGCGCGCCTTCCTTGATCTTCGGCAGCAGCTTCTTGACGTGATCGATGATGCTCAGCGTCGAGGTGTTTCCGTTCTTCTGGATCGTCGTCAGCACCGAATGCTTGCCGTCGACGCGCACGAGATTGGTCTGCGGCGAATAACCGTCGCGCACGTGGGCGACGTCGCGCAGAAAAATCGTCGCGCCCTTTTCCGTCTTGATCGGAATGTCGTTGAGCTCTTCCAGCGCGGTCGGGCTCGCGTTCAACGACACCTGGAATTCGAACTTGCCGATCTTCTCGGTGCCGGACGGCAGGATCAGGTTCTGGTGCAGGATCGCATCGGTGATGTCGTGCGGCGCCAGATTCTTCGCGCGCATCGCGGCCGGATCGAGGTCGACCTGCACCTGGCGCGCCTTGCCGCCGTAGGGCGACGGAATCGCGGCGCCTTCGACCTGGGCGAGCTGCGGGCGGATGAAGTTGTTCGACAGGTCGTACAGCTGCTGGTCGGACAAGGTCTTGCTCGACAGCGCGAGCTGCATGATCGGCACGCTCGATGCGTTGTAGCTGACGATGTTCGGCGGCGTGATCCCCGGCGGCAGCCGCTTCAGCACGGTCTGCGAAACCGCGGTGATCTGCGCGAGCGCGCCGTTGATGTTGACGTCCGGCTGGAAGAAGACCTTGATGATGCCGACGCCGGGCAGCGACTGCGATTCGATGTGTTCGACATCGTTGACCGTCGTCGTCATCTGCCGCTCGTAGTAGGTGATGATGCGGCTGGACATGTCGGCCGGCGGCATGCCGTTGTAGGTCCAGATCACGCTGATCACCGGCAGCCGGATCGCCGGAAAGATATCCGTCGGCATGCGCAGTGCGGCCAGGGTACCGAAGATCGCGATCGCGATCGCCAGCACGATGAAGGTATACGGGCGTTGCAGCGCAACGCGGATGATCGCGAGCATTCGGCCAGTCTCCGCGACGGTTCGCACCGTCCTCGAATCCGTACGGCACGCGGACATCGCGGCGTGACGGAACGGGCGGCATTCTTCTCGCTCGCGCGTCGACGACCTAGTTAAATAGATTTAATCGCGCGGTAATGTGGCGGTCAGCCGGGCTCAGCGACCGAGCGCGCGCGGCGAGCAGTACAGGGTTGCGCGCGTGCCCGACGCGGTGCCTGAAAGTTCGAGTTCGAAGCGATGCAGCCGGACGATCGCGGCGACGATGCTGAGGCCGAGCCCGGATCCGGAGGCCGCGCGAGCGGACTCGCCGCGATAGAACCGCTGCATCACGACCTCGCGTTCCTGCAGCGGAATGCCGGGCCCGCTGTCGACCACGTCGATGTGCGGGCCGCGCGCGTCCGCGCCGAGCGAAATCTGCACGACGCCGCCGGGCGGCGAGAACTTGATCGCGTTGTCGACCAGATTATTCAGCGCCTCGAATAGCAGTTCGCCGTCGGCGTGCACGCGCGGATGCGCCGACGCGGCATAGGTCAAGCGCACGCCATGCTCTTCGGCCATCGGTTCGTACAGTTCCACCGTCTGCGCGACGATGGCGTCGAGGCTGATATCGGCGAATCCCTCGCGGCGCTGGCGATCCTCGATCTCGGAAATGCGCAGCAGCGCCTGAAAGCGCGCCAGCAGCCCGTCGATTTCGCTGACCGCCTGCTCGGCCGATTCGTGGTGGCGCGGCGTGTCGACGAGTTCCTGCTGCAGACGGTAGACCTTCGCGCGCAGTCGCGTCAGCGGCGTGCGCAGATCGTGCGCGATGCTGTCGCATACGCTCTTCACTTCGCCGAGCAGCCGCTCGATCTCGTCGAGCATGCGGTTGACGATGCCGGCGAGCATGTCGAGTTCGTCGCGCCGGCCGGCGATCGGCAGGCGCACCTGCACGTCGCCGCGCACCACGCGTTCGCTGGCGGCCTTGATGTCGCGGATACGGCGCAGCGGCGAGAGACTCAGCAGCAGCGCCGCAACGATGCCGGCGAGCAAGGTCAGCGAACCGACCAGCCCGAGCGCGCGCAGGATGATCGCCCGTATCTCGATCAGCGGCGCGACATCGCGTCCGACCACGAGCAATTCGCCGGACTGCAATTGGAGTACTGCGGCGCGCAGTTCCTGCGAAGAGGGACCGGCCCCTTCGACGTGCGCGTCGCGCAGATGCTGCAGACTGCCGTCTTCGGGCAATCCGCGCGGCAGGCTGATCAGGTTGCCGACGACATGGCGGCCCGCGCGATCGAACAAGCCGTACACATTGATGTTGCGCACGTCGCGGTCCATTTCATGCCGGATGCGCTCCTGCAGTTCGGTCGAATCCAGCAACTGGAACGCGCGCAGTTCGCGCTCGATCACGTCGTCGGTCTGGCGAATCATCAAGCCCGCGGTGCGCCAGTAGATCAGGCCGAGAAGGACCAGCACGGCGATCACGAAAACGCCGCCGTACAGCAGGCTCAGGCGAAAGGCGCTGGTGCGCCAGTGTTCGGAAAGCCTAGCCAAGAACGTAACCGGATCCGCGCACGGTGCGGATCAACGGCGTCTCGCCGCTGGCGTCGATCTGCTTGCGCATGCGCGCGACATGCACTTCGATGATGTTGGTGGTCGGATTGAAGTGATAGCCCCACACCGCCTCGAAGATCATCGTGCGCGTCAGCACCTGGCCGTGATTGCGCATCATGTATTCGAGCAGTCTGAATTCGGCCGCACGCAATTCGATCTCACGCGCGCCGCGATGCGCGCTGCGTGCGATCAGATCCATTTCCAGATCGGCAACGCGAAGCCGCGATTGCGGCTGGCTGCGATTCCTGCGCAGCATCACTTCGAGTCGCGCTGACATCTCGTGCGAGGCGAACGGCTTGGTCAGGTAATCGTCGCCGCCGGCACGCAGTCCGCGCACGCGTTCGTCGACATCGCTGAGCGCGCTGATCATCAGCACCGGCGTATCGACGCCGCGCGCGCGCATGCCGGCCACCACGTCGATGCCGTCGAGGCCCGGCAGCACGCGATCCAGCGTCACTGCGTCGTAGCCGCCCTCGAGTGCGCGTCGCAAGCCTTCGGCGCCATCGGCCACGTGATCGGTCTCGATGCCGTGGCCGCCGAGTTCGGCTGCGATTTCCTGCGCGGTCGCGTCGTCGTCCTCGATGATCAGCACGCGTGTCATGCGACGATGCTACTTCTCGTTGCGGGCTGTCGCCAGCGGCCGGTCGATGATACTCAGCGATCGTCGCGGGCGTCGCCGTCGGGCTGGGTCTTGTGGCGGAATGCGCAAAGATCGTTGATCGCGCATTCAGGGCAGGCCGGCTTGCGCGCCTTGCACACATAGCGCCCGTGCAGAATCAGCCAGTGATGCGCATCCTTGCGGAACTCGACCGGCACCACCTTGGCGAGTTTGTCCTCGACGATGCGCACATTCGCGCCGGGCGCGAGGCCGGTGCGATTCGAAACGCGGAAGATATGCGTGTCGACCGCGATCGTCGGTTCGCCGAACGCGGTATTCAGCACGACGTTGGCGGTCTTGCGTCCGACGCCGGGCAGGGCTTCGAGCGCCTCGCGCGAGCGCGGCACTTCGCCGGCATGCTGCTCGACCAGAATGCGGCAGGTCGCGATCACGTTCTTCGCCTTGGCGTTGTACAGGCCGATCGTGCTGATGAAGCTTTTCAGTTTCGTCTCGCCGAGCGTGAGGATCGCCTGCGGCGTGTTCGCGACCGGATAGAGTTTCCTGGTCGCCTTGTTGACCCCGACATCCGTCGCCTGCGCGGACAGGATCACCGCGATCAACAACTCGAACGGTGTCGTGTAGTCGAGCTCGGTGGTCGGATGCGGATCGAGTTCGCGCAGGCGGCGAAACAGCTCGACGATCTTTTCGCGTTTCATTTCGGCGGACGATCTTTCGACAGCGCCTGCCGCCGTGCCTTGCCGCGCGCGATCGCGTCGAGCACGGCGGAACGCGCGATCGGGCGTGTCGGGTCGAGGTCGCTGGATGGGCTGTTTTCCTCTGCGATGCGATCGAGGTCGGGGCCTGCGGTCGACGTCGGCGTCGCAATGGCCGGCGCGGATGCCTCGGCGTTTCGCGGCAGCCCGCGCGTCTGCGCAAGCCGCGCGCCGCGCGCTTCGTATCGGCGCCGCGCATGCGCTGCACGCGCGAGCACTTGCGCACGCGCGAGTGGCCGAGCAGCGATCGGCGCGAGGACGATGCAATCCACCGGGCATGGCGGCAGACAGAGTTCGCAGCCCGTGCATTCGGCAGCAATGATCGTGTGCATGCGCTTGGCCGCACCGACGATCGCATCGACCGGGCAGGCCTGGATGCATTTCGCGCAGCCGATGCAGATGTCTTCTTCGATCACCGCAACGATCGGTGGTTGTTCGATTCCGTAATCGGCGTTCAACGCCTTCGGCGCACGGCCGAGCAGTTCGGCCAACGCGACGACACCGTCGCCGCCACCGGGCGGACAACGATCGATATCGGCTGCATCGCCGGCAATCGCAACTGCGTAGTCGCGGCAGGTCGGATAGCCGCAACGCGTGCACTGGGTCTGCGGCAGCAAGGCGTCGATGCGGTCGATCAACTGCATCAGGGGCGTTGCCGCTTGCGGTAAGGCGGGCGTCCTTCGTTCACGCTGCGCGCGCGCGTGCGGCCATCGAACAGCGCGATTCCGGCGCCCCCGGCTGATGCGGCGAGCGCCTTGTCGAGCGTCGCCAGTGCAAGGCCGCGGCGTTGCGCCAGTTCGAAATAGGTCGCGTCGTAGGCGGTCAGCTCGTGCATCGAAGCGAGTTCGAACAGTCGCGCCGGCGCTGGCGTATCCATATCGAGCTGAAGCGGCAGACGAGCCGACTGCGCGAGAATCTGCTGCGCACGCGCCGGCGTCAGTCGGCGCCGGCGCTGCGCCATCAACAGCGCATTGGCGAATTCGCTGTGCCAGAGGATCGGAATCCAGAAATCACGATCCGGCAGCGCATCCAGCACCGCGAGTGCGAGCGCCGGCTGTTCGTCGTCCAAGAACAGGGCGAGCGCCGCCGAGCAATCGAGCACGATGCCCGCAGTGTCAGAAACGGCGGCCACGCGCGACCAGGCCAGGCAGGTCAGAAGCCGTCAGGCGAAATCCTTTGCGCGTGGTGCGGATTTCCTCCGTAAGGGCATGGATGCGCGTGCGAGCATCGGTCGCCTCGATCGGAACCAGGCGCGCGACCGGCTTGCCATGTCGCGTGATGGTCAATTCCTCGCCGTTTTCGACACGATCGAGCAGGCTGGCGAGGTGCGCCTTTGCCTCGTAGACGCCGATATTCTCCATGATCGTCTCCGCTTTTCTGACCAGAATACTACAATATTCTGGTCATATCGCCAAGCGCTTATTCCAGTTCATCCGACCGACATGCCGGCCGTCGCACCGTCGTCGGCATCGAGCAGAAAAAGATCCGCGCCGCCGCTGCCGGCCGACAAAATCATGCCTTCGGAGATGCCGAAACGCATCTTGCGCGGCGCGAGGTTGGCGATGAAGACGACGCTGCGTCCGACCAGCTTTTCCGGCTCGGCGTAGGCTGCACGAATGCCGGAGAAAATCTGGCGCGTGCCGAGTTCGCCGGCGTCGAGTTCGAAGCGCAGCAGTTTGTCGGAGCCGTCGACGAAGGCGCAGGCGATGACCTTGGCGATGCGCAGGTCGAGTTTGGCGAAGTCGGTGAGGGTGATGGGAGCAGGGCTGAGGGCTGAGGGCTGAGGGCTTTGTGTGGTTGGGGTGGCGCCATCAACGTGCAGAACGGGTGACGAGGGTGCCGTTGATGGTGTTGTGGCGGGCACGGGCGCTGCTGTGGTGGGGGCGGTGGATTTCAGCGATTCTTTCGAGGCTTCGATCATGTCCTGGATATTCTTCGGGTCGATACGGGTCGTGAGCGGGACGAATTCGTTCAGGCGGGTGCCGAGGATCGGGGTGTTGGCGGCAGCGAAATCGCGCCATTCCTCTTGCAGCAGGTCGCGTGCGCGGCGCGTGATTGCCGGCACGACCGGGCTCAGCCAGATCGAGAGCAGACGAAAGTAATTGAGTGCCAGCGTGCAGACGATGTGCAGCTCAGCGTGTTTCGCTTCGTCTTTCGCAAGTTGCCACGGCGCCTTGTCGGCCACGTACGCATTCGCTTCGTCGGCCACCTCCACGATCAATCGCGTCGCCGCTGCATAGTCACGCGACTCGAACAGCGCGGCGCAGGCAGCGAGCTTTGCAGACGCGGCGTCGTAGCGTGCGCGTTCGGCATCCGGCAGCGTCGTCGCCAGTTGTCCGGAGAAAAACTTGTGCACGAAACCGGCGGTGCGGCTGGCGAGGTTCACCCACTTGCCGACCAGATGCGAATTGACGCGCTCCTCGAAACCTCTCAGATCCAGATCCAGATCGGCCAGCGTCGGCCCGAGCAGGGTCGCGAGGTAGTAGCGCAGCCAGTCCGGATCGAGATGATCCAGATACGTGCGTGCATTGACGAAGGTGCCGCGCGACTTCGACATCTTCGCGCCATCGACGGTGAGGAAGCCATGCACATTGACCGCCGTCGGCATGCGCAGGCGCGCGCCGCGCAGCATCGCCGGCCAGAACAGGGTGTGGAAATACACGATGTCCTTGCCGATGAAGTGGACCATCTCGGTGCCGGATTTTTCGGCATCTTCGCGCTCGACGAAATCATCGAAGGTGATCGGCTGCGCCGGATTCTTCGCGTTGTACGCGTCGCAGTATTCGCGGAAAGACGCGAGGTAGCCGATCGGTGCATCGACCCAGACATAGAAAAACTTGCCCGGCTCATTCGGGATCTCGAAACCGAAATACGGCGCATCGCGCGAGACGTCCCAGCTGCGCAGGCCGTCGGTGAACCATTCCTGCAGCTTGTTGACGACCTCCGTCTGCAAGCCGCCGGCGTCGCGGCGTTCGGCCAGCCAGTCCTTCAGCACGTTCTCGAAATCGGCCAGGCGCACGAACAGATGGCGCGATTCCTTCTCGACCGGCGTCGCACCGGACACGACCGAATACGGATTGATCAGATCGGTCGGGTCGTAGGTCTTGCCGCAGACTTCGCAAGCATCGCCGTACTGATCCGGGCTGTGGCAGTTCGGGCACTCGCCCTTGATGAAGCGGTCGGGCAGGAACAGTTCCTTCGCCGGATCGTAGAGCTGTTTGACCGGACGCGCCTCGGTGTGCCCGGCGGCGACCAGCGCGTTCCAGATGCGATAGGTGAGTTCGCGATTGGCTTCGCTGTCGGTGGTCGAGTAGTGATCGTATTCGACGCCGAAATCGATCAGGTCCTTCGTGTGCTCGCTCCACACGCGCGCAATCAGCTGCTGCGGCGTGATGTCCTCGTTGCCCGCGCGCAGCATGATCGCCGTGCCGTGCGCGTCGTCGGCGCTGACGTAGTGCACGGTGTGCCCGGCCATGCGCATCGCACGCACCCAGATGTCGGACTGGATATGCTCGACCATGTGGCCGAGATGGATGCGGCCGTTGGCGTAGGGCAGGGCGTTGGTGACGAGGATCTTGCGTGGCGCGCGCATGCGTCGAAATTTCAGATCAGGGTCGAGTCAACAATTATCGCATGCTGCCGAGGCCGCCTGACGCGGGCGCCCATCGCCCTGGGAGGATCAAGAAACCCTCAAATGTCGAGTCGCGCGTTCTCGACCAGAACACTTTGCTCAAATGCGATGCCGACGGGCTTCTGCGCAATGATGAGGGCGCCCGCAAATCAACGTACCGACGCGAAGCATTTATCCATGAGCGACAACTTGGCCGGCGGCCGCGCGTATCGGACGTTCGGCGCTCGCATAGGACTCTTGTTGCCGGCGCATTCCCTGAGCACGCGGCGTAGCTCCACACGCGTGTCTCGATCGGCAAGCTCAAGACATCCACGGCGCGCCCGCATCGGGGCGCGAGGCTGGAGCGGCGGCAAGTCAACGAGTACGATGACTTGCAGTCCTGCTGGAAAACGACCCATGAATGCGCAGATCCGACCCAAGCTCAAAACGCCGCCGCCCAGCGAAGTCAAGGCCAGCGCCAAGGCGATGATCGACCGCCTGCCGGGCCGCGGGCTGACCTGGGAACGGTTGACCTACCATGTCGGCGTACGCGCTGCGATCGAACGCGGTCTGGCCGAAGCGGACGCGAGCTTGTTGATCCCGCACGACGAAATCGAGAAACGCTTCGGCCTGAAATGAAGATCGACTGGACCCCGCACGCCGAAGCGGACCTGATTGCGATCCACGAATATATCGCCACCGACTCGCCGGTGAATGCAATGCGCGTCGTGAACCGCTTGATCGGTCGGGTGCGCCAGCTGCGAACGTTTGCGCGTTCGGGGCGCGTCGTAGCGGAGCTGGGCGATGAGACGATTCGCGAAGTGATCGAGGCGCCGTATCGTGTGATCTACCGCGTTCTGGCGAACCGCATCGAGATCGTTACCGTGATGCACAACGCACGGTTATTGCGCTGGCCGCCGAACTGAGAGATCGGAAAGCGCGCATTGCTAGCACGTGTCGACGAGTGGCGCGCAGGCGTGACAGAAGCAGAGTTGCTTTTGGACCGGTCAGGCATTTCCGTGCCGATGCCGGCGACGAGGATGCATTTTCCGCATCTTCGGTCTTTGATTCAGTGCTTGGATCCCGGCGTTCACCGGGATGACGCGAAAAGAGTCTCCGTCTATAGCGCAGAGCTACGGCGTGCTCTTGCGCTCCCACGTCTGCGAACGCCCCAGCAGAGAAAACCCCATGAACCCGCGCACCTCGAGCTTCTGCCCCCCTTCGGCGGGATGGATCTTGCAGCCGTAGGTCTTGCCGGTGTGCGGATCGAGAATCTTGCCGCCTTCCCAGGTGTCGCCGTCCTTCTTCATGCCCCAGATGATCGTCATGCCTTCGATCGGCTGGTCCTTGCGCTCGCCTTCGCACAGCTTGCACAGCGGGTGCGGGCCTTGGTCGGACTGCAGCACTTCGACGACCTTGCCGGTGAGTTCGCCGTCGTGTTCGCTGATCTCGACGGTGGATTTCGGCTTGCCGGTGGCGTCGTCGATCGTGGTCCAGACGCCGACCGGCGAAGCGGTGTCGGCGTGCGCGGCGCCGGTCGCGGCGATTCCGGCGAGTGCGAATGCGCCTGCGAGCAATGCGGATGAACGACGATGCGACATGGCACGACTCCAGGCTGTGGTTGACGACTGCAACTTGCCGTTGCCGGGCAGCGCCGTCAAGGCGCGCCGCAACGGAGCGGCTGGCATAATGCGCGGTCCTGATTCCCTTTGTGCGCAAATGAGCGAACCTCTCGAAGTGCGGGTGCGGCAGATTCTCGGCGGCGTCATCGATCCGCACAGCGGCAAGGATCTGGTCGCCAGCGGTGCGGTGCGCGGCGTCGGCGTTTCCGGCGGCGATGTGTCGGTCGACATTTTGCTGCCGTATCCGGCGCTGTCGGTGCAGGCCGCCTTCGCCGAGACGATCAAGCGTGCGATCGAAGCCGATCCTGCGATTGCGCACGCTGCCGTCAGCGTCGCCTGTCGCGTGTTCGCGCACGAGGTGCAGCAAGGTTTGACGCCGCTGCCGGGGGTCAAGAATGTAATCGCCGTCGCGTCCGGCAAGGGCGGTGTCGGCAAGTCGACGGTGGCGGCGAACCTCGCGCTTGCGTTGAAGGCCGAAGGCGCCAGCGTCGGCATGCTCGATGCCGACATCTACGGACCGAGTCAGGTGCGCATGCTCGGACTCGTCGGCAAGCCGGACACGAAGGACGGCAAGCGCATCGAGCCGAAGCTCGCACACGGCATCCAGGCGATGTCGATTGGCCTGATGATCGAGGAAGACACCGCGATGATCTGGCGCGGACCGATGGCCACGCAGGCATTGCAGCAGATGCTCGGCGACACCAACTGGAACGATCTCGATTACCTGATCATCGACCTGCCGCCCGGCACCGGCGACATCCAGCTGACCCTGTGCCAGCGCATTCCGGTGTCCGGCGCGGTGATCGTGACGACGCCGCAGGACATCGCCCTGCTCGATGCGCGGAAGGCGCTGAAGATGTTCGAGAAGGTCAACGTGCCGGTGCTCGGCATCGTCGAGAACATGGCGACCCACATCTGCACGAACTGCGGCCACGAGGAACACGTCTTCGGCGAAGGTGGTGGCGCGCGCATGGCCGCGCAATACGGCGTGCCGCTGATCGGATCGCTGCCGCTCGACATCCGCATCCGCGAACAGGCCGACGCCGGCACGCCGACGGTCGCCGCGATTCCGGATTCCGATCTGGCTGCGCGTTACCGCGAAATCGCGCGCAACGCGGCGGCGCACCTGAGCTTGCGTGCGCGCAACAAGGCGATCTCGTTTCCGAAGATCGTGGTGCAGAACACCTGATGGCGGCAGGCCTGGATGCCGGCGTTGACAGTCGCCGGCACCTGCACTAATTTCTGGAAGGTCCGTAGGCGTCCGGCGATGGCTGTCATGACGCCGTAATCCGTGAAAGCAGGTGCGACATGAGCACGCGAACCGTACAACGCTGAAATCCCGCGCACGCTGCATCCCGCAATCCGAGGGGCGCTTGCGCCCCTTTTTGTCGCCTGCCTTCGCTGTCGAGCGGAGCTGCCGGCGGCCTTTGAGAGTTCTTCCATGATCAACATCACCCTTCCCGACGGCAGCAAGAAGCCGTTCGATCATCCTGTCAGCGTGGCCGAGGTCGCCGCGTCGATCGGCGCGGGTCTCGCCAAGGCGACGCTCGCCGGCGCGGTCGACGGCAAACTCGTCGATGCCGGCGATCGCATCGATCACGACGCGTCCTTGCGCATCATCACGCCGAAGGATCCGGAAGGCGTCGAGATCATCCGCCATTCGACCGCGCATCTGGTCGGGCATGCGGTCAAGCAGTTGTTCCCGACCGCGAAGATGGTGATCGGTCCGGTCATCGAGGACGGCTTCTACTACGACATCGGCTACGAGCGCCCGTTCACGCCGGACGATCTGGCCGCGATCGAGCAGCGCATGCGCGAGCTGATCGACAAGGATTACGACGTCATCAAGAAGGTGACGCCGCGCGCTGAGGTCATCGAGGTCTTCAAGAGCCGCGGCGAGGACTACAAGCTGCGCCTGATCGAGGACATGCCCGACGAGAAATCGATGGGTCTGTACTACCACGAGGAATACGTCGACATGTGCCGCGGTCCGCACGTGCCGAACACGCGTTTCCTGAAGGCGTTCAAGTTGACCCGCATCTCCGGCGCGTACTGGCGCGGCAATTCCGAGAACGAGCAGCTGCAGCGCATCTACGGCACCGCCTGGGCCGACAAGAAGCAGCTCGACGCCTACATCCTGCGCATCGAGGAAGCCGAGAAGCGCGATCACCGCAAGATCGGCAAGGCGCAGGACCTGTTCCACCAGCAGGAAGAAAGCCCCGGCATGGTGTTCTGGCATCCGAAGGGCTGGGCGATCTGGCAGCAGGTCGAGCAGTACATGCGCCGCGTCTACGTGCGCAGCGGCTACCAGGAAGTGCGTTGCCCGATGGTGCTCGACGTGTCGCTGTGGAAGAAATCCGGCCACTGGGACAATTACGCGGAAAACATGTTCTTCACCGAATCGGAAAAGCGCACCTACGCGTTGAAACCGATGAACTGCCCCGGGCACGTGCAGATCTTCAACACCGGCCTGCACAGCTACCGCGAACTGCCGATCCGCTACGGCGAGTTCGGCGGCTGCCACCGCAACGAGCCGTCCGGCGCGCTGCACGGGATCATGCGCGTGCGTGCGTTCACCCAGGACGACGGGCATATCTTCTGCACCGAGGCGCAGATCGAGTCGGAGGTGACCGCTTTCCACCGCCAGGCGATGCAGGTCTATGCGGACTTCGGTTTCACCGATCTTTCGATAAAGATCGCGCTGCGCCCGGAAAAGCGCATCGGCTCGGACGAATTCTGGGATCGCACCGAGGAAGTGCTGCGTCGCGCGCTGCGCGCGGCCGGGGTCGAATGGGAAGAACTGCCCGGCGAGGGCGCCTTCTACGCCCCGAAAATCGAGTACCACCTGAAGGACTCGATCGGCCGCGCCTGGCAGGTCGGCACGATGCAGGTCGATTTCATGATGCCCGAGCGCCTCGGCGCCGAGTACGTGGGCGACGATTCCGCCCGCCACACCCCGGCGATGCTGCACCGGGCCATCGTCGGCTCGATGGAGCGCTTCATCGGCATCCTGATCGAGCACCACGCGGGGGCGCTGCCGACCTGGCTGGCGCCGGTCCAGGCCGTGGTCCTCAACATTACCGCTGCCCAGAGCGATTATGTGAACGAGGTCGCGCAAACCCTTGTCGCGCAAGGTTTCCGCGTGGAGGCGGATTTGCGCAATGAGAAGATCGGCTATAAAATCCGCGAGCACACCCTGGACAAGGTTCCCTATCTGCTGGTCGCTGGCGACCGGGAAAAGGATGCGGGAACCATCGCCGTGCGCAAGCGCAGCGGTGAAGATCTGGGATCGATGCCGATCGCCGGCTTCGCAGCACACCTGAAATCCGAGAGCGAGCGAGCCTGATTCGCCGCATTCGGCAACGTTTCTCCTTGGAGGATTGAAGTATCGCCACCGACAACAAAGCGAACCGCAGGAACCTTGAAATTCGCGTTCCGCGCGTACGTGTGATCGGCGCAGAAGGGGAGCAGGTCGGAATCCTGACCCGCGACGAAGCGCTGGCCATGGCACAGGAAGTGGGTCTGGATCTGGTCGAGATTCAGCCGAACGGCGATCCGCCGGTGTGCCGCATCATGGATTTCGGCAAGTTCAAGTTCGACATCCAGAAGAAGGCGCACGCGGCCAAGAAGAAGCAGAAACAGCAGGAAATCAAGGAACTGAAGTTCCGCCCGACCACGGATGTCGGCGATTACGCGATCAAGATGCGCAATCTGCGGCGGTTCCTGGAAGAAGGCGACAAGGTCAAGATCACGATCCGCTTCCGCGGACGCGAGATGGCCCATCAGGAACTCGGCGACGCGATGGTCAAGAAGATCGCGGCCGACATCACCGAGGAAGCGGTGATCGAGCAGTATCCGCGCATGGAAGGGCGATTGATGGTCATGATGATCGCGCCGAAGAAGAAGAGCTGATCGCGGTAGAAAACGTACACGCCGAAGGTTGGTCTCCGAATGGAGAAGCCGCACGGCACCAGAGATTTTCCTTCCGCCTGAGGTTTGCCGGGCGAAGGCACAAGGCAAGTCCCGACGGCCCGGTTTGGGTCGAGGGAGTTTCAGCAGGAGCCGGCCCGCATGCGGGCCACACAAGCCGGAACGAGCAGGATGGAAAGTGCGGTTGACGCCGCCGCTCGCGCCAGTAACGAAGATAACCAAAGGAAACAGTCATGCCCAAGATGAAAACCAACCGGGCCGCTGCGAAGCGGTTCCGCAAGACGGCGTCCGGCAAGTTCAAGTGCGGCCACGCCTTCAAGAGCCACATCCTGACCAAGAAGTCGACCAAGCGTAAGCGTGGTCTGCGCGCCACCAACCATGTGCGGAAAGAAGACGCCGGTCGCGTCGCCCGCATGCTGCCGTACGCATAAGGAGGACGAGACATGGCACGAGTCAAACGTGGCGTCATCGCCCACCGTCGGCACAAGAAGATCCTCGGCAAGGCCAAGGGTTACTACAACGCGCGTCGCAAGGTTTTCCGCGTCGCCAAGCAGGCCGTCACCAAGGCGCATCAGTACGCCTATATCGGCCGCAAGCAGAAGAAGCGCAATTTCCGCGCGCTGTGGATCGTGCGCATCAATGCCGGTGCGCGTCAGTTCGGTCTGTCCTACAGCCGTCTGATGAATGGCCTGAAGAAGGCCGGCATCACGCTCGATCGCAAGGTGCTGGCGGATATCGCCGTGCACGACATCGCGGCGTTCGGCGCACTGGCGGAAAAAGCCAAGGCCAGCCTGGCGGCGTAGTTTTTGCGTTCCTCGTCGAACGCGTAGATCGAGAAGCGGCAAGGTTTGGCCGCAGATTTCGATGAAGAGAACTACACGGGGAGGAGGCTTGGCTTCCTCCCCGTTTTCGTCTGAGGCGGTTGCGAAACCCGGGATTTTTCAGCCGTCGCTGCGCTCGCGCGCGAGCGACGGTGGAGTGGAGCGAGACGCATGGTTGATGAACTGGACGCTGACGTCGGCAAGGCACTGCTCGACATCGCGGCGACCGACGCACTCGATGCGCTCGATGCGCTGCGTGTCGGCCTGCTCGGCAAGAGCGGCATCGTCACCGCGGCGTTGAAGGCGCTCGGCGCGTTGCCGCCGGAAGAAAAGAAAGCCCGCGGCGCCGAGGTCAATCGCGCCAAGGAACGCCTCGGCGCGGCGATCGCGACGCGCAAGGCACAGCTGGAGCAGATCGAACTCGATCGCCGTCTCGCTTCCGAGAAAATCGATGTGACCTTGCCCGGCCGGCGCGCCGACCGCGGCGGTCTGCATCCGATCACGCGCACGCTCGACCGCGTCGTCGAGATCTTCGCGCGGCTCGGTTACGAACTTGCCGATGGCCCCGAGATCGAGACCGACTGGTACAACTTCGAGGCGCTGAATTTTCCGCCGGATCATCCAGCGCGCACGATGCACGACACGTTCTGGTTTCCCGACGGTCGCCTGCTGCGCACGCATACCTCGCCGGTGCAGATTCGCGCTGCGACGGGGCGCACGCCTCCGATCCGGCTGATCTCGATCGGCAAGGTCTACCGCAGCGATTCGGACCAGACCCATTCGCCGATGTTCCACCAGATCGAAGGTTTGCTGGTCGGCGAGGACGTCAGCTTCGCCGACCTCAAGGGCACGCTGGCCGAATTCGTGCGCGCGTTCTTCGAGCGCGATTTCGAGATGCGGTTCCGGCCGAGTTATTTTCCGTTCGTCGAGCCCGGCGCCGAAGTCGACATCCGCTGGGATCGCGAGGACGGCACCACCTCGTGGCTCGAAGTGCTCGGCTGCGGCATGGTGCATCCGAATGTGCTGCGCGCCTGCAACATCGATCCGGAGCGTTACACCGGCTTCGCCTTCGGCATGGGCGGCGAGCGCTTCGCGATGCTGCGTTACGGCGTCAACGATCTGCGCCAGTTCTTCGAGAACGATTTGCGCTTCCTCAGGCAGTTTGCCTGAGGCGCGGGGAGCGCGAATGAGGCGTCGGGAACAGTAGAAGCTGCGCGCTGTTCCGACCTCGTTCCTGTTCCCGATTCCTCATTACCTATTTCCGGCTCCAACCATGAAATTCAGCGAAAACTGGTTGCGCGAACTCGTCGACATCGCGGTCGACCGCGACGCATTGATGCATCGGCTGACCATGGCCGGGCTCGAAGTCGAAGGCGTCGAGACACTCGGCGGCGCGCTCGACGGCATCGTCGTCGGCGAGATCGTCGGCTGCGAAGCGCATCCGAACGCGGACAAGCTGCGCGTGTGCCAGGTTGCGACCGGTGCCGGTGCCGCCTTGACCATCGTTTGCGGCGCGCCGAATGCGCGACTCGGACTGAAGGCGCCGCTGGCGACGATCGGCGCGAAGCTGCCGAACGGGATCGAGATCAAGCAGGCCGCGCTGCGCGGCGTCGAGTCGCACGGCATGCTGTGCTCGGCAAAGGAACTCGGCCTCGACGCCGATGCTTCCGGCCTGATGGAACTGGCTGCGGATGCGCCGGCCGGAATGCCGCTCGGGCAGTATCTAGGGCTTCCGGATGCGAGCATCGAGATCAAGCTGACGCCGAATCGGCCCGATTGCCTCAGCGTGCACGGGCTTGCGCGTGATGCGGCGGCCTTGTTCGGCAGTGCGTTTCATCCGCTGAAGTCGACGCCGTCGGCGACCTCCATTGCAAACGAACGCGAGGTCCGTCTCGACGCCGGCGCTGCTTGCCCGCGCTATCTCGGCCGCATCATCGAAGGCGTCGATGCAACTGCGAAAACACCGCTGTGGCTGGCCGAACGTCTGCGCCGCAGTGGGTTGCGTCCGATCAGCGCAACCGTCGATGTGACCAACTATGTGATGCTCGAACTCGGCCAGCCATTGCACGCCTTCGACAACGATGCGCTCGAAGGCGCCATCGTCGTGCGGCATGCGCAGGCCGGCGAAACGCTGAAGCTGCTCGATGGCAGCGAGGCGAAACTTGAGCCCGACTTCCTCGTCATCGCCGACGAACGCAAGGCGCTGGCGATCGCCGGCGTGATGGGCGGCTATGCCTCGCGCGTGACCGATGCCACGCGTAGTGTCTTTCTCGAAAGCGCGCATTTCGCGCCGGCCGCGATCATCGGGCGCGCGCGCAAGCTCGGCATGCATACCGATGCCTCGCATCGGTTCGAGCGCGGCGTCGACCCCGAACTGCCGCGTGCCGCGCTCGAACGCGCGACCGCGTTGCTGATCGAAATCGCAGGGGGCAAGGCGGGTCCTGTGTGCGAAGCCGTGCGCGCTGCCGATCTGCCGGCGCGCAAGCCGGTAGCCTTGCGTCGCCAGCGTCTCGCGCGCGTGCTCGATCTGCTGATCGAGGACGCCGAAGTCGAGCGCATCCTCGGCGCACTGGGTTTGTCCGTGCTGCGCACGAGCGATGGATGGAGCGCGACTCCGCCGAGCTGGCGTTTCGACCTCTCGATCGAAGAAGACCTGATCGAGGAAGTCGTGCGCGTGTACGGCTACGAGCGTGTGCCGACGCGTGCGCCGCGCGGCGAACTGCTCGCGCCGGTCCTGCCGGAAGGAAAGCTGGGCATTGGTCTGCTGCGCGCGCAACTGGTCGCGCGCGATTACGTCGAAGCGGTCTGCTACGCATTCCTCGCCGGCGAAACGCTGGCGAAGTGGAAGCTCGATCAGGGCGCCATCGCGCTCGCCAACCCGCTCTCCGCCGATCTCGGCGTCATGCGCACCTCGTTGCTGCCGGGCCTGGTCGCCGCGCTCGCGGCGAACCGTCGTCGCCAGCAGGAGCGTGTGCGTCTTTTCGAAGTCGGCAACGTTTTCCACGCCGAAGCGGACGGTCCGCGCGAGACGCTGCGCATCGCCGGCGTCGTTTGCGGCGCTGCGTTTGCCGAGCAGTGGGGCGAAGCCCGCCGCGTCGTCGACTTCTTCGATATCAAGGGCGATGTCGAGTCACTGTTCGGTTTGACCCATGCGCCGGATGAGTTTGCCTGCGCGGCCGCGGCGCCGTCCTGGCTGCATCCCGGGCAGGGCGCCGAATTCACGCGCGGCGGACATCATGTCGGTTATCTCGGTGCGCTGCATCCGGATCTGTTGAAGGTGCTCGACATCGACGAGGACGTATTCGCCTTCGAGCTGGACGTGGACGCGATCTCTCAGCGTGCGTTGCCGAAAGCCGCGGCGATATCGCGCTACCCCTCGGTGCGTCGCGATCTGTCGTTCGAGCTGCCCGAAGCGGTCGCGTATGCACAGGCCGAAGCGACGATCCGCGATGCGGTTGGCGAAACCCTGAAGGAGATCGTGCTGTTCGACCGCTACGCCGGACCGAACCTCGGAATCGGTATCAAAAGTTTCGCTATTGGCTTGATTTTGCAGGACGGTTACCGCACCCTTACAGATCAGGATGCGGATCGTAGCGTGGCTCTTGCGGTCGCCGCCCTGGAAGCCGGTTGCAAAGCAAAGTTGCGAGGGTAGGATGGCGCTGACGAAGGCGGAGATGGCTGAGCGTCTGTTTCTCGACGTGGGGTTGAACAAGCGCGAGGCCAAGGAATTCGTCGACGCCTTCTTTGAAGTCGTGCGCGATGCGCTCGAAAAAGGGGAGCAGGTGAAGTTGTCCGGGTTCGGCAATTTCGATCTGCGTTTCAAGAATCAGCGTCCTGGGCGTAACCCGAAAACCGGCGAAGAGATTCCGATCTCGGCGCGGCGAGTAGTGACGTTCCGTCCAGGGCAGAAACTAAAGGTCCGGGTCGAAGCCTATGCTGGATCAGGGCAGTAACAGCGAACTGCCGGTCATACCGGCCAAGCGTTACTTCACCATCGGGGAAGTCAGCGAACTGTGTGGCGTGAAGCCGCACGTGTTGCGCTATTGGGAACAGGAGTTCCCGAACCTCAAGCCGGTCAAGCGCCGCGGCAACCGCCGCTACTACCAGCGTCACGATGTGCTGATGATCCGGCAGATCCGCTCGCTGCTGTACGACCAGGGTTTCACCATCACCGGTGCGCGCCAGCGCCTGGAAGGCACCCAGGCGAAGGCGGAATCGACGATATCGAGCCAGATCGTGCGCCAGGTCCGGCAGGAACTTGAAGAAGTGCTGCAGATTCTGCGGCGCTGACGAGATTGCGTCACCGTGAGGAATCGCAGTATCGATGTCCTGCGTCTCGACGAAGACAAGCGCTGGCGCATCTTCCGCTCACTCAACTATCCGGAGAAGGACGCGCAGAAATAGCAGCGCGTCTGCATCGGCAATCGGCGCGTTCGCAAGTTCGCGTTCCAAATGGCCGTCATCGATCTGCTACACTTCGCGCCCTTTTTGAGTTGCCGTGAACACGTCGGGGCGTAGCGCAGCCTGGTAGCGCATCTGCCTGGGGGGCAGAGGGTCGTCGGTTCAAATCCGGCCGCCCCGACCATAATCAATGGCTTAGAAAGCCAACACCCTATTTACACCCTATTCTCACCCTATCGGGTGAGCTTGATGCCGGTGGTGACCTCGCTCCAAGGCGCCTCATGGCCTTCCATGTAGTGAGTCGTCATGCTCTCGCTGGCGTGGCCCATCAGGGCCTGCACCTGGGCGAGCGACCAGCCCGCGTCGCGCAACAGAGCGCCGCCCAAGCTCCGTATTTCGTGGAAGGTCGGGGGGCTGTCGCTGACGATCCCAGCGCGCACGCGCGCCTCGGCAAATGCGCGCGAAAGTTGCTCCGGAAGAACCTGCGTATGGTGCACGCGCGCCTTCGCACGCTTCCCCGTCGGCCGGGCCTTTTCCGGCAACCGGTGCACGAGGTAGGGCGACGCGATGTCGTCGCGGCAGCGCGCTATCAGCGCGCCGAGTTCGCCGGTGGCCGCGATGCGCAAGCGTATACCGGTGCTGTCCTCGGTCTTGCCTGGAACGACCCACAGCGCGCCGTCGTGCGCGTCTGTGAATTTCTGTGACACGACGTCGTCGCGCCGCAGCAGCGTCAACAGACTGAGATCCATCGCGTTGCGCAGCCAAGGCTCGGCCTCGGTCCAGATCGCCTTGTAGATAGCATGCGTCAGGCGTTCGCGCTGGCGTTCATAGTTCGCCTTACGCGTCTGCAGGGCAGGGTTCGTCTCGATCCAACCTTCCTCGACCGCGCAGGCGAGCACCCAGGTGAGCACGAGCCGAAACTGCTGGCGCGCGCGCGGCGAGTCGGTGACTTCGCGCACGAAGGTGGCGCAGTCGCGAACAGTCAGCGCCGGCAGTTCGCGGGTGCCGATCGCCTTCTCCATGCGAGACAGGATGCTGCCGTATAGTTCAGCCGTCTTCGGCGCCCAGTTCCGGCCGGGCATGTCCTCGGCCTTGAACACGCGGATCGCATCTGCCACCGTCTCGTCTTGAGTCACGACGCGCGCGACGAGGTCATTGCTCGGCATCAGAAGCGAATTCAGCCGACGCGCGGCGGCGAACGCTTTCGCTCGATCGGTGCCCATCCACGTTTCTTTGCGCGACACAGGGTGCCGGTATTTGTACCCCGCCCTGTTGGGATACAGATTCTCCGGCCAACCCTTCCGACTGCTCGATCTGACCCGCCCCATCATTACAGCTTACCCCGCTTCCAGCACGCGCTGCACCAGGTCGTCGCCGTTGGCAAGCCACGCCTGCTCGTCGACGAACCAGCTTCCGCCGATTTTCTTGCCTGGCACGACGCCGTCGCGGAGCCATCGGTGCACGGTCGGCTCGGGCGGACGACTGCCTTCGGCGAAATACTTTTGCTTCCAAGCCACCGGTGTGATCAAGAACATTTGTGGATCAACCGCGCTTTCCCGCGGCTGATAACCTGCGGTCCATTTCGTGCGCCATGTTGAACATGTGCGCGGCGTGATCCCGCATCTGCGTCATGAGGGATGGAACGGTTTCCCGTTCAAGGGGCTGGTCCCCAAATGACGCGAGTTGCAGCACGTCGATCAACGCGGTCAGGTGACTGCACGCGAGGTCAAAGTCGTCAATGAGGTGGATCGATCCGCTGCCGGTCATGATCATTCCTCCCGTTCGGCGGCTTGCTCACGCCGTGCGATGAAATCGAGCGCAGCATGGTGGCTATCGTTGCAGATCTGCATGAGCATCTTTGCCGCCCAAAGCAACTGCGCGCTGATCTCCGGCTGCGCCCGGAGGTTTGACGTCGCCTCGGACGTTTCGTCAGCTACGAAACCGACGAGGGTCACCGCCGCTATTCCAAACTGGGATGCGTCTTCGAGAAGATCACCGATATCCGCATTCGCGTCGAATACTCTCGGGGAGACGAAGAGGCTCGGATCAGAGGATCGACCGGGAAGCGCCTGGCTCCCGACAGGCGTCGCAGCGCGGGCGGTCATGGCCGCACCCCGATGGAGCCGTGCAGCGCGATGCTCGCATCAATCAGGAAGCTCGCAGCAGCTGAAAGCGCGGCACTGCCTTCAGGATTGTTGACGATCAGTTCGACCAAATCCTTCGCCGTGTACAACAGACCGCCTGCCGTATCGATCACTGCTTCAGCGCTGACGCCGGCGACGACGGCGAGGACGTATTCGTTGCTGCGCGAAATGTGATGGAAGTTACTTCCACTGGCCGCTACCGGTGTGATTTCCACTCGAAGTGGCTTTTTCATGTCTCGGTCCCCTTGCCTGCAGAAATGTAGAGGGCGCGCGCGGCGTCGACCATGAAGCGCGATGCGTATGCGAGGTTCGTGTGGTCGTCCTCAGGCGACGCCGCGATGATGGTCGACTGCAGATCGATCGCGACCCCAAGCAACAGCTCGGCAAGCTCCGTAGCGTCGGCGGCGAACATGTCCCCCTGGACGCTAAAGAGTCGGTCGCCTGTTCGGCCAAATGGTCCGAACGCGAAGGCAATGGTTTTTTTCGCGCGCGCGTTCATGGCCGGCACTCCAGTTGCACGAGCACATCGTTTCCATCAGAGCCGAGGCCGGCCTGCGTCGTGCCGATGCACTCGCCGTTGCCGGCGACAACGCCGATGTCGGTTTCGAGGAACCATGTCCAACTTCCGCGCGCTGGCGCAGGCTCGAACCCTGCCGTAAAGATCACCTCGGGGACGTGCTCGTCGGGAATATCGTGTGCGCAGCTCGATCCGAAGTAGCCGCCTGCGCCGGTCGTAGTGACCCATGCATCGCAGCCGGTGTAGACGGTCCGCGTGGTGCCGATGGTGATTAACAACGTCGCGCCGGCGTGTGCATCGATCGTGGCGGCGCCGAGCACGGCGGCTAGTAATACAGTGACGAAGCGGTTTGGTGGGCTCTCCTGGCCGACATATGATGAGCGTGCGACCGCACCATCAACGGCCAGACCAGGAGAAACCCGTGATCGATATCTCTTCGCATCGTCCGCCGCCGACAAGGCCATCATCGCCCCCGACGCCAGACCACAAGGGGCAGCCGCCATTCCGCAACCCGCCGCCGCCGCCCCCTCCGCCGAATCGAAAATAGGAGTGGTTCCATGCAGCACTACGACCGCACGAGTTACGAGGCCATCCTCGATGTGCGATACAACATCCGTCTGCACCAACTGAGCTGCCGGTACTACGCACGGTTGCGTTGGATTGCCGCAGTCGCGAGTCTGGTCGCGGGAAGTGGCGCCCTTGTCGGCGCCCTGCAGCGGATGCCGTTCACCCTCACCGCGTGCGGCATCGTCGTGGCGGTCGCGAGCGCTGCCGATATTGTTGGCGGTTGGGCCGAGAAAGGAGCGAAGCACCAGATGTGGCGCGTTGCTTTTTCGGATCTGCTGGTACGTGCGCCGAAGATGGCTTTGGACGAGATAGAGGAATCGCTCGCTCGCTTGGACGGCACGGTCGACGACGAGGTCGAAGGCCTGCGTTTGCCTGCATACAACGATAACCTGCGCAGCAACGGCAGGCTGGATTTCACCAAGGCAGAGCCGCTTCGATCCCGTTTGATGCGAATGATCGCGTGACAGAAAGGCTTCGCTCACGGTGCCACCCAAGCGCCGAGCGCTGGCAGGTGCGGCGCGATGATGCCGAAGGCGAACAATCCCACGGCGAACAGGACGCACACCAGGAACTCCGTCTTCCAGTTCGGTTCCGGCGACAGTTCGCGACGGCGCTCGACACCGTCCCACGACGTGCCCGGAGATAGTTCGCGCGCGGCCAGCATCGCGTGCAGCCGATGCATCTCGATGCGGTTGGACGGATTGATGCCGACTCGTTCGCCGATCTGTGCTGCGGTCAGATCGAGCGGCCCGACGATCAGCATCAGTCGGACGCGCTCAACCTTGCGCTGCCACGGAATCCTTACGGCGTCTTGCTGTACAGAGTGATCGCGTTCGTCCGAATGGCGAACGCTGAGCGACGAATGCATGGTTGCCTCCAAGCGCCAACATGGCGCCATGGGAGAGCATCCTATGGGATTCCATAGAACTCGTCAACGGAATTCCATAATTTCGTCTAGCGGATGAGCGTTATTGTGACGCCTGGCCTGTCGGTTCCTGACGCAGTTGTTCGAATGGCCGAGTAGGGGATGCAAGGGGTGACAGAGGTCTGTTTATCCGTCGGCCGTTGAACTACAACGCGCGAAACGCAGAGGGCGTCGCTACCAATCTGCGCGCTGCCAGCGAACTCTGTCCCTCCATCTTCGACAATCGTGAAGGTCTCCGCGGAGTGCGCGGCTAGCACATCACGCAGCCCGCTGGCACGTGCGGCGGCTGCCGCAAGTGGTAGCGCGAGGCACGCGCTGAGGGTCAGACTTGAAACCAGTTTGCGAGCCATACGACTTTCCCCTCGATCATAAAATTGTCGCCTGGCGTGACCGCGATGAGCTTGCGCCACTTCCCGACTTTATTGTCGGACTCAATGAATATATCCCCATCACGTGTAGGTACCCGGAGCCGCTTCACGAACAGTCTGTTCTCGTACCAGACTACAAAAACTGTGTCGTCTTCTGGCTTTTTTTTCGATGTGTCGTACATCACTGCCGACCCGTCGTTGATCGCGGGCTCCATCGAATCTGCGCGACTGTAGTAGACCCGTAGGCGCCTGACATCGAGCTCCTTACCAATCAGGCTCTCGCGCCGAAATTTCAAACGACCGGCCTCAGCGTTTGGATCGTCTTCGGTTCCTCCGCCCGAGCTCACTGGCAGGCTGGCCCCTGCCACGTTGACGAACGCGTCATCTTCGTCCCCATATTCGATCGGCCCAAGTCCGGTTACCAGCCAATCGAGATTGCACCACAGGACTTTCGCGATCTCTGGCAGGTGCAGTGAATTCTTCTGATCCCCGTTCTCCAAGCCGGCGAGCGTCGCATAGGGCATGCGCGCTCGCTTGGCCAAGTCGCCTCGGGATAGGTCAAGTGCCTCGCGGCGTTCGCGGATTCTGGTTCCGATGTCCATGGGCTATTGTTCTTGAATTGCGTTATGGGATGCCATTGACGCGTACCTATGGTATTCCATAGAATGGAGTGATGGCCAAATCTTGGGCGCGTGAGCGCATCGCACAGCTCGAATCGAAAGGCTGGTCGCTAACTGCGATCGGGCGACACATCGGTGTGTCTCCATCAGCGGTGTCGGACATCAAGCAAGGACGAACCTACGCGCCCCGAGGCGATGCGGCGGTGAAGCTCCATGGCATGCCAAATCTCAAGCCGCCATCGCCGCAAGCAAATAGTAAGGCGCCTTACTCCCATGTCCGCGACTAGGTCCGACATCGTGGCGTCCATGCCATCTACTTCACTTCCAGACGCTCCGATTCCGGCGATGGTTCGCTTCCTCTCGCGTGCCGACAGAATTCGTGTCGCGGTCGATATTGGTATCACGCCGACGGTTCTTGATCGGGTCCTATCACATCCCACAGTGGCGGCGTCTTCCCAAGGGAAAAGCTGCCAATCGTCTCGATCATCTTCCGCTCCATCGCCATCGCCCCGGCTAGGTGTTGATCGCTCGATTTGTTCGCAAGCATCTCTCGATACATCGCCTGCCACGTCGAACCAAGCACCGTCTTCAGCACTTCCTGATTGCGCATCGTCTTCGCGAGCGCCAAGCAAAGCGTTTCCAGAGCGTCGACGCGTCCCTGCAGGAAAGCCAATTCCCCGTTCATCGCGGTCTCCAAAGGTCTGAGTTGTGGACGTCAAGTACCCACAGCATACGACGGAGACCGCGACCTCATTCGCGCGTTCTCCCCATTCGCGCGAATCGCTGTCCGGCGCGTCTCCGACCGCGTGCGGGCAGCGCCTTTCTTTCCGGCGTTTGCTCGCGGGGCGCCGACCCGCAAACCACAGGGCCGCGAGAGCGAGAGCTGGCGCGCGGGCTTTTTGTTCATTCGTGTCCATGGCCGCAACGGTAGCGGCAGGACGTTTCGCAATCACCGTTCAACAAGGGTCGGCATGAACGCAATCGACGCAGCACACAAGACCGTGAAGGATTATCCAGGCGGCAGTGAAGCCTTGGGCGTGCGCATAGGCATGTCGCCGGCAGTGCTGCGATCGAAGGTCAATCCGAACACGACCACGCACAAGCTCGGGCTGGAAGAAGCCATCCTGATCTGCAGCGTGACGAACGACCTCAGCACGATGCAAGCCGCCGCAGCTGAGCTCGGATGCGTACTGCGGAAGGTCGAGGTGCCAGCAGTGCCGGGCGGCTTCGTCGAAAGCATGCTCCGCGCCAGCTCGACGCAAGGCGCGCTCGCGCAGGCCGTGCAAGACGCACTCTCTGATGGCGTGATCTCGGCAAACGAACTTCGGTTGATCGAGAGCATCGGACTGAGCCACCAGGAAGCAATCATGACTTGGCTGGGAAGCCTGACGGCGATGTCAGGCAAACGTGCGCTGGTGGCAGCGTGAGCGATACCGACCGCATAGTTTCGACCGGCGCGGATCACTCCGCCGCGCCGGCGCCGCCTTCGTTTGCCGCCACAGCAGGCGAGGGAGGCATGTATCTTGCGGATGCCGTTTCGATCGTCGACATCGCCGAGAAGCACGGCGTGATCGATGCGGTACTGCGCGAAATCCTGAGCCGCAAGGCGGCGCGGTCTGACGGCGGCTTTCGCCGAGCTAGTGCAACCGGACTACGCGCCCGGATCGCTGAGGGTGGCGCAGGTGTCGACGTGCTCGATCCGAACCGACCCGGTCAGGTCTACGAGATCGACCGCAGGATCTTCGATGGTGCCGGCGGCTTGGCGTTCTGGATTCGACAGCTCGCGGAAAAGACCTGGGTCACCAAGGAAACGCTCTACGACGTTGCGGTCGTGGTGATTCAACACCTGAACGCACAGGGAGACGGCGCTCGGTAGACGCACCGCACTACCCCGGGGGAGGGAGACATTCGCGCCTCGGCGCAACCAGTGCACGCACCGCCTACTTCCGGGTAGCTCCCGGAAGGAATACCGCGCTCCCGGCGGCGGTTGCGTCTTACTTCGGAGCACCCCTTGGAGAACGCATGAGCAAGGCCAGCATTTTTCCTCGCGAGACCGCACGCACCGGCGTGCGTATCAGTAGCGTCGTGACGAGGTAGTCACGATGGCAACTGAGCATTGGTTTCGCTGGCACCACGGAACGGTCAATGATCCGAAATGGCGAATTGTGGCGACGCGCGCGCGTCACGCCATGTCACGCCATGTCACGGTTGCCGAAGTTCTCGCGGTCTGGTCGTGCATGGTCGAGTGTGCTTCGCAGGCCAATCCTCGGGGTCAACTGCAGGGATGGTGCGATGAGGACATCGGGGTGCTGCTCGAACTCGACGAGGCGCACGTCGCTGGCATTCGGGTCGCGATGCAGGGTAAGACGCTCGACGATAACCGACTGACTGCATGGGAAAAACGCCAGCCGAAGCGCGAACGCGAGGATCCGAAATCGACCGATCGAAAGCGCGCACAGCGCGAGCGTGACATGGCGGCGGCTGAGCAAGAACGGCGTGACAACCAAATGTCACACCATGTCACGCCTAGAGGAGAGGAGAGGAGAGAAGAGGAGAAAGAGCAAAAGCAAAAGACACAAGCACGTCCACCGCAAGCGGCGGACGGGCCCGAGTTGGACGATCCGATTCAGGAACCGCCCGGTATCGATCCGCCGATCGAACCGGCAGCCGACGCCCCGGCGCAGCTTCCACCGACGAGTCTCGACGAGACCCGGGCGAAGCGCCTGGCGCAGGTGACCGCCGACGCCGTCACGGCGTACAACGCGGTCCTTGGCAAGCCGAACGGCAAGCTCGCCGCGGTGCATTTGGTCAACGAGGTGCGCGCGAAACAGGTCAAGCGCTGCCTCGACGTCGCACGAGAAATCTCCAAACGGCAGTACGAAGATTTCGATCGGCAGATCCCGGCCAAGTTCTGGACCGACTATTTCACCGCGTGCGACGCCGACCCGTGGCTGCGCGGCGACGTGGCCGGCAGCCGTGATCACCAGAACTACGTGCCCGATTTCGAGCTGCTGACGCGTGCGGATCGGATGACCGCCGTGTTCGACAAGGCCATCTCGGACGTCGCATGAGCACCGAACATTTGCTCGTGGCGCCGCATTCGAACGAAGCCGAGCAGGCCGTGCTCGGCGGCCTGATGCTCCACCCGGCTTCGTTTTCGAAGGTCGCAGACTGGCTGGTCGAAGACGACTTTTACCGCAGGGACCATCGCGTGATCTTCCGCGCCTTCAGCGAACTTGCCGGAAAGAGCGAGGCCAGCGACGCGGTAACGATGTGCGAATGGATGAAGGAGCAGGGGATGGACGAGTTCGTATCTGGCGCCTACGTGCTCGAGCTCGCTGGAAACACGCCGAGCGCCGCGAACATCACCGCCTGGGCCGAGATCGTCGTCGAGAAATCGCGGCTCCGCGTGCTCTGCGACATCGGAACGGGTTTAGCCGGCGCTGCCCTCAAGCCCGGCAAGTCGTCGGGTGATCTCGTCGCGGTGGCAACGCAGAAGCTGTCTTCAATGGTCGCGACACGCTCGCGCGCCGGACTGCACGGTGTGAAGCCCGGTATCAAACGGCTCTTTGCCGAGATGAATCGCCGCTACGAAAGCGGGGAACGGCTGCTCGGACTCGCCACGCCGTGGGAAGGGTTGAACACGTTCACGAAGGGCCTGCGGGACGGGCTGTTGTACGTCGTCGGCGCGCGACCATCGATGGGTAAGTCGGTATTCGGCGGGCAACTGGTCACGGCAACGGCGTTGGACGGCAAGCGCGCTGCTCTGTTCGCGATCGAGGGTTCGGAAGAAGAATTTCTCGCGCGCTCCTGCGCGGCGTTCGGAAACATCCCATTCGACTGGGTCGAGCAACCGGACAAAGACAATCCCGACGACAACGAATACTGGGGGCGGATGACGACGATCACGTCGGACCTGCTCAAGGCTCCGCTGCTCGTCGACGACACGCCGTACCTGAAGATAGAGCAGCTGATGGCCCGCGCGCGTCGGGAGCACCAACACTCGCCGATCCGTCTGATCGTGATCGATCACCTGCACGACATGGACTTCGGCAGCGGCGATCCGCAGCGCGCGCGCATGGAGATTGGCCGAGCTGCCGGCGGTGCCAAGACGCTCGCGAAAGAGCTCGGATGCCCCGTGGTACTGCTGGCGCAGTTGAACCGTAACCTCGGCCAGCGCTCGGACAAGCGCCCGATCATGTTGGACCTGCGCGAGTCCGGCGACATCGAGCAGAAAGCCGACGTGATTCTGTTCCTCCATCGCGAGGACTACTACGACACGATCGATCGCAAGACGCACCTGAAGGGTGTGATTGAGCTGATCCCCGCCAAGGGCCGAAACCTACGTCTCGGCGAAACGATCCACCTGGCGAACCGCTTCGACCGCATGCGGATGGTGGACTGGGATGGCCCCCTCCCGCACCCACCCGCGGAACCCGAGACACCACCGAAACCCCGTTCGAGCTGGAAGCCACGATGAAAGCCTTCACGTACTACGCGACATCTTTTTTTGAACTGGTGCGCGTGCTCGTAGACGCGAACCGCGAAGCGCGCGCGATGATCCTTGCACGCGGTTGCGTGAAGGTCACCGTCGAGCCCGCCGACCCCGCGCACGCGCCACGAGGAATACCCAGGAAGGTGACCCCGCCGAAGCGTGAAGCAGTGATAGCTAGGACAGCGATGTGATGGTTGTCGGTGAGATCAAAGGGAACCTCAAGCGACTGGCCATCGTCATCCAGCGCAGGGCATGCGCCGTTGACGGCATGGTCGTGTGGGTCAACGGCGGCGGAGCGATCTGCTGCGCGCATACGCGATCCGACCAGGCAAAGAAAATTTACGACGACGCGGCAGGCTTGATCGTGGGCACGTACGCGATGGGCTCCCGCGCCTTGGACATATTTGAAGACCTCGACCAGCGCGCGCAGGAGCTCGCATGCAATTCGGCGACTTGAAACGACAGCTCCACCATTGGGGACGTGTCTTCGGCGTCGGTGTCGCCGTAGACGGTGACGACGAGGTGCAAGATCGTGCCTCGGTGCATCCGCTCGTCAGCGGGGCGCCATCGACGCGCTACGACCGACAGACACGCAGGCGAGCACCGAAGTACCGAACATATCGCGACGTTGACGGGAAGCTGAAACGCGAACTCGCGCCCAAGATCGTTTGCTATGGAGCGAAGAGCAAAAACGGCATCAAGCCTATGGCTATTCCGGCCGCGGCTGAAGCCGTCGAACTCGCTGTGATCGATCTGTACCGGTCCAACGCAACGCAGGCCGTGATACTTCGGATGGAATATTGCAATGGGAGCATCGACCGGACGCTCAAGGTCAATCTGGCAAATGAGGTGCTCGGCACACAGCTGTCTGCGAGGAGCTACCGCACTGAACTCGAACTTGCACATTCATGGCTGTTGGGACTCTTTGCTGGCCGCTCACAGATCGTCGGATAAGTGAACGAAACCTGAAATGCCTCCGACCCTCGAAAAAACGTGCGCACTTTTCCCCCGGGAATGAAGTAAATTTCCGGCATCCTGCCAAACACTCCCGAATCCCCAAACCCGGCCTCGAAAGCCGGGTTTTTCATTTCTGGATCAGAGTCGAGTGCCATCCGGTGTCGGCACTGTGGCTTGATCAATGGTGCTGCGAAAGATGGCATTTTGGATCTCGTTGCGGCGATGTTGCTTCCTGTCGATTTCACGCTGCAGTCGCTGTCTTCGATCTGGATCTTTTTCCGTTTGGAGCTGGTTTCCGAGGTCAATGCACTCGTGAAGGAGTGTGTCTCTCTCCGCTTCAAGCTGTTCTTGGATGGTCATGTCACTTTTCCCGTTTGTGGAGCTTTGATCAAGCAACTTTCGGGCCATTGTCGATTCGCTCCACGGTCGTACCCATTTAGCCCGCTGCGGCGTTTTTTTGTACATGGATCACCTATCCAACACGGGGATAAATCAATGCCGGAGGCTCAGCCCGTGGCACAAAGCACCAGCTTGCAATCCTTCCGCACAGTTCTTGAAGGGCTGATCCTTGTTGGCGTCATCTGGCTCGCGTCGAGCACGACCGATCAGGGTAAGGCGAATGCAGTCCTGCAGGCGCAGATGGTCACCATGAGCGGAGACCTTCGCGACATCCGATCGCAGCTTGCGGACGTGCCGACAATGGCGCGCACGATGGCGAAGGTCGAGGTCCGCCTCGAAGAGCACGAGCGCCGAATTCTCGATCTCGAACAGCAGTCCCGCCGGCGCTGACCATGAATGTCTTCCTCCCGATCTGTGCCGTGGTCCTCGCGGCGCAGACGGTCGCCTTTTGTGTTTTCACCATGTCTCAGCGCGCCGGCAGCGAAAAGCCCTGCGTACCGAGCAATCAAGCCACCCTGAAATATCTGAAGGAGATTGTCATGCCCGCTATCGATTCCCTGACCGCCAATGTTGCGGAGAACACCACCGTCGAACGCTCCGCCGTTGTGCTGCTCGGCAACCTGAAATCTCTTCTCGACCAGGCCATCGCCGGTCAGGATTGGTCGCAGGTCCAGGCGCTCAGCGATCAGCTCGGTTCGAACAACACCGAACTGGCGAACGCTGTTGCGGCGAACACGCCGGCCGCGCCGAGTCCGTAATCATGGCCATCCGTTGCAAGTTCACAGTCCAGTCGGTCAAGGCGTTCTCGAAGGAGAGCGCCGAGATCCATCTGGTGCCCGTGTGCGACGTCAAGGGCATTCCGGAAGACGCCGTGTTCACGAAGTACACGCCGAGCGGTTCGTTTACGTTCGGCTGCACGAATCCGGCCGTACTTGCCCAGATCGAGCCCGGCAAGCAGTTCTACGTCGATCTCACGCCGGTCGAGTGACCCAATGGCCATTGTCTCCGCCGCCTACGATGAAATGATCTCCGCGGCGGCGGAGAAGTATTTGCCTGAATGGGATTGGCGGTGGCTGAAGGCGCAGCTACTGACCGAGTCCATGCTTGATCCGGAAGCAATATCTGCGGTGGGCGCGCGCGGCATCGCGCAGTTCATGCCCGGTACCTGGGCTCAGATGGTCCGTGAGCTCAAGTTCCCGCCGACCGCCACCGCGTTCGAGCCCGTATATGCGATTCCTGCGGCGGCCTACTACATGGCCAGCAGGCGCCGCATTTGGTGGGCTCAGCCGCGCACCGAAGATGATCGCCGCCGGCTCGCTCAAGCGTCCTACAACGCTGGATCTGGACGAATCATTGCCGCGCAGCGCAAGGCGAATAACGCCAACGACTACGCAACCATCATCGCGGCGCTTCCGGGAATAACGGGCGCCATCAATGCCGCGCAGACGATCGGCTACGTCGAGCGCATCGAACGCTGGCATGCCCAGCTCGTGGAGAGCAACACATGATCTTCAGCGGCCTGATCAAGCAATACGCCATTCGCAAGCTGCAGGAGCCGACCACCTGGGCCGGCATCGTCACGGCCATCGCTGGAGCGGCACATGTCACGTTGTCGGCTGATATCTCGGACAAGATCGTCGCGGTTGCTATCACGCTTGTTTCGTTGTTGCTCGCGCTGGCGAACGAATCGCGCAAACCGTCAGGCGGTCCGCTTGGCGTTGCGCCCCCTTCGCCTGCTGCTGGTGATGATCCTCCCGGCACTGTTGAGCGCGTGCCAGTCCCTGCAGGTTCACAGGCTGGCACCGACGGACATCACGTGCAGGCCGACGCTCGGTCTGCTGTTCGACCAACTCCCGTTTCTCGCGACAACGCGATCGGACCGGGCTGATTTCCCGACGCCTGACGGCGTCATCTTCAAGATGGAGTGCCACGAATGAACATATTCACCCAGATCAAGCTCATCTTTGCCGCGATCACCGCGGTATGGCCGACCGTTGACATGCTGGTGCAGCAGGTCGAGTCAGCGTTCCCGGCGGGCACGCCTGGCGCTACCAAGCTGGCACAGGTCAAGGCGTTCCTCGATGCCGCATGGGCGCAGGTGTCGGGTGTCGAGGTCACGCTCGAGCAGGTGTGGCCATATCTGTCCACGATGATCACCGCGCTCGTCGCGCTGTATCACTCGCTCGGAACGTTCAACAAGCAGTCCTCGACCTGACATCCGCGCGCACCATGAACAACCTATGCACGATACGGCCGGTGCTGGGTGAGCAGGGCAAGCCGACGCCTACGCAGGGAACACGTGTGATCCTGGCTGACGGCAGTGAGCTCGGCGGTGTGCAGAGCATCGAGATCACCGGCAAGAGCGACGACGTGTGGCGCGCGCGCATCAGCTGCCTCGTTACGATGGACGAGATGATCGACATCGATGGCGAGATAACGGAAAGGCGTGTCGTGCTGACGTGGTGGCGCCGCATGCTCCTGCGCGCGGCAGGCGTCACCGCCAGCAATATCACTGCAATGGGTCATCAGGCGAACCGATGGGAAGCGATGACCAGGAAGTGGAGCAACGAGGATGTGCAGTCATGACCGATCCGGATGAGGAAGGCCTCAGCGCGCGGGACAAGGCCCTGCTGAAGCGCTTCGACGCCCTGGCGATCTGCATGTCTCAGCAGACCGCAGGCATGGTCGGGCTCACCCAGGCCATGCTCTCCGTCGCCGACTCGCACGCTCAGCTGATCACCGCTCTGCTCAAGGTGGATGGCGAGGACGTCGAGGAAACGCCTGCGCAGCCGGAAGCGCAGATCCAGCATCCGCAGATATTGAGCGGACGGCGCGCGGGGTAGCGTGCCAACGAAACCCCCGGTGCATTCGCCTTTCCGAAAGAAGGCGCGCGTGTACCGGCCAGAGGGGAACAGGCAGCAGCGGCGCGCGCTGGCCACGAACAGCACGACATGGCGGAAGTTGCGGGCAGCACAGCTGCGGCGCGAGCCGCTATGTCGACACTGCGCAGCACTCGGACGCGTGCGCATGGCCAGCGAGGTCGACCACGTCGATGGGGATGACTCGAACAACGATCCGAGCAATCACCAGTCTCTGTGCAAGCCCTGCCACACGCGAAAGACGAACCGCGAGAACGGCGGCCTCGGACGCGCGCGGCAGGCACCGGCGGCGTCGCGATCGCCATCGTCGAAAGGGGGTTGTGTCCCTACGGAATCGACCGGTGGGGGTAGGCGGGGAAAAAGTCTACGGGTCGTCGCCCCCGATACGGGCGCGTAGTGGTTTATTTGTGTCGTCACTTGAGAAATTTGGTTTTTTTGTCGCTTGTGGTGAACGATGGCCAACCCCCGAAAGCCCCGCAGCCTGAAGATCGTCGCCGGCACTGATCGTGCCGATCGGGACGGGGCGGCCGCTGTCGATTTGCCACTCGTCGATGGCATACCGAAGCCGCCCGATTGGCTCGGCAACGTGCACGCCATCAAGGAATGGGAACGGCTCGCGCCGATCTTGTGCGCGAACAAGCTGCTGACCGAAGCGGCGTTGTCGACGTTCGCGCATCTGTGCGCGATGCACGGCGAGGTCGTCAATTTCCGCGCTGCCGGCATGCCGGTGCACGCGTCGAACATGGCGCAGCTGCGAGGGTTGTCGAACGACTTCGGCCTGACGCCAGTGGCGCAAGGCAAGGTGAAACCGAGTGGCGAAAAGGAAGTCAGCAACCGATTCCAAAAAATCGGAAAGCGGCCCGCGTGACTTCGTAGCGGAGGCCATCGCCTACGCAAACGAAGTCATCGCCGACAGGAAGCGCAAACGCAACGGGAGGTTGATTCAACAGGCGGCACGGCGGTTCTTGGCCGACCTGAAAAGGGCTCAGTCCAAGCGGTGCCCGTTCTACTTCGATGAGTGGAACGCGAACGATCCGTGCAACTTCATCGAGATGCTTCCGCACGTTGAAGGCACATGGGATACGCCAACGATCGTGCTGCATCCGGCGCACGTGTTTTTCATCGTGCAATTGTTCGGGTTTCGCAAGCGCAAGGACGGTACGCGTCGCTTTACCTCGGCGCTGCTGCTGATCGGACGAAAGAACGCGAAGTCCACGCTCGCCGCGGCGATCATGCTGTATTGCATGTGCTGCGAAGACGAGCCGGGCGCGCAGCTGATTAGCGCGGCGACGACGAACGACCAGGCACGGAAGATATGGGATCCGGCGAAGAAGATGGTCGAGAAGACCGCCGATCTTCGCGAGGCGTACGGCCTGCACGCATGGGCGAATTCGATCGCGCGCGTGGAGATCGGCGCTAGCTTCAAATCGATCAACGCGAAGGCCAGTACGCAGGACGGTTTGAACCCGTCGCACGTGGCGGCCGACGAGATCCACGCACATAAGACGGCGGACCTGCTCAACGTGTTGAGGTCCGCGGCCGGTGCGCGCCGGTCGCCGCTGTTCCTGTTCACGACGACGGAGGGATTTACAAACGCCGGTCCCTGGCCGGACCTGCGCAAGCTCGGCAAAGACATCCTGCGGAAACTGATCGACGTAGATCACTTCCTCGCGGTGATGTTCACCGTCGACGAAGAGGACAAGGCAGCCGGCATCAAGGCCGACGACGAATTCAGCGAAGACGCCTGGCACAAGGCGAACCCATTGATCGACGTCAACCCGTATTTGCTCGAGGCGATCCGAAAGGAGGCGATCGAAGCGAAGCGGATGCCGTCGGCGATGGCGGAATTCCGCATCAAGCGACTCAACCGGTCGGCTTCAACGAGCTCCGGATGGGTGAACTTGACGCGCTGGCAGCAGTGCAGCGGCGCGGTCGATCTGGAATTCCTGCGGCCGTACCCCTGTTGGGGAGGTCTCGACCTGGCCGCCACCACGGACTTGAACGCGTTCCGCTTGGTCTGGTGGGTGGATGCGTTCCTCTTCACGTTCGGCTGGCGATGGGTGCCGACCGATGCTGTAGCGCAGCGCACCGCGCGCGACTCGGTGAACTACGCCGGTTGGGTCGAGGAAGGCCTGATCAAGATGACTGAAGGGGCCGTCTCGGACTACGGCTTGATCGAGACCGACGTGCAGGGCATCTGCGCGCGGTTCAACCCGCAGATCGTGGGCTACGACAAATGGAACGCGGAGGCGATGGCGCAGAACCTCATCACCGCCGGCGTCCCGATGCAGGAATTCATACAGGGGCCGAAGTCGTATCACCCGGCCATGAAGGCGCTGGAACGCGCGTACGTGTCGAAGCGATTCGCGCATGGAGGCGATCCGGTCCTCAACTGGTGCGCCTCGAATCTCGTCGCGAAGACCGACGACAACAACAACACCGGCCCGTCGAAGAAGCGGTCCGCAGACAAGATCGATGACATGTGCGCGCTGCTGATGGCGGTCGGCGTGTCGGGCAACGTTGACGAAAACGAGGGGCTCATGGACTTCCTCAAAAACCCGGTAATCGCATGAAGCTCCCACACCTGATCTTTCTGCTGTCGGTCCTGGCTGGCAGCGGGCTGATTGTCGGCGGCGTCTACGTGCTGCTCGGCACCGGATGGGCGCTGCTCGCGTCCGGTGTCGCGCTTCTGATGTTCGCAGGGTTCTTGCGCAGGGGGTTGACCGGTGGGTGACCTGGCGATCGCAACCGTCCTGCAGCGCGCCGTCGCGACACGATCGAGTACCAGCCTTGCGCTGAAGTCGATGGTCAGCGACTGGGTCGGTAAGACCATCAAGCTGACCGACGGCGGTTTCTGGTCGGCGTTCTTCGGCGCGGATTCGAACAGTGGTCAGCACGTGTCGGCGCGAACCGTGCTGAGCTTGTCGACGGCCTGGGCCTGCTGTCGTTTGGTAGCGGAGACGATTGCGACACTGCCGTGCGGGATCTATGAGCGCGCGCCTGACGGCAGCAGTGTGGCTGCGCGCAGCCATCCTCTTTTCGAACTCCTGCACGACCAGCCAAACGGCGACATGACGTCGGTCGAATTCTGGGAAGTCGTGCTGGTCGCGCTGATGCTGTGGGGCAATTCGTTCGGCGAAAAGCTGTACAGCGGTAGCCGGGTGATAGCGATCGATTTCCTCGAGCCGCACCGCATGAACGTGCGGCGCCTGACGGATGGCTCGCTGGAATACCGCTACACCGACGTCACTGGTCACCAGCGGGTGATTCCGGAAGCGCTGATGTGGCACCTGAAGGCCTTCAGTCAGGACGGCGTGATGGGTCTGTCGAGCATTCGCTACGGTGCCAACACGTTCGGAGCGGCGCTCGCGGCAGACCAGGCGTCGGCGAAGGTCTTCGCCAATGGCATGAACGTTGGCGGCACGCTGTCGACGGACAAGAACCTGAACACCGAGCAGCGCGAGGAATACCGAGAAAATTTCGCTGCCAAGTTCGCCGGCGCGATGAATGCCGGCAAGACGATGGTGCTGGAAGCGGGTCTGAAATATCAGCAGGTGCCGATGAATCCGGAAGACGCGCAGCTGCTCGCGACCCGTGGGTTCAACGTCGAAGAAATCTGCCGCTGGTTCCGCGTTCCGCCGGTGATGGTTGGACACGGCGACAAGCAATCGAGCTGGCCGACCAGCACGGAAGCGCAAGGGCAGCTGTTCCTGACGCACACACTCTCGCCGTGGCTGGCACGCATCGAGAAGTCCATTCGAAAAAGCCTGCTCACACCGGCAGAGCGGCTGCGCTACTTCGCGAAGTTCTCGGTGGAAGGTCTGCTGCGCGCCGACAGCGCCGGCCGCGCGGCTTACTACGCGAGCGGTTTGCAAAACGGGTGGATCAATCGAGCGCAAGTTGCAGCACGCGAAGACCTGCCGAAACCCGTCGGCGGCGACATCTACACCGTTCAATCCAACCTCGTGCCGATTGACAAGCTCGGCGCGGTCGCACCGCCAGCGGAAGCCGCGAAGTCCGGCCTGCTGCGTTTGCTGGGACTACCGCAGGAGCAAGACGATGCAGCGTAAAGATGGCCGGTCCCTCAAATTCCGGACCTTCGCGTTCAAGGCAAACGTGGTCGCCGACGACGGAACCTATTCCGGTTATGGCTCGGTGTTCGGTGTCGTCGACAGCTACAACGAGATCGTCGCGAAGGGTGCGTTCACGCAGTCGCTGGCGGAGATCGCCGACCTCGGCCGCATCCTGCCGGCGCTGTGGAATCACAACAGCGACGAGCCAATCGGCGGGTATTCCTCGCTCGTCGAAGACGACACCGGTCTTCGCGTTGAAGGTTTCCTGCTGAAGGACGACGTCAACCGCGCGCGCGAGGTCTACGCGCTGATGAAGCGCGGGATCATCAGCGGCCTGTCCATCGGCTACTACGTGCGCGCCTCGTCATATGACGAGAAGACGGGCATCCGCACGCTTACCGCGCTGGACCTGGCCGAAGTGTCGCCGGTGACATTCCCGGCGAACGACGAAGCGCGTGTCGACACGATCAAGTCGAAGCTGGCCCACGGGTCACTTCCGACGTTGCGCGAATTCGAAGCGCTCTTGCGGGAGCAAGGGTTCTCGAAGTCGCAGGCCATCCGCATTGCGGAGGGCGGTTACAAGCAGCTCGAACACCTGGGGGATCCGGGCGAGAGCAGCGCGTTGCTATCGGCACTGCACAAGCAGCTCGCCGGATTCTCTCTCTCAAACTGAGGAAATACCCATGTTGATCAAAGAAAACCCTGCTGCGGATGGCATCCGCGAGCGGAAGGATGAAGGTGTTGCCGATCGTGGCGACCTCCAGCGCGAAATGAAGTCGGTGATCGAAGCGCTCGGCAAGCGCGACACCGAGATCAAGACGTTCGTCGAGAAGGCGAATGCCGACATCGCGCAGCACGGGAAGGTGCTCGATGACACGAAGGCGGCGCTGGAGCTGCTGTCGAAGGCCGGCAACGAATACAACGCGCGCATGCTCGACATCGAGCAGAAACTCGCGCGTCGCGGCGGCAATGGCGACGTCGAGGCCGGCAAGTCGTTCGGCGAGCAGCTGACCGATCACGAGTCGTTCGCCAACCTGACCAAGAACGGTCGTGGCACGGCTCGCCTGGGCGGCCTGAAGGCGGTGACGAACATCACCAGCCTGACCACGGGCACCGGCGGCGTTGGCGTTGCGATCCGTCCCGATCGCATCGAGGGCATCATCACCGCGCCGCAGCGTCCTTTCATGATTCGCGATCTCATCGCACCGGGTCGCACCGGTTCGAACGCGATTGAGTACGTGCAGGAGTCGGGCTTCCAGAACATGGCCGGTCCTGTCGGCGAAGGTCTGCTGAAGCCGCAGTCCGATCTGTCCTTCACGCTGCTGACCGCTACGGTCAAGACCATCGCTCACTGGTTCCGGGCGTCGAAGCAGGTGCTCGCCGACATCCCGGCCCTGCAGAGCTACATCAACGGCCGCGCGATCTACGGCCTGAAGTATGTCGAGGAAGCGCAGATCCTCGCCGGCGACGGCACGGGCAACAACCTGCTCGGGCTGATTCCGCAGGCCACGCCATACGACACCACGCGCACGAAGACGGGCGACACCGGCATCGACGTGCTGTCGCACGCGATCACGCAGGTGCGCGTCGCCGAGTACCGCGCGAGCGGCATCGTGCTGAACCCGAACGACTGGGAACGTCTGTCGCTGAAGAAGGACACGACCGGTCAATACATCTGGGTCAGCGTCACCGACGGCGGTGTCTCGCGCATGTGGCGCTTGCCGGTCATCGACACCAATGCGATGCCGGTCGGCAAGTTCCTTGTCGGCGCGCTCGATATCGCGGCCCAGGTGTTCGACCGCGAGGATGCGGCCGTCGAGGTCTCGACCGAAGACCAGGACAACTTCGTGAAGAACATGGTCACGATCCGTGCGGAAGAGCGCCTGGCGCTCTGCGTGTACCGCCCGCAGTCCTTCGTCTACGGCACGTTCCCGGCCGACCCCGCGCCGTAAGCGGCGCTCACCGTCACAGCAATGGAGAAGGGCCGGGCAACCGGCCCTTTCTTTTATGAACGCACCAAACGTCGAAACGTTGAAGGTCAAAGTCCTTCGCGAATTTCTCAACGGCAGTGGCCACGTCAATGCGGGCGACGAGATCGAGGTCGAACGTCAGCGCGGCCTGCAGCTCGCGCGAAACGGACTCGTGGAATTACCCGCAGGCGAGCACGTCGAATTGAATCACGGACGCGCTCTGCTGATCGGGGGCGAGGGCAGCGGCATCGTGCACGCCAGCGAAACCAAACCAGCAGCTCCGAATGAGGATGAAGACGTGGCAAACACCGAAGGCAATGGCGGTCAGAAAAAGGCATCGGAGCCGGCGAACAAGAAAGCGTCCGAACCGAAGAACAAGGCGGGCTGACGCCCGTGAGCATCATCGACCTCCAGACGGCACGAAAGCATTGCCGGGTGTACGCGACCAATGAGGACGCGCTCATCCAGCTTTACCTCGATGCCGCGGAGCGATCCGCCGCCGAGTACATGAATCGCTTCATGTACGCCGATGCGACCGCACTTGCTGCCGCGATCGTGGTGGCGCCGACGACGCTGACCGACGCACTCGCTTCGATCAAGGTGAGCGAGGATGCGGCGAGCACGCTGACTGACTGCACGCATCGAGCGATCGCGCTAGATGCGGTCACCGGCGCGCGTGCGGATGCGTTTCGCGCGTACGCCATGACGATTCGCGGCCTCGTGATGAACGAGATCATGCAGGCGGCTTGCCTGCTCGCGTGCGGCGATCTGTTCGAGAACCGGCAGGACAGCGTGATCGCCGTCGGTGTGACGACGGCTGTCGAGCTGCCGAACGGATCCAAGACGCTGCTGCACCAGTTTCGGACGAACCTCGGGATCTGACGTGCAGATCACGCGGCTGAACAGTTTCATCGACATAGACGATTGGGTCGAGACGCGGACGTCGACGGGCGGCGTAGTGCGCACCCCGGCAGTGTTCGCCGAAGGCGTGCCCGCAGAAATTCTGCCGGTCAGTGGCCGCGAGTTCTTCGAGGCGTCGCAGCAGCAGAGCGAGGTGACCACGAAGATCACCATCCGCTACCTGCCTGGCGTGAAGGCGAAGATGCGCGCGCGCTGTGACGACAGCATTTTCAACATCGCCGCCGTCATGAAGGATCGGACTCGCCGCGGCTGGATGCTCCTGTACTGCTCGGAAGGCGTAAATGCGGGATGAGCGCAATCGAGGTGCGGGTCGGTGGCCTGGCCGAGCTCGGGGAAGCGCTGAAGGGATTCAGCGAGAAGATCGGTAAGAAATACCTGTGGAAGGCAACGCTCGCCGCAGCTGCCGTATTCAAGGCGGAGGCGATCGTGCGTGTGCCGGTGCGATCGGGCGCGTTGCGCGATGCGATCGCGGTGTTCCGCCGCAAGGGGCGCGATGCGAGCACGGCCTATTACGTCGTGAGCGTGCGCAAGATCAGGTACAGCGCGAAAGAGAAGCGCGTGCTGCGCATCCTGCGCGGCGCGAACCAGCGCGTGCGCGTGATCGGGGATGCGTACTACGGCGTGTTCGTCGAGTACGGCACGTCGAAGATGCGCGCCGAGCCGTTCCTTCGGCCGGCGTTCGAAACGAAGAAAACGGAGGCGCTGGAAGTGTTCCGCGCATCTCTGGCCGATGGCGTGGCCGCCGCGACGCAGGAGTCGAAACGATGACCGCCGATGAAATCCTGTTCGCGATCGTTTCGGCGAATGCCGGCGTCGGTGCGCTGATCGGTGCCGGCGCGGCTTGCAAGCTGTACCCGGACGAGATTCCGCAGGACACGCCGATGCCGGCGGCCACGTACTGCATGGTCGTCGGCAGGCCGGAGAACGTGATGGACACGTCGCCGCGCGCGACGAACGAACGGATCCAGATCGATGCCTGGGCCGATGACAACGACGGCGCGAAGGCGTTGGCATGGGCGATCGAGCAAGCGCTGCAGAGCACCGCGGCAATGAACCAATACGGCGCCGGCATTCGGTGCATTGCGTACAACGGCCGTCGCGTCGAGCCGGATACCAAGCGCTGGCGCGACAGCCGAGATTTCAGCTTCTGGACGTCCCGATAGGGCAGCAGACGTACAGATGAAACCCACCCCGCATTTGCGGGGTTTTTTTTGCCCGAAACCCCGCAGGAAAAGCCAATGCCTACGAACAACACGCAGTCGAAAGCCACCGTCGGCTCGGTCGTCTTCATCGTCGATCGCACCGTAGACCCCGCAGTCATCATCGCGGTCCCGGCCCTGAAGGGTCTGTCGGCTGTCGGCGGCGGTAAGACGTCGAAGATCGACAAGTCGAACATGGACTCCAAGACGCACGACGAATACGCCGCGGGCCGCATCGCCCCCGACGAAGCGTCGGGCGAACTGATCCTGATCAAGTCGATCCCTGGCCATCAGAAACTGAAGTCGTTGCAGGAAGCCTGCGCCGGCGGCCTGATCGACGGCGTCGACGTGTTTGTCGGCGACAGCGGCAGCGACGACGAGCCGACGCTGGAAGGCGTCGACGACGTGCTGACCCCGCCGATGGACACGGCAACCCCGACGCCGAAATGGACGCGCGACGGGACGATCGGCCGTGGCTACATCAGCCAGTTCTCGCCGAAGAAGACCGACAACGACATCGACCGCGCCGACTTTGCCATCCAGTGGACGGGCGGGTCGCAGTGGGTCGTCGCCGGCGAACTCAGCACCGAGTTCCATTGACCGCTAGCTGACCCCGCTTCGACTGGCAGCGGTGTTGCGCATGGCGGTGCGCGTTCCTCGGCGCCGCTGTCGGTCGATCTTCCATAAGGACACACCGTGAAGACCGAAACCATTGAAATCAAATACGGCGACAAGACCGACACCGTCACGCTGAAACGCATGAAGGTGCTCGATCGAGCGCAGTACTTCGACGAACTCCGCAAGGGCTGCGCGCCGGGTGAAGCGCCGGGCGCCGTTGCCTGGGCAACCCTGAACCTGAAGCTGATCGCCGCGTCCGTGATCAACGAGGAAGGTAAGAACTTCCTCACCGTCAAGTCCATCAACGACGAGTGGGATGCCGACCAGATCCACGCCTACCAGGTCGCCGTGAACAGCTTCCAGAAACCGACCGTGGAGGAAGCCGGAAAAAACTCTTCAGCGACGGCCAGCGAAGCTTCTTCGTAGACGTCGCGATCGAGAAATTCGGATGCCTTCCGTCCGAGCTCGAAGAGCGAATGACCGTCTACGACATCGTCGAGATCGTCGCGCACTTCTCGCTCAAGGATAAGGATTCGACGCTCTACAACGAACTTGCTGGTCAGCGCGCGCGCGAGATCGCCGCCGACTTCCAACGCAAGTACGGCAAGAAAAACTGAAACCCCAATGGGCCGCATTCGCGGCCCTTTTCTTTTCCGGAATCCCGATGTCAACGAACTCCGCCGGCGCGATCAACATCGATGTGCTCGCGAATATCGCGAACATGGTCAGCGACCTCGGGAAGGTGCAGTCCGAGAACTCCAAAGCCACGAAGGAGATTCAACGCCAATGGCATGAAGCCGGCGAAAACATCCAGAGCACGATCGAAGGGATCGCTGCGGCGCTCGGCATCGGCATTGGCATTCAGGAGCTCGGCGCGCTCGGCATCGAGGCGATCGAGACCGCCGAGAAAATCGACAAGCTGAGGGCGTCGCTCGGCGCATCGGCGGAAACCCTGCAGACGATCCAGTTCGTGGCGGCCACCACGGGCGGCAGTCTGGACGATGCGGCCGGCGCGTTCGTGAAGCTGGAGCGATCCGCCACCGAAGCCGCGGCCGGCAGCGCGCAGCAGGTTGAAGCCTTCCGCGCGCTCGGCATCTCGTCGACGCAGGTCAAGGAGCTGATGAAGGATCCGGATCAACTGATCCAGGTCACCACACAGCACCTGTCCGAGATGGCGGACGGCACGAACAAGACCGCCATCATGATGGAGCTGTTCGGCCGCGGCGCGGCGCAGAACGCGAAGCTCTTCAACGAGCTCGGCGACGGTTTCCAGAAAGCGACCGACCAGGCGCGCGTCTTCGGCATCGTCCTGTCCGACCAGGACAACAAGGCGTTGCTCGAGGCGAACGACGCGCTTGATGCGATCGGTGCTCGCATGCTCGGGTTCGGCAATCAGATCGGCGTGGCGCTCGCGCCTGCGATCGAGACGATCTCGCATCTGTTTGTCGACGCGATGGACAGCGAGGGCTTCCGCGAAGGACTCGATGCCGCCGGAAAGACGGTGCTCGCGCTCGCGAACAATCTCGGCACGCTGATTTCGGTCATTGAGTTGCTCGCCGAATTCAAGCTCGCGCAATGGGCCGTGGGCGCTGCCGCTTCGCTGGCGTCACTTTCCGCGGAAGCAGTCATCGGTGCTTCCATATGGGCCGAGATGACTGGCGGCTTGGCTGCGACCGAAGTGGCAATGGCGGGAGTCACCGCGGCCGGCGGAAGCTTGCTTGCCGTCATAGGTGGCTTGCCCGGGCTGATCGCTCTGGCAGGTGTTGGCATCTACGAGCTGGCCACGCACGAGACCGAAGCAGCGAAAGCCGCTGACACGCTTCGCACGGCGGAGGACCTGCTGAAGAACGTCACAGCGGATTCGGTGCAAACGGATCTCCTACGTGTCGATTCGCTCGACAAGGTCACGCAAAAACAGATCGACAATTCGAAGGCCACCATCGTGGCCCTTGAAGCGCTGCAAAAGCTCAACGAAGAAAACGCCAAGTCGATGGCGTCAGTTCCGAATGCCGGGGGCTATGGAACGCTCGGCGCCGGCACAGCTGCGCAGGCGATCACCGACCTGAAGACAGAGCTTGCCGATCTCCAGGCGAAGCTCGACAAGCAGCATCAGACGGTAGTCACCGCGTCCGCTGATATGCGCGAATTCGCTTCCGCCGTGACGGACGCGGCGAGGTCATTCGTCGGCGGCCAGATCGAAGGCAACATGGCGAAGTACTTCGCCGGCGTTGATCGTATTCATGAAGCCGCGCGGCAGATGATCGCCGACGGTGCTGACGCAACGATCGTGCACGCGCAGGAGAGCGCGGCGCTCCAGAAACTTCAGGTAGCCCTTGATGCGGCCGACAAGTCACAGGGCAGCTACACCGCCAAGGTCAAGGAAACCAAGGCCTATCAGGACAATTCCGCGGAGTCGTTGCTAAAGCTCCAGTCTGCGGTCGACGGCATCAACGCCAAGTTCGGGTCGCCGTACCAAAAGGCCATCAGTGACTACAACAAGAGCATGGACGATCTGGCCGCGGCTGCGAACAAGGCCGCGATCGAAGGTGTTCCGTTCGAGCGGGTGCTCGAACTGTGGCAGCAAGGGGAAGCGGGCCTTGTCAGCTCGCTGACCCAGACCACTGACAGGTTGAAGGATCAGGCCGACATCGTTGGCCAGCTGCATATCAAGTTGGATGATGAAACCCGGCTGATCGCGACGACCGGAACGGCTCACGAGCAGCTGACGGCAATCATCGCCGCCGAGAACGAAGCGCGAAAGCAGTACGAGGCGCACCTTCGCGCGAGCCCGGAGCTCAGCCAAGCGGAAGTCGACGCGATCACCGGCGACGTTGCCGCGCATAAAGCGCTGGATGACGAACTGAAGGCGAACCAGCAGGCCGCAAAGGACTGGATAGATATTTTCCAGCAGGCCGGCACGACGGTTGCCGACGATTTCGCGAAGGATCTGGTCGAAGGCGGCAGCGCGATGGAGGCGCTCGAGGATGTCGCCAAACAGGTGTCGGAGGCGATCCTCAGCTACTTTCTGAAGCTGGCCGTCATCAACCCGCTGCTCGACAGCATCTTCGGCGGCTCGGCTGGATTCTCGCTGCTGCCGACGCTTGGCGGTCTGTTCAGCGGCGCTAGCGGCGGCGGTGCCGCCGCGGTGGCCGGCGCGGCCGGGCAGAGCGCCGGGGTCGGGGGCTACCTGACGTCTGCGCCTGGCTGGCTCAGTGCTGGCCAGAAACTGTGGACTGGATTTTCACAGGGCGGATTCTCCGGCGCGATCAGCTCCATCTTCGGTGGCGGCGCGGGCGCTGCCAGCGGAGCCGCATCGAGCTTCGCGGTCGGCACTGGCACGGACTACCTTAGCCTTCTCACCGGCGACGTTGTCGGGCCTGACCTTGCCAGTTACGGCAGCATTGCCGGCGCCGGTTTCGAAGGCGCGACGGCGGCGAACGTTGGCGCGGACTCCATCGCAGCGAGCTCGGAAGCCGCGACAGCCGCAGGCGGCACGCTCGCCGCGGTGGCCAGCTGGATCCCGATCATCGGTCTGATCATCGCGGGCATGGCTGAAGACAACAAGCTCTTCAAGCAAGGCTGGCAGGCAAGCAACGGCTTCGATTTCTCGTCGGCGTTTTCAAACCCGATCGCCGGCGCGCTGGCACCTGGCGCGATCGGAGTCGACCTGTCCGACAAGTTCCTGCGTGGCATCGGGTTCGGCGATCAGTTCGCATCGATCCTGACTGGCAGCTCGATCGTGTCACGGCTGTTCGGTCATCAGAAGCCGAAGCTGCAGGGCGGCACGATGACCGAGAGCATCGGTCCGGATGGTGGCGGCGGCGGCGTTGACGCGAACATCCGATCAAAGGGCGGTTTCTTCACGTCGGATAAAAACTGGACGGTCCACAGCGATCTCGACGCCGACACGCTGAAGGCGGTGCAGGATTTCTACGATGCGCTGAAGCGCAACAACGATTCGTTCGCCGAAGAGTTCAACGCGAAGGTCGGCGACGTCGTCGGCGGATCGTTCGCGCAGGTGTTCGACAAGAATGGCCAGCCGACCGGTGCGACCACAACCACGATCGGCGACCAGACCTACCAGAACGAGACCGAGCAGCAATTCGAGGAACGGCTGGTCTCCGAAAACGAGCTGGCGATCCTCGATCAGTTCGACGCCAGATTGAACGACGCGGTCGACGCATTCCGAGATGACGCGGACACCCTGGCCGCGGTGACGAACGACCTCGCCAGCGTGCAGAAAATGTTTCAGGACGGAACGAAGTTCCTCGCGCTCGGCAGCGATCAATCGCTATCCGCGTTCCTCGGCCTCGCTGAGGGCATGCAGGGCATCGGCGAAACGATCGACCAGACGATGCAGCGCATCGCGCAGTCGCAGCAGGCCTATGACCAGTTCGTCGGGCAATTCAAATCGACCACGTACGTCGACGATTTCGAGGCCGCGGAATCGCAGCTGACCGATCAGCTGCAGGCGAACATCAAGCAGGCCAACGACCTGGCCAAGGCGGCCGGCGCTGAGGGCGCGTCCGTCGAGGATCTGACCAATATTCACGAAGCCGCCGCGAAACAGTACGCGCAGCTGCTGCAGCAACTGGAGGCCTCGGCGCAGTCGACCGCGTTCGGCCTCGGCATCACGAACACCGGTTCGCTCGACGACGTCAACGCAGAAATCAGCCGGCTCCAGGGCGAGGCGAATTCGGCGAGCAGCGCCGTGCACGGTTTTGGCGATGCGATGTCGGCCGCCGCGGAGCAAGCCACGGAGGCGATGAGCCGATTGCTCGGCGATAACTCGCCTTACAACGACGAGCAGAAGCTACAGCTCGCGCTTCAGGGCGAGCGCGAAGGAACGGCGACTGCCGAGCAGGTCGAAGAGATCGCGCGCCGTCTGTACGCGTCTGGGCCGCAATACAAGCCGATCTTCGACGAAGCCGAAGCCATCGCAGCGCAGCAGCACGCGAGCGGCATGGGCAACCCGCAGTCCAGCAACGGACTCAGCGCATCCGACCAGGCGCGCTTGAATGATCTGCTGAAGGAGCGCGACCAGCTCCAGCAGCAGGCGACGTTGCAGCAATACCAGACCTTCGCGCAGGATGTTGCCGAGATCGCCGGCGCCAAGGAAGAGGACTGGAAGGACGTGCTCGCCGGCATGAACGTCGACATCGCCGCGTTCGAGAAGGGCCTCGGCATGAACGATGCGCAGACCGCGCAGTACATCCAGAACCTCATGGACGCGAAGGACAGCGCCGGCGAAAACACGAAGAGCATCGTCGACAAGCTGCAGCAGATTCTCGATGCGCTGCTCGGCGGAGGCCCGGGAACGGATCGCGTTGGACACCCAGGCGGAAGCATCCCCATGCCGCCGCGGCCGGGTGACCCTATCGGCTCGCCGACAACGCCGCTGCCGCCGCCGATGGGTGGCCGGCCGATCGGACCGCGCGGCTCTCGGCTGGTGCACATGGTATGAGCGCCAAGCCGAAGGTCCTGCTCGAAATATCTCCGACGGTCACGCCGTTGGACGACACGTATCACATCATCACGCCACCGTGGCCACCGATCTCGACCACGGCTGCGCCGCTTTACGCATCGAAGAACGCCGTGCCGAAGGGGCAGGCGTTTTCGATCCAGATGCAGGCGGTGAACTACGTCGGCCCACTGACGTGGTCAGCAACTGGATTGCCCGCCGGATCGTCGATCGATCCGGTCACTGGAATCTGGAGCGGCGCCGGCACCGCGCAGGCCTATTACCAGCCTGTCTTCACCGCGGCCGACGCGGGCAACGGCGGCGCATCGGTGTCGGTCGTGTTCGGCGTGACCATCGGTGCAACGTTCTCGCTCGCCGGATCGCTCGCGGAAGCAACCGCGCAGTCCGCCTATCGCGGCAACCTCGTAGCTGTCGGTGCGACCGGTGTCGTCACGTGGTCAGCGACAGGCCTGCCAAGTCCGCTGGCGATTTCGAGCACGACCGGCGCGATCACGGGCACGTATGCGAGTTCGATCGGAACCAAGGCGATGGTAACGATCACCGCAGCCGATGCGGGTAGCGGAACGTCAGTCACGGTCAACGTTCCGCTCGTCATCAATCGGAGCATCGGCTACATCCTTTTCGACGGGATTGCGCAGCCACCTAAGTGCCTTGCAGGTGCGCCTTACACCACGACTGCGACGGCCGTCGATAACGCGCTCTCTCAGAATCCAGCCGGCACCGACCCGATCACATGGACGGCTACGAGTCTTCCGACTGGAATCACGATCGACGATCTGACCGGTGTGCTCAGCGGCGCCGTCGATCCAGCGCTCGCGGCCACCTACACGCCGACGATCACCTGCACCGATTTCTGGGGCAACACGACGTCCCGAACGGTGACGCTGACGGTCGTCGCCGGCATCAAGACGATCTCGCCGGGCTCGTTCCTCACGGGCGACGCGAATGGGCAGGCCGAAGGCAGCGACTTTCTCGCGATCTACTTCGGCGACGGAAGCGACGGCGACCTCACGCTCAACGGAACGAACAGCCCCAGCTTTGCGCCGCTTGCCGGCTCGCCGATCGGCACGGCCAACGTTGCAACCCGCGATCTCTATTTGAACAACCTGTCGTGCACAGGCGGCAAGCTCTACATGGCCGGCTTCAAGTTGTACGTGTCCGGCGTCCTCGACCTTGCCGCGGCAACAGCGAACTCGATCACATGCGGCGGCGGCGCAGCGGTCGCAGACACACCCGGCGTGCCTGGCGCATTCGGCTCGCGCTCGGGGCTCGGCGGCGATGGTGGCGCTGCAGGTGCTGCAGGTACTGCGGTCGACGTGCGTGCGGGTGGGCTCGGCGGGCGTCCTGCTGCGGGCGTCGCAACGGCCGGCGCCGGTGGCGCAGGTAGTGCAGGCGCGGGCGCAGCGAGCGGCGTAGGCGGTGGCACGAACAAGGCCACGTCCATCCAGCGCGACGCGACATCAACCGACGTCGCGCAGATCTGGGATTCCGGAACGCTGACCGTTGCACTGTATCCGGTCGCCGCGGGCACGGGCGGCGGCGGCGGTGGCTGCGGCCGATCGGCAACGGGCGGCACGCCACCTGGGGGCAAGGGCGGCGGCAGCGGCGGCGCGGGTGGGCGCCTGGCGATCTACGCGAAGACGATCAACCGATCGGCTACGACGGCGGCCGGTGCGATCGCATGCATCGGCGGCGCCGGCGCGAACGGATCGGCAGGCACGGGCAGCGGCGCCGGAGGTGGCGGTGGTGGCGGCGGTGGTGGCGGCGGAGAGATTCGCATCGTCTACGCATTCCTCACGGGCGCGACTGCAGCGAACGCGCTTGATTCGAGCGGCGGCCACGGTGGCAACGGTGGATCAGGCGGCGGCGGTGCGGGCGTCGCCGGGAACGGCAACTACGGCGGTGGCGGTGGCGTGATCGTCACAGTCGACATCGGCACGCCGATCACCACGGTAACCAATGGCGCGGCAGCAGCGGCACCGGTGACCGTGACCGGCAGCGCTGGCGGCGCGTGCAAGGCGAATCTCTGATGGCGACCCAACCGAACTACGCCGTCCTCGACGGCGCGGCGATCGGCTCGAACCTCGAGATTCAGGAGACCGGTCTCGTCCTGACCTGCAACCTCACCGGGCAAAACGGCGCGAGCCGCATGAAATGTCGCGGCACGCAGCCGAAGACGTCTGGGCAATGGATGTTTGAGGTCGGTTACTGGGGCGACGATGCGCCGGCAACGCTCATCCTCGCGGGCATCTGCACCGCACTGTCGCCGCTCAACCAGGCGACCGGCGCGGACGCCAGCAGCTATGGATTCAGCATGGCCGATGGCGGCATCTATCAGGGTGGCGCGTTGCTGACCGCAACCGGGTCATGCCAGCCGAAGACCTTTGCGCAGGTGTGCGTCGACCTCGATGCATCCACGATGACGATCTTCATCGACGGTGGCGGCAACAACGGCCTCGGCTACGTGCAAGCGATCAGCCCAGCCACCGGCGGCCGCATGTACTACCCGTCGTTTACGGTCGGCTCAATCAATGCGTACGGCCTCAGCATGTACGTCAATTTCGGCGATCGCACGTTCGCGCGGCCCATCACCGGATATGCGGGGTGGTTCACTGCGCCAACGCCGCCGCCGCCCGTTTACATCGGCCCGATCCGCAGTCGCGCCTACACCAGCGGCACCATCGACGCACCGGCAAACGCGCTGTATCTGCCGGGTCTCGATGTCATGAATCTGCAGATCGGGAAAGGTGGAACGGTCTGGACGCAGTTCGATGACACCGGCGCCTCGGACGATACGCCGGGAAGCCAGACCGCGACCTATGCGCCGGTCACGCTCGACAATTCCCTCGGTGACTTCAGCACGCTTGTCGACAACGCGGATGCCTACCGAGATGCGCCGGCCTATTTCCGTTTGCTGACGGATGACAGCCAGCCGCTGCATGCGATCGCGCACACGCTCGCCACTTGCCTGATCGACGACATCACGGCGCCAGACGAAAACACGGTCAACATCACGTTCAAGGACAAGCTCGAGGCGGACGTCGTGCCGATCCAGCGGCGCGTGTTCCCGCCGTGGACCGATGCAGGTGTCGCCGGCCGGCCGGTGCCGATCATCATTGGCGCGGTTCGCAGTTTCGACGTCGGCGAGAATCTGGTCGACGAAGCAAGCCGCACCTTCCAGCTCGGCGATGCGAACTGTTACATCGGCGTGCTGCGAGACAAAGGCAACCCTCTGAGCGGTTCGCAGTTCACGATGACCAGCGACTTGCAGGCCGTCGTTCCGGCGACCCTTCCGGTAGGGAAGTTCACCGGCGACATCGGCTGCAGCGGCACGACGAACCAATATCCAGCACCGCCCGACGTGCTCGCCGGCATCGGCACGAACTGGGATACCGCCTGGACAGGCAGCACGCCACCGCCGCCTGGCTGGGTCGTCACGAACACCGACGCACTCGGAATCTCGTCCGTGGTGAAGTTCGCGAAGCCCGCGTTCCCGCACAACATGATCGTGCTGCAAACGAGGCGGCCGATGTCGGATATCGGCACCGCGCACGAATTTTCGTTCAAGGCAAACGGCATCACGCCGCTTCGCGCCGGCAAGACCTACCAGATTACGTTTCACATGTACGACTTCCAGGCGAGCCGATCGAATCTCGCGAGCGGCTTGTGCGTGATGTCCGCGCAGGCTCCCTACTTGAATAGCCAGCAATGGATCAGTCCGTACCTGATGCCATTGACCGGCGCGTCTCGCACGGACATCCCGATCACGTTGATTTACACGGTGCCCGCCGGCGCTGATCGCAACCTGTATTTCACCGTGGCGGCAGCTGCCAACGATCCGTGCTATGCCGCGATCTACGGAATCGACGTGAAAGAGATCATCGGGGTGCCGGTGGATATCCCGCTGGTCGGCAGCAGCATCCTGAATCACATGACGCGGTGCTATGGCCATGCTCGCGTCGATCCGTCGGAATGGTCGCAGAGCGACTGCGCGGATATCGACGCGTTCTATCCGAGCGCGCCGTTCGGCGTTGCGGTCACGAAGACCGGAACCACGCTTGCATCCGTGGTGAATATGCCGCTGACCAGCATCAGCGCCGTCGTGCAGGTCGATCGGCTCGGGGTGCGTCGATTCCGGCGCCTGGTCGATCCGGCCAACCTGCCACCCGTTGCGACCTACACAGAAGACGACATCGATTACCCGATAAAGATCGCCACCGACTATGCGCCCGGCCTGACTCAGACGGTGGGCAACCAACGCAACTGGGTCGAGCATGGCGACAGCGACGTCGTGACCGACACGGTGCTCGTGCCGCCTGCATTCAAGACGCAGCTGATGCGCTCGTCGCGGATCCAGCAGGTTTGCAACGTGCAGCTCGCGAACGCCTACCAGTTTGCGCGCATGGCGGCCGCGTTCGAAATGGTCATCGACGATCCAGTCGTCGCCTTGGCCGAGCTGAAGCGCGCGCTGGCGCCGTACACCTACGGCGCCGTGCTCAACAGCGGACCGTTCACCGTCGCGGGGACCTACAACGCGCCGCAGTTCGTCACCTTCGTCATCAATTACCAGGGCATTCCGCCGGAATACCTGTTCGGCACAGTGCTCGCTATCAACTACGTGTCGAAGCGCAAGCGCGGCATCAATCTGAACGTGCAGAAGAAGGTCGCCGTCTTCGCGACGACGCTGATTCCCGGAAAACAAAAAATGCTCATCGTTGGGCGGGGGTGACAGGTGCTATTCGCAAGTCAGTTTCCAAACGTTTCGAGCGCCGTGCACGCCGGCAATTTCTCGCTGCTCTCGCCGAACTATGCCGGCCTGTCCGATCTTATTCCCGGGCGGCCGACCCTGTTCGCGCAGACGGTGGCCGGCACGCAGACGCTTTCGATCACGAAGACGTTGGTGAGCGATAGCGACCTCGATTTCAACACGATCGACTATCCGTATCTGCTGGTCGGCGTCGTGTACTGCGGCACCTCGCCGCGCGCCGGTCAGATCCTGCCGTCGTGCCGGTTCCTGCCGAATGGAAAATGGGGAGCGTCTGGCCCACGCGTGTGCCAAGCGGGCATCGGGCCGCAGGGCTACATGCAGGCGTGGCAGGTGTTTTCGCGCGCCGACAAGGTCGGCTCGACGCCGACGACGAACTTGAACGTCCAGATGACGGCGAACTTCGCGAGCGCGTTCAACAATTTCGGCATCGGCGAGATAATCATCGCCGGCGCCGACGAGATCCCGATCCAGACGATCAGTCAGCCTTTCGTAACCGCCACGCAGAACAACCGTTCAAGCAACAACACGCCGAATATCGTGCTCGGCGATGCATACCGCACGCTGTCGGTAGGCATCGGTCCGATCGCGCGCAACGATGCGGTCATCGTTCCAAGATCGACCAGGTTCGGACGTTCGATCATGGATGCGATCGTCGATGCCGACCGGAACGGCGCGTGCGTGGCGGCCAGCATCTGGCGCAACCCCGGCGCGTTCCAGAAGAGCGGTGCCGCCGACCTGCAGACGATGATCCGCAATTGCTTCATGGCGAGCCTGATGGCCTCGCCGCCGCCAACCCTGACCTACTCAGCCACTGACTCGAGCAACGCCTACAAGGGCACGCTGAGTCTTGAGGAACTGCTATGACGAAAATTCCCATCGGGTGGCCGACGACGCCGCTCGAATTCGAGATGCACCAGGGCAGCAGTGGAGTCGTGCGCATCGCCTGGGTCGTTGTCAACGAAGACGACACGCCGCTGCCGAGCTATGACGGGTGGACAGCCGAGTTCGCGCTATGCCGTTCCGTCAGTTCGCTTGCTGAGATCGACATGAAGCCGGACGTCGTCGGCGATGCGATCACGACGCGACTGATCGTCGACCTCGATTTCACCACGGCACTCACAAAGGACAAATATCCGGGGACGCTGAAAGGCGACCTCGTGCTGATCAGTCCCGAAGGCGAGCGCCAATACCCGTACAACATCACGCTGACGATCAACCGCAGCGCCGCACCGCAGCCGGGGTCACCATGAGCAAACTCGTATCCACAACCGTCACTGGACCGGACGGCCAATCGCACACGACGAACGCAGCGGTCGGATACCCCGTGCCTGGCGCTACGACTGGCGGCGGCGCGACCGGGGCAACGGGCGCCACGGGCGCAACTGGTCCTACGGGTGCGACAGGCCCGACGGGCAGCACCGGTGCAACGGGTGTCGGTACGACCGGCGCGACTGGCGCCACGGGAAGCACGGGGGCGACAGGTGCCGACGGCACCGGAGTCGGCATTCCTGGCGCGACGGGTTCCACCGGACCCACCGGAGCCACAGGCCCGACGGGGGCAACAGGGGCGACAGGCGGAACAGGACCGGCCGGATCGAACTCGACCGTAGCTGGGCCGAGCGGTCCGACTGGCAACACCGGTCCGACAGGCCCCACGGGAGCAACGGGCGGCACGGGTCCGACTGGCGCGAATTCCACTGTCGCTGGCCCGAGCGGCGCGACGGGTAGTACAGGACCCACCGGCGCGACCGGCCCGACTGGGGCGACGGGCGCAACCGGCGCCGAGATGATCGAGATCAGCGAGGCGGATTACAACGCGATGGTGTCCGCCGGCACGGTCGATCCTGCCGTGTGGTACGCGATCGAGGCCGCCTGATGCCTCGCTTCGATTCCATCGCCGAGTTCATCAAGAACGGCGTGTCCGCGCTTCGCATCGCGCACGGCGGTCATGTCGTGTGGCAGCGCAGGTCCGGCATATACGTCCTGACGTCGACGCAGGACGGCCAGCGCTTTCCGGATACGCCGCCGGGCGAGTACACGAACCAGCTGAAGGTCCGCATCCCGGGCTGGCCCGAAAAGCCGCCGGTTGCCGGCGACGTCTGTACGTTCAAGATCGGCGTGACCGGCAGCGGCCCGATCAACTGGGACGATCGCGCGTTCGACCTATTGCTCCAGGTCGGCGGAACGACGGGACCCGGCGATGTCAACGATGGTCTGTACTACGGGTTCCGGCTGATCAACGGCACGGAGGACTGGAGCAACGGGTTCCTGCTCGGCGTCGCCGACGGTGAATCGGACTGGCTCGCCATCGCGACGAACATCCATGCCGATGGCGCGACGCTGCAGATCGATTTCCATGACTTCGTCAAGGGCTTCAATTCGACGGTCAAGAACTCGCAGGTCACGGTAGCCGCGCCGAGTGAGTTCGCCACGATCAACCCCAACTCGCTCGTGCTCGGGACGTTCTCTACGTCGACCGCGCCGCCTGATGGCATGGTCGGCACGTTGAGCGAACTGATCCTGCCGGCCGGATTCAGGAGCGAGCAGCTGATCGTCGACAACGTCGACGAGTTCATCCTCGACTGTTCGAAGTTTGTGCCCGTCGCCGGCGCGATCGGCGCCGCGGACGTCAAGGTCAAGTTCGACGGCCCGGCAACCGGCGCCGTCGACACGGTCACCTATGGCGTGCTGGTGGCGATCTCCGGGGGCAGCGGACCGCCAGCGCCCACGCCGATGGGCCTCACGGGTACGCTTCCCGACGGCACGGTCGGAACGCCGTACCCTGGTACGCTCACGCTGACCGGAGACTTCACTCCGCCGGTGGCGATCGACGCCAGCGTCGGCACGCTTCCGACGTGGTCCGATCCTTCCGTTACGGACACGACCGTTTCGTTCCCGGGCACACCGGACGTCGACACCACGCTCGCGTTCACCGTGCGCGCGACGGACAGCAGCGTTCCGCCGCAGGTCGCCACGTCCGCACAGTCGATCGTGATCGCGCCGAGCGGCGGAGGCGGGGGAGGTGGCATCGTGCAAATCACCGATGCCATGCAGGTCACAGGCGGCGACAATGCCAGCTCGGTCACATTCCTCCCTGCCGTCGGTGGCGTCCCGAAGCCCTTCACCGCCGGCAACGGCGTCGTGATCGTGCTCGGTGGCTACAACAACGGCGACGCGGTCATCACGGGCGTAACCGCGAACGGCAACGCGCTCGCTCAGCGCGGCACCATCACCAATCCGGACGGCGGTTTCGTCGGTGAGGTTTGGACCGGCGTCGCTGGCGCTGGCAACGCGGGATGGACGATCGCGTTCAGCACCACGCCGCCGATCTACATGAACAGCACCGCCGTGGAACGTACGGACCTCGCGACGAGCCCACTCGACCAGGTCGCGACCGATACAGGCACCAGCACCGCACCGAAGGCAACGACAGCGGCCACGACGCAGGCGAAGGAAATGATCGTCGCGGTGATGGTCGGCGGGAATAACAGCACCGCCGCGTTGACGAAACCGGCCGGCTACACCGAACTGTTCAACTGCCCCGACGGCGCCAACCAGGCATACAGCGGCGCGGCCTTCCTCGACGTCGATGCGACCGGAGTGCAGGGGCCGGAGTGGACGATGGATGCGTCCTGGCCGTGGGCCGCGATGACGGTGACGCTCAAGCTCACGGCGTAGACTGTTCCGATATTCGCGCGCCTTCACTGCCATCATCGGACTGCGATGCTACAAGAGCGGGCAAGTCGATTTCGATGCCTCGTTCGAAATCCTTTCCAAATACTTTGCGATACGTGTCTAAGAATTCTTGACGTTCTCTGAATTGCCGAAAAACAGGCCAGTCACGGTAGTTTGTCTGGTTGACGATCTCGTCGTTAGTTCCGATACGCTCCATTAGGCGCTGTGCTGCAAGCCAGTCTTCGTGGAGCACTGCATTTGCTAATCGATACGCGTCGCCTTTTGCTTCCCAGTCAACTGACTGCAGCAGAGACTTGCAGTCAGATTCACAGTCGGTCCATTTATAAGCCTGCGCTAGATTTATCGTAGAAGTGAGTTTGCAGGTTTCGCTCGAAAATTTGAAATATTTCAATGCCGTATCTAGGACCGAGATGGCCAATTTGAACCGACCTGAATCAAGTAGGTCAAAAGTTATGTCGACAAGACTCCGGTCCGCCAATTCCGGTGCTTTTGGGAAGAGTTTGCGCCAAAGGACTTGACCTAATTTTATGCCAATTTCGAGTATGCAGTGGTGGGCTTTATTCGCATACTCTTGTGTTACGCCCAATCGATCACCGATTTTTAGACCCTCGGTACTGCAGGAGTGATTTCTACAGTTCGTTAGGTACTGTGCGGATACTACGCCATCGGTGTGAACAAATAGATTGCGACGCTCTGTGATCTCAACGAATGCTTTCCAGCTTGGTAGGTCGGACGTTAGTTTCAGGCTAAATCTATCCTCAAGCGTGGAAAATTGATCCGGGTGGCTAGAACGCAAAATTGACTCAATATCTTTCTGGATAATGTAATCGCGAGCAGCAGCAATAGAGTCAAAACCGACAAGTTGCTCGTACGTTAAAGTTCTTTCGGATTTCTTTATCGTATCCGGCTTTAATGAAAAAATAATCCAGAGGAGTCGGCCCAAGAAAGCATCGAACTGCGAGACGAGACTTACAAGCATACTCCGGGGCATCAATATCTGCGCATGGTGAGCGTTATCGTATCGGCGTTTAAGATGTTTCCATCTTTTTAGATGCTCCTGATTAATTGTTACGCTTCTGCCACGGTCTGATTCTTCAACTTGGCAATGCGCACCCTCAAATGTGTGAAGGCTACTTCGGAACCTCGCGGCGATTTCCTGCATGGCGACAACCATCGGTGGCATGATATTTCCGATGCTGTCGACATGTTTTATAAACAATTCAATCGCGGACCCTATATCTTTGGTCGACGCATTCTCATTGGATGAAGTCGTTTCAGTCATCGGCGTGCTCAAGATCCGTTAATTAATATTGGATCGATCTACTCATCCTACGAGCAGGCGCGGCCTTCGCATGCGCTCTGATGCGGCGAGATTGTCTGATCCGAATGCATAGTGCTGCCTACGGTGATGGCAGCGTCCCTTTGCTGAACAGTGCGTTCAGCTTAGCACGCCGGTTGACATCGCAGACTTAGCTGGTAGGTAGTTGAGAGCGGAAGAGAAATAATGCCGTGTCGGCTACGCGCAATCGTGGTCATTCCGGAAAACGTGACAGAGCTATGCTTTGACCGTAACCAATTCGCTCCATCGCGTCGTGTATGCCGGAGTCGTTGATCCGCGCTTCATGGCCCATGCGCGCGGGGCGGCCAGTCCAGCGCTTCCCGGCGCGATCGTTCCACGTCCCCACTTTTGCGACGCCAAGTCGACGACTGCCATCAGCCGGTCGCGTTTGCTATCCAGCACCGGGGCTGTGTCGAACAATGATCCTTGCCGAACTCCGCGCTCGCGTAGCTCCAGCAGCATGACGCCCGCCTTCACGTAGCGGTGCCCATTGCGATGGATTCGCCGCAGCACCGCTGTGGCCGTCGCCACAAGGCGCAGCGTGTCGTCGGTGGCCTCAGGTAGCTTCACCGTCGCGCAAGGCTGATGCTGTGCATCTTGGAACCGGAATCGGTTCGTTTCGATCCAAACCCCGAGTGCACCGGCTATGCTTCCCTGGCGACGCAGCTTCTCTGCAGCCCGTGCCACGTATGCGCGCACGCTCTCCGCGAGCTCGTCTACCGAGTAGACCGGCGCACCGAACGATCGAGAGCAGATTATCTGCTGCTTGTTCGGCGCCACTTCCTCGATCGCGATGCATGCCATTCCGCGCAGCTCCCGCACCGTGCGTTCGAGAACGACGGAATATCCGCGACGGACCGCCGCCGTATCCATCGCCCGAAGATCGGCAACTGTCTTGATGCCTTGCTCGAACAGCTTCTCTTCGGTCCTGCCGCCGACTCCCCACACTTCACGCACACCGATGCTGTCGAATAGATCATCGCGCGCGCTTGTTGACAACGTGGCGAGATCGCAAACGCCTTGCCATTCCGGTCGCTTCTTCGCGACGTGATTCGCGAGCTTGGCGAGCGTCTTCGTTTCCCCGACGCCTACAGACACGGGAACGCCGACCCATTGCTTCACACGCTGGCGGATGACATGGCCCAGATTTGTAGGCACGACGTGCGGCTGCGGCGTCAGGTCGAGGAAGCACTCGTCGATCGAGTACACCTCCTGATCCGGTGCGAACTGCCCGAGCACGTTCATCACGCGTCGACTCATGTCGCCATAGAGAGTGTAGTTGCTGCTGAAGGCTTGGATGCGGTGTTCCTTTGCCAAGTCCTGCATCTTGTGCCACGGCATTCCCATCGCGACACCGAGCGCCTTGACCTCGGCGCTGCGCGCCACGACGCACCCGTCGTTATTGGACAGCACGACGACCGGCACACCTTCAAGCCGCGGCTGGAACACGCGCTCGCATGAGACGTAGAAGTTGTTGACGTCGATCAGCGCAATCCGTCGCACGATCGTTCTCCGATGACGGCCTAGAGCTTGTGCAGTACGCGCGTTGCTACACCCCAGATCTCAAGCTCGTCGCTGCTACCTTCCTCGAATCGACGTTCTTTGAAGTGCGGATTCTCCGGAACCAGCACGGGCTTTCCTTTCTGGAATCGAAGCCGCTTGATCGTCAACTCGCCGTTGACGATCGCGACGACCACGTGGCCCTCGGCCGGCGTGATCGCGCGGTCGACGACCACCTCATCGCCATCGTGAATCCCTGCGCCGATCATGCTCCAGCCGCTCACGCGCACGATGAACGTCGCGTCTTGGTGCCCGGTGATCACCAGGTGATCGTTGAGATCGAGCACGTTCTCGACGTAGTCGTCCGCAGGACTTGGGAAACCGGCCTGTACGGATGACACGGCGCGACGCAGGCGCTTGCGCACTGCGTTCGGGACAACAGGGCGGGGGTCGATCGCCACTGCGGCGCCGGGTTCGTTCGAGTCGCCGTCTGCGAGCTTCTGACGATAAACGTCGAGGTAGGCGACTACGGCCGGGACGAGGCTGTCAGGCACGCGGACCTGCTGCGTGGGCTCGCCATAGGTGCCGGTACCGGCTGGCCTGCCTGCACCTGGCCGAAATCCACCGCGCTGATTGACCGACATGAGATTGATTCCTGGGCGAGAATCAAAGTCTAGCATCTGCTGTCTCGTGGAACGCGACGCCTCTGTTCAGCCGGACGACTGATATTCTTGACCCATGTGCTACTCCGCCCAAATCCGCAGCGACTACGACAAGTTCGTACGCGAGTTCGGCGCCATCCTGAGCCTGCCCGAGTTCTACCGCATCTTCTGGGAGCGGCGCGAGGAGCGAAAGGTCCGCATCCCCAAGGCCGTGGAGTCGTGGTTCGCGCATCCGAAGACGGAGCCCGAGCGCGAGATCAAGGCGCTGATCAACGAGTGGAACAAGGACGAGGCGTCGCGCCTTGAACAGGAGCTCTTCAAGCAACGAAAGCGCCTTGCGGATGCTGAGCGCACCCTGCAGACCAAGACTACGAAGAAAGCGCAAGATGACCAGCGCATTGCTTCGAGCAAGGTCGAGCAGATCCTCGCGAAGCTCGGCGACCTGAAACGCACCGAGCCGAAGAATCGCGACTCGCGCATGTTCCCAGGCTGGTACGTGCCGGTCATGATCGAGCAGAACGGGCAGCGCATCGTGCGTCCCATGCGTTACCAGTGCCGCACACCAGGCAGCCCGGCATTCTTCGACACCAAGTTCCCCGGCACCTATAACGCGCGCAGGAACAGCCTGGAAGGATTCTGGAAGAACCTGTTTGGCATGCACCACGGCATCATGGTCGTCGATACCTTCTACGAGAACGTCACCGGCGCCGACGGCAAGAATCAGGTGCTGCAGTTCACGCCGCGCGACCGCGAGCCGATGCTCGTCGCTTGCCTGTGGTCGCATTGGAAAGACCCGGCCGGCAAAGAGCCGGACCTGCTTTCATTCGCCGCGATCACGGACGAGCCAGAACCCGAGGTGGCCGCTGCCGGGCACGATCGGACGATCATCAACATCAAGCGCGAGCACCTCGATGCGTGGCTGAATCCCGCGTCGGGCGACTTGGCCGCGCTCTACGCGATTTTCGACGATAAGCGGCATCCGTACTACGAGCATCAATTGGCAGCATGAGCGAGAAGAGCTTTTGCCTGTCGCGCGACGAGATCGCCGAACTCACGCGCTCCCCACAGAAGGCACGTCAAGTGCGGTTCCTGGCGCGAAACGGAATACGGCCCTACGTGGATGCGCACGGTTGGCACGTGGTGACGCGGGCGGCGGTCGAGGGTGAGAAGCCGACAGCTCCCCAAACAAAGTGGCGATCTGCAAAAGCCGGTTAGCACTACCAGCTGGCCTTGGCTCAGGATCCTCGCTTCATCCTCGCCGACCTCGGACGTTCCAAGAGAGCGTGATACGCAGCTGCTATCTCGCGCTCCGACTTGTTGCGTCCAATGATGGTGCGTTCAGAACTGCTTGACGGTGGATCCGCAACTTGTGTAAGCGCCGCCGCCGCGGTGTCAATGTGTTCGCCGGCCAGCCAGCGGTTGAGCTCAGCAAAAGGAGGGAAGCGCCATTGGCCGCCGACGCGTCGAGCGGGCAGCTTCTTCTCGCGTGCCAGACGACGCACGGTCATCGGATGCATCTGCAGGTATGCCGCCACTTGCGTGACCGTGGGCGCATCTGTCGTGTCTGTCATCGTCCTAGACTACACGCACGCTTCGAGCGATTGTATGTGACGCAAACGATTCAGAGCCCTCCAACTCCCTATCGCCTTCTAACCCATTGATCGCATTCATCGCGATCGATGGTGTTTGCCGCCAGCGAAACATAGCGGTTATCCTTTCGGATCATCGGGTTCGGTCCGACACCCTCGCTGCCTGGGGGGCAGAGGGTCGTCGGTTCAAATCCGGCCGCCCCGACCAATTCGCAACAAAGATCGGTGTCTACGCGCGGCGTGTTCGGCCGCCGCTGATTCGCCCGCATCGGACTCGCCGATGTCACATCAACGGGTTAGTCGCTCATCGCCGCCAGCGCAGCGCGCGTCAGAAAACCGGACCGCGTTTCGCCATGCCGCTGTGCGTAGCTGTCGATCGTATGCAGCACGCGATCGGGAATGGTCACGTTGATTCGGACCGCCTTCGTACTGAGTCTGGACAGATCGACGTTCGCAACCGCCCAGGTCCAGCCGCGAAATTGCTTGCGCTTGCTCAGAACCTCGATCGATGAACCTGCCGGCGGGGCGTCCACGTCTTCCAGGAAGAGCAGGATGGCTTCTTCCGCGTTGGCAATCGCTTCATCGAGCGTATCGCCTGCGGAGAAGCAGCCTGGGAGGTCAGGCACCACGACGCCGTAGGCGTATTTGTCGGAGCCGGATTCGATGGCGATGGGTAACGCATGTCTACCTGCCTGAGCCCATGAGGCTGCTCGAGTACGCGATTCGAAGCGCAGAAACTGATCAGACAATGCCTGCCTGTTTCTTCACTGATGCAACAAGTCCTTCGGTGTGTCCATGCTTTGATGGCAAGAAGTCCGCCGTCGCTGTTCAATGTTACATTCAACCAGAACCTGTGCATTTTCCTCTGCACGCGTTCTACTCCCCGCCAAATCAAGAACCGCATGACGACCCCACTGCGCACGCTCTACCCGGATATCGAACCGTTCAATACCGGCACCTTGCAGGTCTCGCCGCTGCATCGCATCTACTACGAGGAGTGCGGCAATCCGAAGGGAAAGCCGGTCGTGTTCCTGCACGGCGGGCCGGGCGCGGGCTGCAATGCGAAGTCGCGTCGCTTCTTCGATCCCGCGCGCTATCGCATCGTGCTGTTCGATCAGCGCGGGTGCGGACGCTCGACGCCGCATGCGGAGTTGACCGACAACACGACCTGGCATCTGGTGGCCGACATCGAGCGCCTGCGCGAAGAACTTCGCATCGAGCGCTGGCAGGTATTCGGCGGTTCGTGGGGTTCGACGCTGGCGCTTGCATACGCGCAGACGCATCCGCAGCGGGTCAGCGAGCTCGTGCTGCGCGGCATTTTCATGCTACGCCGCTGGGAACTGGAATGGTTCTACCAGAAAGGCTGCGACGCGCTGTTTCCGGATGCGTGGGAAAAATATCTGGCGCCGATTCCGCTGGCCGAACGCGGCGATCTCATGAGTGCCTATCACCGTCGTCTGACCAGTAGCGATGCGGCGGTGCGTGTAGAAGCGGCGCGCGCGTGGTCGATCTGGGAAGGCGCCACGAGTTTTCTGTATCAGGACACCGCGCATATCGCGTCGAGTGGCGAAGACGAGTTCGCGCTCGCATTCGCGCGCATCGAGTGTCACTACTTCGTCAATGGCGGGTTCTTCGATGCGGACGACCAGCTGCTCCGCGATGCGCATCGTCTGCGCGGTATTCCGGCTGTGATCGTGCAGGGACGCTACGACGTGGTGTGTCCCGCGCGCAGTGCCTGGGACCTGCATCGTGCCTGGCCGGAGGCGGATCTGCGCATCGTGCCGGACGCGGGTCATTCCGCACTGGAGCCCGGAATCACGCACGCGCTGATCGAGGCGACTGACCGCTTCGGCTGAGCGTCGTCGCTGCGAATCGCGCGGTTCTTCTCCTGTCGCTACAAAAAAGGGCCCGCATGCGGGCCCTTTCTATTCGATGCTGCGCGAGCGATCAGTGCGCCGCCGCACCACCACTGAGACACGTCTTCATGTAGGTCTTGCGCGCGTCGCCGGCGAGCGCCTTCGACTTGGCGTCGGCGTTGCAGGTCTTCATCTTTTCCTGCTGGGTCTGCGGCGCTGCCGTTGCGGCCGGAGCCGCTGCGGTGGAACCGCCACTGAGGCAGGTCTTCATGAAGGCCTTGCGATCCGCGCCGGCCAGCGCCTTGGTCTTCGCATCCGCGTTGCAGTCTTTCATCTTCTGCTGTTGCGCGGTCAGCGGCTTGGCCGTCTTGGCGGCGTCCTGCGCAAACGCCGCAGACGAACCGAATGCCAGCGCCACGGCCAGAGCCAACGAGAACGTCGTCTTCAGCTGCATGATCTGTTTCCTCTCCGAGTAGTGTCCGCTGCCGCCCCCGGCATCGGTGCTGCGCAGTCTACGCCTGCGTCATGTCGATTCGCAGCGGCGGAGGAGGATTTTGCGCGAACGCGTCGGCCGCGATTCAGCCGACGACTTCAGTCGGATTGCCTGTAGGAAATTGCCGCCCGCAGTGCGGTGGCCGACCCGCTCAGGCGGCTGCCGCGTGCACCACGCCGTTCTTGCGCGGTCCTTCCAGCAGCGCTCGCCGCACGCCGTCGACGAGCAATTCCATCTCGGCCGCGGTGATCGCGAAATGCGGAGTGAAACGCAGCGAATTCGCGCCGCCGTGGATCACGCCGTAGCCTTGTTCGCGCATCCATTCCTCGATGCTGCCGGCGCCGTAGCAGAGGAACTCCGGCGCGAGCTCGCACGAGAACAGCAAGCCGGTGCCCTGCACCTTGGTGATGTAGCCGGGCAGCTCGGTCTTGAGCTTGTTGAGCCTGGCCAGGAATTCCTTGCCGCGCAGGCGGATATTGTCGCGCAACGCGGGCGTCAGGCCGGCGAGCACCGTGCAGGCGACATCCAGCGCGCGCGGATTGGCGGTCATCGTGTTGCCGTAGATGCCCTTCTTGTACAGCGTGCCGGTGCGCGCCGTCACCGCGAGGACCGACATCGGATACTGGCCGGCGTTGAGCGCCTTCGAATAGGTTTCCATGTCCGGCGCCTCGACCTGCTCGAAGCCCGGATAGTCCACGATCGACAGCACGCCATGCGCGCGGATGCCGGCCTGGATCGAGTCGATCAGCAGCAGACTGCCGTGCGCCTTGGTCAGCTCGCGCGCGGCGTTGTAGAACTCCGGCGTGACAGCGCGACCGGGATCGCCTTCGCCCATCACCGGCTCGATGAAGACCGCTTCGATGAACCAGCCGTTGCGCTCGGCATCGGCGAACGTCTGGGTCAGCGCTTCGACGCTGTAGGCTTCGACCGTGAGCAGGCTGTGTTCGTTGCGGAAGCTCGCCAGATACTGCTCGTACGGGCGGCGCGAGGAATCGGAATACTGCGCCGGACGCTCGGTGCGGCCGTGGAAGGCGCCCTTGACCGCGACGCGCTTGATCGCGTGACCTGCGTGGCGCGCACCCGGATCGGTCATCAGCTTCGCGTTGACGTCGACGATGCGCGCGGCGAGCGAGACCGCTTCCGAACCCGAGTTGAGGCAGAGGAACTTGTCGAAAGGACAGCCGCCGCGGTTCTGGCCGATCTCGCGCTTGAGCGCCTTGCCGAACTTCAGCTGCGACAGGTTCGGCGTCATCACGTTCGCCATCACCTGCGGCCGCGCCATCACTTTCAGGATGTCCTTCGGCGCATGGCCGAAGCCGAGCATGCCGTAGCCGCCGGCGTCGTAGATCACCGCGCCCTTGAGCGTCACCAGCCAGGGGCCGTGCGCCGCCAGCGCGATATACGGGTTGATGCCGTCTTCCGGATAGAAATTGATGAAATCCGCCTGCGCGCGCTCGATCTGCGCGGCTTCGCCCATGTGCAGGAACTCGGACATGCACGAACGCAGCGCGAGATGCGCCGCATAAGCTTCGTCGATCGCCTCAACCAGGGCGGTGTCGTGGGCGGCAAAGCGTTCGATCGCCTCGTCGGCAAGCCCTCGCGTGCGTACTTCGCCGTCGAAGTCGCGCATCTCTTTGAGTTTGGCCAGCATCGGATTCATCGAAGTCTCCCAGGAAACGACACGTGCCCGCCCCGAAACGGGAGCGGGCACGTCCGCTTTAATCTTTGATTGGAATGGAAAAAATGCCAAGTGCGCAATTTACCACAGTGGTCGGGGAGGCGGTACCCCGCGGCGGTCTGCCGCAGCGGCGGCGGCGGGTGACAGGCGTCATCCGCGATACCTGACGCGCGCCCCTGCAGGCGCGCGTGGCGCAGTCCTAAAGTGGCTGCCACGATTGCTGCCGGAATGGCCCCATGTCTTCTCCCGTTTCAGCCAGCCCGGCGCGATTGAGCGATGTCTGCAAGCACTACGGTGCGGTCGTCGCGCTCGATGGCGTCGATCTGCACGTCCAAGGCGGCGAACTGCTCGCGCTGCTCGGGCCGAACGGGGCCGGCAAGAGCACGGCGATTGCGCTCTGCCTCGGGCTGGTCGAACCCGATCGCGGTCAGGTGCGCTTGTTCGGCCAATCCCCACGATTGCTGAGCGTGCGCCGGCGCGTTGGCGTGATGCTGCAGACCGCGGGCATTCCCGACACGCTCGAGGTGGGCGAGCTGCTGGCGCAGACGCGCAGCTACTACGCGGACCCGCTCGGCATCGATGAATGTGTGCAGCGCGCGGGCCTGGAAGGACTGCTCAATCGTCGCTACGGCAAGCTCTCGGGCGGGCAGCAACGTCGCGTGCAGTTCGCCCTGGCGATCTGCGGTCGGCCGCAGCTGCTGTTTCTCGACGAGCCGACGGTCGGACTCGATGTACAGGCGCGCGCATCGCTGTGGCAAACCATTCGCGCGCTGGTCGCCGAAGGCTGCGCCGTGGTCCTGACCACGCATTATCTGGAAGAAGCCGAAGCGCTGGCCGATCGCGTCGTCGTGCTCGCGCAGGGGCGCATCGCCGCATCCGGCAGCGTCACGCAGATTCGCGCGCGCGTTTCGCAACGCCGCATCCGCTGCGTCAGCGGACTGCCGACGGACACCATCGCCACCTGGCCGGAAGTGCGCAGCGTCTGCCGCGACGGCGAACATGTCGAGATCGTCACCGGCGCCGCCGAAGTGGTCGTGCGCCAGTTGTTGTTCGAGGACGCCGATCTCAGCGAACTCGAAGTGCAGCGCGCCGGCCTCTCCGAAGCCTTTCTCGAAATCACCCGCGAGGCGGCATGATGAACACGATCGCGCTGAACCCGCCGCGTTTTTCGCCGCTCCGCTGCTACGCACTGGAGGCGCGCCACGAGTTCCTGCGTCTGGCGCGCACGCCGATGTTCTGCGTGCCGACGCTGGTCTTTCCGGCGGTGTTCTATCTGCTGTTCGCGGTCATGCTCAACCACGGCACTGCCGGCAGCGGCGGAACGGTGCCCGGCATCTACATGCTCGCAACCTTCGGCGTTTACGGCGTGATGACGCCGGGACTGTTCGGTTTCGGTGTGTCGGTGGCGCTCGATCGCGAACGCGGCTGGCTGACCTTGAAGCGCGCATTGCCGATGCCGGCCGGTGCCTACCTCGGTGCGAAGCTCCTGATGGCGATGCTGTTCGCCGCGGCGATCTTCGCCATCCTCGGCCTGCTCGGAACTTTGTGCGGCGGTGTGCGCTTGTCGGCATTGGCATGGCTGCGTCTGCTGCTGACCGAGGTCTTCGGTGTGCTGCCGTTCTGCGCCATCGGCCTGTTCCTCGGGGCACGGGTCAGTGCGCAGGCAGCGCCCGCGGTCGCCAATCTTATCTATCTGCCGATGGCGTTCTTCGCAGGCCTGTGGGTTCCGCTGGCCGCGTTGCCGGCGTTTCTGCAGACGATCGCGCCGGTGTGGCCGCCGTACCATCTGGCCCAGCTCGCACTGCGGGCGGTGGATCAGCCTGCGACCGGCTCGACCCTCGGCCACGTCGCCGTTCTTGCCGCGATTACCGCGGTATTCTTCATGGCCGCGCGCGGGCGACTCGCGCGCGCAGCGGCAGGGAGTTCGTGATGCGCATCATCTATCTGCGTTTGCTCGTCAGCAGCGTGCTGATCGCTGCGGCACTGGTCACGCGAAGTGTCTACGCGAATGCCTGCGACACCGCGTCATGTCATTCGGCCGATGCTCGCCACATCGGCGCCAGCGGACCTCGATGACATGAAGCCGGCTCACGCATTCGCGCACCTGCGTGCACGCCTGCTGCCGCCGCATCTGGAGGAGGGCGGCTGGGCGTTGTGGAGCCTGCTCTACATCGGTTTCCTTTTCATCAACTGGCAGCAGGCGCCGACGGCGCATTGGCTGCCGGCGACGCTGCTCAGCGTTGCGGTGTTTCTGCCGTTGTATTTCGCTGCGTACCGGCAATCCGGACTGCGCGTGCTGCTGTATGCCGCCGCATTCTCGATCCTCGGTTACGCCTTGCTCGGGATCAACACCAGCGCGAACACCTATCTGATCTACGCCGGCGCGCTGTTGCCGTTCAGCGGCATCGCATTGCGCAGCTCCATCGCGATCATTCTCGGTGGCCTCGCGTTGCTCGCGATCGAGAGCGCATGGCTCGATTGGCCGCTCAAGTTCATCGCGATCGAGGTGGCCGTCACCGCCATCGTGTCGATCGCGGTGTGCGCGGCCAATCACTACGCGCGCGAGAAGCGCTTGCGTCAGGCCGAGCTCAAGCTCAGCCACGAGGAAGTGCGCCGGCTCGCCGGGCTGGCCGAACGCGAACGCATCGGCCGCGACCTGCACGATCTGCTCGGTCATACGCTGTCGCTGATCACGCTGAAGTCGGAACTCGCGGTGCGATTGTTCGATCGCGATCCGCTGGCGGCGCGGCGCGAAATCGTCGATGTCGAGCGCGTCGCACGCGATGCCCTGGGCCAGGTGCGGCGTGCGGTCAGCGGCATTCGCAGTGCCGGGCTCGCAGCCGAACTCGCATCCGCGCGCCTGTTGCTCGAATCCGGCAATGTGCATCTGGAATATGTGCTGAGCGACACGCCATTGCCGGCGGAACTCGAAACCGTGCTCGCGCTGACGGTGCGCGAAGCGGTCACCAACATCCAGCGTCACGCGCACGCGACCACGGCGCGCGTCGATTTGTCCATCGTCGACGGCGAAGCGCGCCTGCGCGTGGAAGACGACGGACGCGGCGGCGTGATCGATCCCGGCAATGGCCTCAGCGGTATGCGCGAGCGCCTGCGTGCCTTCGGCGGGCGGCTGGAGATCCAGTCGGCGCGCGGCCGTGGCACGCATCTGTCCGCCGTGGTGCCGCTGCCGCCGGCTTCGTCGGCGGCGCCATTCGTGTCGACATCGATTGCATGATGAGGCGCGCGCGGAATCGCTGATCGGCGGCTTGCGTCAGCACAGCGCAAGATTGGCTTCGATACGCGTGCGCTCGCTCGCCGGCAACTGTGGATCGGCGAGCAAGGCGCGGCACAGCGCCGCGCATTCGTCGCGCCGATCGATGTAGAACGCCGACACCGCGCGCTCGTCGCGTGCGCGCCAGCGATAGACCGACTGATCGAGGAAGAGCAGATCGGCCGGAAGCGGCAGCTCGCTGGCTGCACACGCGTGCAAATGAGCGCTTGCGTAGCGTCCGCGCAGGCGCAGGTAACGTGCGAGTTCGCACAAGGTCTCGGCGCGTGAGGGACGCGCATCGTAGGCGGTCAGGTACGCGTCGATGACGACAGCGGCCGTCTCGCCGAGGCGCTCGCGCAGCACCGCGATCTGGAACAGCGAATGCCAGCGCTCTTCATCCCAGCCGCCCATCGCGGCGCGGCGCTGGTAGGCGGCGACTGCGGCGGTATTTTCGCCGGCGTCGCGCAGACTCTGCGCGAGATAGAACGCGTAGCGCGCATTGTCGGGCTCGCGCACGAGCGCGGCTTCGAGCACGCGTGCGTCATCGAGATACTTCTCGCGTACCGGCCTCTGGCTGCGCGCGCCGTCCGGAAAGCTCAGCACGCCGAGTCCGGCCAGACGCGACAACGACGGCGCCGGATCGGCGGCCGGAAATTCGTGCAGGACGCCGTGCCAGCGCCAGCCGATGTCGTGCCGAAGCAGCTTCGCGCTCGAATATTCGAGTTCGGCGCCGGCGAGGCGTTGACGCAGGTAGTAGCCGGGCGCGTCGAGCTGCGTTGGAAAGTTTGCATCGGCATCGCGTTCGAGAATCTCGTCGGCGTCGATGATCAGCGCGTAATCGCCATGACCTCGGGCGAGGTCGAGCGCCTGATTGCGATTCGTCGCGAAATCCACCCACGGCCGCTCGATCAAGGCGCCCGGCAGATCGCGCAGGCAATCGCGCACGATCTGCTGGGTGCCGTCGGTGGAACCGGTGTCGACGATCGCCCAGGCGCCGACGCAAGGCCGCACCGATTCGAGGCAGCGTGCGATCACGGCCGCCTCGTTCTTCACGATCATGCTGAGACAGAGCTGGCGGGCGAAAGGCAACATCGTGACTCCGCAATCGGGATGGTCAGGCGAACATCGGGAAAGGATCAGAGAGCTCGCTGTTCGCCATCGTCCGAACGACGCGATCCCTGCACGTTAATCACGATTTCGCGTGCACTCGACATGCGCACGATGGTAGCGAGTCGACGATCCCCTCTTCAACGTGCGGACGGCCTGTTTCAAGCTCGAAACAGGCATGCTTTTGAAGCCTTCGCAGCCATGCCCAACACGACCGCGCGCGACGCAAGCTGCCCTAGCGTTCGCCACATCGGTACCATGCGCGCTCAATCCGCGGAGTTTCCTGCATCGTGATTCGTGTTCTGCTCGCCGAAGATCAAGCCATGGTGCGCGGCGCCTTGTCGGCGCTGCTCGGCCTGGAATCGGACATCGAGGTGGCCGGCAGCGCGGCCGACGGCGAGGAAGCGTGGCGTCTGCTGCAGCAGCTGAAACCGGACCTTTTGGTGACCGACATCGAAATGCCCGGGCTGACCGGCCTCGAACTCGCCCAGCGCGTGCAGCGCCACGAACTGGCGTGCAAGGTCGTCATCGTGACCACCTTCGCACGCGCGGGGTTTCTGCGCCGCGCGCTCGATGCCGGCGTCAGCGGCTATCTGCTCAAGGACGCGCCGGCCGAGCAGCTCGCGGACGCGTTGCGCACGGTGCATCGCGGCGGTCGCGCGATCGATCCGCAGCTCGCGCTCGAAGCCTGGTCCGAGGCTGATCCGCTCAACGATCGCGAGCGCCAGGTGCTGCGTTTCGCCGGCGAAGGCCTCGCGGCGAGCGAGATCGCCGAGCGCCTGAACCTGTCGCAAGGCACCGTGCGCAATTACCTGTCGGAAGCGATCGGCAAGCTCGGGGTCGGCAATCGCATCGAGGCGTATCGGCTCGCGCGCCAAAAAGGCTGGCTTTGATCCGCGTCCGCCCGAGCGGCGTGGTTGCGGCATCCGATGCGAGAAGACGCTCTTGAACAAATCCGATTTCCACTACGAATTGCCGCCCGATCTGATCGCGCAGTCGCCGCTGGCCGAACGCTCGGCCAGTCGCCTGCTCGTGGTCGATGCGAAACATGCGCAGCTCGAAGACCGCCGTTTCAACGAACTCGCCGATCGGCTGCGCGCGGGCGACCTGCTCGTGTTCAACGACACGCGCGTGCTGCCCGCACGTTTGTTCGGTCGCAAGGAAAGCGGCGGCGCGGTCGAGATCCTGATCGAGCGTGTCACCGCGACGCATGAGGCGCGCGCGCAGCTCGGTGTCAGCAAGAAGCCGAAGGCGGGCGGACTGATCCTGTTGCAGGATGGCAGTCGTGTGCGCGTGCTCGGCCGCGACGGCGAATTCTTCGTGCTGCGTTTCGAGACGGACGAGCCGCTGGAGAAACTGCTGCTGCGTCTGGGCCGCATGCCGCTGCCGCCGTACATCAAGCGTGACATCGACCCGGTGGTCGACGCCGCGGACGGCGAACGCTACCAGACGGTTTACGCACGCGAGCCCGGTGCAGTCGCGGCGCCGACGGCGGGCCTGCATTTCGACGACGCGCTGCTGCAGACGCTGCGCGAACGCGGCATCGACTTCGGCTACGTGACCCTGCATGTCGGCGCCGGCACGTTCCAGCCGATGCGTGCGGAACGGCTCGAAGATCATGCGATGCATCGCGAATGGCTGAATGTCGGTGCCGAACTCGTCGAGCAGATCCGGCGCACGCGCGCGAACGGCGGGCGCGTGATCGCGGTCGGCACCACGGTGGTGCGCGCGCTCGAAAGCGCGACGCGCGAAGGCGAGCTGTATCCGTTTGCCGGCGAAACGCAGATCTTCATCTTCCCCGGCTATCGCATCAGCAGTATCGACGCCCTGGTCACCAATTTTCATCTGCCGGAGTCGACCTTGCTGATGCTGGTGTCGGCGTTCGCCGGTCGCGAGCGCATGCTCGATGCGTATCGGCATGCGATCGAGCAGCGCTACCGGTTCTTCTCGTACGGCGATGCGATGCTGATCTGGCCGCCGGACTGAGCCGGAGATCGAAGCAACGTCGTGGACGTTCGACGTTCGACCTTCGACCTTCGACGTCTGACCTCGATGCCTGCAACCGCCAGACCATTCATTCTTGCCAAGATGCCGCGATGACTTCCATGCAATTCGATCTGCTCGCCACCGATGCTGCCGCGCGCCGCGGGCGCATCACCTTCGCGCGAGGGACGATCGAGACGCCGGCCTTCATGCCGGTCGGCACCTATGGCTCGGTCAAGGCGATGACGCCGCGCGATCTGGTCGACATCGGCGCCGAGATCATCCTCGGCAACACGTTTCACTTGTTTTTGCGGCCGGGACTGGAGGTCGTCGGCGAGTTCGGCGGCCTGCACGACTTCATCGGCTGGAACAAACCGATCCTGACCGATTCCGGCGGCTTCCAGGTTTTCAGCCTTGCGCACAAGCGCAAGATCACCGAGGAGGGCGTCACTTTCGCCTCGCCGGTCGACGGTTCGAAGGTGTTTCTGAGTCCGGAGGAATCGATGCGCATCCAGCATGTGCTCGATTCCGATATCGCGATGATCTTCGACGAGTGCACGCCGTATCCGGCGACGCCGGCGCAGGCGCGCGACTCGATGGAACTGTCTCTGCGCTGGGCCGCGCGCTCGCGCCGCGCGTTCGACGAGCGCGGCAACCCGAACGCGCTGTTCGGCATCGTGCAGGGCGGCGTGTATCCGGATCTGCGCAAGCGTTCCGCCGACGAACTCATCGGCATCGGCTTCGACGGCTACGCCATCGGCGGGCTGGCCGTGGGCGAGCCCGAGGACGAGCGCAACGCGACGCTCGAGAACATTGCACCGCTGCTGCCGGCGCAGAAGCCGCGCTATCTGATGGGCGTCGGTCGCCCGGAGGACATCGTCGAGGCCGTGCGTCGCGGCGTGGACATGTTCGATTGTGTGATGCCGACGCGCAACGCGCGCAACGCCCATCTGTTCACGCGTCACGGCGTCCTGCGCATCCGCAACGCGAAATACGAACGCGACACCCGCCCGCTGGATGAGGCCTGCGGCTGCTACACCTGCCGCTCGGGTTTCAGTCGCGCTTACCTGCGCCATCTCGATCGCTGCGGCGAAATGCTCGGGCCGCAACTGGCAACCATCCACAATCTGCATTACTACCAGGAGTTGATGGGGGGCTTGCGCGGGGCGATTGAGGGTGGGCGGGTTGAGGAGTTTGTGGCTGGGTTTTATGCGGGGCTGAGGGCTGAGGGCTGAGGGCCGAACCGCAGCGGCGTTGATGCGGCGTTGCAGGCTTGCGGTCCTCGTGTCATCGGCTTTTCCTCGTCGCTGCTCGGATTCTGCGATGTGCATGCGGTGCGCCTGCAGGCTCGGCGTGGCATAATCCGCGACCTTTTCGACCGGCCGGCAGCCATGCCGGCTGCGGTATTGCCTGGAGACACCATGGATTTTTTCATCGCCAATGCTCAAGCGCAGGCGGCAGCGCCGGGCGCAGCGGCCAATCCGCTGATCTCGTTCCTGCCGTTGATCGTCCTGTTCGGCATCTTCTATTTCATGCTGATCCGCCCGCAGATGAAGCGTGCGAAGGAAGCCCGCACGATGATCGCGGCGCTGGCCAAGGGCGACGAGGTGCTGACCAACGGCGGTCTGCTCGGACGCATCGAGGACATCGCCGACCAGTTCGTGGTCCTCGAAATCGCGCCGAATGTCAGCGTGAAGTTGCAGAAGCAGGCAATCTCCGCGGTGCTGCCGAAAGGCACGTTGAAAGCCGCCTGAGCGCATCGTGCGTTTCCTCCGCTGCGGACGAGGGGTCTGCGGTGTCGACACGGATTAAAAGATGAACGATTTTCCCCGCTGGAAATACGCGATTGTCGTGGTTGTGCTGTTGCTCGGCGTGCTCTACGGCGTACCCAATCTGTTCGTGCAGCAGCCGGCCGTGCAGGTCGTCGCCAATCGCGGCGCGACGGTCGACCAGGCGCTGAAGGAACAGGTGCAGGGCACGCTGGAGAAGGAAAAGATCGGCTTCCAGAGCATCGACATCAGCAATGACCATCTGCTGGTGCGGCTGCCGGTCGGCGAGAACGAACTGCAGGCGAAGGCTGCGGAAACGTTGAAGACCTCGCTCGGCGAGCAGTACACGGTGGCGCTGAATCTGGCCTCGACCGTGCCGGGCTGGATGCGCGCGATCGGCGCGCGTGAAATGCCCAAGGGCCTCGATCTGCAGGGCGGCGTGCACTTCCTGATGGAGGTGGATGACAAGGACGTGCTCGAAAAGCAGCTGCAGCGCTACAGCGACGACATCCGCGCGGTGCTGCGCGACCGCAACATCCGCTACCAGTCGGTCGGGCGCGGCCCGCAGGGCATCGTCGTGCAGGTGCGCAGCGTCGAAGATCGCGATGCCGCGCTGACGGCGATCCAGTCCAAGGTGCCGGATGTCACGGCCTCCAACGGCGCCCAGGTCGGCGATGCCTACACGGTGAACGCGAGCGTCAAGCCGGACAAGATCCGCGAGATCGCGCTGAACACGATCCGCCAGAACCAGGCCACCTTGAGCAACCGCATCAACGCGCTCGGCGTGGCGGAGCCGCTGATCCAGCAGCAGGGCGATTCGCGCATCGCGGTCGAACTGCCCGGCGTGCAGGACACGGCCGAGGCGAAGAAGATTCTCGGCGTGCAGGCGACCCTGGAATATCACGCGGTCGACGAAGGCGCGAACGCGTTCGAGATCGCCAGGACCGGTGTGGTTCCGGCAGAAGACAAGCTCTACTACCGTCGTGACCGCGGCGTCGACGGCAAGCCCGTTCCTGTGATCCTGCGCAAGAAAATCATCGTCAGCGGTGACGAAATGGTCGACGCGTCGAGCGCGCCGGACCCGCAGAACGGCACGCCATCGGTATCGGTTCGTCTGAATGCGGTCGGCGGCCGCAAGATGCTCGACTTCACCTCCGCCAATGTCGGCAAGCCGATGGCGGTGCTCTACATCGAGCGCACGCCGGAAGTGAAAATCGTCGACGGCAAGGAAGTGCGCAGCTCGAAGATCACCGAGGAGGTGATCAACGTCGCCAACATCCGCGGCGTCTTCTCCAACCAGTTCTCGACCACCGGCCTCGGCAGCAACAAGGAAGCCTCCGACCTGGCGCTGCTGCTGCGCTCCGGTTCGCTCGCAGCGCCGATCGACATCGTCGAACAGCGCGTGATCGGTCCGAGCCTCGGCGCCGACAACATCCGCAGCGGCGTGCGCGCCGTCGCGCTCGGCCTCGCTGCCGTGCTCGTCTTCATGGCGTTCTACTACTGGGTGTTCGGCCTGATTGCCGACATCGCGCTGTTCTTCAACCTGGTGCTGCTGCTCGCGGTGATGTCGGCGATCGGCGTGACCCTGACGATGCCGGGTATCGCCGGTATCGTGCTGACGCTCGGCATGGCGATCGATGCTAACGTGCTGATCTGCGAGCGCGTGCGTGAGGAACTGCGCAACGGCTCGACCCCGCTCGCCTCGATTCGCGCCGGCTACGACAAGGCGTTCGCGACGATTCTCGATGCGAACGTGACCCATCTGCTCGCGGCGCTCGCACTGATGACCCTCGGCTCCGGCGCCATCCGCGGATTCGGCGTGACCCTGTTCATCGGCATCCTGACCTCGATGTTCACCTCGGTCACGGTGACCCACGCCATCACCAACCTCGTGCACAGCGGACGCAAGCTGAAGGGCTTGTCGATCGGCAGTGGCTACACGCGCGGCGCAGCCGCCTGACGGAATCGCATCCATGGAACTCTTCAATCCGAACAGCAACATCGACTTTCTCGGCTGGCGCAAGATCAGCATCGCGATCTCGATCATCCTGATGGTCCTGTCGATCGGTCTGGTCGCGACGCGCGGCCTCAACTACGCGCTCGACTTCACCGGCGGCGTGCTGGTCGAGGTGTCGTATCCGAAAGGCGCCGAGATCGACAAGGTGCGTGCCGCGCTCGAGAGCAGCGGCTTCCACAGCACGCAGGTGCAGAGCCTCGGCAATACGCGCGACGTCTCGATCCGCCTGCAGCCGCAGGCCGATCAGAAGGACGCCGAGAAAGTCGGCAACGACGTGCTCGCGGCGCTGAAGAAGCAGGGCGACGAAGTCTCGCTGACGCGTCATCCGGATCTGGTCGGACCGCAGGTCGGCGCCGAGCTGCGCAGCGACGGTATCGTCGCGGCGATCTTCGTGATGCTCGGCATCATGATCTACATCGGCATCCGCTTCGAGAAGCGCTTCGCGATCGCCGCGATCGCCAGTGAAATCCACGACACGATCCTGACGCTCGGCTTCTTCGCGGCGACCCAGATGGAGTTCGACCTGACCGTGCTGGCCGCGCTGCTCGCGGTCATCGGCTACTCGATCAACGACAAGGTGGTCGTGTTCGATCGCGTGCGCGAACTGTTCCGTCTGACCCGCAAGGCCGATTCGTATTCGATCCTCAACAAGTCGATCAACCAGACGCTGTCGCGCACGATCATGACCTCGCTGACCACGTCGCTGTCGATGTTCGCGCTCTACTTCATCGGCGGCGCGGCGGTGCATGGTTTCGGGCTGACCATGCTCGTCGGTATCGTGATCGGCACGCTGTCGTCGATCTTCTTCGCCAATCCGATCCTGTACTGGCTCGGTGTGTCGAAGAGCGATCTGATGCCGGTCGCCAAGGAAAGTCCGGAACTCGCACGCAGGCCCTGAGGCGCTGCGTCACGGCTGTTTCAGCGCGCCCTGCGCGTTTGCGAGCCGGACCGCGGGCACTTCGGTCAGATACGCCCCTGGCGTGCGCGATGCCGTCATCGGCGTCGCGTTGCGCGGGGTCGCTCGCGGCGACATCAACGGGGTGTGCCACTTCGAGGTATCCGGCGCATCGTTCGGCCAGCCGCGCGGAAACCACGGCAGCAAGCGGTTGGTGGCCGCCTGATAGGCGCGATAGTCGTCGCCGCGCGTGCGGATCGCCTGTTCTTCGGCGAGTGGAATCGCGTGCAGCCAGCCGAGCATCGTCAACAGCGGGCCGATCAGGCTGAGCGACCACAGCGGCCATGGCGTTCCGATCGCCAGGAATACGTAGCTGGTCCAGCGGATGCAGCCGAAGAAATAATTCGGATGGCGCGTATACCGCCACAGTCCGCGGCGGCAGCTGTGACCGAGATGCTTCGGCTTGGCGCGGAAGGTGGCGAGTTGCAGATCGGCATACGCCTCGCCCGAGAATCCGATCAGGAACACGACCGCGGCAACCATCGTCCAGACGCCGGCTTCGGCAACCGGATTGTCGGCGGCGACGTAGAGCGGCACCGAAAACAGCGTCGCCGATGCTGCGCGCCGCGCGAACAGCAGCGCGATCAAGCCTTGATTGCCGTTCCAGCGCCGGCGCAAATGTCGGTAACGCGCATCCTCGTGTTCGGTCAGCATGCGCCGCAGCAGGTGCATGACCAGCCGGAAACTCCAGATGCCGCCGGTGATGGTGACCAGCAACTGCGAAATCAGCGAACCGTTCGACACCATGCCGTAGTAGAGCGCGCTGCCGCCGAGGCAGACCGCCCACAGCACATCCGAAATTCCCATGTTGCGGGTGCGCAGCTGGATCAGCCAGCCGATCAGCATGGCCGTGGCGCTGACGAGGGCTACATCGAGCAAGGGCAGTGGATTCATCGGTCCCACTGCGCGAACGAACGCGCGTCAACCCGCTGCGACTACGGGCTTCGTCGGCGGAGCGCACCGACACACGACCACGGGTCTCGAGCGAAACCGGGCCTGTCTGCGACGACCCGTTCCTCGCGCAAGGCGACTCGACGGCACAATCTGCCGAACCAGGTAAAGGGCTCGTGAAATTCGCGCGTGTTGTCGCCTAACTGTGACGGTGTCGACGGAGTTGCCGCTCTGCAGGCGCCGCCGCCGAGCCAGTCAGGCGACTTCGGGTATCCACAGGCTCGGGTCCGCCAGATGCTCGCGCGCCGGCTTGCCTTTCAGCCGCGCCAGCTTGAGCGGCTTGTCCGGTGGCGCGCGCTCGGGCAGACGCGCGAGCAGGTGCGAGATCAGGTTCAGCCGGCCACGCTTCTGGTCGTTGAAGTTGGCGACGAACCAGGGCGCCCATTCGGCGTGGGTCGTCTTCAGCATCGTGTCGCGTGCCTTGCCGTAGGCGGTGTACTGCTCACGCGCCTTCAGATCGACCGGCGAAATCTTCCAGCGCTTGAGCGGATCGGTGGCGCGCTCGCCGAAGCGCTGGTCCTGGTATTCCTGGTCCACCGCCACCCAGTATTTCAGCAGGATCAGGCCGTCGTCGGTGATCATCTTCTCGAACGCCGGGCAATCTTCCATGAAGCGGCGGTACTGCACTTCGCTGCAGAAACCCATCACATGCTCGACGCCGGCACGGTTGTACCAGCTGCGATCGAACAGCACGAGTTCGCCGGCGGCCGGCAGATGATCGACGTAGCGCTGGAAATACCACTGCGTGCTTTCGCGCTCGCTCGGCTTGGGCAGCGCGACGGTACGTGCGTAGCGCGAGTTCAAGGGTTCGCTGATCGCCTTGATCACGCCGCCCTTGCCGGCGGCGTCGCGTCCTTCGAGGATGATGACGACGCGCTTGCCGGCCGAAATGATCCAGCGCTGCAGGTCGACCAGCTCGACATACAGATCCTCGAGCGCGTGAGCGTATTTCTTGCTCTTCAACGGTTTCATGGCGGGCACCTCGAACGTCGCGTGGTGTAGCGGATCAGATCTCGCGCAGGCGCGGCATCAGGCCGGCCAGGTTGCACGGGCGCGTGGTCGCATCGAGCTGGCTGCGGATCAGCTTCTCCCATGCGGTGCGGCAGGCCGAGGTGGAACCGGGCAGACAGAACACGAAGGTATTGTTCGAGAGGCCACCGAAGGCGCGCGATTGCATCGTCGCGGTGCCGATCTCCTCGAAGCTGACCGCGCGGAACATCTCGCCGAAGCCGGGCATTTCCTTGTCGAGCAGGGGCAGGATCGCTTCCGGAGTCGAATCGCGTCCGGTGAATCCGGTGCCGCCGGTCACGATGACGCCGTGCACGGCTTCATCGGCGATCCACTGCGCGACGAGCGCACGCACCGCGTAGCGGTTGTCCTTGAGAATGCGACGCTCGTGCAGCCGATGCCCGGCCTGACCGATCGACAGGACGAGGTAATCGCCCGAGGTATCGTCTGCGGCCGTGCGCGAATCCGACACGGTCAACACGCAGAGAGTAAGTGGAGTGAAATCGGCACGTGCAGTCATTGCGCCAGCCTAGCGCGGCGCGGCGCGTTCGGGAAGCGCGGTAGCGTTCTCGCTGCTGCGGCGTGAACAGACAAACGTGGTTGATCGCTCAGAAGGCGGCCGGCGCGTGACCATCCCGGTGGCGCTGCGACATCGTCCGCAAGACCGCGGCGAAATCCCGCGCGAACGCCGGCATGTCGAACAGACCGCTGCTGCTGCGACGCGCGGCGACTTCGTTGCGTAGCGCGGCACGTGCAGCAGCATCGTGGCCGAGACGAACCGCCATGGCGATGAAGGCCGCATCGTCCTGCGCATTCAACTGCGGCACGCCGAGATGATGATTGAGGCTTGCCGCGACGCGCGCCGCAAAGGTTTCACCCGCCACCGTCAGCACCGGACAACCGGCCCAGATCGCATCGGATGCCGTGGTGTGCGCGTTGTACGGCGCACAGTCGAGAAACAGATCGGCGTGACGATACAGCGCCAGATACTGCGCATGCGCCAGCTTGGGCGTGAAGACGATGCGCTTCGCGTCGACACCGCGCAGCTCGGCCTCGGCGCGCAGACGATCATCGGCGCCATCGGGTCCGGACAGCAGCCACAACACCGAATCCGGCACGCCGCGCAGGACGGCGAGCATGCGCTCGAAGCTCATCGGATTGATCTTGTAACTGTTGTTGAAACAGACGTAGACGACGGCGGTTTCCGGCAAACCACAGGCAGCGCGCGCGGGCGCAGCGCCGACGACGCGGCTCGGATCGGACGGCTGGAAACAGCGCGGCAGCCAGACCACCTGTTCCGAAAACGCGCCGCGCAAGGCATCCGGCAGCACGATGCGATCGGCGATCACATAGTCCAGCCAGGGCGAACCGGAGCTGCCGGGATACGCGAGCCAGCCGACTTGCAGCGGCGCCGGTCGCAGCGCGAGCGTATCGGCGACGCTGCCGCCGCCGTATCCGCGCAGGTCGATCAGGATCTCGATCGCGTTCGCATGGATGCGCTCGGCCAGCGCGACTGCAGCGAGATCGGAGACTTCATGCAAGGCGTTCGCCGCCGAGTGCAGTCGCTGCCGGATCGTGCTGCCGTCATCGCGGCTGGTCGCGAACAAGTGGACATCGAGACCTTCACCGCGCAAGGCCTCGATCATTGCGACGATCAGCAATCCGGTCGGATGATTGCCGAAGCCGTTCGAGACGAAGCCGATGCGCAGTGGCGCACCTGCCGGAAATCGAGGGTGCGAGAACGCGAGCTTCGCCCGCAACGGTGCCGCAGTCGCTTCGATCCCTGCGGCGCAGGTTCGCGCGCAGTGCAACTGCTGCGCGCCGCTGGCCGGTTCGGACAGAAAACCGAACGGCGCAATGCCGGGCGCGCCCGCGTCGACCCTTTCGAGCAAGCGCCGCGACAGCCCATCCAGCTCACGCCAATCGCACAACTGCCGACGCAGGAACACGAGCTGGCCGAGCGCGTGATGCAGATGCGGATCCAGCCTCAGCGCCCGCATCTGCGCATCCGCCGCTGCAGCGAAGCGCTTCTGTTCTTCCGCCATCAAGCCGATCTGGTACGGAAAGCGCGCGTCCTGCGGCGCCGAACGCGCGCCTGCGGAGTAGGCGGCTTCGGCTTCGGCGAACCGGCGTTGCGCGGCGAGCACGTGACCGAGCAGCAGCAGTCCGTCCGGATGCCCCGGCGCCAACGTCAGCGCGCGGCGCGCGTCGCGTTCCGCATCCGCGTTCTCGCCGAGGGCGAGCTCGACCGCGGCAAGATTGAACCAGGCACCGATGTAATCCGGCGCTGCGCGCGTGCCGGCTGCGTACGCCTTGCGCGCACCGGCGAAATCACCGCTCGCGCGGCGTGCATTGCCGAGTCCGTTGAGTACGGCCGGATGTGTGGGGGCGAGCGCGAATGCGTGTTCGAGCACATCGATCGCACCTGTCTCGTCGCCATCTGCGAGCAGCACGCTGCCGAGATTGCACAGAACCTCGATCGACTGCGGCGCGAGCGCGCGCGCCTCGACCAGGGCGACACGGGCTTCGGCCAGTCGTCCCAGTTGCAGCAGCGCGAGTGCGTGCAATCGCACGACTTCGGCGTCGCCGGGAAAGTCGCGGCGCAAATCGGCAGCGCGAACAGCGGCATCGGCGAAGCGACCGCCGCCGAGCAGATCGGCAAGGCGATGCAAAGCGGCTGCGGGTACGCGCGGTACGGAGTCGGTCATGGCCCGACGCTAACCGACACTGTGAATTTTCGCTACAGCGACGAAGGATGCTGTTTTTCGGCGCCTGCCCGGTGGATACTGATGCCGTCGACTGGGGAGGCTGACATGAAATTCTGGGGCGCTTGCTTGATTGCGTTATCGGCATTCGCCGGTTCAGCGGCCGCGAATGTGCCGAATCATATCGATACGGAATGGTCGCTTTCGCTCGACGCGCAGGGTCGCATTGTCCAGCTGGCCGATCTCAACAAGCTGGATGCGCCTTTGCGCGATCCGTTGGAAAAGGCGATTCGCAGCTGGGCATTCGAGTCCGGCAAGATCGACGGACAGCCCGCAGCGACCGACACCACGCTCACCGTTTCGTTGAAGTTCGAGCCGCAAGGCAGCGACAAATACGCGATTCGCATCGAGGATGTACGGCTCGGCGGGCGCCTCGCGCAGATCAAGTTTCCGACCACGCGTTCCATTGCGAGTGAGATACGTGGAAGCGGCGCGTCGGTGGTACTGAAGCTGAGGTACAACGAAGCCGGCAAGGTTGTGGCGGTCGAACTTCAGGACATCACCAAGTCCAAGCCAAATTGGAAGAAAGAAATTCTGCTGGCTGCAAAAGCCTGGACATTTTCGCCCGAACGTGTCGGTGGCCGCACTATCGCAGCTTCGGCAGTCGTTCCGCTGTGCGTAACAGAAGGGAGCCCGCGGCAGGAAGTTGTCGATCAGATTTGCGCCTGGAAACTGGCCGGTCCAAATTCAAATATTCCAAGCGGGCAAGCGGTTGCTCTCGAGCCGGCTGCGAAACTTCTGACCGACGTCATCGGCCGCACGCTTTGATTGCAAGGGATGATTCGGAGATGGGAATGAACAAGACGCTTATTGCAATGTTCGCGGCTTTGCTGGCGGTTGGCGCAGCGCAAGCGAAGAAGAGCGAAAAGCCGATTCGTTTGAACGCCGAGTGGGCGATCTCGCTCGACGCACAAGGGCATGTGCTGGCTCTGAAACAGACCACGAAGTTGAAACCTGTTTTGAGCGAACCCTTGGAGCGTGCCGTTCAGGCATGGGTCTTCGAACCCGGCAAGATCAATGGTCAGCCCGCCCCGACCGAAACACTATTGAGATTGTCGGTAGTTCTGAAGCCCGCGAATTCCGACGGCTACGCGGTCAGTATCGAAAGCGCGGCGACCGGGGGAGGCATCGCCAGGATGAAACCGCCAACCTATCCCGACCAGGCATTCCGCTATCGTCAGCAAGGCGTGGTGATGGTCGTTGTGAACTACGATGAATCAGGAAAAGTCGTCTCGGCGTCGATGCATGCTGGAGCGCAGGCCGTTCCACGCTCGCTGAGCGATGCAGCACTCAGCGCTGTGCGGCAATGGACATTTCGGCCAGAGACAGTAGGCCAGCACGCGCTGGCAGGCTCCGTCTATTTTCCAGTTTGTTTCTTCATCACTGATTACAGACAATCTCCATCCGAAGACGCGTGCAAATGGACACCGCCCGGAGGTCAGCATACGGTCAGCGAGCACGATGTTGTCGCTCTGAATCCAGCGGCGAAACTTCTGACCGACGTCGTCGGCCACGCGTTGTGATTCATGTTTGATGGCGACGCTGCAGTTGACGCATCAAAAGGAGCGCGTGAATCGCATCGCTCGGGCAATGGGTATTGCGTTGGCATTGACGGTCACACTTGCCGCTAGGGCAGAGCGAGTCGCTGATGATCCGCCGCAGCTGGACGCAGAGTGGGCAGTGTCGATGGACGCACAAGGTCACGTGCTGGCGTTGAAGCAACATTCGACACTGAAACCCGCACTCAGTCTGCCTCTGGAGCAGGCAATCCGATCCTGGACGTTCGAGCCCGGCAAGCTCGATGGCCGGCCCGCGCCCACCGAAACGATACTGACTTTGTCGATCACGCTGGAATTGACAGACGATCACTACGCAATCCGGATCGACCAGGCGCGTACTGGTGGCCGCTTCAAGAAGATGGTTCTGGCGAAATTGGACCGCAAGCTTCTCCACGGCAATTCCACCAGCTATCTGTACGTCATGCGTATTGCGTACGACGCGAACGGCAAGGTTGTGTCAATCGTCCCGCAGGACGGATCGCCGAGCGTCGATCCGCTCGCTCGCAAGAACATGGAAAGTGCGGTCAGGGAATGGCTGATCGAACCCGAGCGTGTCGATGGACACGGGATCGCTGCGTCCGTGGAATTTCCCTTGTGCGTCACGATCAGTTCCGGCCCTTCGGGTGTGCGACCCTTGAAGAGCCCGTGCGATTGGACACAGTGGAAAAAATCCCCGACGGTTGGCGAAGGCCAGTTTCTTGCTCTCGACCCAGCGGCCAAACTTCTGACCGACGTCATCGGCCACACGCTCTGACCGCTCAGGAATTCGCCGTCAACTGCTGCAGCTGATCGGCCTGATCCTCGCGCGTCAGGGCGTCGATCAATTCGTCGAGGTCGCCGGCGACGATTTCGGGGAGCCGGTAGAGGGTCAGGTTGATGCGGTGATCGGTGACGCGGCCCTGCGGGAAATTGTAGGTGCGGATGCGCTGGCTGCGATCGCCGGAGCCGACTTGCAGCTTGCGTGATTCGGCCTGCGCGGCGGCCTGCTTGCTGCGTTCGGCGTCGAGCAGTTTCGCTTTCAGCAAAGACAATGCACGCGCGCGATTCTTGTGTTGACTGCGTTCGTCCTGGCATTCGACGACGATGCCGCTCGGCAGATGCGTGATGCGGATCGCCGAGTCGGTCTTGTTGACGTGCTGGCCGCCGGCGCCGGATGCGCGGAAGGTGTCGGTCTTGAGGTCGGCGTCCTTGATCTCGATCTCGTCGACTTCGTCGAGCTCGGGCAGGATCGCGACGGTCGCGGCCGAGGTGTGGATGCGGCCCTGCGCTTCGGTGGCCGGCACGCGCTGCACGCGATGCGTGCCGGATTCGTATTTCAGGCGCGAGAACGCGCCGTCGCCTTCGATGCGCGCGATGACTTCCTTGTAGCCGCCATGTTCGCCGTCGCTGGCGGAGAGAATTTCGACGCTCCAGCGGCGGCGCTCGGCGTAGCGCAGATACATGCGCAAAAGATCGCCGGCAAAGATCGCAGCTTCGTCGCCGCCGGTGCCTGCGCGCACTTCGAGGAACAGATTGCCTTCGTCGCGCGCGTCCTTCGGAATCAGCAGGCGGTGCAGGTCGTCTTCCAGCGTCGCCTGCTCGCGTTCGAGCACGACGATTTCCTCTTGCGCCAGATGCTTCAGTTCCGGATCGCGCAGCATGGCTTGCGCCGACTCCAGCGCGCTGCCGGCCTCGTCGTAGGCGCGCAATGATTCGGTCAGCGGAGTCAGGTGGGCATGCTCGCGCGACACCTCGCGCAGGCGCTTCGGATCGGCCAGTACTTCACCACTGGCGAGCAGGTGCTCGAGCTCTTCGTGGCGTTCGGCGAGTTGTTCGAGTTTGCGGCGGATGGTGGGTTGCATTTTTAGGGCTGAGGGCTGAGGGCTGAGGGCGGTGACTTCGCTCACTGTCATCGCGGCGAACGCCGGATACTGTGCCTTTCGAGCAAGGCGCTGCGAGAAAACAGGTTGGATTCGGAGTGGCGAGCGCGTGTTTTGAAAGCGTTGCGCTGGAGTGACGGCGATGCGGGACGAACGCAGCTAACGTTCGCGTTCGACGGCGGCGAGAGGTTCGGTGTCGAACAGGCGCTCGGCGGCGCGCAGCAGATCTTCGTCGCCACGCAGCGCTGCGGCGCGCAGGTTTGCGCTGGGGGCGTGCAGCAGTTTGTTGGTGAGGGTGTTGGCGAGAAACGCGAGGGCTTCGTGTGGCGATTTGCCGCGTGCGAGCATCGCCTGCGCCTTGGCCAGGGCCTCGTCGCGGTTGGTCTCGGCGACGCGGCGCAGATCGACGACGGGATTGTGTGCGTCGAGCGCGCGCCACCAGCCCATGAAGTGTTCCACCGAAAGCTCGATCATCGCTTCGGCTTCGTGCGCAGCTTCGCGCCGCGAGCGCAGGTTGTCGTCGATGACCTGGCGCAGGTCGTCGATCGTGTACAGATAGACGTCCTCGAGATCCGCGACCGAAGGTTCGATGTCGCGCGGCACCGCGATGTCGACCAGGAACATCGGCCGGCGCCGGCGTGCCGCGATCGCAGCGACGACCTGCGCACGACTCAGCACCGGGTCGCGGCTTGCCGTGGATGCAATCACGATGTCGGCCTCGGCCAGATGCCGGCCGAGGTCGCTCAGTGCGATCGCATAACCACCGAAGCGCGTGGCCAGGGTCTGCGCGTTGTCGAGCGTGCGGTTGGCAACGATCAGGCGGCGAACTTTTGCTTCGGTGAGATGGCGTGCAGCGAGCTCGATCGTCTCGCCGGCGCCGATCAGCAACACGCAGGCGGCGGAGAGATCGGTGAAGACGCGCTCGGCCAGGCGCACCGCAGTGAAGGCCACCGACACCGTATTGGCGCCGATGCGCGTATCCGAACGCACGCGCTTGGCGACCGCGAAGGTATTCTGGAACAGGCGTTCCAGCGGTGCCTTGAGCGTGTGCGCGCCACGCGCGAGCGCGTAGGCGTCCTTGACCTGACCGAGGATCTGCGGCTCGCCGAGCACCATCGATTCGAGCCCGGTGGCGACGCGGAACAGATGGCGCACGGCGTCCGCATCGTGGTGGCGATAAAGGAACTCGTCGACGCGTGCGCGGGTCAGTTCCTGATGATCGTGCAGCCACGCGGCGGGTACGCCTTCGGCGCCGGGCTCGACCGTGCAATACAGCTCGGTGCGGTTGCAGGTCGACAGGATCGCGGCCTCGCGCACGCCGGGCCGCGCCGACAGCTCGGCCAGGGCGGGCGCCGTCGCTTCAGGCGGAAAGGCGACCCGCTCGCGCAGGGCGACCGGTGCAGTCAGATGGTTGAGTCCGAGAGCGACTAGAGCCATATCGTGTGTATCGCGGCGAACGCCGGCGCCGGAACCCGCAGCAACCGATGGAAACGCATGAACATCGATCGACCCGAATCCAGACCGAACCGAACCGGTCGTGGCAGATCGGCTAAGCTAACCGGCCTGTCGTTTCGGCGCGGACGAATCGTCGCCGGCAACCGCAGCGAATTGTGCGGGCGCGGTCCCGCGATATCAAGCAAGACAAGGCTTTGCATGGCTTCCCGAATCGCTCGCGGCGATCGCAATTCCGCTCTCTTCGGCATCGGTATGCGCGCAGCGGCGCTGCTGCTGGTGACCGCCTTGGCCGCGTGTGCGCCGATGCCGTCGAAAAAGCCGAGCGGCGCACAGATGGCGCAGCCCGCGGTAGCGGCGGTGGCCGCCGATCAGGACTTGTTGCTGAAACTGCTGGCGGCGCAGTTCGCCCTGCAAGGCAATGATCTGCAGACCGGCGCGCAGGGCTATGCCGACGCGGCGATGCTGACCAACGATCCGCTGGTCAGCGAGGAGGCGACCCGGCTCGCCTTGTCGGTGCGGCAATGGGCCTTGGCCAAGCGTGCGCTGACGCGCTGGCAGGAACTGGCGCCGAAGGATCCGGGTGTCTTGCAGGCGCGCGCGTGGATCGCCCTCGGTGAGAAGCGCAGCGACGATGCCTATGTCGATCTCGACGCGATCGCCGCGCGTGCGGACGAGCAGAGCTGGCGTCTGATCGCGCAGACCCTGCTCGGCGCGGAGGACAAGACCGCGGCCGCGCAACTGCTCGATCGTCTGGCGACGTCGCAGCATCTCGCCACCAAGGAAAGAAACTGGGTCGCGGTCAGCCAGCTCGCTTTCAAGCTCGGCGACAAGGCGCTTGCGCAGCGGCTCGCCGATACCGCGGTGACGAAATTCCACGGCGGCGACAGCTATGCCTGGAGTGCGCGCCTCGCCATCGACCGCGGCGACAAGGCCGCTGCGCGCGAGAAATATGCCGAAGCACTGCAGCGCGATCCGAAGAGTCTGCGTCTGCGCGGCGGTTACGCAGCCTTGCTGGCCGACAGCGGCGACAATGCCGCGGCCTCGCGCGCGCTCGCCAACGGCCCGCAGGACGACACCACGTACGGCGCTCGCGCGGCCTACGCTTCGCGCGCGGATGACAAGGTCGCGCTCGCGGCGCTGTATCGCGAACTGGTCGCCGACACCGCGGCGCGGTCGGGTAAGCGTCTGTACCTGATGGGGCAGATTGCCGAGCTCGTCGACAAGCGCAGCGATGCGCTGGAGTGGTACCGCGCCATCAATGATGACGACGAGCACTGGTTCGATGCGCAGACGCGCGAAGCGGTGCTGCTCGACCAGCTCGGCCACACCGATCAGGCGCTCGATTTCCTGCATCAGCTGCAGGCGCAGACCGTCGAGGACAGCGAGCAGCTCGGAAATGCCTATCTGCTCGAAGCAGAAATACTCTCGCGCCGGCAGCGCCCGCGCGATGCGACGGCCGTCTATACGCGTGCGCTCGGCACCTTGCCGGACGATCCGCGTCTGCTCTATGCGCGCGCGTTGCTCGCGGCCGAACAGGGCCGGGATGCGGACGCCGAGCACGACCTGCGCCGCGTGATCGAGCTCAAGCCCGACGACGCCGAGGCGATGAATGCGCTCGGTTACACGCTCGCCGACGGCAGCAGCAAGGGCGATGCGAAATTGAACGAGGCGCGCGATCTGATCCGTCGCGCGATCGAGTTGAAGCCGAACGAGGCGGCCATCATCGACAGCCTCGGCTGGGTGCACTACCGCATGGGCGACCTCGACGCTTCGTTGACCCAGCTGCGCCGCGCCTACGAGAAACAGCCCGATGCCGACATCGCCGCGCATCTCGGCGAGGTGCTCTGGGTCAAGGGTGAGCGTGACGAGGCGCGCAAAGTCTGGGATGAAGGGCGCAGGAAAGATCCGAAGAACAAGGCCCTGCTCGAAGCGATCCAGCGGCTCGCGACATGATCCGGCAGCGCGGCGTGCGGCTGGCGATCGCCTTCGTTGTCGTCCTGCTCGCTGCCTGCGCGGCGCCGCGCACGCGTCCGCTGCAGCAACCGAATGAACAATTGCTCGCCGGCCAGACGGCGCGTGAGCAGAAGTTGGCTGCGGATTCGAACTGGGGCTTGAGTGGTCGACTCGGTGTTTCCGATGGGCACGATGGCGGCAGCGGATCGCTCGAGTGGACGCAGCACGGCGCCCAATTCCGCTTCAGCGTGCACGCGCCGGTGACCGGCAAGACCTGGACGCTTTCCGGTAGGCCGCAGCATGCGGTCCTTGAAGGCTTGCGCGATCAGCCGGTGGACGGCGACGACGCGGCCGCGCTGCTGGAACACGAGCTTGGCTGGCGCGTGCCGGTCGCCGAGCTGGCGTATTGGGTACGCGGGATGCGTGCCGCACTGGATGCACGGATTGCCTTCGGTGCGGATGGCTTGCCTGCCACGATCGTCGAAGCCGGCTGGACCGTGCAGTACCAGGATTACGACACGACGCGCCAACCGCCATTGCCCGGCAAGGTCTTCGCCAGCAAGGGCGAGTACAAGGTGCGCCTCGCGATTCGCGACTGGGCGCATCCGTGAACGGCGCGTTCGCCGAACCGGCTGCCGCCGTCGCAGCCGGCTGGAGCGAGTGGCCGGCGCCGGCCAAATTGAACCTGTTTCTTCATATCGTCGGACGGCGTGCCGACGGCTATCACCTGCTGCAGACGGTGTTCCAGATGCTCGATTGGGGCGACCGCGTGCGCCTACGCGTGCGCGACGACGGAGAAATCCGCCGCATCGATCCGCTCGCCGGCGTTGCGGCGGAGGCCGATCTCGCGGTACGCGCCGCCCGTGCCCTGCAGCAGGCCACCGCTTCGCGATGCGGCGTCGATCTTGCGATCGACAAGCGCATCCCGTTCGGCGGCGGTCTTGGTGGCGGCAGTTCCGATGCGGCCACCGTTTTGGTCGCGCTGAATGCGCTGTGGGACACGCGGCTGGACGCGGATCGACTCGCGGCGATCGCAATGACCCTCGGTGCCGACGTGCCGGTATTCGTGCGCGGGCACAGCGCCTGGGCGGAAGGTGTCGGCGAAGAGCTGACTCCGCTCGAATTGCCGGAGCGCTGGTACGTCGTCATCGACCCCGCTGCGAGCGTGCCGACGGCCGAGCTGTTTCGTGCTCCGGAATTGACACGCAACGCTGCGCATCTGACAATTCCGCTCTTTCTTTCGGGCGCTGCGACCGCGAATGTGTTCGAGCCGGTCGTGCGCAGCCGCTTTTCGGCGGTCGCGCAGGCGCTGGACTGGCTCGGAGGCTACGGCGATGCGCGGCTCAGCGGATCGGGTGGCTGCATCTTCGCGTCGGTGGCCTCGCGCGAAGCGGCCATGAACATCGTGGAAAAGTGCCCGCGCGGTATGCGCGGTCATGTGGCGCGCGGCGTGACGCGCTCGCCATTGCTGGAACGGCTGGACGCGTGGCGCGGCGAAGCGCCGGGTCTAGCCGCGAATTGAAAGTGCGGAAGGCAGGAATGTGATGCGGCTGGAAGCCTGTCGTGCAGATTTTTTTGGTCCAGATTTTTTTGGTGCGGATTTTTGGTGCGGATTTCTTGGGGCGTCGCCAAGTGGTAAGGCACCGGGTTTTGATCCCGGCATTCGCAGGTTCGAATCCTGCCGCCCCAGCCATTCGGCGTGCCTGTTTGCGCAGTGTCGGAACGGCGCTGCGTTCCGTCCCGCCTGGCGGGACTCGAAACGGTGTGAGCGCCCACGGGCGCCGCGTGCCGACATGTTGGCGTAACGGAGTCAGAGCGTGAACACCAGCGTAGGCACTTCGAGCATTCTGGTTTTTACCGGGAATGCGAACCGCGATCTTGCGAGTGCGATCTGCACCGAACTCAATGTGCCGCTCGGCAAGGCACAGGTCGGCCGCTTCAGCGATGGCGAGCTGCAGGTAGAGATCGAAGAGAACGTGCGGCGCCAGGAAGTGTTCGTCGTGCAGCCCACGTGCGCGCCGACGGCCGACAACTTCATGGATCTGCTCGCGCTCATCGATGCACTCAAGCGCGCTTCGGCGGCCAGCGTGACCGCGGTCATCCCGTACATGGGCTACGCACGCCAGGATCGGCGCCCGCGCTCGGCGCGCGTGCCGATCACGGCCAAGGTCGCGGCCGAGATGATCGGCGTGGTCGGTACCGACCGCGTGCTGACGGTCGATCTGCATGCGGATCAGATCCAGGGCTTTTTCGACATCCCGCTCGACAACGTGTATGCCTCGCCGGTGCTGCTGGCGGACATCTGGCGCTACTACGCGAAAGACGACCTGATCGTCGTCTCGCCCGATGTCGGCGGCGTGGTGCGCGCACGCGCGATCGCCAAACGCCTCGACGATGCGGATCTGGCGATCATCGACAAGCGGCGTCCGCGTGCGAATGAAGCGACCGTGATGAACATCATCGGCGAGGTCAAGGACAAGGTCTGCGTCCTCGTCGACGACATCGTCGACACCGCCGGCACCTTGTGTGCGGCGGCGGCGGCGCTGAAAAAGAATGGTGCGCGCAAGGTCGTCGCCTATTGCACGCATCCGGTGCTGTCGGGACCGGCGATCCAGAACATCAACGCTTCGGCGCTGGACGAACTGGTCGTGACCGACACGATTCCGCTGTCGGAGCCGGCGCGAGCCTGCGCCAAGATTCGTCAGCTCTCGGTCGCCGAGCTGCTGGCCGAGACGATCCGCCGCATCGCCTATGGCGAATCGGTGAGTTCGTTGTACGTGGATTGAAAGAACACAAGGCGTGAGGCGGTGGCGTTGGCCACCTGAGGTCGCGAAGCGGCCTTCCTCACCCTGCTGAAGTTTCACACCACTCTCCTGGTCGCGGGGGAGTTTCACGCTGCCGCGAGGCGGCTCAACTGCAGAAGGCAACACACAATGGCAAAGACTCATAAAATCAGCGTCGAGAAGCGCAACGACGAAGGCAAGGGTGCGAGCCGCCGCCTGCGTCGCGCGGGCTTCGTTCCGGCGATCGTGTACGGCGGCGAGCTCAAGCCCGTCAGCATCCAGCTCGAACACCGGGAGGTCTGGCACGCGAGCCAGAACGAGTGGTTCTACTCGTCGATTCTCGACCTCAGCCTCGGCGGCGACGTGCAGAAAGTCCTGTTGCGCGACATGCAGCGCCATCCGTTCAAGCAGCTCGTGCTGCATCTGGATTTCCAGCGCGTCAACGAGAACGAGGCGATCCGCGTGCGCGTGCCGCTGCACTTCCTCAATCAGGAAGTATCGCCGGCCGGCAAGACCTCGGGCATCGTGATCACGCACGAAATCAACGAAGTCGAAATTTCGTGCCTGCCGAAACATCTGCCGGAGTACATCGAGATCGATCTGTCGGAGCTGAAGATCGACGACATCATCCATCTGTCGGAGATCAAGCTGCCCGAAGGCGTCGAGATTCCCGAGCTGCGTCTGGGCAAGGAGCACGACCACGCCGTCGTCGTCGCCAAGGAAGTGCGCGAGGAAGTCGAGGAAGCGCCGGCCGAAGCTGCGCCGGACGCGGCTGCTGCGGCAGCGCCTGCTGCCGCCGCGAAGACCGCGGCGCCCGCCAAGAAAGACGAAAAGAAGTAAGCACGCTTCAATGACGCACCGTCGTCGCGCGCGGCGCGACCATCAGCTGCCTTCTTCCGCTCGCGGGAGAAGGCAGCCGCTGAAATCGGTCCTGTCATGAAGGGACTTCGTCTCATCGTCGGGCTCGGCAATCCGGGCGCCGAACATCTGCGAACCCGGCACAACGCCGGGTTCTGGCTGGTCGATGCGCTCGCCCAGCGCGAAGGCGCGCGTTTCGGCCTCGAATCGAAGCTGCGCGGCGAAACCGCGAAGATCTCGATCGACGGAACGTCGCTGTGGCTGCTGAAGCCGAACACCTACATGAATGCGAGTGGTGCTGCGGTCGGCGCGGCCTTGCGCTACTGGAAGATCGAGCCGGAGGAGATGCTGGTCGCACATGACGACCTCGATCTTCCACCGGGTGCCGCACGGCTCAAGTTCGACGGCGGCCATGGCGGGCAGAACGGCATGCGCGATCTTTTCGCGCACGTCGGACATGGCAGGTTTCATCGCCTGCGCCTCGGCATCGGCCATCCGGGGCACAAGGATCGCGTACTCGGCTGGGTGCTCGGGCGGCCATCGATCGCGGACGAGCAGGCGATACTGGATGCGGTCGGACGCAGCCTCGATGTGCTTCCGATGATCGTCGCCGGCGAGTTCGAGCGTGCGATGAAAGTGCTTCATACGCAATGAGTCGACGGCTTCACGGCAGCAAGCGCAAAGGGTGAAGGGTGAGCGCCGAAGCCGGCTGCGACTCTTGACCCTTTGTTCTTCACCTTTTACGGATTCGCCATGGGTATCAAATGCGGCATCGTCGGTCTGCCGAACGTCGGCAAGTCGACGCTATTCAATGCGCTGACCAAGGCCGGCATTGCGGCGGCGAATTTTCCGTTCTGCACGATCGATCCGAATGTCGGCGTGGTGCCGGTGCCGGACCCGCGTCTGGGTGCGCTCGCCGCCATCGCCAAGCCGCTCAAGATCATCGCGACCACGATGGAGTTCGTCGACATCGCAGGTCTCGTCGCCGGCGCATCGAAAGGCGAGGGACTCGGCAACAAGTTCCTCGCGCATATCCGCGAAGTCGATGCGATCGCGCACGTCGTGCGCTGCTTCGAAGACACCGACATCGTGCACGTGGCCGGCAAGATCGACCCGATCTCGGACATCGACACGATCGACACCGAACTGGCGCTGGCCGATCTCGAATCGGTCGACAAGGCCTTGAATCGCGTCGAACGCGCGGCGAAGGCGAATGACAAGGAAGCGCTGGCCAAGCGTCCGGTGCTGCAGAAAGTTCAGGCCGCACTCAATCAGGGACGTGCTGCGCGTTCGGTCGAACTCGACGCGGAAGAGCAGGCGTTGTTGCGTGACCTGTTCCTGCTCACCTTGAAACCGCTGATGTACATCGCGAACGTGCGCGAGGATGGTTTCGAGAACAATCCCTTCCTCGACCGCGTGCGCGAGCGCGCAGCGGGCGAGGGCGCGCAGGTCGTTCCGGTCTGCGCGGCGATCGAGGAAGAGCTGGCCCAGCTCGAGGATGCCGATCGCGACGAATTTTTGAAGGACATGGGCCTGGAAGAACCGGGTTTGAATCGCGTGATTCGCGCCGGCTACACCCTGCTCGGCCTGCAGACGTATTTCACCGCGGGCGAAAAGGAAGTGCGTGCCTGGCAGGTGAAAGTCGGCGCGACGGCGCCGCAGGCCGCCGCGGTCATCCACACCGATTTCGAGCGCGGTTTCATCCGCGCCGAAACCATCGCCTACGACGACTACATCAAGTACAAGGGCGAAGCCGGCGCGAAGGATGCTGGGCGTCTGCGTCTGGAAGGCAAGGAATACATCGTCAAGGAAGGCGACGTGCTGCATTTTCGCTTCAACGTGTAACGGCAAACCCGCCTCGCGCCGCAGCCCGATGCCGGGCAGCGGCGTGGATGCATCGCAGTCGTCACGGTGAGCGTGCTGGCGTCAGGCTAGCCGCTCGCCACCAGGCCCAGTCCGAGGTTTTCGCATGCCAGGTCAACAGCGTGAAGTCGAATTCCGCTTCCTCGCCGAACCCAGTGACGTGAATTTCGGCGGCAAGGTGCATGGCGGCATGGTCATGAAATGGATCGACCAGGCCGGTTACGCCGGCGCAGTCGGCTGGAGCGGCAAATACTGCGTGACGGTTGCGGTCGGCGGCATCCAGTTCGTCGCGCCGATCCTCATCGGCGACCTCGTGACCGTGCGCTGCAAGCTGATCCAGACCGGCACGTCGAGCATGCATTTCGCGGTCGATGTGGTCGCGCGCGATCTCAAGACGATGGACGAACGCGTCGCCACGAGTTGCGTGATCTCGTTCGTCGCACTCGACCGCGCCGATGGCAAGCCGACGCCCGTGCCGGCCTGGCAACCCTTGACCGATCAGGATCGCGAGCTCGCTGAATATGCCGGTCGGCTGATCGGGCTTTCGAAGACGATGGAGGCCGAAGTCGCGCGATTCAGGCCCGTGTTGCCGCGCTGAGCGTGCTGCGCCGGGAAATCGTTTGCATCGTCTCGGGTTTTTCGCGGTTAACACCTTGACAGTGGTGTCCGCCGGAACAGACAATGCGCGGCTCCGTGCACACCGGTACCTGCAGGCTCGTCGCAGGCAGGCGCTGAAGCGGATTTCATGGAGAAGTATCGGGTAGCGCGACGCCGAGGCGGCGCGACCCCGGATGCGAGCGGAGCTCGCGAGGAAGTACGAAAACTGATTTCAGGATTGTGCGGAGGGATACCCAAGCGGCCAACGGGGGCAGACTGTAAATCTGCTGGCTTACGCCTTCGGTGGTTCGAATCCACCTCCCTCCACCATCCGTCGAAGAACTTTCGACTGGATGCCGAGTCAACAAGCTTCACCCGATCCGCACGAGGCGGAGCGGCGCCGCGAGGCAACCGGGCATGAGGCCCAGGCTTCAGATTCGCGAGTAGGGCGGGAGTAGTTCAATGGTAGAACTTCAGCCTTCCAAGCTGATTGTGCGGGTTCGATTCCCGTCTCCCGCTCCATCAAGCAAGGTTCGGGCTGGTTCTGCTGATTGTTGAGAAGTCCGGCATGGATGCTGGTCAGTTGGTCGCCACCAGGGATGAAGGCTGGAGATTCTGAAAGTCCGGCAGGACGCCGGTCTGTTCGTTGCGGTGATGGAAGGCCGCAGAGATTCACGCTCACGTAGCTCAGTCGGTAGAGCACCTCCTTGGTAAGGAGGAGGTCACTGGTTCGATTCCAGTCGTGAGCACCATGGTTGCAACAGATACACGTACGTCGCAGTTTGCTTTTGGCTGCTTCGCCACCACTTTAAGTCGTTTCCATCAGATCGGGGTTTTTTGGCATGTCCAAGGAAAAATTCGAGCGCAAGAAGCCGCATGTGAACGTGGGCACGATCGGCCACGTGGACCACGGCAAGACGACGCTGACGGCGGCGCTGACGAAGATCGGCGCGGAGCGGTTTGGCGGTGAGTTCAAGGCGTACGACCAGATCGACGCGGCGCCGGAAGAGAAGGCGCGCGGCATCACGATC